>WNGF01019437.1_pt1 | contig 12002 bp, 8 predicted proteins | sample 5400641 | NCBI WGS metagenome assembly WNGF01 (sample SAMN13153371, study PRJNA577476) | soil metagenome | isolation source: 80 cm soil or saprolite under grassland replicate 2 | place: USA:California | collected 2016-06-15 | reverse complement strand
CCTGCGCGATCACGGCAACACCGTGGTCGTGATCGAGCACAACCTCGACGTCGTCAAGACCGCCGACTGGATCATCGACATGGGGCCCGAAGGCGGCGCCGGCGGCGGGCGCATCATCGCGGAGGGGCCGCCGGAGGAAATCGTCAAGGTCGCGGCCAGCTATACGGCGCGCCACCTCAAGCCGGTGCTCGAGCGCCATGCCAGGCGCGGCGTCGTGACACCCGTGCAAGCGCGCGCGAACGGTCGCAGTAAGAAAGCCGCCGCCGACTTGCTCGGCTAGCAGCGAAGTTCTTCGCCGGTCTGCGCGACGATCGGCACGTGCTTAGCGGCGAATGCCTGTCTGGCGCGCGGGGCCGCAAGCGCCAGCCTGCGGGTTGCCCGGCGCGGCTGCGGTCGTCAACCCACGACTTCCTTGCCGCGCCACCCGCGACGGCCGGCGCGGCCCACGCGCGCCCACTAAGCATTCGCCGCTTTCCCCGATGCACCGGCATGCGCGCGAGTCGGCAACTCGCCAGCGCTGCGAGCTGCGGTGGCGCGGGCGCGTTGTGGCGCAGTCGTCGTGCGCGGGTGGCTCGTGTGCGGGCCACTCGTGGGTTGAGTGGCCGCCGCGAGCCGGGACCCGCTCGACGACGCGCTTTGCGCCACCACGCGCCACAGTCGCCGCGGCTCGCAGCGATCAAGCGCGATGCTTGCCGGCGCATCTCGGAACTCGGCGAAGAGCCACAAAAAAGCGCGGCCATGACCGCGCTTTTTCTTGCTGCTGCGGTGTTACTGAATCGTGATCTGCTTCGCGCTGACCTTGACGATCTTCGGCAGCGTGAGTTGCAGCACGCCGTCGACATGCTTCGCCTGGGCGGCGTTCGCATCGACTGCTTCCGGCAGCCGGATCGCACGGCTCGCCTTGCCAAAGCTGCGCTCGCGCCATAGCGCCTTGCCGTTGGGCTCCAGCTCTTCGCGGTACTCGACGGCGATCGTGACGTCGCGGTCTTCGACCTTGACCTCGATCTTGTCCTTGGCGACGCCGGGAACCTCGGCCTTCACGACGTACGCTTCCGGGGTCTCGACGACGTCCAGATCGATGCTGCCGCTGGCAACGCTCGCGCTGCCGTTGACGGGCGCGAAGAACGCGCCTAACGCCCGGTCGAGCGGGCTCTCGTAACGCAACAAACCAGTCATTTTGCTCTCCTGTGGATATCCATTGGGCGGCACCCACTGCCGCCGACGCCCGAAAGATGGCGCTGCCGCCGTCGATTTCAAGGGGCCGGCCTAGCCGTCGGCGGTTCCGGCGGGCGCGCCGAGCGATGCCTCCGCCGGTGGAGCGGCCTTGGAGAGCGCGGCAAGAATGCCCTGCAGTAGCGCTGTCGGGGTCGGGGGGCAGCCGGGGATCGCCACGTCGACCGGAATGACGTTGGCGACGCGTCCCAGGCTCGCATAACTCTCGCCGAAGATGCCCCCGCTGCAGCCGCAGTCGCCCGCCGCGATGACGAGCTTGGGGTCCGGCGTCGCGTCGTAGGTACGCTTGAGCGCGATCGCCATGTGCTTCGACACCGGCCCCGTGACGAGCAGCACGTCGGCGTGTCGAGGGCTCGCGACGAACCTGATGCCGAGGCCTTCGAGGTTGTAGTAAGGATTGGCAAGCGCGTGGATCTCCAGCTCGCAGCCGTTGCACGATCCCGCGTCTACCTGGCGGATCGTCAACGCGCGGCCCAAGGTGCGGAGGATCTGCTCCTGCAAGCGTGTTACGACTACCATCTCCTCGGCGGGCGAGGGCGGCGGCTCGGTCTTGATCCCGGTCCTGGCGATCTGGCGGAGGACATGCAGCATGGTGTCGGATCGGTCCGCTAAAGATCGTGACCGCTGTAGGAGAGGTTGAACGACTTGTTGATCAGCGGAAAGTCGGGGACGATATTGCCGATCACGGCATGCTCGAGCACCGGCCAGTTCTGCCACGATGGATCGTGCGGATGGCAGCGGCGAATCGTGCCGTCCGGGCCGCTCTCCAGCGCGACGACTACCGGCCCGCGCCAGCCCTCGACGGCGCCGATGGCAAACGCGAAGGTCGGAAATCCCGACGGCGGCGCGGCAATTTCGCCCGAGGGCATCGCCTGGAGTAGCGCCTCGATCAGGCGCAGCGATTCGAACGTCTCGTCGAAGCGCATTGCAACGCGCGCGGCGACATCGCCGGATGTCTGCGTAATTTTGCGTACTGCGAGCGCATCGTACGGCGGCATAGAAAAGTCGCAACGCAGGTCGTCGGCGAGCGCGCTCGCGCGCGCGGCGAAGCCGGTCAGGCCGAGTTTCGCCGCGAGCTCGACCGTCACCTGGCCGCACTGACGGAAGCGATCCTGCAGCCCCGCGTGCTCGTCGTAGATATCGCGCAACACGCGGATTTCGCGGACGAGACTTGCGCCTTGCGCGCGCAGCGCCGCGGCCGCTTCGGCATCGAGGTCGTGCGCGACGCCGCCCGGAAGGACAACGTCCATCAAAAGACGGTGGCCGAAGGCTTTGGCGTTGGCGCGCAGCAGGTCTTCCTTCAGTCGCGAGAATTGCGCCAGCCCGAACGCGAAGCCGCCGTCGTTGCCGAGATAACCCAGGTCGCCCAGATGGTTCGCGACGCGTTCGCGCTCGAGGCAAAGCGCGCGCAACCACACTGCGCGCGGTGGAGCGGCAACAGCGGCAATCGCCTCGACGGCCTGCGCGTACGCCCACGCGTAAGCAACCGTGCTGTCGCCGGAAACGCGTCCGGCCAGGCGGTACCCTTCCGCGATCGGCAACGCCTCAAAGCGTTTTTCGATCGCCTTGTGGACGTAGCCGAGGCGCTCCTCCAGCCGGAGCACCTTCTCGCCAACGACCTGAAAGCGGAAATGCCCCGGCTCGATGATCCCTGCGTGCACGGGTCCGACCGCAATCTCGTGCACGCCGTCGCCCGCCACGCGAACGAAAGGATAATCCTCCTCACCGGGCTCCCACTTTGGCGAGGCGACGAAGTCGCGCCGCAGCGGAAACTGGTCAATCGGCCACGCGGCCTGCCAGGCCCACGGCCGTTGATCGTCGGCGTCGCACTGCACGCCGACAAGATCGAAGGCCGCGCGTTGCATGCGGTTGGCGGCCGGGAAAATCGCGGAGAGGTCAGGATAGCGTGCGCCCCCGTCAGGCAGCGTGTGCTCCAGCAGCGTCAGGCCGTCGCTGTCTTTCAGCAGTACGCGCAGACAGAAGCCGCGCTCCCGGTCGCGCTCGTCGCTCGCCCACAAGGCGACGAGTTGCCCGCCCTGCTCCCAGGCAAGCCGACACGCGGTGATGAGCTGACCCGAGCTGACCGGACAGCGCTGCGCCGGCACATTGCAGGCGAGCGGCGCAGTGGCGATACCGAGCGGAGAAACGTTCAAGCGCACCTCATCCGATGAGCCTTGCCGCCTGACGGTACCAGTCCGCCAGGAACGGCGGAATCCACAAGCCCAACATCAGGACCAGGCCGAGATGGACGAATACCGGCACCATTGCCGGCCGGTACGGCAGGCGTGCGGCGGTCGATTCGCCGAACACCATCGGCTGCACCTTGGAGAACACGGCGGCGAACGCGACGCCGAGTCCGACCAGCAGGAACGGCGTCGCCCACGGGTACTCGCGCATCGCCGAAGTCAGGATCAGGAACTCGCTGGCAAATACGCCGAACGGCGGCATGCCGAGGATCGCGAGCGAGCCCAGCGCGAGTCCCCAGCCGATCATCGGGCTCACCGTGATCATGCCGCGGATGCCATCGATCAGCTGCGTACCGGCCTTCTGCGCAGCGTGTCCGACAGCGAAGAAGATCGCCGACTTGGTCAGCGAATGCACGGTCATGTGCAACAGGCCCGCGAAGCTTGCGATCGGCCCGCCCATGCCGAAAGCAAACGTGATGATGCCCATGTGCTCGATCGACGAATACGCAAACAGCCGCTTGACGTCCTTCTGCCGCGACAGGAGAAACGCCGCGACCACGACCGAAAGCAGCCCGAAGCCCATCAGCAGCTCGCGGGCGAACGAACTCTGTAGCGAACCCTCGACGAGCACCTTGCAACGGATGACCGCGTACAGCGCTACGTTGAGCAGCAGTCCCGACAGGACCGCCGATACCGGAGTGGGGCCTTCCGCGTGCGCATCGGGCAGCCAGTTGTGCAGCGGCACAAGTCCCACCTTCGTGCCGTAACCGACGAGCAGAAATACGAACGCGAGCGAGAGCACGGTGGGCTCGAGTTGTCCCTTCACGCCGTTGAGCTCGGTCCACAGCAGCGCGCTACCCCCGGCACCCAGGACCTTCTCGGCCGCAAAATAGAGCAAGATGGTGCCGAACAGCGCCTGCGCGATGCCGACGCCGCAGAGTATGAAATACTTCCACGCGGCTTCCAGGCTCGCCGGCGTGCGGTAGAGCGACACCAGTAGCACGGTGGCGAGCGTCGCAGCTTCCAGCGCGACCCACAGGATGCCCATGTTGTTGGTGAGTAGCGCCAGCAGCATCGTGAAGTTGAACACCTGATACATGCTGTGGTAGAGCCTGAGCCGCGCGGGCGTGAGGCGGCCGTGGTTCTGCTCGATCTGCATGTAGGGGCGCGAGAAGATCGCCGTCGTGAAGCCTACGAACGCCGTGAGCGCGACCAGGAACACGTTGAAGGAGTCGACAAAGAAGAGCCTCCCCGCGACGAGCATCGGCCCGTCGGTGATCACCCGGACGGTCAGCGTGATCGACGCGAGCCAGGTGAGGAGGCTTACCGCGACGTTGACCCGCGATGCCCAGGCGCGTTCGCCGATCGCGGCGAGCAGCAGCGCGCCGGCGATCGGCAAGACCAGCACGGCTATGGTTTCGGTCATCCGTCTACTAGCCACCGTATTGCGGCGCTCACTTGCGGCCTCCTTGGACGAAAGGAGCGCAATGAAGAGCCGCGTGTCGGCCGCGCTCGGTCAGCCGGCGAATCGCCCTTCGGGCCTCGCTCGGCAGAGCCTCGCGCGCCGGCCTCACTCGCCCTCCTTTAGCTTCTCGAGGTGCTTCAAGTCGAGGCTGTCGAACTGCTCGCGGATCTGGAAGAAGAACACGCCGAGGATCAGCATGCCGACCAGCACGTCGAGCGCGATGCCCAGCTCGACCACCATCGGCATGCCGTAGGTCGCGCTGGTCGCGGCGAAGAATAGGCCGTTTTCCATCGCCAGGAAGCCGATCACCTGAGGGATCGCCTTCCGGCGTGTGATCATCATCAGGAACGACAACAGCACGCTCGCCATCGCGATGCCCAGCGTGCTGCGCGTGACCGTGCTGGCCAGCTGCGAGATCGGTACCGCAAGGTTGAACGCGAACACGACGAGGACGATGCCGATGATCATCGTCGTCGGCACGTTGATCAGGGTCTCGAACTCCCACCGCACGTCGAGCTGGTTGATCAGCCGGTGCAGCAACCACGGCAGCACGAAGACCTTGAGCACCAAAGTGAGTACCGACGAACCGTACAGATGGGATTGATGCGTCGCGTACGCGACGATCGCGGTCGAGCAGGCGAGCGCAAAGCCCTGCGCGGCAAACAGGTGAATCAGCGTCAGCACGCGGCGTTGCGCCAGCATCGCGAACGCGAGCAGCAGCAGCACGGCGGCGAGCAGGTTGATCAACTGAGCAGAGAGGGGCAGGTTGCTCATCAGCTTCCCAGGAGCAGGTTGACCAGCATTCCCAGCACCGCCAGCAAGAAGGCGGTGCCGAGAAATTCCGGCGCGCGAAAGATGCGCATTTTTGCCGACAACGTTTCGATCAGCGCGAGGACGAACCCGCCAATGGCGAGTTTGCCGATCAGCACCGGTGTGGCGACGAGAATCGCCAGCCAATCATCGCTTGCGCTCGCGATGCCGTACGGGAAGAAGAGCGCCAGGCCGATGCACCAATAGTTGAACAGCTTCAATGCCGCCGCCCACTCGATCAGCGCCAGGTGGCGCGCCGAATACTCGAGGAGCATCGCCTCGTGGATCATCGTGAGCTCGAGGTGTGTCGCGGGATTATCGACGGGGATGCGCGCGTTCTCGGCGAGCGACACCATCGTGAAGGCGACCGCGGCGAACGCGAGGCTCGGGTAGATCGCGATCTCGCGGTGGGCGAGCGTCTCGACGATCGTCGGCAGCAGCGTCGAGCCCGAGATCAGCGACGCGGTGAAGAGCACCATCAAGAGCGCCGGCTCGGCGAGAAACCCGACGAACATCTCACGGCGCGCGCCCATGCTTCCGAATGCGGTGCCGAGGTCCATCGCGGCGAGCGCGATGAACACGCGGGCCAGCGCGAACAGCCCAACCAGCGCAATCGCGTCGGCGGCCACGGCAAAGGGCAGATCGGTCACAAGCGACGGTACGATCGCGGCTGCGAGCGCCATCGCGGAGAACACGATGTAGGGCGTGATGCGGAATATCGGCGACGCGTTCTCGGCGACGACGGCATCCTTGTGGAAGAGCTTGCGGATCGTGCGGTAGGGCAGGAGCAGCGACGGGGCGCTTTTGTTCTGCAGCCACGCGCGGCACTGGTTGACCCAGCCGAGCAACAGCGGTGCGAGAAACAGCGCGATCGCGAGTTGCAGCAGCTGGGAGAGAAAGCCGGTCGCGGTCATCGGATGCTCAGCTGACGCTCATCGGACGCTCATCTGACAAAGTACAGCAGCGCCAGGAGCGTCAGGAAACTGTACGTCAGATATGCCGAGATGCGGCCCTGCTGGATTCGCCCGACGAGACGTGCCGTCCATTCCGCTACGCGGGCGACCGGAAGATACAGCCAATACCACAGGTGATCACCCGCCTTGATGAAGTATCTCGGCTGGAAAGATCTGCCGGATCGGTTGGCCAAAGCCTTCCGCCGTATCCTGCATGCGCGACGTCTGCGCGGGAAAGCCGCAATCCCACACGGGGCCCTTGCGCAGGCGGCCGTGGTACTGGCGATGCACGACTTGGATGGTCAGCAACAGCACACCGATGGTAACGACGAATACGATCACCGGGCTATAGCTGGCACGATCGGTGTCGATTGGCGCCAGCAGCCACCAAGAGATGCCCGGCCGGTTCACCGTCGCACCGAGCAGCATCGCATTGACCGCATCGAGAAGCCCGATGACCTGGACGGGGAACAGGCCCAGCAGCAGGCAGCCGGCGCCGAACCAGACCAGCGCGACGCGTTCGAAGGGTCCGGCATCATGCGCGTAGGCGAGATTCGGCTCGCGTGGCCGGCCGAGAAAAATCACGCCGTAGAATTTAACCATCACATACGCGGCCAGAGCCGCGGCGAGCACGAGCGCCGCGGCCGCCAGCGGGACGAGCATGTTGACGAACGATTGCGGGAGGCTCGGCGTGAACAGGAACGCCTGCAGCAGCAGCCATTCGGAGACGAACCCATTAAGCGGGGGCAGGCCGGCGCAGGCGAGCGTCCCCGCGAGCGCGAGCCAGGCCACCCACGGCATGCGATGAATCAATCCTCCGAGCTTGCCGAGGCTGCGCTCCTTCGTCGCGTGCAGCACCGAGCCGGTGGCGAGGAATAGCAGGCTCTTGAAGAACGCGTGATTGAGCGCGTGATAGAGGCTCGCCGTCAAGGCGATCGCCGCGAGGAGCGTCTTGTCGTAGCTCTTGAACAGGATTGCAAGGCCGATGCCGGCGACGATGATGCCGATATACTCGATCGAGGAGTACGCGAGCAGCCGCTTCATGTCGGTCTGCACCGTCGCGAAGAGCACGCCGAAGAGCGCCGTGGCGAGCCCGAGAACCAGCGCAAGCACACCCCACCACCAGAGCTGGCCCTGCAACAGATCGAAGGTTACGCGCAGCAAGCCGTAGATCGCCGTCTTGAGCATCACGCCGCTCATCAACGCTGAAACCGGGGACGGCGCGGCGGGATGCGCCTCCGGCAGCCAGACGTGCAGCGGCAGGAGGCCTGCCTTGGCGCCAAATCCGGCCAGCGCGAGCAGGAATGCGATCGAGGGCCACGCGGCGTGCAGCGTCACCGAGCGCATCGAGCCGAAGCTGTAGTCGCCGGTTTCCCCCTGAAGCACGCCGAAGCAGAGCAGGATTGCCAGTGCGCCAATGTGGGCGATCAGCAGGTAAAGGAAGCCGGCGCGGCGGATCTCGGGGATGCGGTGATCGGTGGTGACCAGGAAGAAGGACGCGAGCGCCATCGTCTCCCACGCGACCATGAACAGGTAGGCGTCGTCGGCGACGAGCACGCACGCCATCGCGGCGAGAAAAGTGTGGTACTGGAGGCAGAGCAAACCGGGCGCGGTGCCTTCGCTGGCGCGAAAGTACCCGGCCGAAAAAACGGAGATTCCGGCCGCCGCGGCGCCCAGAAGGAACAGAAAGAACGCGGAAAGCGCATCGAGGCGCAGATGGAAAGGCAGATCGGGCAGGCCCAGCGGCAGCACAATCGTCTGCGGAACTTCGCGCATGGCAATCAAAGCGACGGCGGCTAGGAACAGTCCGATGACCGCGCCGGCAGTGAACAGCACGCGTCCGACATAGAACAGATTGCGCGGCCGGGCGAGACCCAGCGCGCCGATCGCGAGCCAGACGACGATCGCCGCGAGGACGAGCGGCAGCGCGTGCATTAGTCGACTCCGGCGGGGGCCGGGGCACAGTCGCGCACTGCTGACGCGCGTGCGTGACAAACCTGGATCCCGGCCTGCGCCGGGATGACGCGGCTGTTACCAATCGCTGCGACGCTTCGCGTCTTACTCTTGGACATCCGCGTCATTTGACGCGCATGCCGGGCGTTGCGCCCGAATCCGGCGCGAGCAAGAAGATTCCCGGGCCGTCACCCGATGCCGCAAGCACCATGCCCTCGGAGAGGCCGAACTTCATCTTTCGCGGCGCGAGATTCGCGACCATCGGTGTCAGGCGGCCGATCAGGTCCTCGGGCTTGTACGCTGACTTGATGCCGGCGAAGACCGTGCGATGGCGGCCATCGCCAATGTCGAGCGTGAGCTTCAGGAGCTTGTCCGCGCCGTCGACCTGCTCGGCATTGACGATCTTGGCGATGCGGAGATCGATTTTTGAAAAGTCGTCGATCGAGATCGTCGTGGCAGAGGTCTTAGCTCCCTCGCCCCCGACAGGGGGAAAGGGCTGGGGTGAGGGGGCGGTCGCAACGTCGAACAGTGCATCGATCTGCTTGGCATCGATTCGCGTCATGAGGTGTGTATACGCGCCGATCTTGTGCCCAGCAGGCAGATGCCGCGTAACATCGGCCCAGGTGAGCGGGTTATCAAGGCGCAAGAAATTCTCGACGTTCTCCGCAACATTCGGAAGTACGGGCTTGAGAAACAGTGACGTGAGCCGGAACCATTCAATCGTAGAGGAAACAACTTGATGTAACCAATCGTTGTCGCTCGGGTTAACCGGCGAGGCAAAGTGTTTCGACAACTCCCATGGCTTCGCATTGTCCCAAAACGCATTGATCTTGTCGGCCAATTCCATGATGAGCCGTAACGCCATTCCGAACTGCCTACGATCGTAGAGAAGACCGATGCTTTCCGCGTAACGGATCGCGTCTTCAATCGGTATGTGGCGATACTCACCGATTGGCAGAAGACCTTGATGTGTCCTGCCAAGCGCGGTCTCGCAGAGCTTGCCGTCGAAATGCTTTTCCAGAAAGCCAGCTGCACGGCTAGCTATATTTACGTACTTCCCGATCAGGTCACTGTTCACCCGCGCCATGAAGTCGTCGGGATTGAAATCGATGTCCTCGACCTTGTCGTTCAGCTTCGCGGCGATGTAATAGCGCAGCCACTCGGGATTCATCCCGACGTCGAGGTAGCGCTGCGGGCTGATGCCGGTGCCGCGCGACTTGGACATCTTCTCGCCGGACACCGCGATGAAGCCGTGCACGTAGACGTTGTTCGGCAGCTTGCGCTGCACAGACTTGAGCATCGCCGGCCAGAACAGCGTGTGGTGGTAGACGATATCCTTGCCGATGAAGTGGTACTGCTCGACAGCGGATGCGGGCGCGATGAATTCCTCGAATGAGCGCGCCTCGCCGTTGCCGCGCGCCTTGCCGGTGTCGAAGTAGTTCTTGAGGCTCGCGAGATAGCCGATCGGCGCGTCAAGCCAGACGTAAAAGTACTTGCCAGGCGCATCGGGGATCTCGATCCCGAAATAGGGCGCGTCGCGCGAGATGTCCCAGTCGGCGAGCTTGCCCCCGGCTTCATTTCCGCCGACCCATTCCGCGATCTTGTTCTTCACTTCGGGCTGCAACGGCGTCACCGACGTCCACTCGCGCAGGAATGCCACGACCTTCGGGTCGGATAGCCGGAAGAAGATGTGCTCCGAGCGCCGCAGCTCGGGATTGGCGCCCGTCAGCACCGAGTACGGATTCTTAAGCTCGGTCGGCGCGTACGTCGAGCCGCAGTTCTCGCATACATCGCCATATTGGTCCTGCGTGCCGCATTTCGGACACTCGCCCTTGATGTAGCGATCGGGCAGGAACATGTTCTTGACCGGATCGAAGAACTGCTCGATCGGCTTGGCGTAGATCAGGCCCGCCGCTTTGAGGCTTCGGTAAATGCCTTGCGACAGCTCGACACTTTCCGTGCTGTGCGTCGTGTACCAGTTGTCGAAACTCACGTGGAAACGCTGGTAGTCGCGCCGGTGCGACTCGCTGACGCTGCCGATCAGCTGCTCGGGACTCACGCCTTCTGCTTCCGCCCTGAGCATAATCGCCGCGCCGTGCGTGTCGTCGGCGCAGACGAAATGCACTGCATGCCCCTGCATGCGCTGAAAGCGCACCCAGATGTCCGCCTGGATGTACTCCATGATGTGACCGAGGTGGAACGGCCCATTGGCGTAGGGCAGGGCCGTAGTGACAAACAGCGTGCGGCGCGACATGCAGCAAAAACCTTTGATGCGGCAGGGGAATCTTGAATTCTAGCAAAGCGCTTTCGCCCTGAGTACCGACCGGGTCGCTTTTTCGTTACACTCTGAGCCCCTTGTGTCGTTGATCTGCCCGCCATCCCATGCCCATCTCCGAGGCCGACGTCCAGGCCAGCCTGCACGCGCTGGTCGATCCCAATACCAGCCGCGATTTCGTTTCCGCGAAAGCGGTGCGGAAGGTATCGGTGGACGGCTCCAACGTCACCGTCGATCTGCAGCTCGCCTATCCCGCCAAGAGCCAGCACGAGGCGCTGAGGAAGCTCGTCCAGGGCAAGCTCGCCGCACTGCCCGGTATCGGCAAGGTGACGGTGAATTTCGCGCACCGAATCGCGTCGCATGCGGTGCAGCGCGGCGTCAAGCTCGTGCCCGGCGTCAAGAACATCATCGCGGTCGCAAGCGGCAAGGGCGGCGTGGGCAAATCTACGACCGCGGTGAACCTCGCGTTGGCGCTCGCCGCTGAAGGTGCGCAGGTCGGAGTGCTCGACGCCGACATTTACGGTCCGTCGCAGCCGATGATGCTCGGGATCAGCGGCCGGCCCGAGTCGAAAGACGGCAAAACGCTCGAGCCGCTCGAGGCCTGGGGTGTGCAGGCGATGTCGATCGGCTTTCTCATCGATACGGACACGCCGATGGTGTGGCGTGGGCCGATGGTGACGCAAGCACTCGAGCAGCTGCTCAAGGACACCAACTGGCGCGACCTCGACTATCTCATCGTCGACATGCCGCCCGGTACCGGCGACATCCAGTTGACGCTCGCGCAGAAAGTGCCGGTGACCGGCGCGGTGATCGTCACGACGCCGCAGGACATCGCGTTGATCGATGCGCGCAAGGGGCTCAAAATGTTCGAGAAGGTCGGCGTTCCCATCGTCGGCATCGTCGAGAACATGTCGATCCACGTCTGCTCGAAGTGCGGGCATGCGGAAGCCATCTTCGGCGAGGGCGGGGCGCAGCGCATGTGCAAGGACTACGACGTGCCGTTCCTCGGCGGGTTGCCGCTCGACATTCGGATCCGTGAGCAGGCGGATTCCGGCCGGCCGACGGTCGTCGCCGATCCCGACGGGAAGATCGCGGCGATCTACAAGGAGATTGCGCGCAAGACTGCG
>WNGF01008553.1_pt1 | contig 12009 bp, 13 predicted proteins | sample 5400641 | NCBI WGS metagenome assembly WNGF01 (sample SAMN13153371, study PRJNA577476) | soil metagenome | isolation source: 80 cm soil or saprolite under grassland replicate 2 | place: USA:California | collected 2016-06-15 | reverse complement strand
ACCTGATGGGTCGTCACCACGATGGTGCGGCTGCGGTCGAAGTAGTCGTTCAGCAGGGAGTCGTAGAACTGCTTGCGATACAGGATGTCCAAGCCGAGCGTCGGCTCGTCGAGCACGAGCAGTTTCGCGTCGATGGCCATGACCAGCGCGAGGTGCAGTTGGGCCACCATCCCCTTCGACAGTTCCCTGACTTTGCTGCCGCGGCGGATGGTGGTCTTCTCGAGAAACGCCTCCGCCTTCGCGCGGCGAAAGCGCGGATGCACGCCGGCGACGTAGTCGAGCGCCTGGGAAACGCGGATCCAGCGCGGCAGCACGGCCACGTCGGCGATGAAGGAGACGTCGCACATGAGCCGGTCGCGCTCGGTCCAGGGATCGCGTCCGAGGACGTTCAATTCGCCCTGGTAGGGAGTGAGGCCGAGAATGGCGTTGAGCGCGGTGGTTTTGCCGGCGCCGTTGGGACCGATGAGGCCGAGGATGCGGCCCTCGTCGACGCGCAGATCGACGCCGTCGAGGGCGATGGTCGTGCCGAAGGCCTTGCGCAGGCCGCGGGCTTCGATGCAAGTCATGGCGTCAACGATCCTCCTCCGGGGCCGAGCCGCGTCTCAGCAGTTCTTTCGGATTCAGGCCGAGGCGCTGAATCGTGGCGAAAACCCTCGGCCATTCTTCCGCGAGAAACTTCTTCCGCTCGTCCGCGAGCAGTTGGTCGCGGGCGCCGGATTTGACGAACATGCCCAGGCCTCGCTTCTTCTCGACGAGCTCCTCGTCGACCAACTCCTGGTAGGCCTTCAGGACCGTGATCGGGTTGATCCGATAGTCGGCCGCGACGGTGCGCACGGACGGCAGCGAATCGCCTTCCTTGAGCACGCCGTCGAGGATCAACGCGACGACGAGGTGCCGAAGTTGCCGGTAGATCGGCTGGCTGTCGTTCCATTCGCGGTCCATCAGGCCTTACCAGAATACGCTAGCGTCATTTCGTGCGCTGGAGGTCGACGTGCGCGTTGACGTGTTTGTCTCCCTTGAGCATGAACGTCCAATCCTCGGTGTGGTGGTTGGCGTCGACGAAGGTGAACACGGCATGATGCATGTGTCCGTACTGCGTGCTGCCGGCCACGTCGAGAAACTCGAATTCTACGGTCTTTCCGTCCGGCGACGCTTTGGCCGTCATGCGCGGTCGATTGCCGGCGTCGCAATAATGCGTCAGGAGCAGGCGGTCCGAGTCCAGATAGAACATGGTGATCGGATCGTCCGGTCTTCCGGCGCCGGTCATCTCGTGCAGGAGCGCGTTGCCCATCGACGTCACGCGAAGGGTGACCTGCATGAGCTTACCTTCGATCTCGGGCTGCGGCGGAATGGTAGAGACTTTGCCTTCCCACGTGCCCGCCAGGGCTTTGAGATCGCCGAAGGACTTTTTGGCGTCAGACTGCGCGAACGCCCCGGCGGAGAGCGACATCAGAACGACGGACAGCAGCAAACGAAGGGGTTTCATTTTTCATTCTCCTCATTGTGTTGAATTGGATGACCACTTTTCCTCGGGCGTGTCCTTGTTCCAGATACCGGATCGCCTCCGGAATTTCATTGAACCCGTAATACCTGTCGATGACTGGCCTGATCGTTCCGGCCTCGACGAGCTCGCGCAGGATGGTCAGGTCGTCTTTGCTGGCTTTCGAGAGATGCATGGCCAGCGTCTGGCTCACGAACGGCGACAGAACCAAAATCTTGATCATCTGGTCCACGGGACGGAACCACCTGCCGGACGGGCCTCCGACGACGATGTAGATTCCCTTGGGTGTCAAGACGCGCCTGAAGGCCGACAACGAATGGTTCCCGACGCAGTCGAAAATCACGTCGTAACGTTGCCAGTTGCTGGTGAAATCATCCCGGGTGTAATCAATGACCCGATCGGCGCCGATGGATCGGACCATGTCGACGTTCGTCGTACTGCAGACGCCGGTCACGTTCGCGCCGAGCCATTTGGCGATCTGCACCGCGAACGTCCCCACGCCTCCCGCCGCGCCGTTGATCAAGACCTTCTGCCCCGGCTGAATCCGCCCCTTGGCGCGCAGACTCTGCAATGCAGTCAGTGCCCCGACGGGAAGGGCGGCCGCCTGCTCGAACGTAAGGTTGCCCGGCTTCGCAGCCAGTTCCGCCTCGGGCGCACACGCATACTCGGCAAATGCGCCGCGGCACGTGCCGAATACCTCGTCGCCCGGCTTGAACCGGGTCACGTACCTGCCGACCGCCTCGACCCGGCCGGCCACATCGACGCCCAGCCCCGCGATCTTTGGCTTGCGCAGCCCGGCGATGAGACGCATGAAGTATGGCGTGCCTCTCATGAAGTGCCAGTCGAACGGATTCACCGACGCCGCGCGGACTTCGATCAAGACTTGATCGCCCTCGGGCGTCGGCCTTTCGATCTCCTCGCACGCGAGGACATCGGGCGAACCGTAGCGGTGATAAACAATCGCTTTCATCGCAGTCCTTTCACCAGCAGCCAGAGGCCCAGGCTGACTTCGTAAATCCCCATCGGCGCCATAAAGGCCATTCCCACAACGGCGGCCAGATCGGGGAACAGCAGGATGGCCAGCTCGACGATCGCCAATCCCAGCGACGCGAAGATTCCCCAGGCGGCCAGCGCGCGGGGGATGTAGCGGGACTGGAACCACAGATAGCTGAACACTGCCGATCCCAGTCCGAGGAACACGAAGCCGATTTGAAATCCGCTGCCTTCCACGCTGTAGAACAATCGCGCCAGGGCCTGCAACTGCTTCGTGTCGAACGCTCGCAAATAGTCAGCGCCGCTCAAGAGCCGCAATACGACAAAATCATTGAGCATGTTGACCGCGAGAATCGCGCAGTCGGCCAGCCGCCAGAACGTCCCGAGCAGGGCCACGTTCCTATTGATGGGTTTGAGCACGACGTAAAGAGCCACCGCCAACATGGCGTCGCTCGCGAACGTGATCAGGTGAATGACGCTGCCGACTCGGAACAGACGCTCCGACGCCGCAATATTGATCATGCCGTGGGCGACGAGTGGGGCGCGCGCGTAGAGCTCCGCAAAGATCGAGGTGGCCATTGCGATCAGATAAATCGACCCGGCCACCTTTGCGGCGGAACGCTGTGCCGGCTCAATGGCCACTGAGGTCATGCCGCTGTCACTTTCTGTTGTGGAACCCGTTTATGAACCGCCACGCGAACCAGCCAGAAAAGCATTGCTCCGAGAATCAGGACATGCGGCACATAGGGAAGGTTCGTGGCGCGGAACGACTTGGTGAAGAATCTCGACCCCTGGCCGGGGTAGAAGGAGAGGAGGGCAAACAACAGCGTCAGGCACATTCGCCACAGATGTCGAGCGATTCGTTTCGCGCCGAAAACACCGCCGCGCACGAGCGTGCGAACGTCCGAGGCGGCGAAGAGCAGCGCGATCGAGCCAAAGACAAAGTAGAAGGCCGAGGCATAACCATCCTTCGAGCCGCTCTGGCTGCTCGCCGCCTGGAAGCCCCACGTCGCACCGGCGGTGCCGATCGACAATGCGAACAAAAGCGCAGTCAGATCGAAGATCCCCGGTTTGCCCTCCCGGCGCTTGGCGGCCACCCAAGCCGTCGACACCAGATAGAGCGTCAGAGTGCTGCCCATCAGGTTGGCGCTGTTGGGGTGCAGGAATCCCGCGAGGATCGCGCCGGCTCCCGCCGCGCTGAGCATGGACAGGAAGAAGATGGTTCCCGCCGCGCCGTGCAGGCCCGAGCCCTTGCGGAACAGCATGGCCATGAAACCGGCCAGCAGTCCCACGGCAGCGGAGAAGACGTGCAGCGTTCGGAGAGTCAGGAGCATTGGTCAGGTGATGTAGTTAACTACAACACCGAACCGCATGCAAGCTTTTTCTTTAGGGCCGACGAACCGGCAGCTCCACGTAGCCGTCCGCGAACCACCGGATCTCCAGCGGCTCCTTCGCGTCGGCGATCGTTTCGTCGCTCACATCCTTCCCCGTACCGTAGTTGATCTGGCGTCCGGGCTCCTTGATGACGCTCACGACGGCCACGATCCGGCTGCCGGGCTGGAGCTGCTTGCTCATCAGGCGGACGCTCTCGAAGTCGAGGCGATGGCGCTTGCCCGGCGTCAGCAGGCGGCGCTTGCCGAGGTGGCCGTTGTAGCTGACGCGGACCCAGAACGGCGCCAGTTGGAAGTACTCGCCGCTCTTCGTCTGCTCGTAGAGCGCGACGTTGACGTCAAAGTCTTTCTTGTTCGCGACGAAGTCGAGGTGGCCGGAGAAGAGGCCGCTGACCTCCATCGGCGCCGGGATCGGATCGCTGACGAACTTGAAACCGTTCGCGGTGTCGACGGCTTTGTCGAGGACCCCGCCGCCGGGCACTTCGCGATCGACGTCGGAGCGGTCGGCGAGGTTCACCGTCTGGGTGACGTCCCTGAGCGGGATGCGCAGCCTGTCATTGGCCATCGCGGCGATCGACGGCGCGTGCTTCCAACTGTTCGCGCCGACGACCTCGTAGTTCACCTTGTCCGCGAGGATGGCCGGCTTCGGGCCCCGCTTGAACACGTAGTCGAACCACTGATAGCGAAGCTCGGCCATGTCGATGTGTGCGGCCGGCTCGAGCTCGTAGCCGGCCAGCGACGTCATCGTCTTCGTGCCGAGGACGCCGATCGTGCCGCTGTGGCCGCGGACGTGGTCCCACGGGCCGATCACGAGGTAGTGCTCGGCGTTCGGCCGGTACTTGTAATGCTCCTTGAAGTAGTGGACCGCGGCGCCGGGGCCGCCGTAGTAGTAGCCCGCCGTGGTCAGGACAGGGATGTCGATCCGCGCGAATTCCTTCTCGACGGGGATCATGCCGCGCCAGTAGGCGTCGTAGCTGGGATGGGCGATCCACTTGTCGAAGATCGGGTTGGGCATTCCGTCGATCTTGTCCAGGTCGCGGTAGGCGCGGCCCGAGACATACCAGTCGTGGTCGAGCCGCTGCCAGCGCGCGCTCTCGTTGTACGTGGCGTTGTCGAGCGTCTTGTTGTTCGTCGTGTAGAAGGGCCACGGGTAGACGAAGTTCCAGAAGACGTTGCCTTCCATCGGCACGTCGATTCCGGGCGCGACCGGCGCGCCGGTCATGATGCCTTTCAACGCCTTCGGCATCCGTTTCGCCGCGGCCCACGTGGTTCCGCCCTCGTAGCTGCCGCCGTACATGCCGACGCGGCCGTCGCTCCACGGCTGCGCGGCGATCCAGGCGATGAGCGCGGCGGCGTCGGCGCCGTCGTGTTCGTACGGCACGGGCGAGTCGGGGCTGCAGCCCTTTCCGCGAGTCAGGCCGACCACGCCGGCGAAGCCGTTCGAGGCCGTGCGCCGCGCCTCGTTGTAGGTGTTCTCCGGGTCCGCGTAGATCGTGAAGTTGAGGAGCGCCGGCAGCCTGCGGTCGCGCGGTCGCACCACGATCGCGCAGACGGTCGCGCCGTCGGGCATTTTGACGGCAACGTTTTTCTCGACGACGTAGCGGCGGCGATCGTCCTCGTCCGCGAGCGCGGGGACGAGCGCAGCGAAGCTCGTGTAGGCCTGCACGCCGAGGTACTTCTTGACGAGGTCGACGGCGTCGGCGAGCGGCAGCGTCTCGGCGTTCTTGTGGCGCGCCAGCGCATCGCGAAGCGCGTTCTGCAGGACGTTCAGCGACGTGCCGAACGACCAGAGGACGCGATACGCCGTCTTGTCATCGAGCGTCCGCATCGTGTCGTTGAACGCCTGCGCGAACGCCTCGCCGAACGGCTTCCCTTCGATGCTCTTCGCCCTCGCGTAAATCTTCCAGCGGACGTTCGCCGGCCCCTCCGGCATCGACGTCAGCGCCTCGGCGTACCTGCCGGCGACGAGCTGCAGACGAAAGAGATCGTCGCCACCGCCGCCCGCCGCGATCGCACGCTCGGCGAGCACGGGCATCGTCTCCTCGAGCGCTCCCTTCGGCATCTCGATCTGCTGCGCGACGAGAGCGGGAACGGCGGCGAGACATACGACAACCACGGACGCGATTCGTCTCAACATGCCGAGCTCAGACGCCGCGGAGCGGCAAAGGTTTGAACCTTCACATGCTCAGCACGTGCAGGATGTTGCCGTGGGGATCCTTGAGCCAGGCTCCTTTGAAGCTTCCCGCCACGTGCAGATCGCCTTGCCGCGTCAGGCCTGGTAGGTCGTAGTGCTCGAAGGTCATGCCTTTTGCCTTGAGATCGCGGACGACCTCCTCGGCATCGGGCACCACCCACGTCGCCGCGGTGGCCTGATTCGTACCGGCGTAGCGTGACTCGTAGACGAACACGCGGGAGTTGCCGCTCCGGTAACGCGCCCCGCCCTCCTGCTTCTCGCCGTCGGGTTTCAGGCCGAGAGTCTCTTCGTAGAACCGCGTCGCGGTCTTCAGATCGCGGACGGCGATCGTGGCCATTGCATCGCTGTCTGCCAGCATGATCATCTCCTGTCGCGGCCGTACGAATCGCCCGCGATCGATTCCGTGTGCAGAGCGCACAACCATTTCCCACTGCGGCGAACCCACGTCGACGCGTCGGCGGCATCGAGCTCGACCGGCTTGACGATCTGCGCGTCTTTCTCCTGAATCGCCTTCCAGAGCTGTCTTTCCAGGTCGAGTAGCTCGTTTTCCATGCGAAACGCGAGAGCCATTTGCGGGCCAAGTACGTCCAGTTTGCCGCCTGCCCCGTACTTGTCAACACCTCGAGGCAAACAAGAACGCAGTACGGAACAAAGGAGAAAACATGACACTCTCTCCCAACCGCCGGTGGTCCGGCGCGCTGCTGGTCCTCGCTCTCCTCGCATTCGTCACCCCGGCGCACGCGTCGAGCCACCGCGAGGCCCTGGCGATCCTCAACGAGCCGTGCGCCGACAACACCGACACCTTCGCCTGGGTGTCGAACAGCACGCACGACAAGCTGTTCCTGATCATGGATTTCAACCCCCTGCACGAGCCGGGGCAGGGGAACCAGGGCTTCCGGGCGTGCGACGGCTATCGCTACGAGTTCCACATCGGAAAGGGCGCGAGCCTCGCCGACCAGGCGGTCTACCGCGTCGAGTTCAAGAAGACGCTCACGCCTGAAGGCGCGCCGAGCCCGACCGACAACCTCGGAGGCGGCAACGAGCTATTGTGGCAGCTCACCGGCGGCACGGAGACGATGACCGTTACGCGCGTCGTCGCGCCCGGCCAGCCGAATCCGACGGTCATCGGCCAGGATCTGAAGGTCCTCCCGAACAACCACGGCCCGCAGACGGACCGCCTGGTCTACGGCCTCGGAGCGTTCAAGGGCTATGACTCCACCGACCGCTCCAGCCGCGAGCAGGGCCTGTACAGCCAGGCCTTCGTCGACACCTTCATCCAGTCGCTCTCGAACGGAGGGCGGATCATCGCCGGGCAGTTCGACGATCCGTATCAGCTCGACGAGAAGGGCATCTTCGACCTCGTCAACCTTGCCGCGCCCGACCTGGCCGGCCTCGCGCCCGGCGCGCGCAAGACGCCGGCCGAGGATGTGTTCACCGGCTTCAACATCTACTCCATCGCGCTCGAGGTGCCGACCGGGGAGCTTTTCCCCGACGGCATCCCGCACAACGGCACGCTCCAGAGCACGTCGACCGACAGCCTGCTGCGCGTCTGGGTGAGCATCAGCCGCCAGGCCACGCAGACCGTCGATGCGACGAACGTCATCACCGGGCTGCGCGGCTCCGGCAACTTCGTGCAGGTCGGGCGCAACGCCCTGCCGCTCTTCAACGCCGGCTTCGTCGGCACGCAGCGGCAGACGCTCTATCTCCACACCGATCCGATGAAAGACGTGACGCGCTTCGGCGCCGACGTGTTGTTCCCGGTGCTCGTGCGCGACCTCGACGCGCTCGGCGTCTACAAGGCCCTCGGTCTCCCGGCGGCGACGGTGGCGACGCTCAAGGGGCCGCGCCTCGACATCATCAACGCTATCAACCTCGGGCGTCCGATCCCGGTCGCCGACGGCTCGACCGGCGACGTGATCACGCTCGACGCCGCGATCGACTCGTCGTTCCCGAACGGCCGTCGCCTCGGCGGCGGCACCACGTCGACGCGCCACCAGGTCAACGTGAACTCGGTGCTCATCAGCCTCATCGCCGCGGGCGACCCTGGCGCCGGTCTGGCAAAGGGCGTCGAAGTCAACGACAAGGAGTTCCTGCCGCGCTTTCCGTTCCTGGCGCCGGCGCACCAGGGACTGCTGCAGGGCCACGGCGGCATCAACGTGCCGGCCACGCCGGTGATCCCCGACCCGAACGCGATTCCGCCGTGTCAATGAGGAGAAGACGACCATGAAACGACTCATCTTTCTTGTAGCACTCATCTCGACGGCGGCGTTCGCCCAGAGCGGCAAGCACCCTGTCGCGCCGAACGACAGCTTCGCGTCGAACTTTCAGACGATCCCCGTGGTCGCGAACACGATCGGCCTCGGCGGCGCGGTGTTCCGGAGTTACGTGGCCATTCTCAATCCGACGGCGTCGGGCTTCTCGGTCACGGCGAGCTTCTACGATGCCAGCGGCACGAAGAAGGACGCCACGATCACGCTCGCCGCGGGCGAGATGCGGGTGTATGGGAACTTCCTCGCAACCGTGTTCAGCGCCACCGGCGGCGGCGCCGTGACGCTGTCGAGTCCCGATCCGAGCAACCGCTTCATCGTGAGCAGCGAGGTGCAGACGGGCAACTTCAGCACGAGCGTGCCCGCGCTCGAGTTCGCGGGCTCGAATTCGCGCTCGTTCGCGCCGGGGATCAACGTCAACTCCCAGAGCCGTACGAACGTCGGCTGCTTCAACCAGGCCGACGCGGCGAACTCGATCAAGGCGACGGTCCTCGACAGCACCGGAAAGCTGACGATCGGCTCGGTCACGCTGAACCTCCCGGCGAAGGCGTGGGGACAGACGGCGATCAACTCGGTCGTCAGCGACGGCTACGTGCAGTTCGATCCGAACGACAGCGCGGTGTGCTATGCCGTGGTCGTCGACAACAACACGAACGACGGACGCTTCATCTCGGCCGCGGAGTACCGCCCTTAGTCTCGAAAGTCATCGATGCCCACCAGCTTTCCCACATGGAGCCTGTGCCCGGCGGCGCAGGCTCCATGTGGACGGCCTTGATCAGCCAGAAGCCGGGGTGGGCGATGCGGACGGTGGCGCGGCCGCGCGCGTCGGTGCGGACTTTCACCGCTTTGTCCGGATCGTTCTTGCTCAGCGCGATGACGAGCGCGTTCGCGAGCGGCTTGCCGCGGAAGAGCAGCGTGAGCGGCAGCTCGCCAGTTGTGTACGGATTCTTGCGCGGGATGAGCTCGAGGGTGAAGCCGAGCGGCGTCTCCAGCACCTTCCCTGAGTTGCCGGGCGTCTCGAGCAGCGCCTTCGCGCAGCGGTAGAAGTGCTCCGGCCCCTGCGCCACCGTCGGCAGGCCTTCGTCGCGCAGATACTCCGCGAACTTCTTCGCGTCGAGCGTCAGCGGCGAGGCGTTGCTCTGATAGCCGATCCAGTGCAGGCCGGGGCCGGAGACGAAGGCGATGCCGGCCGGCTCCATCCCGCCTCGCCCGACGACCGGCCGCTCGTCGCCGTGGCCGCGGATGACGAAGCGCTCGATGAGCTCCGGCGCGCGCGGGACGGGATCGCCGAGGAGCTTCATCCCGACGCGCAACGCCACGGTCACGCGCTCGCCCGCCGCGGGATGGAACGTTGACGGCTCGATCCAGAAATCGTGGGCCGCGGCGGGCGAGGCAATGAGGAGAAAGGCGGCCAGTGCGGACTTCATCATGTGACGAGTGGCGCCCCTCACCCGCCGCTTCGCGGCACCCTCTCCCCGCGGGGCGGGGAGAGGGGCGTGGGGAGGCTCAGAAGCCGAAAGAGTACCCGAACTCGATCTCGTACTCGTGCATCTTCAGCTCGATCTGCTGTCCGCCCGGAACTTCGAGCGGGTTCGCTCCGCGGACGCTCTTCGCCGGCGCGTACATCACGGCCAGGTTGAAGCGGCCGGGGTTGCGCTCCATGGCCTTGCTGAAGCCGAGGGTGATGTGCTGCTGCACGACGCCGGGCGCGAGGATGTTGAACAGCACCTCGCTCGACGGGATCGGCTGCTCGGCCTTCGAGTAGCCGGCCCGCCACGTCCACGTCTCGCTCGACTTCCACTGCAGGCCGACCTTGTAGACGTTGATGTCCTGCCAGCCGAAGCCGGCGCCGCCGTCGGCGCCGAGCGGCGCGGTCACGAGGTTCGGGAGCAGCGCGTTGCCGACCGCGGCGACGTCGCTGTAGTGGATGCGCTGGTAGTCGACGGTCGCGGTCAGCGGCTCGACGAACTGGTAGGCCATGCCGGCGTTCACCGAGGCGGGGATGTTGAAGCGGCCGTCCTGGGCGAAGAGGCCGCAGTAACTGCCAAACTTCGACATCTTGATCGCCGGCGAGTACGCCGCTCCGATGGAGAGCTTCGGCAGCGGCTTGGCCAGGTAACCGACCTTCAGCCCGACGCCGTGCGACCACTTGTAGCCGTTATTGGTCAGGCAGTCGGGATCGGAGGAGAAGAGGGTGAAGGCCTCGAGGCCGCTGGCCTTGAAGCGCTGCTCCGCGAAGACCGCGCTGATGCCGAGCGACTGGTTCGGCGTGATCTTGCGCGAGTACGTTGCGGTGAGGAACAACTGCGCGAGGTCGACGCCGGTGTGATCGGAGCCGTAGAAGGTGCTCGTCCGATAGTCGGTGTTCATGCCGCCGTGCGCGGTGAAGTTCACCGTGATCGCGTTCGTATCGTTCGGCCGGAAGTTGTAGCCGAACGCCGGCATCGGGAAGACCTTCGACTTGCTCGCCACGGTACCCGGCGTCAGGCCGAACGTCTGCGGCATCCCGGACGGATTGCCGGTCACGGTGTACTGCCGGTCGGGACTGAAGAACGCCAGCGAGAAGGAATAGCCGCGATTGACGAAGACGCCGGCGGCGGGGTTCGTGTCGGCGTCGAGCGCTTCGAGCGGGAACGCCGTCGTTGCGCCGGCCATCGACTTGCTGCCGGTGCCGATGCCGTGTAGGAAGTAGCCGTTGGTGGCGAGCGCCGGCACGGCGGCGAGGAGCGCGATCGAGAGGATGAAAAGCCGGGATTTCATGGGTGCTTCTCCTTTCAAATCTGTCCGGCGGCAACGAGGATCCAGCGCAGGGCGAGGCCGCCGATGAGGACGAGCGCGGGGGCGATGACGACGTGAATCCGCCGGCGGCTCTCGATGGCTTCGAGCGCGGCCGGCAGCGCCAGGCCGGCGATGACGACGAGGGACCAGAAGACGGCGGTGTACGGTCCGCCGAAGAAGAGCGATGCAGCCGCGCGTCCGCGCGCGCCGCCCGCCGCAATCAAATCGAGGAAGAAGAACAGCAGAACGACGCCCTCGGCGCCGATCGCGGCGAGGTCCCACCGCCGCACGGAGCGGCGCTCGCCCTCGGTCAGCGGCAGGAACATTGTCAGCGCCGCGCCCGCGGAGACGCCGGAGACGAGGAAGAGCGGCGCGAGGAAGAGCGAGCCCCACGCTGCGCGCGCGGTGAGCGTGGCCAGGAGGATGCCGGTGTACGCGCCGAGGGCGATGCCGAGCACGAGGTTCACTCGGCGGAGCGTCTCCGTCGGGCGCAGACCATAAAGAACGGTGGCGGGATAGATGAGGAGGAGGATCCACGCGCCCCACGACATCGGCGAGGTGACACGAAACGCGGTGTAAAAGCGGAAGACGTGCAGCTTGAAATCGAGGTCGAGGAAGAGCGCGCCCATGCCGATCGAGAGCGCGAGCGGCGCGGCGAACGGCAGCAGGCGCATGGCCCGCGACTCCCGCTTCGCGATTGCGGAGACGATCATCAGTCCCGCGGCCAGGCCGCCGAGGAAGAGGTAAACGGCGATCTCCCATCCCCAGAACGGAGCGACGTTATGCACTGCAGCCACCTCCTTTTTTCTTCGGTTTGGCGATGCCGCCGCCGGTCGCGGGGGCGGGCGGCGGGGGCGGCGGAGCGCCGCTGGTCATCGCCTTCAC
>WNGF01008551.1_pt1 | contig 12010 bp, 13 predicted proteins | sample 5400641 | NCBI WGS metagenome assembly WNGF01 (sample SAMN13153371, study PRJNA577476) | soil metagenome | isolation source: 80 cm soil or saprolite under grassland replicate 2 | place: USA:California | collected 2016-06-15 | reverse complement strand
CAGGATCGTGTCGGGCGTCACGAGCCCGGCGAGCTCGTCCAGCACGCGGCGGCCCAGCACTCGGCCCTTCACCGCGAGGCGGCGGCGCTGGTCGTCGGTGAACCGCAGCTTCCCGCCACCGAGTTGCTGGCGGAGGACGCCGTCGCTGTCCGTCCCGCCCCTGCCCGTCAGCACGCCCCGTCCCTAGGGCGTTCACTCTGCGTGCGTGGATGGGCTTTTCGGTAGACACAGCCGTATACCGAGTCGGACCCGTAGCCATCGGTCCGCAGCGCCGCGCGCGTGACCCAGATCGCCTTGTCGCTGCCGTGCATGGCCGGCTCGCCGGGCCGAACCGTTCCTCCCCGTGGTGGCGCCCCGCGGTCGCCGTCGTTGATGTGTACCGCTTCACCACTTCATCCCGCCATCCCGCGTTCCGGGGGCGCCATGCCCGCCGCTCCTTGCGCTCGCCGCGTCGCGGGCGGCTCTTGCGTGAAGACCGGCGCGCGTGCCACATTTCGCGTCCAATGCGAACATCCAAGAGCTTCGTGCCCGTCGTCCTCGTCCTCGCCGCGTTCGGCCCGATCATGGGCTGCAGCACCTCGTCGACTCCGACGCCACCCCCGGAGGCTTTCTTCGAGGTGACGAACGACACCTATGATTCTGTCGACGTGTACGTGAACGGCGTGTTCCTGAGCACCGTGTCCGCGGGTACCGTCAACACCTACGACTTGGGCCCCGCAGGCACGTACAACGTCCAGATCTACAAGAATGGCGACCTCTCCTACCTCCTGAACAACGTGGACACGGCGTTCGTCGGCGGAACGACGGCCTGGGACGTGTACGCCAACGCCCCGGTCGTGCTCGTGCAGAACAATTACGCGCTGGGCTCAGGCGAGTGCGTCGATGCGTATCTCGACGGTTATTCCGTCCCGTTCGCCCTCTCGGGCGGAACGACCACCACGCCCCCGGCGGACTCCACGATTTGCCAGGGGGAGACAGGCTTCTTCTTGGTCGCCGAGGGCAGCCATCATGTCGAGGTGTACGGCTCGGTGACCTCGAACGTCTATCATGACGACACAAGAACCTACGTCGACGCGACTCATGTGACGTTCACGCTACCCTGACGTGGCGCTTCTCTTCGCTTGAAGGCGAGGAGTTCTCACAGCGCCAGCCAGTTGACGGGATCCCGCAGCTTTGATCTGCTGCGCCCGGGAGGTGGCGATGGGCGCGTGGGCGTACTCGGTGGATCTGCGTGAGCGGGTGGTGAGGGCGTTCGATGTCGGCGGGATGACGGACCACGAGGTCGCCGCGCTGTTCGGGATCGGCGAAGCGACGGTCCACCGGTGGAAGCGGCGACATCGGGAGACAGGCCGCCTGGAGCCGCTGCCGCACAGAGCGGGAATCTGCCGCGCGTCACGCCCGAGAAGTGGCAGCTGGTCCACCAGATCGTGAAGGAGGAGCCGGACCTGACGATCCCGGAGGTCGCGGAGGAGTTCTGGCGGCGCTCGGGGACAAAGGTGAGCTGCTCGGCGATGGGGCGCACGCTGCGCCAGCTCGGCCTGACGCGAAAGAAAGGGTCTTCGCGGATCACAGTGGGTCCTGTTCCGCGCTGCGAGTCAACGGCGGAAGGAACGCTGCGACGATCTTGAGCTTGAGGTAGTCCTCGTCGCGGTAGCCGTAGGCGCGGTGCTGGGGAACGCGGATCTTGTTGTTGAGTCCCTCGACCAGGCCGAGGCTGACCTTGTTCTCGGGTCGGCAGTAGGAGGCGATGCCGTCCCAGTGGCGCTCGATCATGGCCGCGGACTTCCGGTAGGGCGCGAGCCGCTGCCTGTCGTTGCCGACAACTCCATCCGTCCGAGCTTCGGACCGAACGGGTCGCCCCGCGCTCCTCGTCGTCATGCCGCCGCCCGCCCGTATCGATCGTGGAGTCCTCCCACTGCTGGGAACTCGACCACCTCGCCCAACTCCGGCCCCTGGACGCCCCGGGGCTCCGGGGCATCGCCTGCCAGAGATAGATGGCAGCGGGTCTCGTTGTAGTACGCGAAGTACTTCGCCAGGACCCGTCGGAGGTGCACCTCGTCCAGCACGATCACGTGATCCAAACAGTCCCTGCGGATTTCGGTCGATCGTGAACACGCGGTTCGGCGCATCGTGAACAGCCGGATCGGTCCATCGTGAACGCCAGGATCGGCGTTCATGAACACCGGGATCGGTCATCGTGAACGCCCGGATCGGCCATCGTGAACACGGTGGTCGGTGGGAGTCCCGACCGGGGTAGGGTCCGCGGCCTATCGAGGCGCGGGCGAGACGAGCGAAGCGACGCTGGACGGTACGCAGGCCGTTCCGCGCCTCCACCACGGAGGCGGCGGGATGGCGACGGAGCGACTGTCTATGCGCAAGGCGAGAGAGATCCTGAGGCTGAAGTGGGAGCTGGGCCGGACGCACCGCGAGATCGCGGAGGGCGTGAGGCAGTCGCTCGGCGCGGTGGCGATGACGCTGGGCCGGGCCAAGGCGGCCGGACTCGACTGGGAGCTGGCCCAGGCGCTCACGGACACGGCGCTGGAGGACCGGATCTACGGCCCGAAGGCGGAGACGCCGGCGCGGCCGATGCCGACCTTCGAGTACCTGCACGCCGAGCGGAGGAAGCCGGGCGTGACGCTCGGAGTTGCTCCACCTCGAGTACCTGGAGAAGCATCCGGGCGGCTACCGATACACGCAGTTCTGCGAGCACTACCGGACATGGCTGAAGAAGCTCGGCCTGACGATGCGGCAGGAGCATCAGGCCGGCGAGAAGCTCTTCGTCGACTACTCGGGGAAGAAGCCCCGCATCGTCGACCCGAAGACCGGCGAGGTGGTCGAGGTCGAACTGTTCGTCGCGGTGCTGGGCGCGTCGAACTACACCTTCGCCGAAGCGACGCTCACGCAGCGCGTCCCGGACTTCATCGCGAGCCCCCTGCGGGCCTTCAGCTTCTTCGGTGGCGTGACCAGCGCGCTGGTTCCGGACCAGCTGAAGAGCGGCGTGGTGGTGGCGTGCCGCTACGAGCCGGGCCTCCAGCGGACCTACGAGGAGATGGCGCTCCACTACGGGACGGCGGTGCTCCCGGCGCGGCCGGCCCACCCTCGCGACAAGGCGAAGGTCGAGGTCGGTGTGCAGATCGTGCAGCGCTGGATCCTGGCGCGGTTGCGGAACGAGACCTTCTTCTCGTTGGCGGCGCTGAACGAGCGGATCGCCGAGCTGCTCGAGAACCTGAATGACCGGCGGATGCGGGTCTACGGGGCGAGCCGGCGAGAGCTCTTCGTGCGGCTCGATCGCCCGCGCTGAAGCCGCTGCCTTCGACGCCCTTCGAGGACTGCGAGTGGAGGAAGGCGCGGCTCAACATCGACTACCACGCCGAGGTCGACCACCACTATTACTCGGCGCCGCACGCCCTGGTGCACGAGGACCTGGAGGCGCGGATCACCGCCACCACCGTGGAACTCCTCCTCCGTGGCGAGCGCGCCTCGCACCTGCGCAGCTATCAGCGCGGTCGGCAACACCACCATCGACGAGCACATGCCGAAGGCCCACCAGAAGCACCTGGAGTGGACGCCGACTCGCATCATCGACTGGGCCGCGTCCATCGGGCCGATGACCAAGGCCCTCGTCGAGGCCATCCTCGCCGAGCGGCGCCATCCGGAGCAGGGCTACCGCTCCTGCCTGGGCATCCTGCGGCTCGCCAAGCGCTACGGGAACGACCGGCTGGAGGCGGCTGCGGCTCGCGCCGTGGCGGTCCGGGCGCGCTCGTACCGGCATGTCGAATCGATCTTGAAGAAGGGCCTCGACCGGCTGCCCTTGCCGACCGCGGAGAAGAACGAGGGCGCCACCCCCGCCGGCCACGAGAACATTCGCGGCGGCGGCTACTTTCACTGACAGGAGACGACGTGATGTCGTTTCTCACACCTATTCGTGATCCACCGGCACCTTCTCACCGATCTGCTTGACCGGTTCCACGATGACCGCGGTGGTGGAGAGCGGAGAAGACGGAACGCTCCGGTCCGGCGTGGGCGGCTTCTGGCAGGCTGGACCGGAGCCGCGGGGTCTGGGGGAGGGGGCTCCGACGCCTCGTCGCCGACGTGCGCGCGGCCGTCCCCGAGACGTCCGTCCGACGCGCCAACGCCGTGAAGCGTCCTCGCGGTAGTCGCGTCGAAGGTCCTCGTCGACGAGCACAGGCCATGATAGACGGTCGGTCGCATGACTCGCTCGCGCCCCTTCGTCCTCGCCGCCGTCCTCGCCGCCGTCCTCGTCTCCGCCTGCGCTCACTCCAGGCCGCCGTCCCCGCCTGCGGCTCCACCGACCGCCCAGGAACGCATCTCGTTCGTCGAGGGCAGCACCGGCCGAATTCGCGTCTCGGACGGCGGCGTCGGCGAGCCCGCCATCGTCCTCCTCCATGGGCTCGGCGCGGACCTGGAAGTCTGGCGGCAGCAACTCGACCACCTGCGGACGATCCGCCGCGCCATCGCTTACGACCAGCGCGGCCACGGCAAGTCCGAGGGGGCCCGCGACGGCGTGTACACCGTAGAGGCGCTCGCCGCGGACCTCGAGGCGGTGCGGCGCGCGATGGGGCTCGGGCGCGTCGTCCTCGTCGGCCACAGTATGTCGGGCGCCGTCCTCACGACCTACGCCGGAGCGCATCCCGACGTCGTCGCCGGGCTCGTCTACGTCGACGCGATCGGCGACTTCCACGCGGTGCCGCGCGAGGCGCTCCAGCCTGCGGTCGACCGGGAGGCGTCTCCGTCGTTTGGCGCGCCCGAGCGGCGCGCCGCCTTCGACGAGATGCTCGGGCCGCGCGCGAAGCCCGGCACGCGCCAGGCGATCCTCAGCGCGGTCGATCGCATCGATCCGCCCGCCTTCTCTGCCCTGCGGCGGAGCATGTTCGACTTCCGGGATGCGCGAGTGCGGTTCGCGGCGTACCGAGGGCCGTCCCTCGCGATCGAGGCGGCGGACAACCCGTACGCCGCGAGCATGGCCGCCCAGGTCCTGGGCATCCCCGTGCGCAACGTGAGCGGCGTCTCGCACTGGTTGCAACTCGACGACCCGGACGCCGTGAACCGCGCGCTCGACGCGTTCCTCGCCGCGATCTCCGCCCGGCGCTGATCTCCCGGCGCGGAACGCCTCCCGTATCACGCCAGCCGCGGATCGCGAGAACCCGCGCCAGCAGCGAGAACGTTGCGCAGACGTGACCTCAGGGGGATGGCTGGCGTCGTGCGACGCGAGCGCGTCTCGCGCGGACACGGGTGCCGCGGTGCAGGGAGTTGTAGGATCGCTCCTGAAGCACAACCGGCCGATGGGCGACAGCGTCAGGTCCGCGACCGGCCCCCGGGGATGCGCCCGGGGACGGCTGGGGTCTGGGGTGGAGCCCCGGGGCGGGGCCACAGAGCGGGACGTGCTCGCCCGATGGAGGGGGATCTGGCCGGTGAGAATACGTGACGCCACCGCGGTGAAATATCGTGAGAGCCAACACGTGATCACCGAACTCACCATGGACAAGCTCAGGGCCTTGCGGCTCGAGGCGCTCGCCGCATCCTGGGCCGAGCAGCAGAAGGATCCCGAGATGCAGCGGCTCGGCTTCGACGAGCGGATCGGCATGCTCATCGACTCCCAGTGGCTCTACCGCGAAAACAAGCGGCTCGACCGCGCGCTCAAGGAGGCCAAGCTGCGGATCTCGAGCGCCTGTATCGAAGGGATCGACTATCCGCCGCGTCGCGAGCTTGAGAAGGCCACCGTGCGCCAGCTCGCCACCTGCCGTTGGGTCGGGGAGCACCAGAACATCGTCATCACCGGCGCGACCGGGACCGGCAAGACCTACCTCGCCTGCGCCATCGCCCATCAGGCGTGTCGCAAGGGCTTCCGGGCAATCTACCGCCGCGCCACCCGCCTCAACGATGAGTTCACCCTAGCCCACGCCGACGGCACCTACTCCAACCTGCTCGCCCGCTTCGCCCGCGCCGACGTGCTCGTCATCGACGACTGGGGCCTGGCGCCGCCCAGGGATCAGGAGCGCCGAGACCTCCTCGAGATCGTCGAGGACCGCCACGGCGCCCGCTCCACCATCCTCACCAGCCAGGTCCCGACCACCAAGTGGCACGACCACATCGGCGACCCCACCGTTGCCGACGCCTTCTGCGACCGCGTTCTACACGGCGCCCATCGCCTCGTGCTAAAGGGGCCATCCCGACGGAAGGAGGAGTCCGAGTCCGAAAAGTGAACCAGCCAGCGTCGCTTCGCTCCGATCACCATGCCCGATCGCGGTGATCACGATGCGCCGATCTCAGCGTTCACGATGGCCGGAATCCGAACCTGTCACTTTTCGACGGAGCTGGCCGCCGTCTACAGGAGGTCGTCGCCGCGCTCCGGCTCACATCGGGTCGGCCGTGGGTCGACGCCTTCCAAGCGAGGTATCTCGAGGACGCGCGACCGTAACCCGGTCGCTTGCATCCGTGCCGACGAACTCCGGACAGCGAGCGAGCCTCGGAACAGGCGCTCCCGTGGTGCCGTCAGGTTGCCGTTGGGCCGTTCCGCGCCGCGATCCGGCATGCTCTCCCATGTGCCGCCGTGCTGACCTGCTTCCCGAGTGCTTCCGAGCTCTTGTGCGGCAAGCGCGCGTCCCGCCTCGGGTTTGTGTTCACTGCTCGTAACGCTTCAAATCCCTTTTCCGCTCCATCTAGCAGTGAAAGCCCCCGGTTCTCCGGGGGTTTTCGTTTCTGTAGTCGCCAGGGCTAGTTCCCTCTTCCACTTCGAGCCGAACGCCGCGTTCGGCGGGGCCTTTCGGTTGCCCCGCGACGTCCGCCTCCACGTCGCCTCCACCACTTCGCGACTCGCATCCGACGACGAAGCGGCCCGTGGTCGCCCGCGTGTCGCACCGCCAGCCGGACCCTCATCAGTGAAGTCGGTGCCCGCTCGGCGCGGCGTCCGATCGGAGGAGTCGGGCCTGTGCCTCGGCGAACTCGAGCGTCCGCAGCTCCGTCATGCGCAGGAAGTCCGCACGGTCCGCCTTCGGACCGGCCGATGACCAGCGGCGGGCCACGGTCTGCGCCTCGTCCATGAGGGAGGCCACGCGCGGATCCTCGAGGAGGTTGCGGAGGTAGCGGAGGCAGGCCTTGCGTCGCTGAGCGAGGAACGGCCTGAGGGCACGGACGAGGTGCACGCCGGTGTTGTGGTCGCGCCCTTCGAGGTAATGCTCGGGTCGAGTGGTGCTGAACCCGAGCGTCCTCCTCGCGGCCCTCGGGTTGTTCAGCGCGCCGTGAAGGAAGGACGCGTCTGCCTCGTCCCGCAGGCCCGCCTCATACTGCGCAAGCGCGGCGACGAGGCTCTCGGAGGCGTCGATGTTCCGGTTGTAGAGCGCGGCGTCGGCCGCGTCGGCCCAGCGCCCAGTGTTCAGGTACACGGGTGCGCGGTGGCCGTTCGCCGACATCGCGTCGTCGCACTCGTTCTCCAGGCGGTCGCAGATCGCGAGCGCCTCCTCGTACTCCCCTGTCTCATTGAGCGCGAGGGCGAGGTTGCGGAGCCCGCGCATGTAGGGGCGCGTGGAGAGGTCGGTCCACCAGCTCGACTTCGCGACGCGTTTCGGGAAGAGCCTGCGGCCGACCTCGATGGTCTTCCGGAAGTGGTCGATCGCCTGCGGCAGCCGTGATCGCTGGTACGCGATGAGCCCGAGGTAGTTGTAGCCCTCGGCGTAGTCGTCGAACGCGTCCACGAGGAGCCGGAAGATCACCTCCGCCTTCTCGAACTCGTGCCGCTCGTAGTGCCCGGCGGCGAGCTCTTCGATGTCGCCGGGGACCTCGCGGCCGCGGAAGGCGGTCCGCCAGAACCACGGGTTGTCCTCGTTGTATTTGGCGGGCTTCGGCGCGGGCGTGCGGAGGCGCGCGCCGATCAGCTCGAGGACAAACCCGAGCTCCGCGCGATGGGCGTCGATGGTCTGGCCGGCGGAGAGGAGCGAGTTCGGGTCGGCCACGATGAGCTGCTTCGCGAACGTGCAGAGATCGCTTCGGAAGCGCGAGAGGAGCCGCGTCGTCCGGTACTCGTACGTTTCCGGGAGCGCGTCGAGGTTGGCTGCGATCGCGCGCTCGATCCCCTTCCAGTCGAAGCGGAGCTTCGGAAAGGCGTCCTCCACGAGCACGCGGAACTGGTGGCGTCCTTCGGAGCTGCCCCGGCCGATCGCCTCCAGCGCCTCGGGGCGGGAGTACAGCGTGAACAGGATCCGCTGCTGGACCTTCCCTGTGCCCGGCTCTCGCTCGCCGTGGGCGAGGACGAGCTGGCTACCGCGGCGGCGAACGAAGGGCATGGACGTCTCCGTGTTGTGTGCACAGTGGATCTCACACACAACAACGCGTCCGTCAAGCGTGGGCCGGCACGGTGTCGGACACCGCTCGTATCGTGGCGAGAGGAATCCTCCGATGCCCAGCGATCCCGGCGCCCCGATCACCATCATCGTCTCGGCAGCCGAGCTCACGCTGCTCGAGAAGCTCGACTTCCCCTGCTTGCAGCACATGCTCGCTACCGCGCGCCGAACCGAGGAAGGCCTCGTGCTCGAGGGAAGCTGGGCGGACCTCGACAGCCTCGCCGGGTGGGTCGCGGGGGAGGCGAACCACGCACGGCGACCGCGCCAGACGGAGCTGCTCGACAGCATCGCGGACCAGCTCGAGGACGTCCTCGCGGCTCATCGACGCTGACGCATCGCCGGCGCGCCGCGGCGGCTGACTTCATCGGCTCAGGAACCGGCCGGCAGCCTCCGAGCGACCGCGGTGAGGCGGGCGCACCCACCTTGCGCGATTCGCGATTCTCGAATGCCGTAAACGCGTGCGGCCGAAGTCCGCGCAGCTGAAGCCCCAAGGACGTCCTCGTCGCTCGGTCTCCGGCTGTCGGTGCCGGGTGATACAGGCGGCAAGCTCCCCACGACCGGAGAGAGGCATGGCGACCGAAGCTGCCCGGACGGACCCGAACTCCAATGTCGTCGCGCAGCTCGTGAGCGCCGGCGAGCGGTTGCCGAGACCCGTAGCCGAAGCGCTCCTTCGCCGCGGGCGCGAGGTGATCCCCGCGCTCGTCGAGGTCCTGGAGGACGATACGCTTGCCCGGGGCGACGCTCCCGGCGGCGGATACGCTCCGATTCACGCCGCGACGATCTTGCGGGACCTCGAGGCGAGCGAAGCGATCGAGCCCATGCTCCGCTTGCTCTCGCGGTGCGACGCGATGGACATCCTCTACGGCGCCCTCGTCGAGGCGCTGGGATCGTTCGGCCCTCCGGTGCTGGAACCCGCGCTCGCTGTTCACGCCGCGGCAGAGTCGGAGGCCGAGCGTTCGGCGATCGCGAACGTGCTTTCTCGCACAGGCGTCCGCGACCACCGGGTCCTCGCCGTTCTCCTGAGGATGCTCGAGGAAGACATGGTGCTCGGCGCCGGCTCGCTCGCCGAATATGGCGATCCAGCCGCACTGCCTCATCTCGGCGCAGCCCTCGACCGGTGCGACCTGGACGTCCCAGGCGGCCTGTTCGCGAACCAGGACGTCATCGAGCTCGAAGCAGCCATCGAGGAGCTCGGTGGCGAGCTATCGGAGGATCAGGAGAGAAAGGTCCGTGCCGTCGAGACCGCTCGGGGCGAGGCGCGAGGGCCGCTCCTCGCGATCGGCGCGTCGCGCCACGAAGACGAAGACGAGGTGGATGACACCGAAGGACAGTGGGCCTCCGAGCGAGCGGAGATCATCCGTCGTTTCTCGGAGTCGCCCCACGCCGGGGGAGCTCCCGATCTCGGCTGGATCGACCGCGCGCTCGAGTACGGGGCCGAATACGAAGGGGTCCCCTTTGCGGCGTTCGACGCTCGAGTCCTGCGCGAGGTCCTGTACGGGCTCTTCCCGCGCAAGGTGAGCTGCGAGGCGACCGCGGCCGGGGAGGTCGTCCACTCCCTGCGAGCGTTCTGGACGTTCGCCAGGGACGTGCTCGCCCATCCGCACGCCGCGGCCTGTCTGGCGGAGCTCGGCGACGAGGCGATCCCGAGACTCGCCAGGAAGCTCGAGGATCCGTCCAACTTCGGCATGGCGAAGTCGTTCGTCATGATGGGACGGAGGCAGGGCTTCCGCGTCGACTCGGAGGAGGGCCTGCGGGCATGGTCCGATGCGTTCGACGCCGGGCGAGCCTCATCGGGCGGATTCCGCGCGCAGCCAGCCCGCAAGAGCGAAGAGAACAGGCGGAAGAAGAAGCTTCGCAAGGTAAAGAAGCAGGCGCAGCGTCGAAACCGTCGATGAGCCGCTCGCCTTGCGTCCTCTTAACCATATGCATAATATACCAAACGGTGGTGCCGCTCCAACATGCCGCGATGGCTTCCCAAGGTCCTGACGCGGGTTCGAGAGCTCGCGGCGGCACGGAAGGTCGTCTTCACCCTGAAGGCCCGCAGGGAGCTGGCGAGCCTCGACATCGGTCTCGACGAAGAAGATGCCTGCGACGTCTTGGTGAAACTCGCCGTCGAGGACTCGGCAGGACGCCTGGAGTCAGCGTGGACGGGGGAGTGGATGTACCTGTTCAAGCCCCAGCTCGCCGGGGTGGTCCTCTACGTCAAGCTCATCGTCCGAGACGACTGCTTGGTGGTCTCGTTCCACGAGGACGAGGGTGGTGGTCATGAAGAAGACGCGTAGCGAGAAGGATCCGGGAGTGCGTCGACGCGGCCGCGTCCTGCCCGACGATGCCTGCCCGGTCTGCGGGACGAAGATGGTGGAGAAGCGCAGCACGCTGCGCTTGCCAGTCAATGGCGAGGAGATCGCGGTTCCGTCCGCCGCCCACCTGAGCTGCCCGAAGTGCGGTGAGGTCGTCTTGCGGTTCCAGGACGCGAAGCGACTCGGCGAGGATGCGATCGCGATCTACCGGAGGAAGCATGGGCTCCTCTCCGCCGATGAGCTCCGGGCCATCCGGGAGCGATTCGGGCTCACGCAGGCAGATCTGGCGCGCCTGCTGCGGCTCGGCGCGAACACGGTCTCCCGGTGGGAGTCGGGACGGAACGTCCAGACGGCAGCGATGGACATGCTGCTTCGACTCATCCGCGACCTTCCGGGAAGCATCGACTACCTGCGTGACCACCACGCGGCCTGAACGTCAGACGAGACCCACAGGAGGGGTGGTTCGAAGGCAATCCCGCCTCCACGCCGCCTCCACGGGACCAGGCGACCGGCGCGGACGGGTGCGGACAGGTGCGGAGAAGGATGGGATCTGGAGCCGCTGTGGCTCAGGGTTGTTGTGGGGATTCGCGTGTCCCGTCGCCCTGTTAGCATGAGTCGCCTCAGCAGGTTCAAATCCCTTTTCCCGCTCCAGTGGGTCCCAGCCCCCGGTCATCCCGGGGGTGTTTCTTTTCGTTCCGAGAAGATCGCGTCCCTTTCCCCGCTGCATCTAACCCTTGGCTATCAAGGGTTTCCCGCTCACCTCGAAATCGGCCTCCACGCCGCCTCCACCGCGCGACCGTTTGGGCCGGAGTCTGTGGAGGCGAACACCCGCGCCGGTTGCCGATTGGTGATCCTCGGCGCAGACGCGCATGATCTCCGGTGGCATCTCACGAGCTGCCGCGGCAGATCGCTCGCTGGCAACAACGCAGGCCGCGGAGTGAACGTCTGCGTCGCCCCTCGCGAGGCGATCGGTCTTGAAGACGTGCTGCCATGATGCCGCCTTCCTTCCAGGTCCCTCCCTCGCCGCCGACCGATCCCACACCGCTCGGATCACCCACACCAGCAGCGCCGCGAACAGCAACCAGAAGAGCGCCATGACCAGCATGCCGATCCCCCATCCGAGCCGCCGTGCCCCATCCAATCCCACATCGCGCGTCCCCTCTCGAACCGTGAAGCGCGGGAGCGTCAACCCACGTACCGGACCTCGCGCGCCATCCCCATCTCCATGTGGTAGGCGTTATGGCAGTGGAAGAACCACCGGCCCGGGTTGTCGGCGCGGAACTCGAACGACACCTGGGCCATGTGCGGCGGCACGAGCACGGCGTCCTTCCAGGCGCGGCCCACGCGGAAGAA
>WNGF01016536.1_pt1 | contig 12011 bp, 8 predicted proteins | sample 5400641 | NCBI WGS metagenome assembly WNGF01 (sample SAMN13153371, study PRJNA577476) | soil metagenome | isolation source: 80 cm soil or saprolite under grassland replicate 2 | place: USA:California | collected 2016-06-15 | reverse complement strand
CGGGTCGAGGCCGTGGATGTCGGGCGCACGAACTGTATGGCAACACCGTCACGCGTGGCGCTGGTTTCAATGCCGCCACGGATGAACCGATGTACACCGTCTCCTGGATGACGAGTGGCGTCTCGATGGTCTGGGGCAATACCGCCAACGATGGTGCTACGAAACAGTTCATCTTCATGGATTCGATGCGGAAGAGCAATGCGACGTATACACAGATCGCGACGCCGAACGGGTGGGGCTACTGCGGCACCGAGTTCAACGGCATCGGGTCGATCTGGGACGGCAACACCAACGCTACCAGCGGGTATCCCTGTCTCGATCAACCGGGACGGGGACAGAGTGATCTCCTGTCAGGCGAGTTTCCGAATGCCATCGATACGACGACAGGGACGATTGCCTGGCCGCACCAGGCGCTCGAACCGGTTCGCGAATGGCTGAACACGTTCACGGCCGCGCCTGGGTGGGGAAACGACACCAGTAACCTCGTCGGCGTGGCGGCTGCGACACGGTTACTGCAGAATAGGGACTATTATAAGTACAGCGCTGCGTTCAATGGGACCGTCGGCGTCGGTGTAGGGGCACGTGCCTCACGCCCGGCGTCCTGCACGACTGGTGTTGCCTATTGGTCTACGGATCAGGGTGGCAACTGGAACACGGTCAACGCCAGTGCGAACGACGGAACCCTGGACGTGTGCACGGCGACGAACACCTGGACGAATGCCGTGTATACGCCCTACACCTATCCACATCCGTTGACGCAGATTTATTCTTCGACGCTACCCGCTCCAGCGCCGCCGGCAAACGTGCGCATCATTGGGGGGTTTTGAGGCGCGGCCACAACCTTTTCGATGATCGCTCTTCTACGGCACCTGAGCCCATAAATAATGTCCGCCTATCTCGTGGAGGTATGTGTCGTCAGTGGCTTTGACGCACCCACACGGAGTAGACACCGGCCGATTGACGAGCTCAACGAATTAACGCCACGTCAGCGATAACGCCGGATGGCGCTTTGACGGTAGCCTTCCTGAGTCGAGGGCGCGAGTTGGATCGCGCAGTATTATCGGGTTTGTGCAAAGACTCACAAGCCGGGTTTTGAAGTTTGCCCGTCTGCCCCGAAGTCCAGTGCCACATTGGTGTAGTCTTCACGACACCTCGCCATTTATCAGCCGGAACGCACGATCTAGCAACAAGAACCGATCCCATCCCCATGCCTCCTATCCTCGCTCTATTGCTGACGCTAGTATTCATCGGCTACCTTCTTCGGCGTGAGTCTAAGGAAGAACCGAGGATCTCGGCAGCAGTTTGGATTCCCACCCTCTGGCTGATGATCAACGGCTCACGCCAGGTCTCAATTTGGTTCGACCTCGGCTCATCCTTCGCGGCGCAGCGTCTCGAGGAGGGCACTTCAGTTGACAAGGCTGTCTACGGAGCTCTCATCTTCGCCGGTATCGTCGTTTTGGCGAGACGGCAGGTCCGAGTCGGCGAGATCATTCGTAACAATCTTTGGTTCTGGCTTTTTTTTCTTTATGAAGGTCTAAGCGTTCTCTGGTCGGATTTTCCCCTCGTCGCTTTCAAGAGATGGGGCAAAGCCGTTGGCGATCCCGTAATGGTGCTTATCCTGTGGAGCGAGCTCGTGCCCGCGCGTGCGGTAACGGCCGCAATCAAGCGATGCGCGTATGTTCTGATCCCATTGTCGATTTTGTTCTGCAAATATTACGAGAACTTGGGGCGGACATTCGACCCGTGGGGTGGGTCGGCCTACACTGGCGTGACGACGGACAAGAATATGCTCGGTTATCTGTTGTTCGCTTTTGGTCTTTTTTTTGCTGCTTCGTTGATGAGCAATCTGGGTTCGCCTCGTGATGACAGCAACCCTGACCGGCCTACTCAAGCCATCAATGTCCTATTCCTGATCATGATCGGGTGGCTTCTCCTCATTGCGAACAGCAAGACAGCCTCGTTAGCGCTGGCCGCTGGAGTCGTTCTCGTCGGAGCATCTCGGTTTACGACCGTCCGAAGGCACTTTTGGTCGTACGCGTTCGGCGCCATTATTCTCGGAGTAGTCTCTGAGGCATTGTTCTCAGTCTCAGGCAGCCTCGTTGAAGCTGCGGGGCGTGACACAACGCTTACGGGCAGAACGGGACTCTGGCAGACGCTGCTTCAGGTGCCGGTAAATCCTTTCTTCGGCGTTGGTTACGCCAGCTTTTGGCTCGGTGACCGCCTGGGAAAGTTGTGGGCGTTGTATCCAGGCAGCCCTCCCATCGAAGCCCACAATGGGTATCTCGAAGTTTATTTGAGCTTGGGGTTAATCGGTTTGTGTTTGGTGGTAGCTGTACTTTGGGCGGGCTTGCGGAGGATGCAGGGGAGGCTTGCTTCAACCGTATCAGCGAGAGGAAGCGATAACGATAGGGTAATTGCGATATTCGGCATCGCGTATGGGGCTGCTTACCTCTTTTACAACGTCACGGAGGCGACATTTCAGGGATTGAATTTCTTGTTCATCATTTTTCTGATTTTGAGTTTCGACTATCGGCAGGCACGCGAACGAGTTCAGCGGGCACCGCACGGCGTCAGTACTGCGAGATGGCACAGACAGGTGAAAAGACGTCCTGCCGAAGGAATGCGCTGGCGTCGATGACTCAGTTACGAATCTTATTACTCGCTCCAGACTGTAATCCGGATTCCATTAGCACTCCGTCGATAGCATACGCCCACGCCGAAGCATTGGCTCGTCTCCACACGGTCACGCTGGTGGTTCGCGCCGCAAATGAACACGCGGTCCGGCGAGCTGGAGGTCAGTTCCATTCAGTAGAAGCGATTCGTCTACCCTTGCTGGACCGACTTTACACGTGGGCCCTGCGACGCATCTTCAAGTTCGACTATGGGCGACAGAGCCTGACCGCGGCCAGCTATCCTCTTCAAGTCGCGTTTGAATGGCGCGCATGGCAACTGATCCGGAATCGCATACTGTCGGGCGAGTTCGACGTCGTGCTGCGCATTTTACCAATCGTTCCAGTACTTCCCAGTCCGTTCGCGTTTTTTCTTCGCAATGGTCCGATACCCTTCGTCATAGGCCCGATCAACGGCGGCTTGCCCTGGCCGAAAGGGTTTCCGCAATTGGACAGACAACGGCGGGCAGCGGGATACTGGGTTTCGCATCTCAGGGGTCTATACCGGTACCTGCCGTTCGCTCGATCGACGTACGCGAAAGCCGCCGCGGTCATCGCCGGCTCGTCGCACACATACGCGGAGTTCGCCTCGTACCGAGAAAAGCTGTTCTTCGTTCCGGGAGAGAACGGCATCGATCCGGCACTCTTCAAACCACGAGTCGCAATTGGCGCCTCGACTCAACGGAAGCTCCATTTGATATTCGTCGGCCGCCTCATTCCGCTCAAGGCTTGCGATGTTGCCTTGCGGGCTGCGGCGCAGCTCTTGCGGGCCGGTAAGGCCCACTTCACGGTCGTCGGCGATGGTCCGGAACGGGAAAGCCTTCGGCAGCTTGCGAAATCACTCGGAATTGACGCAGCCATCACTTTCACCGGATGGGTCACGCCTTCCGAAACCCTGGCACAGTTTCAGCACGCAGACGTGCTGGTATTTCCGTCGCTGCGGGAGTTTGGCGGAGCCGTGATCTTCGAGGCACTCGGTCTAGGCGCGGTACCCGTGGTGGTGGATTTCGGTGGGCCAGGCGACATCGTCACTCCACAGGTCGGGTACAAGATCGCCCTGACGAATGAAGACGACCTGATCCTGAAGCTCGGATCCGTATTGAAACACCTGGAGGAAGATCGAGATCACCTCGAAACGCTCCGCCAGGAGGGGATTGAATATGCTCGCGAGCATCTCACCTGGGACGGGAAGGCCCGCGTGATGTCGAGCATTCTGCTTTGGGCAACCGGCCACGCGTCCAAGCCGCTGCTGCGTCCGCCGGACCAGGTCCGCCCGATTGCGTAATCGCTCGAACATGCGAATCGCATACATCACGCCGTATCAAGGGCCCGAGCTTCGCAGGCGGCGCCCAATTGTCGAGAATCTTGCGCTGGCGGGCAACCTCAAGATCGAGCTCATCGCAGAATTGCTCGAACAACGGCATCATCAAGTGGAGATTTTTTCTGCCGGTGAAGTCGGCGCGCGTCGTTTCAAGTTTTATCCCGCGTTCGATGAGACGCCCGTTTCCGCTCACAACGTGCATGCCCGGTACAGCTCCGCGCTGCCTGTCAGGTTCGTGAGCGGCTTCTGGTCGACGTGGCAACTGCTGCGAATCATCCGTGCGCGGCATCGAGAAGCGCCGTTCGATTTGGTCATCATTTACAACCTGCAACAGCCGCAGGCGGTCTCCGCCTTATATGCCGTGCGCCGGCTGCGCCTGTCTCCGCACCTGCTGTCGCGCACGCCAGAATCGATCCCAAAGGTGCTGCTTCGTGGCGTGATAAGCCCCGAGATCGTCGCGATGCGCGGCGATGCGAGCCTGACGAGAAAAAACTGGGCGGTGTTCTCCGGGACTCACTTCCGTAGCAAAGGGCTGCCGCAGCTGATCGCGGCCTGGAAGCTCCTGCGGCCGGCAGGGTGGGAGCTCCACATCGCAGGCTACGGTGAGCTGACGGACCAACTGCAAAGGGACTCAGACGAGACGAGCATCGTGTTCCATGGGCTGCTGAACCGACAGGAAAACGCACGGCTGTTGTACCAGTCGCGAATCGGTGTCAACCCCCATGAATTGAGCCGGACCCCCGGCAATGTCTTTGCTTTCAAAATTATCGAGTATCTCGCGGCCGGTGCACATGTGATCACGACGCCGATGGGCGTTCTGGAGCCCGAGCTCGAGGCGGGTGTGACCTACGTACCGGATAACCGCCCGGAGACGATCGCGCAAGCGCTGGCCGACGTCATCGCGCGGCGAGAATTTGAGCGCACGGCCGCTGACACCGTGCTCGGGCTGTATTCGCCGGACGCCGTCGCGACGTCGCTCGACGGACTCATCGCCCAAGTCAGAGCGCGCGGGGCGCAGTCGACGACAGCAGACGCCGGGGCGCACGCGTCCCCTCCTGATTCAGGCGGTCACCTCCACTCCAACAGGTCGTGAATATATGAGCATCGCAATCGTTACGGGATCGGCAGGATTGATCGGCGCGGAGACCTGCCGAAGGTTCCATGGGGAAGGACTGGATATCGTTGGCATCGACAACGATATGCGGGCGCGGTTCTTCGGCCCGGACGCTTCCACAGCGCGAACGAGGGACACGCTGCTCTCCTCGCTGAAACGCTACCGCCACGAGGCGGTCGATATTCGAGACAGCGTCGGGATCGAGCGTCTCTTCAAAGAGCTAGGCAGCGCGGTGTCCGTCGTCGTTCATACCGCGGCGCAGCCGTCGCACGACTGGGCGGCGCGTGATCCACAGACCGACTTCGGGGTGAACGCTCAGGGAACGTTGAATCTCCTGGAGGCCGTGCGGACTCACTGTCCCGGGGCGCCGTTCATCTTCACGAGCACGAACAAAGTCTACGGCGATGCGCCGAACCGTTTGCCGCTGATTGAGTTCGACACGCACTATGACATCGACCCCACGCACCGCTACGCAGTCGGAATCGACGAGAGTATGTCGGTCGATCAGACGAAGCACTCTTTATTCGGCGTGAGCAAGCTGGCGGCGGACGTTCTCGTGCAGGAGTACGGCCGTTATTTCGGATTGAGAACCGTCTGTTTCCGGGGAGGCTGTCTGACGGGTCCGGGACACGCGGGGACCGAATTGCACGGGTTTCTGGCATATCTGATGAAGTGCACGGCGTCGGGTATGCCGTACCGGGTGTTTGGCTACAAAGGAAAGCAGGTTCGGGACAACATCCACAGCGCAGACCTGGTGGAGGCCTTTTGGCAATTCTTCAAGCACCCGCGCTCGGGTGAGGTGTACAACATGGGCGGTAGCAGACATTCGTCCTGTTCGATGCTGCAGGCGATCGCGGCATGCGAGCGGATCAGCGGACGCAGACTGAACTGGACTTACGTTGACGACAATCGCATCGGTGATCATATCTGGTGGATCAGCGACGTCCGAAAATTTCAGCAGCACTATCTGGAATGGCGATACCGCTACAATCTCGAGGACATTCTTCGTGAGATCCACGAAGCCACCGTTGGCGACAAGCCTGTGCAGGTGTCCGCGACGGCGGAACGGCTTTCGACAACGGAAGTGGACCGCAGATCGAATTAATCCAAGCTGTGCAGCGGCAGGAACATCAGTGTGGCAAAGGACGACGTGATCAGCCGCTTCATAGACACAGGATACGAGCGCATGGCCGCCAGCAGCGCGTGTATTTGTGCCCTTGCCAGGGATTGCGCGCCAGCCTTGCTGAAGAACCTTCCGGTGCTCGATAACTTGGGTGCGCGGTTCAAGACAGCCAATGTGGTTGTCGTGGAAAACGACAGTAAGGACGGCACGAAGGATGTGCTTCGCGCCTGGGCCGCCGGGCGGCCTCACATCACGCTGTTCCTGGAAGACTTCAATACCCAGACCGTACCGCACGCGCTGTCTACGACCGCGAATCCAAGCTTTTCCAGACTGCGGATCGAAAAGCTTGCCGGTTATCGGAACCGATACCTGGAGTACGCGCGCACGCTTCAAACCCTGGACTACGTCATCGTACTCGATCTCGATCTTCACCGGGTTCCGATCGAGGGTATTGCGCATGCGTTTGGACAAGGCATTCCCTGGGACGCCCAGTTTGCCAATGGCCGCATCAGCGATCCCTGTCGTCCCCAACTGGGTGATTTCTACTGGGATGTTTACGCATTTTGGGAACTCGGCGATTCGACTCCCCAGACCGAGGCAAAGATGGCGCGTTACTGGGAGTCGTTGCAGCCGTTACAGAAAGGGATGCCGCTGATCGCCGTGCAGTCAGCTTTTGGTGGATTGGGTATCTACCGATGGGACGCGCTGAGGCAGCACCGGTACGGTGTCGAAGACAACGCAGACTCCAGTGTCGAGGTGATTGTCGAACACACATATCTGCATCGCCGAATGATCGAGGCAGGGCATGTGCGTCTGTTTATCAACCCCTCAATGGTCGTCTATTACAACAAACCGCGTTCACCGATCGCGCTGAGAGCTGAAAGACTGGCCGACATTGTGAGACGTCACGGGATCGCAGGCGCAGCGGCAAAAATTGCCAGCCGACTGGCGCTTGGAACGGGGCGGGAATGAACGCTGGTGAAACGACCATCTCATCCACGTCAGCGGTCGGGCCGGACGATCGCTGCAGGATCTGCGGACAGCCCGTCGAACTCCATGGTTACGCGAAAGTTCGGTCGAAGTATGACGCGACTTTCGTGCGTTGCAGCCAATGTGGATTCATCTCGATTGTGAATCCATCTTGGCTTCCAGAAGCATACGCGCAGCCAATTAACGCCTCCGACACTGGTTACCTGGCGCGAAATCTCTGGTGCGTCGAGCGAGTCAGGATGGTTATTGAACTGTGTCTTGATCCTGGTGGCAAATACCTGGATTACGCTGCGGGCTATGGAGTGTTTGTTCGACTGATGAGGGATGTTGGATATGACTTTCGTTGGACAGATCCATACTGCAAGAACTTGTTTGCCCGCTATTTCGAGGAGGCGCGACCTCTCGCGGCGGGATTCGAGGCCATTACGGCCTTTGAGGTCTTGGAGCACCTGGTCGATCCCATGAAAACTCTCAAGGAGCTGGCACCATTATCCCGGTGCTTGATTTTCTCGACGGACTTGATCCCTGTGACGGTACCCGCACCAGGGGAGTGGTGGTACTACGGGCTGGAGCATGGACAGCATGTGTCATTCTATGCTTTCTCTACTCTGCAACTCATCGCAGAAAGGCTGAATTTATATTTGAGCAGTGACGGTGTCTGTTTTCACATGCTGACGGACAAACCTTTGCCAACGCACGTATTTCGTCGAATAGATAGCCGCATATGGGGAGCTGTGATTCGTAAGACTAGGAAGCGGAAGTCCAAACGGGAAGCGGACCGTAAAATGGTGACGGAGCTGCAGTCCCCCTTGCACCCACACCCGTGATGACTGCAGACGCCTTAGCGATCCGCCAATACGCTTGTCAGAGTCTGGTCGGGCTCATCGGCCAAAACTAGGGTGAGATCAGCAGGATTCGCAGCGTTGAGTTCCCTCTCGGATTCGGCTTGGAGTTCTCAGGGATCGAATCGAGTCCTGCGACCGAAAATGCTCGCGGATTCTCAATAGGGACGGTGAACAGCTTGAGCGAGAAAATGGGTAGCGCGGTGACGCTGACAGCCGCCGGTGGAGATTGCGGAGGTTCAGATATTGAGGACGGGCATTTCCGCACCGACCATCTTCTCGCTGACTTGGAAGGCCGTGCCGTTTCCAGCGGACTGATCACACTCAGTTCGCAGGCGGCTCAGTTCGTTCTGAACCTTGCGTCGATCATGGCGCTTGCGCGACTTTTGGACCCAAACGACTTTGGTCTGGTGGCCATGGTCATGACGGTGATGGGGTTCCTGCAAGCATTTCGAGAGTCTGGACTCTCAAGGGCGACAGTTCAGCGCGAGGGGATCACTCACGCTCAAATATCGAATTTGTTCTGGCTCAATATTGTCATCAACCTTGGGATTGGAGTGCTTCTCGCTTCTGCTTCACCACTGATAGCGTGGTTCTATCGGGAGCCGAGACTGGTGCGGGTCACGTTGCTTCTTGCTGTCAGCTTTCCACTAAGTGGACTTACGGTTCAGCATACCGCACTGTTGATGCGCACGATGCGTTTCAAGGCGCTTGCCGTAATCCAGGTCGTTTCGCAAGCCATAGGTGTCTGTACTGGGATTGCGATGGCTTGGCTGGGGTACGGATACTGGGCACTTGTGGCTTTGCAGCTCGTTGCAGCTTTTGTCACCGTCGTCCTCACATATCTCGCTGTTCCCTGGCAGCCGCAGGGGCCGCTTCGCGGCAGTGGCACACGACCGCTCGTCGCTTTTGGCTCCAATCTCGCGGCGGGATCGTTCGTGTTTTCTATCGCGAGGGGATCCGATGGCTTGGCGATAGGGCGGTTCTGGGGCTCCGACGCCCTCGGCTTGTATTCGCGAGGCGGCGCATTGCTGAGGCGTCCTATGGAGCAAGTCCTGGGGGCGGCGGAGACCGTGTTGGTACCGATGCTCTCGCGTCTCCAGAATCAGTCGGAGCGTTACCGCTCCACGTTTCTGCAGTTTTACGAAGCGGCGGCCTTGGTTAGCTGCTTGTTGACAGGTGTGATGCTCGCGTTAGCTCGCCCCATTACGCTCACAGTTCTCGGGCCAAATTGGAATAAGGCGACGCTCGTTTTTGCCGGTTTCACTCTTTCAGCGCTATGTGCACCGCTTGCGGCGGCGGCGAGCTGGCTGTTTGTCAGCCAGGGACGAGGCAAAGGGATGCTGCTGTCGACATCGCTCGTCTCGGGCCTATTCGTGCTTTCAGTAGCAATTGGCCTGCCATTTGGTCCCGTCGGTATTGCCTTCGCGAATTCCGCGATCGGGCTTTCGATTGGAGTACCGATTCTCTACTACTGGGCAGGGCGCGAAGGCCCCGTGACGACCTCTGACCTGTGGATGGGATTCTTGCGATATGCGCCACTTTGGGTGCTCGTTTGCGGCGTAACTTTTTCAACATATTTACTCTTGGCACGGTTCAGTCCGATCGTACAGTTGGCGATATGTGGACCGGCTGGTCTGCTGGCCGGTGCCGCAGTAATTTGCACGTCAGCTCATCTCCGCCAAACTGCGCGCGGCGCGCTCCATGTCGTTCGGCAGCTGAAGAGAGCCGAACGGCTTTAGGCCGCATCTGTGTCGACTGGGTTGCCGAGCAACCGAGTCGGTGCGATTGTGTGGATTTCTGTATTAGTCAGCGAGAGTGACGCTTTTGTTTGGGTGAAGTAAGCACTAGGAACGGGCCGAGGTGTGTCACGTCCAGGATGATTGGCCGATCGATTCTGCCACTGGCGCGGTACGATTCGAATAGAGTTCCACGCTCGCTTACGATCATGCGTGCGTGCACATCTCCCCACACGCCGGCAGGGAGCTGGCGCGTTGGGCCGCCAGCGTTGCTGGCGCGCAGCCAGAACGAGCCCAGAAGCACCAGGATCGCGACAATCCTCGGGTGGCTCACACCTTTCTTTTCCAAATTGGCCCTTCGGGGCGATAATACACGGCCGTAACCATGCACATCCCACTGAAAGTCCGCCGCGGCAGCTGGCCTGTCCGCCTCTATGTTTCCCTGGTCTTCGCCGCGCTTGCGCTGAGTGGCGATACGCCACGAGCCCAAAGTACGGCGCCGCCGGGCGGCCCGCCCAATGTGTTCGAACTCCAGCGAGGACGGCCATTCCTGGACGATCTGCGCCAGCTTCCCGCCGGGCTCCCCACGCAGCGGGAGCACCGCCCCGATCGCGGCGAGGAGCGCGAGGACCCCCCGTTACAGGCGATTGGCGGCTTTGAGGACCGGGCGGCCCAAACGGCCGCACCCGCGGCGCCCGCGCCGCCACCCGGTTCCGGCAACGGCGCCGGAAGCTTCGCCGGGCTCGATTTTGCGAACTTTGGCGACGGCTGGCCGCCAGACACGAACGGCGATGTCGGTCCGACCTACTACATCCAGACCGTGAACACGTCGGTCGGCATCTTTCGCAAGAGTGATGGCGTTCTCCTCGCGGGCTTCAGCTTCGACGCGCTGATGAGCCAGGGACATTTCGGCAACGCGTGCGACAACGAGAACTTTGGCGATCCGGTCGTCGTGTGGGATCCGGGCGCCGATCGCTGGATCATCTCCGACTTTGCGTTTGCGTTGAACAGTACGGGCAGCCCCGTCGCGCCGTACTTCCAGTGTTTCGCCGTCTCCCGGACGGGAGATCCCGTCGGCGGTGGTTGGAACTTTTACGCGTTGCAGACGAACGATCTGTTTCCGGATTATCCGAAACTTGGCGTCTGGCCCGACGGTCTCTACCTGACGGCGAGCATGTTCTCCACCAACATGTTCAAGAACGTTCGCGTCTGGGCGCTCAACAAGGCCCAGATGTATGCGGGCGCTGCCGCGTCAGTGGTCACGTTCGACCTTCCGTCGAAGATTCAGGGCGTGAGCGTCTTCACCGGAATTCCGAGCACATATCACACGGTCACCGGATCGCCGCCGGCGGGACGTCCGAATCTGATTTCGGTTATTTGGTCCGCCAAGCTCGCGCGAATCTGGAAATTCCAGGTCGACTGGGGCAACGCCGCCAACTCGACACTGACCGGCCCGTCGAATGTGACGTTGGCGAGCTGGGGTGTGGCCGGCACGACGGTGCCGGCGAAGAACGGCAACGCGCTCGACACTTTGCGCGAACGCCTGATGGTGCAGAGTCAGTACACGAATTTCGGAGGAACCGAGTCCCTCTGGCTCACTCACACCGTGGCCAACCCAAACAACTCGGCACTCACGTCGCCGCGTTGGTATCAGATCAACGTGAGTGGGGGCAGCATCGTCACCTCCGGTCCGGTGCAGCAATCCACCTGGGCTCCCGACGGCGCCGTTGCCCGCTGGATGCCGAGTCTCGCCGTCGACAAGCAGGGAAACATGGCCATCGGATACAGCGCGTCGAGCTCAACGTTGTTCCCGGCGATCCGTTACGCGGGCCGACTCTTCACCGACCCGGCGAGCACATTGGGCCAGACCGAAACCTCGCTCATCGAAGGCACCGCGTCGCAGTGCTGTAACTTCTCCGATGGCTCGGTCAACAATCGCTGGGGCGATTACAGCGCGATGACCATCGATCCGGACGGCTGCACGTTCTGGTACACGACCGAACACTACCAATCGCCGCAGCCGACGACGCTGGGGGGGGACAACTGGCAGACGCGGGTAGGCTCGTTCAAGTACCCGGGCTGCACGCCGAATTCTGCAGCGCTGCAAGGGACTGTGACCAGTTCGGCGACGACCACCCCGATCAGCGGCGCCACTGTCACAGCTGGCGCGAGTTCGACCACGACGGATGGAAGTGGTCACTATCTACTCGGCT
>WNGF01012818.1_pt1 | contig 12011 bp, 4 predicted proteins | sample 5400641 | NCBI WGS metagenome assembly WNGF01 (sample SAMN13153371, study PRJNA577476) | soil metagenome | isolation source: 80 cm soil or saprolite under grassland replicate 2 | place: USA:California | collected 2016-06-15 | reverse complement strand
ATCGAACTCTCGAACGACAACATTGAAATGTTGCTTTTCGATTTTTTGCAGGAGCTTATTTATTTCAAAGACGCCATGCGTCTTTTACTGCGAGCACGCGAGACGCAGATTGACGAGAAAGGCGGAGCCTATTTTTTGAAAGCGAAAGTCGCCGGCGAACAATTAGATGCAACTCGTCATCAGCAGCGCGCTGACGTGAAAGCGGTCACGTTCCATGGTTTCTACGTCAAGAAACATGACGACAACTGGAAAGCTCGAGTGCTGCTCGATATTTGAGCTCCCAATGGGCGCATCGATCCGCAGCCGACACGGCTGCCACTACAGAAGTTTACTTCGGTTCCAGCGCGACGAAGCCGCTGCGGCCCTGGCTGTAGACGCGCATCAGAATCTTTTCGTTGGGCTTTAATTTTTTGCTGACGGCCACTAGATCCTTCGCATTCTTAACCAGCTGCTTATTCACTTCCTGGATCACGTCGCCTTCGCGGAAACCAGCTTTTCCGGCAGGCGAATCTGCATCAACTTCTGCAATCACGGCCCCTTGAACGTCCTTCGGCAGATTCAACGCACTGCGAAAATCGTCGGTGATATCCGCCACAGCGACCCCACCGAAAACAGTGGTTTTCTCAGGCTGCGCACTTTCTTCTGGAGACGCTTCCGGACCTCCTTCTTCTGTCGCCCCAGCGGGCATCTCAACAAGCTGAACATCGAACATTTTCATCTGACCTTCACGATTCACCTGGATCTGTGCTCTCGTGCCGGGCGCCATTGAGCCAATCATCAAACGCAACTCGCGCGCATCGCTTATTTTCTTTCCGTTAACGGCAGTAATCACGTCACCGGTTTTGATCCCGGCTTTTTGCGACGGAGTGTTTGGCGCGACCTCGCCGACCAATGCGCCGGTCGGCTGCCCCTTGAGCTTCATTGCTTCGGCTAACTCGGGCGTGAGCGTTTGCACGGACGCGCCGATGTAACCGCGCACGACTCGGCCTTTTTCGCGCAGACTCTGCATCACGTCCCGCGCGAGATTGGCGGGAATCGCGAAGCCAACACCCTGGTTCCCACCGCTTCGGCTGAAAATCGCCGTGTTAATGCCGAGCAACTGGCCTTTGATATCGACCAACGCGCCGCCGGAGTTGCCCATGTTAATCGCCGCGTCGGTCTGGATGAAATTTTCATAATCAACAATGCCCATGCCGCCGCGACCGATGGCGCTGATAATGCCCATCGTGACTGTCTGCCGCAGACCAAATGGATTTCCGACCGCGAGGACAATGTCTCCCCCGCGCGCTTTATCGCTGTCGGCGAAACTGATTCCCGGCAGATTTTTCTCGTCGATCTTCAGCAACGCCACGTCGGTGCCTGCATCCGTACCGACTTTCTTTGCCTTGTATTTGCGCAGCTCCGTGCCGAGTCCCACCATGATTTCTTCCGCGCCAGAAACGACGTGATTCGCGGTGAGAATGTATCCATCCGGGCTGACGATCACGCCCGAGCCGAGACCTTGAAGCGTTTGCTTGCCTTGCCTCTGCGGAAGTTGTCCGCCGAAATATTGTCGCAGCGCGTCATCGGAAAATGGAAACGGCGCCATCGTCCGAGACACCGTTTGGGTGGTGAACACCGTGACAACACTCGGCGCGACCTTCTCGACGATCGGCGCGAAGCTGGTGATAACGCCCGGCTGCATCGGCGTAGTCTCTTGCGCTGCGGCCGAAAATGCGCTCGCGGAAATGCACAGCACGGCACCGATCGACAAGCCGAAGGGCCGGAAAATTCCTGTTTGCATAAAGCGGTTCCCCTTGAGGAGAATCGCATGCTCGACCGCAGCCGGCCGCTCTTTGCTAGATCGATTGGCGAGCGAAGGTGGACGTGTTCTTCTGCCTCGAATGCTTCAGAAAGCAATCCACACGGATATTAAGGGTTGCCAAAGATTGCCGCGAAAGCTTGCCAGAACAATACGACGGCCGTGATGGTCCTGCTAAACACAGGACGAGCCCGCGATGTCGGCTACAGCCGATCACCGATCACAGTTCACCACTTTTTCGCCGGTGCTACGGTGTGGGGCGCGGATGCGGCGTTGGGCGCGATCGTGGCGTCGGGGTAGGTCGTCCCGGCGTGCCAGTAGGCGTTGGGCTCGCGGTGGGAGTTGCAGTAGGTGTCACCGATGGTGTTGCAGTGGGCGTAGAAGTAGGCGTCGGACTTGCCGGCGCTGCGGCGAGACCGGACAATTGCGCAATGCCTGTGTCGAACAAGTGCGTCTTGGTTCCCGTGACTGGGTTGATCGAATAAAGAGCTCCGTTAGGAGAGCTCCCATAGAGGACGCTGTCAGGTGCGAACACGATATCCGTGATCACAGTTTCCATCGGTCCAATGGGTGTCAGCACACCGGTGATTTGATCAATCAGATCAAGATCTTCTTCGTGGCCCGAGGAATTGCCGCGGGAACCATATAACACACCCAAAGCATCGAAAGCGATTCCGGGACAGAACGAATTTCCGGAGCCCACCAACGTCACCGAGGTGAGAACGGTTCCGTCCGACGGATCGATTGTCAGGAGCTGGCCCACACCTTTCGTGTTATTAAATGAGCCGCCATAAAGCACGCCCTGCGAGTTGAATCGCAGCCCGTCAACGGCCGCATTGGGATCAGAGAGCAATCCGATGACAGTCGGCGTCCCATTCGTAGGATCGATGGTCATCAGAGTGCCTTGCTGAGCACTTGCGCCTGAGACACCGTAAAGGGTACCGTTGCTATCAAACGCGATGCCGCCGAGACGATCGAAACCAGTATCCCCGATGAGGCTCGCGCTCTGGTTCGTCACATCAATCAGCCAGAGTCGTCCGCCACCGGCGGCATGATCGCCGCCAGTAGAGCCGTAAAGAAGTCCAGAGGCCCTTGGTATGAAGGTGCCAGCCTGATCAAAGGTGTGCTCGTACACTGCCCCGGTGTTTGAGAGGACTCCCTGGTCGCAGTTCGTATCATCAGGGGAACAAAACTGTTCATCGAGTGTGCAAGGATCGCCGCTGGTGACGCTGTGGCCGTTACTAAGCCAGGTCCATCTAACGGTGTCCCCGGCCGAAATATTTGCAGTGGGAGGCGTGAACGAGAAGCCATCTACCCCCACCGCCACATCGAAAATCTGGCCCGTTCCTGATGGCACGCCGCTAACGGCCGGCCGGCCGTTTTGATCCACAATATGGATGGTGTGGGCGGAGGTCTGTTTCTGGTGCGCTGCGCTGATGTGTCTGTCACCCGATTCAGCTTGCGACAAAAATCCCGTCGCAAACGTAGCTGCCAGCAAAAAAGTCAGGCGTACTACTGCGTTCAATCGTTTCATGATTTTATTCCTTCTTTCTGCGCGCCAGCATCTGGGAATTTAATTTTTTTGGGGTCGATACCGAACCGCAGCTGACGCCGTGTGATTCGATGTCAGGGCGGCGATAGTGCGCAGGGGCTTCAAAGGAAGACAAGTAAAATCTTACTGTGAAAAGCCGAGAACGGTTACTGACCCGCGCGAGAAAAGGTAACGAAACTGTTACCCGCTCAAAGAATAAGGAAACGGCGAAAGGGAGAAACGGCGACACGGCGACACGGCGAGAGCACAGCATATCTCTGACTCCACCATTCGCCGAGTCGCCTACTCCTCGGGATCAGGGCTTCGGCCTAGCGCGGGCTCGGGCGAACGCGCGGAGTCGGACGAGGCCTTGGTGTGACTCTAGGTGTTGGAGTGGGGCTAGGTGTCGGTGTTGGACCAAGTTGCGCGCAATATCTTCCGCCGGTGTTCAAGTCACCGAGACCAGATCCGCCCCAGACGATCATTTCATTGCCAGTCCACACTGCGGTATGAGTGAATCGGGCATCGGGTGCACCGGTTACGTTAATGGCTCTCCAATTATCGGTACCCGGATCATACCTGCCACCCGTGTTGAATGGGACAAAGACGTAGTTGTCAGGATCGAAGTAGCCCCCGCCCCAGACGATCATCTCGTTGCCAGTCCAGACTACAGTGTCGTAGAATCGGCCATCAGGCGCATTGATCGTATTGGTAGATATCCAAGTGTCTGCCACGGGATCATATCTACCGCCGGTATTCAAACCGATTGAAAAGTTGAGATCACCACCCCAGACGATCATTTCGCTACCAGTCCATACCGCCGTGTGACTCGAGCGGCCATCAGGCGCGTTACTCGTCCCGGTAGCTGCCCAACTGTTTATTGCAGGATCATACCTTCCGCCAGTGTTCAAGTTAGTTTGGGAGTCAACGCTCCAACCTCCCCAAACGATCATTTCACTGCCAGTCCATACAGCGGTATGTGCTTCTCGCGAAATGGGCGCGCCGGTGGTAGCGGTGACTGCCCAGGTGTTCGTTGTAGGATCGTACAGGCCTCCAGTATTCAAGTCATCGAAGCCGTCATCACCTCCCCAGACAATCATTTTACTGCCGGTCCAAATTGCGGTATGTAACTGGCGCGGAGCCGGCGCGTTGGTGGTGCTGGTAGCGGCCCAGTTATTCGTGCTAGGGTTGTATCTCCCGCCGGTATCCAAGTAGTTGCCGCCATCATATCCCCCCCAGACTATCATTTCACTACCAGTCCACACTGCAGTATGCGCAGCTCGACTTGAGGGGGTATCTACGACGCTGGTCGCTGTCCAACTGTCGACGGCGGGGTCGTATCGGCCGCCGCTGTTGAAATAATTAGGGTAAGCAAATCCTCCCCAAACAATCATTTCGCTACCAGTCCATACCGCCGTGTGCGAGTCTCGAGCGTTCGGCGCGTTATAGGTGTTGGTGTTCGTCCAACTGTTCGCGCTCGGATCGTATCTGCCACCATTATTGAAATAACCATAATCACCACCACCGCCCCAAACGATCATTTCACTGCCGGTCCATACCGCCGTGTGACCAGCTCGACTGCCGGGGGCATTGGTCGTACTAGTAGCTGTCCAACTATTCGCGCCTGGGTTATATCTCCCGCCAGTGTTCAAATAGTCGGCGCCTGTTCCACCCCACACGATCATTTCACTGCCGGTCCACACTGCTGTGGGACCAGATCGCGCAGTAGGCGCGTTGGTAGTGCTCGTGGCAACCCAACTATCCGTCCCAGGGTTATACCGTCCACCCGTGTTCAAACGCTGGTCATCGGGATCACCACCTCCCCAGACGATCATCTCATTGCCGGTCCACACTGCTGTGTGAGCGGATCGAGCACCAGGCGCGTTGGTAGTGCTCGTGACAACCCAGCTGTTTGTGTTTGGATTGTATCTCCCACCGGTGTCAAAAGCAGTAAAGTCATCGGTTCCTCCCCAGACGATCATCTCATTGCCGGTCCACACTGCCGTCGAATCATATCGGACAGTGGGCGCATTAGTAGTGCTGGTAGCGATCCAGCGATTTGTGTTTGGATTGTATCTGCCGCCCGTGTTCAGATAGCCGTCGCCTGCTCCGGCCCAAACGATCATTTCGCTGCCGGTCCATACAGCCGTGTGTAGCTCTCGAGGCGCAGGTGCGCTAATCGTACTCGTAGCTATCCAACTGTTGGTGCTTGGATTGTATCTGCCACCGGTGTTCGTAACGTGGAATGGCCCATCAAGGCCACCCCAGACAATCATTTCATCGCCGGTCCACACAGCTGTAGGGCCAGCTCGGCCAGTAGGCGCGTGAATCGTACTAGTGGTTGTCCAAGTATCCGTGCTCGGGTTGTACCTTGCGCCTGTGTTCCGAAAGGACCAATACGGGTAATTGCCGGACCCGCCACCACCCCAGATAATCATTTCGCTCCCGGTCCACACTGCCGTATGACTATATCGGATGTCGGGCGGGCCAGCGGTCGCCGTCCAGGTATTATCGATGCATGCGGCTCCCTCTCGTATCTCCGGTCGGGCATAGCTAGCGGTAGGCGTTGCTATAGCAGTAGGCCGTCGGCCTTGCGCTGTGGAAAGCCAGGATTCCAATGGCTCTTTTTGCCATGCGACGGTGCCTACTTTTAAGCGGCCTTCGGTTTTCTCGATTACCGCTGTCGCATAATAACTTCCCTCATCTTCCTGCAAGGAGCTTAATTTTCCTATGGGGAGGGCGTCATAGGCTTCGCCAGCAGTGTTTCCAGAATGCACTGACATGTCAGCGCGTTCGAGCCCGAAAGCTTTCGGGCTCGCGGCGTTAGGTTTATTGAATGTTGCAGCTAGCTTTTGCACGGCTCCGTCCCACTCCTGGCGGTTTAACTTCGGACCGTGCTCAGCACGGCGGCTGGCTTCGTCTTGAGCACTGTAGCTCCCGACGAGTTCGACTTCGCTGTACTTCCCGCTGATGTTTTTAATTTGCTTAACAGAGTTATGGGCCTGCAGATCAACCTGCACGCGCTGCTTTAGCTCACTATGGATCCTTTGATCGTAGGAATACCAACTTGTCAGCAAACGCTCTGACAGTGCAGGTCTCGCCAGACACTCCGCGATGACAAAGGAATCGTTCCCGAGCGCTTCAAAAAGTTCGCGCAACACTTCTGGCTGTCTGGTGTGCTGCGCCATGCGATTCATTTCAGCCTGCAACTGCTCAGATGTGATCGGTCGTTGCCAGTAATCCTCGAGCGCCTGAGAGTTGCGCAGATAGTCGACGACTTTCTTTTCCAGTTGCGCTTGAGACATCACCGCGTCGAGCGAAGGCTTGGGATCAGGGCGCTCTTTTGGCCAGATGCGATGACGCCAGTAGACTTCCTCGATGGCTCTCTGATACGATACGCGCTCTTCGAACGTCAGGGTTCTTTGAGAAACCTTCTCCGGCGTTTGTCGCCGCAAGATAGCCAGTGATGTTCCAGTCACCAACGAACAGGCAGCGACTGAGCAAAGAACAAGAATGATTAAGGCACGTGGATTAAAAAAGGCGGATGGGGAGGTCGATTTCTTTTTCATGCGGACAGGGAGTTAGTGTGGAGAGCTGCTTCCTAGCCGAAGCGCAGGAAGCGGTCAAGGTTAGTTTTTATTGTCTTAACGTTTTAATGTTGGAAACCATTCCGTATTTACGAATCACGAAGACTAAGAGCCCGCGAATAACGCGAATGGACGCGAAAAATTCAATCAAAAGAGAATCCTGTTCGCAGTGCTACGGCGTTGCGCGCGGGCATTTGCGCTCATTCGTGTGATTCGCGGGTAGATCTGCCTCTGTTTATTTCAAGATGGAACCGTTGGCGAAAACGGATACGGCTCTGCACCTAACCCTTCCAAGGCGCGACGCAGCCGCGGTCAGCGACCGCGGCTACAACGCTGATCGCCGATCACTGGTCACCAATTGATCGGCCACGGGTTACGGCTAGTGCGGCGTGGGGCGAGCGGGCGGAGTCGGACGAGGTCTCGGTGTTACTCTCGGCGTAGCATTGGGTGTTGGAGTGGCCGTCGGAGTCCCGGTCGGTGTGGGGCTAACTGTTGCTGCAGTGCCATAGACCGACATCCGTCCCATCATCGTAGGTTTCAATGAACGCGTTGGTCTCGCGGTCGTTGCCCGCGCCGAGAATAGCCGCGCTCAGCGCGATGGAGAAGAATGTTGCTAGCAATCTTTTCATATTTTTTCACTGCTATTCCAAAGGGTCGAGATTTAAGCGCAAAAAGTTCGCTTATCGCGGATGACCACTCTCTTCACCGCGGCGTGGGGCGAGGGTGCGGAGTTGGGCGAGGCCTTGGTGTGGCTCTAGGTGTTGGAGTAGCCGTCGGAGTCCCAGTCGGTGTCGGGCTAACTGTCGGAGTTGGTGTAGGACTCTGACCAGTTGTTCTGAGAATCGCGCCAAAACCTCCGACCGCATTTCCTATGTTTGTTTCAGTAAATGAAACGTTATAAAGATCCTGGTTTGTTCCGCTTTCCTCACGGGTCCAGGTCTGTCCGCCATCTGTGGTTCTAACGATTGTGCCGAGTTGTCCAACTGCTGTTCCATTAGACGGATCTGTAAAAGAAACTCCTAAAAGGATCTCGGAGACACCACTAGTCTGGCTAACCCAGGTCTGTCCTCCATCTGTCGTTCTTAGAATCGTGCCCAGGTCGCCTACAACTGTGCCTGTGTTGGCGTCTGCGAACCAAACAGCTCGAAGCTGGTTAGTTGTTCCGCTTGTTTGCGGGGTCCAGTTCTGTCCTCCGTCAGTCGTTCTCAAAATCGCGCCCTCATTGCCAACAACGGTCCCAATATTGGCATCAATAAAATAAACTCCGAGAAGGCCTGTTGCCTGGGTATCTTGATCAACCCAGTTTTGCCCGCCATCGGTTGTTCTGTGAATTTTTCCGTTGAGGAAGCCGACGGCCGCGCCGTGATTTTCGTCGCTGAAGTGGACGGCATAAAGCAGGTCGGTGGTGCCGCTCGTTTGTTGCACCCAATCGCTTCCGCCATCGGTTGTCCTCAGGATGATGCCATTATCGCCCACGATGGTTCCAATGTCGGAATTAATGAAGTGCACTCCGAAAAGATTTATGCCCACAAAGGGATCGCTTACTCCACTGTTTTGCCGTACCCACGTGTTACCGCCATTCGTTGTCCTTAGAATCATGCCGTCGGGATTCTGATAGCCCACTGCCGTGCCGGTGTTCGCATCGGTAAACGAAACGCTGTACAAATAATTGAAGGTCACAGTTGGCTGGCTGTTCCACTGCATGCCTCCATCGGTTGTTTGAAGAAGGATGCCAGCGTCGCCGACAATCGTCCCCGTATTCGCATCGGTGAAGGAGACGGCGTAGAAAGCGTTCGCTCCTTGAGGCAGCGAATAATTCGTCTGCTCAACCCAGTTGTTCCCTCCGTCGGTTGTTCTGAGAATGATACCAGTCCCGCCAAGTGCGAAGCCACAAATCGTTCCATTATTCGTGTCGGTGAACGAGACCCCGTAAAGAGTTTTGGTTGTTCCACTCGTTTGAGGCGACCAGTTGTTGCCTCCATCGGTCGTTCTGAGAATCAGGCCTCCATCGCCGACAGCGGTTCCAGTATTGGCATCGGTAAATGAAACTTTGAAAAGACACACCGTTCCCGGGTTTGCCTGAGGGACCCACGTGTTTCCGCCATCAGTTGTCCTCAGAATCGTGCTTTCTCCACCAATCCCGCAGGCTCCGCCCACCGCTGTTCCCGTATTCGTATCGACAAAGGAAACACCGAAAAGTGTATTCAGGGTCCCGCCTGATTGAGGACTCCAAGAGTTCCCGCCCTCGGTTGTTCTAAGAATGGTGCCACCTTCACCTACAGCCGCTCCATTATTTGCGTCGCTGAACGAAACTCCACGAAACTGAAGAGTTGTTCCGCTTGGCTGCGTGACCCAATGATCACCTCCGTCCGTTGTTCCAACGATAGTGCCGCCTTCGCCGACAGCTGTTCCGTGATTTGCATCCGTGAAGGAAACAGCCCACAAAGTTTGTGTTGTACCACTGGCCTGAATTGTCCAGTTGCTCCCGCCATCCGTAGTCCGCACGATCGTCCCGTATTCGCCTACGACGGTGCCGGTGTTTGCGTCCACAAAGGAAGCGCCACGAAGATTATTTCCCTGTGGAAGCGGATTTTGCCAGTGCCATTGGGAACTTGACGAGCCTTCTGGGGCTTTGCGCGAGACGGTAGCTGTTGCACCACTTCGAGGCTGCCCAGTGTGGAGGGCGAGTGCGAGCCCGCAGGAAGCTGCAAGGCCCAGGATAGTCAATGGAATTCTAATAGTTGTTACTTTCATGGATGTTAGGACTATGTGTTATGGTTTGGTATTAACTTTCTGAAATTTATTGCACGGCATGTGCGCGCCTCTCCTTTGCAGGGAGAGGGGGAGGGTGAGGGTTTATTCATAAGCAAATGGTGGACCCGAAGATTCCAAACCCCTCACCTCGATCCTCTCCCCCTATCGAAGGGGAGAGGCGATTGTTCTTTGACCCTTCATTCTATCTTCATTTCTCCCAGAGTTGTCCAATCAATCTCTCACGCTTTCGAAGGCAACCAGTGCCAGCCTTTGTTTCAACGCGGCGTCGGGCGAGGGTGCGGGGTGGGACGAGGCCTTGGTGTAGCTCTCGGCGTAGCGCTGGGTGTTGGAGTGACCGTCGGAGTCCCTGTCGGTGTCGGGCTAGCTGTCGCAGTAGGGGTTGCACTTGGCGTCGCTGTCGGTGTTGGTGATGGCGTCGCTAACTCGCGTCTGAGGATCGTGCCACCAAAACCGACAGCCGTGGTCAAGGAAACTCTCGAAAGATCGTAGCTTGTTCCACTCGTCTCATTTACCCAGGTGTCACCTCCGTCCGTGGTTGTGACGATGGTTCCAAGGGCGCCGACGGCGATTCCGTGGTCTGCATCGGTAAAAGAAACCCCGGCCAGCAACTCGGTTGTTCCACTTTGCTGCGGCACCCAATGACTCCCGCCATCTGTAGTTCTAAGGATCGTACCAAATTGACCGACAGCTGTCCCATTATTCGCGTCGGAGAGGGAGACCCGTGCGAGATCAGACTCTGTTCCGCTTGCCTGCGGGACCCAGTTGTTCCCTCCATCGGTTGTTCTGAGAATTATGCCACCCCCGCCAACAACTGTTCCGGTATTTGCATCCGTAAAGGAAACCCCCACAAGGGGACTGAAAGCCCCGCTTGATTGGCTTGTCCAAGTGCTTCCTCCATCTGTCGTTCTCAAAATTAGCCCGGTAACAGTATTAAAATCAAATCCAACTGCTGTTCCATTATTTGCATCGGTAAAAGAGACGCCCCAGAGATCATCGACTGTTCCGCTTACCTGCGGGTCCCAGTTGTTCCCTCCATCGGTTGTTCTAAGGATTGTGCCAAACTCACCGACAGCTGTCCCGTTATTCGCATCGGTAAAGGAAACTCCTAAAAGCGTGCTGGTCGTTCCGCTTGTCTGGCTGGCCCATATGCTTCCCCCGTTTGTTGTTCGAAGGATCGTTCCATCGTCACCAACGGCGGTTCCATTGTTCACATCAGTAAAGGACACGTCCTCCAGTGAGTTGGTCGTAACTGCGCTTGATTGACTAATCCAGTTGGTTCCTCCATCGGTTGTCCGAAGGATTATGCCGGAGGCACCAACAGCTGTGCCTGTGTTAGCATCAGTAAATGAAACAGCGATGAGGGTGCTGGTCGTCCCGCTTGTTTGAGTGCTCCATGTAGTCCCTCCATTTGTCGTTCGAACAATGGTTCCATTGCTGCCGACGGCCGTTCCATTGTTTGCATCCGTAAAGGAAACGCCCCAAAGGAAACTGGTGGTTCCACTTGTCTGCGCGACCCAGTTAGCTCCACCGTCGGTCGTTCTGAGAATCGTTCCTCCCTCGCCGACGGCAGTTCCGTTATTTGCGTCAGTAAAGGAGACGCCATAGAGAAAACTCTGGGTCCCGCTAGTCTGCTCAACCCAGTTAGCGCCGCCGTCTGTTGTTCTGAGGATTAGTCCATACCAGCTTACAGCCGTCCCGTTATTTGGATTGGTAAACGAAACGGCATTGAGATTGTTGCTTGTTCCACTTGTCTGGCTAGCCCAGGTATTTCCTCCGTCCGTAGTCCTGACTATTACTCCATTCTCGCCAACGGCTGTTCCGGTGGTGTCATCCGCAAATGAAACGGCCAGGAGACCATTCGTCGTGCTGCTGGTCTGGCTGGACCAGGTGCTACCGCCATCAGTGGTCCTGAGCACTGTGCCGGCGGCGCCAACGGCTGTTCCGTGATTTGTGTCAGTGAACGAAACCCCGTACAACGTATTTGTTGTTCCACTTGATTGTATGGCCCAGCTGTGACCACCGTCGGTCGTTCGGATGATGGTTCCATTGTCGCCAGTTGCAGTGCCCGTGTTGGCGTCCGTGAAGGACACGCCATAGAGCGTGTTGCCCTGAGGGAGAGGATTCTGCCAAATCCAGCGTGCGTCCGCGGGCGCAGCGCCACGACGGAGCAGGCCTGAAGAGCCGACGCTAACGTGATTCGACGGACTGATTGCAGCGCCGCTTCGAGCATAGCTGGTCGTAATAGCGAGCCACGTCCCGCAGATACCTGCCAGGGTCAATAATAATAAAGAGATTCTCAGATTGATGATCTTCATAA
>WNGF01013163.1_pt1 | contig 12013 bp, 20 predicted proteins | sample 5400641 | NCBI WGS metagenome assembly WNGF01 (sample SAMN13153371, study PRJNA577476) | soil metagenome | isolation source: 80 cm soil or saprolite under grassland replicate 2 | place: USA:California | collected 2016-06-15 | reverse complement strand
GGCGCCCCCCGCCGGGCCCGCTGCCCCCTCGCGGGCCCGGCGCGTGCCTTCCGCTACCGGCCCATGGCGTGGGCGGCGAAGCGGGTCAGGTGCTGGTGGAGGGTTGGGACGTAGTGCTCGTGCTCTGGCTTCATCAGCACGCTGCGCAGGATGCGGACCTGGTCGAGCTTGCCCCGCAGGCTCGGGTCGCGGCGGCGCAGGCGCTCGCCGGCGACCCGCAGGGTGCTGAGGAACACCGGGTCGGCGTCGGCCATCGCCTCGTGGAGCAGGCGCTCCGAGGCGGCGTCCACGGCGGCCAGCGAGCGCTCGGCCGGGCGCGGGAAGTAGCTGACGATGTCCAGCTCCGGCCGCAGGTACAGGCCGAGATCGCCGGCGCCGTCCAGCAGGTCGGCCCAGGCGCGCGCCGCGCGGACCCCGGCGGCCAGGACCGGCCCGAGCCCGCGCTCCGCCTCCAGCGGCAGCACGCGCAGCGTGAGCCACAGCGCGCCGGCGGCCGCTCCGGCCCGCGAGCACTCCAGGCTGATCTCGCCGAGGTGCAACTCGTCGGAGGTGAAATACGTGTAGGGCGAGTCGTGCCGGTACAGCCGCCCGACCGCCGGGTCGCGGAACAACACCGCGCCGCAGCCATATGGCTGGAGGCCGTGCTTGTGCGGGTCGACGACCACCGAGTCGCAGGCGGCGATCGCGCGCAGCGGCTCCGGCGCGACCAGTGGCTCGTCCGTCCACGCGAGCAGCGCGAAGAAGCCGCCGTAGGCGGCGTCCACGTGCAGCCGGCAGCCGTAGCGGTCGCGCAGCTCCAGCGCCCGGTCGATCGGGTCGAGCGCGCCGAGGCCGGTGGTGCCGGCGGTCAGCACCACGGTGCCGACGCGCCCGCCGCGCAGCTCGCGCTCCAGCGCGTCGAGGTCGATGCGGCCGGCGTCGTCGGCCGGGATCGGAACGGTCTGGACGCCCAGCACTCCGCACATGCGCTCGTGGGTGTAGTGCGCCTCCTCGCTGAAGGCGATCGCCTTGCCCGGGTGGAGCTGGCGGGCGACCCACAGCGCCTCCAGGTTGGCGATCGTGCCGCTGGAGGTCAGGTGCCCGAGTGTGTCGCCCGGCAGGCGGAACATCGCCGCCAGGTCCTTGACCAGCTCCTTCTCCATCGCGCCGGTGGCCGGCCCGCCGTCGAGCGCGTGGTTGTTGGGATTGATGGTCATGGCGGCCAGGTACGCGGCGACCGCGACCGGGTGCGGCGGCTTGAGCATCTGCCCGGCGTAGCGAGGATGGAAGAAGGGATAGTTGTCGTCGAGGCGCTTGGCGTACTCGCGCCAGGCGGCCGCCAGCCGCTCGGCGTCGACCTCCAGCGCCTGGTGCCGCTCGAACAGCCCCCAGCGCTGCTGGAAGCGCTCCGCGATCTCGATGGCGGGGGCGAGCTGTCGATCGAGGCTCGTCACGGGATCAGCCTCCTTGAATGTGCCGAGTGGCGCCGGCCGCGCGACTCCCGTCCCGGGATGCGAGCAGCCGCTCCAGGACCATGGCGACGCCGTCGTCCTCGTTGCTGGCGGTCACCTCGTCGACGGCCGCCAGCACCTCCGGGTCGGCGTTGGCGACCGCGATGCCGCGGCCCGCCCACGCCAGCATGGTCAGGTCGTTGGGCATGTCGCCGATGGCGACCACCTCGGCGGGCGCCACGCCGAGCCGGGCGCAGACGCGCTCGAGCGCGAACGCCTTGGTCACCCCGGCGGCGGAGACCTCCACCACCTGGCGCGTCGACCAGGTCACCACCGCCTCGCCGCCAGCGATCTGCCGGGCGCGCTCTGCCAGCTCGTCGAAGTCGAGGTCAGGGTGGCGCGCGAGCACCTTCAGCAGCGGCACGTGGATGAGCTCCAGGGGGTCGCCGTACCCGGCTCGCTCGGGCGTCAGCGGGTCACGGCCCCAGGTGGGCTCGCAACTGAACCCGTCGGTGTCCTCCCAGGCGAAGGCGACCCCGGGGGCCGCCTCGCGGAGGCCGCGGACGATCCACAGCGCCACCTCGGCCGCCAGCGGCGTCTGGTCCTGCACGGTATCGCTGTCGAGGTCGTAGACCAGGGCACCGTTGGCGCAGATCGCGATCCCCTCCAGACCGAGCCGCTCGTTGAGTGAGCGCACGCTGCGCGGCGGCCGGCCGGTGACCGCGACGAAGGTCACGCCCGCCCGGTGCGCTTGGTGGATCGCCGCCCTGGTGCGCTCGGAGACAGTGAGGTCGCCACGCAACAGAGTCCCGTCGAGATCGCTCGCCACCACTCGGATCACCCGCGCCTCCTCCTCGCCGCCAACCGGACGCGCCCTCGCGCCGCCACCGCCGCCCGCGCCACCCGCCGCCCGGGCCACCGCCGCGCCCGCGCCGCCGCCGGGTCACACCGCCCGCGCTGCCGCCGCCAGGCCTCATCGCCCGCCAAGCCTCCCATCGGGCCGCCACGCCGGAGTGCCGGCGCCCAACAACGGTACCGGCTGGAAATTCGCTGGCCAGGTGAGAGCCGGCATGGGATGCTGCCGTGTTTGTGTGTATCTACTGGGTTTTGCTCGGGGCCGGCTTCCGGCGCCAGGCCGTCTACCGGCTGGCGCTGGTGAGCGGGCTGGTCACCAACGCGTTCTTCGGCATCATCAGGACAAGCGTGTTCTCCGCGCTGTACCGCAACCGGCCCGAGGTCGCCGGGCTCGTGCGCGCCGACATCCTCACCTACACCTGGCTGCTGGAAGGCATGTTCGGGGTCATCTGGGCGTCATGGATCTGGGAGTTCGCCGAGAGCGTGCGCTCCGGCGATTTCGCGGTGGAGCTGCTGCGCCCCGGCGACCCGTACCTCCGCCTGGCCGCGTTCGACCTCGGGCGCTCGCTGAACGTGCTGCTCACTCGACTGGTGCCGGTGCTGGCGGTTGCCGCCGTGCTGCTCCCGCTGCGGCTGCCGACCAGCCCCGGCGGGATCGTCGCGCTGGCCGGCAGCCTGGTCATGGCTTCGGTGATCGCCTTCCAGCTCCGGCTGCTGTTCGGGATGGCGGCCTTCTGGACGCCCGACTACAAGGCCGGGCACAGCCTGATCGTGCCCGTGCTGTACCTGGCCTCGGGCTTCGTCATCCCGACCGACTACTTCCCGACGGCGCTGCGAGCGGTGGTGGAGGCCAGCCCCCTGTTCGCGTTGATGATGGCGCCGGTCCGGGTGGCCGTCGGCCAGTCGGTCGCCGCCGCGCTGGCGGGCCAGGTCATCTGGCTCGCGGTGCTCGGCGCCGGCAGCCGCGCGCTGCTGGCGCTCGCGAGCCGCCGGCTGGTGGTCCATGGAGGCTGAGCCGGTGGGCGCCGGGCGATGGTGGCGCAGGTAGGCGCCGCGGCGCGAGCGTATGGGGCGCTGACGATGGCGTCGCTGCGGTCGAGCGTGCAGCGGCCGGCGACGCTGGTCGTCCGCGGGATCGGCAGCGCGCTGGTGGCGCTGTGCGAGGCGGTCGGCGTGGTGCTGCTGGTCGACCGTTTCGGTTCCATCGCGGGCTGGCGAACCCCGGAGATCATCGTGCTCGCCGGGCTGGTCTTCACAGGGCAGGGCCTCGCGCAGGCGGTCGGCAACCGGCTGCGGCCCGACGACGTGTCGCTGATGATCCGCAGAGGCACCTTCGACCAGGTGCTAATGAAACCTGTTGGGGGGTACCTTTCACGTCGCACCTTTCACCCTGGTTCATGGTGGAAGCTCGGCCGCACCGGGAGCCGAGCCTCCACGCCTGCTATGACTCTTCGGACCAGCGCAGCTCGGGCAGACCTGGATGGCGGCGGTCGTACTCTTCCCGCGGCACCGTCGTCCAGTCCCCGGAGACACGCGACCAGAACATGACCTGCTCGTCGCCATCGTCAGCCCGGAAGAGATGGAGGACACCGTCCTGATCCGTGCCGGCGTACCGGTACTCGCGCTCGACACCGTCTGCGTTGTCGCCCGTTCGGATCACCCAGCCCGGACCGATCTCCCACGCGGCATGCTCGGCTGAGACCCGCGCTCGCTCCGCCTCGATTGCCTGGCCGCGTCGTTCTGCTTCAGGGTCGTGGTACACCCATGCGCCACCTTTGAGCGCATAGATCAGCCCGGCACCGCATCGTCGGCAGGAGAACTTGGCGACCCCAGCCCGACACGCCTCCCGGTAGCCTTCGAGCGTCATCAGCTTCACGTTGCACGTCGGGCATCGCGGTTTCCGGATCATGCTTGCTCGCACCTCCCTCTGCCTTCCGCCCGCTACGGCAGCGTCGTGCTCGTGGTCGAAGGGGAGTAGTCACCTTCCGCCTGCTCCGCCTGCTGCCGCTCCCACTCCTCCTGGAGCCGCTGACCCTGCTCTTCCTGGTAGCCTTCCTGCCCCGCCGGGCCGTCGTCCATCCATGCGTGGTTGATGGTCGTGCTCGTCGGCGAGGGGCCCTCCGACGCGTACCCGCACCCGGCGAGCATGACCGCGGCGGCCACCGCCACCATCAGCCTTCTCATCGCTCTCCTCTCCACCTTCGGGACGGTCGAGATCATCACACGGGATGGGGCCGGGGACCGGTCCGGCCCCTCCCAGCTCAGCGTCTCGCCGCTCGGTCGTCGGTGACCAGGCAGTCGACCAGGACCGCCAGCAGCGCCACCGCAGGACTCCCAGCAGCCCAGCCTCGACCCGATGGGCGAGCACCCAGCCGATCACCGGTCAGCCTCCTGGCGCTCCACTGGCGCGCTGTCCTCCGGCTCGCACTTGCACGACCCGTCCTCCCGGTTGTGCCCAGCCCAGATCACCCCAGCCGGACACGAATCAGCCAGCACGATCATCACTCGCACCTCGCACCTCCTGCTTCCTGCCGCTCCAGGGTCCGGACCCAGGAGGCCAGCGCCACATCCGCCTGGTACGCCTCGTCGGGGATCCGCAGGCCCAGCAGCAAGCACTTGCTGATCGCGACGGCCACCTCCACCGCGGCGAGCTTCACGTGATCGCTCGGGAGCCGCTCCAGCACGCTCACGGCTCACCGTCCTCGGGGCTGACGTCATCCCAGCTCGCTGTCCGGTCGACCGCGACCCTCCAGTCCACGTATCCGGTCCCGTTCTGGCTCGTGCGCTTCCCGAGGTTCTTCACCCCGATCAGCTCGCCCGGCTTCGGCTTGAGGCGCTTCAGCCCGTTCAGCAGGGCGGCATGCAGCAGCCACAGCGACCGCTCACCACCGTCCCGGTTCGCCAGGATCAGGACCCACACGCTCCCGCGGTACTCCGCGTGGCCCTGCTCCAGGCGCACGTAGCGGCCGATGAAGCTCTCCCCCTCGTTCAGGATCACCGGCTCGGGGAACTCCGCATCAAGGCGGGCCTGGAGGTCGCTCATTCCTGAGCCTCCCAGGGGTCCAGGCCATCGGAGCCGCCCGGGTCGAAGAACTGCCCGTCCAGCAGCAGGTCCTCGTCCAGGTCGTAGCGGGGAGGCTCGACCGCCCGCCACCCCTTGGACGGCTGGATCGTCTTCCCGCCCGTGATGTACCTCACCTGCTCCTGGAGCCGCTGGATCGCCGGCCGCTCCCAGGCGCACCTCGCACAGTCCGGGTGGAACCGGTGGACATGCCGCCCGTCTTCATGAGCTTCCTCGAGCGGCTTCACCGAGGATCACCCTCGACCGCCTGCCGGCACTCCTCCAAGACCTGAAGGATCGAGGACCGGTCACCCGAGATCGCGATCATGACCGTGTGCTCGGAGGAGCCCGTCATGTACCTGGTCCCGATCGAGAGGAACACCGTCTCGGCGCCGTACAGGTCCTCGACCCTCACCGAGACATCCGGCATCGACTCCCGCGCCACCAGCGCATGGATCGTGGTTCTTGTGCTCACCGCCCGGGAGCGGTCACTGTTGCCTCGCATCGTGTGGTCCTTTCACTCGATGCCGGGGGGCGGCCGGTAGCACGGCGCGTCCCCCACCTTCATGCACAGGCTGGGGTTACTCAGGCCAACGGCAGCCCCTCCTCCCACTCGGGCACCAGCAGGCCCGTCCGCTGCTCGACCCACTCGGCCAGCAACCGCCTGTGGCAGAACTTCCCGGGCGCCTCGAAGCACAGGAGGACCAGGGCCGCGGGCTCGTAGGCGGCCTGGAGGTCGGCCAGCTCCGCGAGCACCTTCGGGGTCAGCCGGTGCAGCCTCGCCCTATACGCCCGGCGGAACTCCGCCTCGCTCTCAAGGTCCAGCAGGCCGAACGGCGCGACCGTGCGCCACACCTCGTAGACCGGCTCGAACCAGCCCGGCAGGCCCACCGTGACCGCGACGGGCACGCCCCACTCCGGCCGGAACCTGCTGAAGCTCGACGTGAACAGGCCCCCGAAGCTCTCCACCTCGGGGACCTGCTCTGCCTGCTCGGTCGGCACTACCCGACCTTGGCGGCCCGCGTCTTCCGCGTGTGGATCGTCTCGCCGGGACCCCTGGTCTTCCTCGGCGTCCCCGTCGCCCCGGTCCTGCGCTCGTTGACGCCCTCCTCCTTCGCCTCCGGCTTGGCCTCGGTAGGCCCCGCCTTCGCCTTCGCGGGCGCCGCCGGCCTCTTCGGCTCGGTGTTCAGCTCCTCCAGCGACCTCGGGCTGATCTCCAGGACCACGTTCAGGGCCTCATCCCAGGTCCCCGCGTCCTTCCTCGCGAGGTCACGCTCACCGGTCGGCTTCCCCGCCTCGTCGGTCGCGACCTGGAAGACGCTCCACTTCTTCGACCCGTCCACCCGCTCGATCTCCCAATTCCCATCGAGCGTCCGGTACACGCCCGGCCGCGGGTTGCGGGTCTTGACCTGCGTCCGCTTGTACTCCGCCTTCGGGGCCTTCGCCTCGGCCGGCCTCCCGCTGGTCTGCTCCGCCATTTCGCACCTCCGGGCTGTCGCCCTCTCGCACCTCCAGCAGGCCCTCTGACCTGCGGTTTTGGAACAAGATCATTGTAATTCGCCGCCCGAACGATGTACATATTCACCGGAAATGAGCCGAAAGTTTTTTCGCACGATCGGTGCACCATCAGCCCCCCACAATTAGCGGCCGCGGTGCATCCGAGCAGCCTCGAATTACCGCCGGCCCGCCACAGCTTCCGGTCCCCGGGCCACCCGAGCAGGTCCGTTCGTCCCCCTCCTGCTGGTACTACCGGCCCTGACCTGCTCCGCCCTGCTGGCAGTAGGACTGGCCCAGGCGGCGGCCAGGCGAGTCCCCCCCTCGGCCCGGCCGCCGCCCAGCCTGGTAGTACCCGGTGCTTCAGCCCCACCGCCCGGAGCTGGGTACTACCGGCCCGCGAGGTCTTCCAGGCTTGCCAGCACCTCGGCGACAGACAGACCCGCCAGCAGCCCACCGATCACGGCCTGCACCTCGACCGGGTCGCGGCGTTCCAGCGCGCAGGCGGTCAGCAGCAGCGCCCCACGGACGTCCCGCTGCCAGGCGAACTGTTCGGCGAACCGTGCAGGTGGGAAGCCGGTCGCTGCCGGGTCATGGTCGAGCATCACACCTCCGATATCGGGCGAACCGTCTCGCTATCCGCGGTGGTCGCATGGCAAGATCGGAGCGCCCTGCCGGGCCGGTGCGTGCTGTGAGAGGCCGCTCCCGCGTCCCGGCAGGGCACCCTTCACACCCGGGCGCCACAAGCAGAAGACGCCCGAGCGCATAGCTCGAGCGTCAGGGAACGGGGGATGCGGCGGTCGTCGCCTCCAAGGCTCTACTCCCGGTCTGTGATCCGTGCGTGCTGTGAGAGAGCCTGATCCTGGCTTATGAGGCGATCACCGTCAAGTTACCCGTCTCGGGAGCGATGGGGCCCGCCTTCGCCTCTACTTCTCGGGCGCCTGGAACCCAATCGCGCGCTTCTTGGCCCCACCGCCAGGCGGCGCATCCGCTGCCCCGATGACGACCTCCATGGCGGAGTAGTGCATGACGACCTCTACCTCGCGACCATGCTCGTTGGTTCCCTCGACACGTATCATGTCGGGACCCCAGTAGCCGAACCAGGTCGGCCAGAGCTTGGAGCCGTCGCGCAGGATCACGATGACGTCGAGCACTTGCCCGTCTTGTAGAGCGTTCTGCGCCTTGGTGATTTCCTTCTCGAGGCGCTCCTGGAACCACTCAGCGGGGTTAACAATCCCGGGCCGCAGGGTCGATGGTTGGTACACAGCTACTCCTTCGGGTCGACCTTCTCCGACGTGACGCCCAGCGCCCGGCTCGCCCGCTCTCGGACCTGGCGCAACGTCGACCGCACCGCCCCCTCACTCGCCTCGCGGGGCGCGAAGCTGCTCTGCGGCCGGGCTCGGAAGTGGCGGCGGGCCAAGGCGCGGTCCTTGCGCTTGTCGTCCCGGGTCACGACGAGGATTCCCGACCCGTGGCCGAGGCCGGCGCCCCAGCGATCAACCGCATCCGCGATCTTCTTGAGCTGCTTGTGGACGTCGTGGATCGTGTGCCGCTGGATGTACTCCAGGTTCTTGTAGCCGCCAAAGCCCAGCGGCATGTCCTCGGTGTGTGAGGCGCCGCGGTCGTCGTTGTAGACGACCATGACCTGGTAAGCCTCGGGGAGATCCTCGCGCCGTTCTTGCATCATGCTGTCGAAGAAGGTCCGTATGACCTTGCCCGGAGCGATCGAGGGGATCTCCTCGGTGAAGACCTCAAACGGCACCAGCGGCGGCAGGGGTCCGCCTGCCTCCTTCTCCTGCTCTGTCGGGGCACGGTTGTCGAGCGACCTGGCGAGCGGGGGATTGAACTCGATCCGGACTCGCCGGGCGATCGTGCGACCGAGGTTGGAGATGCTAGTGCGCTGTGCCTCGCGGACCTGCCCGTAAGCGAAGATGGCAGCGGCGGCGACGATGATGGTCTGGGCGATGGCGGCGGCCGCCACCCAGATGTTGGTGTCCACGCCGAACAGGTCAACCAGGTTGGTGTCCACGCCGAACAGGTCGACCATCGCGCACCTCCAGGGCTGGCCGGGTGGGGGCCTCGGCCGCGGCGCAAGGGTAGCGCAATCGGATGGTTCGGGAGGTGAGCACCTGTCGCGGGGTTCACGTACGATCCGTCCCGGAGGTGCGGAAGCTCGTGATGACTGACGGCGTGCTGCTCCAACCAGAGCAGGAGGAACTGCTGAAAGCGCTGGTCGAGGCGTCGAGGAACGTGCCACGCGACGAGCGGGAAGAGTTCCACCTCCTGACCGACGGGGACGGAACTTCCGTCATGCATCCAGGGCTTCCGGGGCGACAGATGCGCGTCCACCAGGGCGATGTCGACATCCTTGAGGCCGATGGTCTCCTCCTCGTGACACAGATCGGGCGTTGGCACCGCTCCTTCGTCGTCACTCCGCTGGGGTTCAGCCTCTATGAGGAGCTGCAGCACCGTTCAGGCGCTCCGACACAGCAGGTCGAGGAGACGCTGACGCGGTACCTAGACTCCGACGCCTTCCAGCGGTCGTACCCGGAGGCGCACCGGAAGTGGGCAGACGCCGCTGAGCGACTATCAAGAAGCGACTCGCAGCAGCAGTGGACGATGATCGGCCATCTGTGCCGTGAGGCGATGCAGGCGTTCGCGACCGAGCTGGTCGAGCAACACAAACCTCCTGCCGTCACCCCCGACAAGGCGAAGGACGTCGCGCGGATCCGGGCTGTGCTCGACCAGCGCAAGTCCATGCTCAGGACCACCGTCGCGCCATTCCTGGACGCCCTGCTGGCCTACTGGGGCACGGTCAGTGACCTCGTCCAGCGGCAGGAGCACGGGAGCCAGAAGGAAGGGCCCCCCCTTGTTTGGGAGGACGGCCGGCGAGTCGTCTTCCAGACCGCCGTCGTCATGTTCGAGATCGACAGGGCCCTCAGCTAGCACCCGCCATCGTGGTGATCTCCGGGACGCTTCGACCCTGGGCCCTGCTGGGCGTGTGCCAGGCGTTCAGGGCCCTCCAGGTGTTCCGGGATGCCCCAGCGCCTCAGCGGCCCAGGAGCGGGCCCAGGGCTGGGCGCGGCGAGGCGATGAGGGAACACCGCACCCGGTAGCCCCAGGCGCCGGGCCGCCCGCGAAGGGAACGGTGGCCCGGACCTCTCAGCCCACCTTGCGTTCCGCGAGGCACTGCCGACACCTGCTGTGCTCATGGCGGTCGACCCAGATGCTCCGCGGGTCGGACAGGTCGTGGCCTCGTGGGCAGGTCGCCCCCGCGCGCTCCTGGCGGGCCGGCGGTGGTTCCCTGCGCTCCTCCTGCCGGCGGATCCACTCGTCAGCCCTGATCGCGCGCACCCATCCCACCTCTCGGGGATACCCGGGTGCCGCTCCCGGGTCCCCTCCCTGCTGTCAGCTCGGCAGCGCCGCGATCTCCGCCGCGGTGCGGTTCTTGTCGGCCGTTTGCCTGGTCTTCTCGGCCGCGCGTGCGGTGGTCAACGCCGCCGTCGCCGCGGTGTCCGCAGCCGCCGGGCTGATCGCCACCCCGCTGGCCACGACCTCACCCGACGTCGTGTCTCTGACCTGCCACGCGTTCGGATCAACCGGCACCCCGAAGCCAGGCGACACCCCGACGATCTTCACAAACAGATGAATCTCTGAGGCCATCCCTACCTCCTCGATCGGGGGAGGCCAGGTGCCGCCGCCTGGCCTCCTCGTCCTACTGGTCGCTGATCAGCGGACTGAACGGCCGCCGGCCAAACACCGACCCGGTCCGCGCCGTGCCCAGACTCGAGCTGCGGTCCGGGACCGACGCGCGCGCCGGGTTCGGCAGGCTCGCCTCCTTGGTCACCGCGGGCGCGGCCGGGATCTGGTTCCCGGTGCCCGCTGGGAACTGGGTGAAGGTCCAGCGCCCGTTGACCACCTGAAGCATCTGATCACCTCCTCCTGGTCTCGTCGTTGCAGGTCTACCCGTACCCCGCCCGCTTCAGGACCTCCCGGTTGATCGCCGCGGGCACCCCCTCCCGGTACAGGCCCTTCTTCATGAGCAGGTCACGCTCGAGGTCGGTCAGGCCATCGGCTGGGGGCAGCGCGATCACCCTGGCCAACTCCGGCTCCGGCTCTGGCGCTGGGGGCAGGTCGACCGGGACACGCACGCCGAGGAGCCGCTCCCGCGTGACCGCGATCAGCGTCGCGTCGCCCACCCCGCCCTCGAACAGGTCGGCCAGTGTCTGCGGCTCCGCGGGGCCCAGCTCAATCTCCCCAGGCTCCGGCCGCTAGCGGACCACGTCCGACTTCGACGAGGTCAGCAGCGTCCGCAGCTCCAGCATCGCCGCCCCGACCAGCGATTCACCGGCATCCCAGATCTCCGCGGCCCGCCGGTCCCGTTCCCGCCGCCGCTCGGCGATGAGCTGGCGGACCTGCGCCGCGATCTCCGGATCCTGCCGGCGGCGGCGGACGGTCTTCACCGACACGCCCGCCTTCTCGGCCGTCTTCGCGTCGGTCAAGCCATCGGCCAAGGCTTCGATCACGAGGCTGTCGGCGCGGTGCCGAGATCCCATCCGTCACCTTCCCCGATGCTGGTTCGTCTCCACGGCCCAGGTGAGCCTCGTCTCCCCCGCGATCGTGGCGACCTTGCGGGCTGCCTGGCGGAACTCGGCCTCATAGCGGAACCACGCCCACAGCGGGTTGTGTCTTGCCCTCATCAGCAGATCGCCCTGGTGGAAGGGCGTGCCAACCAGATAGACCCTGGTCGGCGGGAACCACACCCGCCGGCCTTGGACCCTCCGCCAGGTGCCCGGATGTGCCATCCCACCCACCGTGGCCTTCCACCAGTTCTCGGTCCTCTTGCGCTGCTTCTCAGACTGGCAGCTCCCCTCCTCCAGGACGTCGTCGCCGATGATGAAGTCCGGGTGGCCACCCCGGACACTCTTGCCCGCACCACCAACGCGGACCCTCGAACCGTTGGAGAAGGTGGTCCTGTCCGCGGCCCGCTGCCGCGCCCCCTCCAGCAGCTCCGGGCAGACCTCGCCCATCGCATCGTCGATCCGGGCTTTGATCTCCTCGGCCTGGTCGCCTGTGTTGCAGAACACGAACCCGTAGATTCCCGGGTTGTACTGGCAGCGCCACACCGCCTGATCGACCGTGAACGTCTCCGACTTGGCATGGTCCCGAGGGG
>WNGF01008548.1_pt1 | contig 12014 bp, 9 predicted proteins | sample 5400641 | NCBI WGS metagenome assembly WNGF01 (sample SAMN13153371, study PRJNA577476) | soil metagenome | isolation source: 80 cm soil or saprolite under grassland replicate 2 | place: USA:California | collected 2016-06-15 | reverse complement strand
CCAGCGATCCGAGAAACGGCAGCGAGGCGAAAGCGGTGAGGAGGAGCACCGAGCCCGTGTTGACCATGACGTACCAGCCGAGAATGAGCGTCTCCATCTCGAACGCCCAGGACGTGAGAAGGTCGGCGGGGAGCTGGAAGCGGAAGCTCCGGATGCGGAAGACAGTGAGGATCAACGGTCTCGGGCTCTCCTCGTTGAGTGCCGGCAGCGTTCGGCGCGTCAAGATGCGCCACGAGCCTACACCAAACTGCTACAATCTTGGGCACGCTCATGTCCTCGTCCCGCATCTTCTACGGCTGGTGGATCACTCTCGCCTTCTCGATCATGGTGTTCGTGTCTGCCGGGGTGCGCCACGCCGTCGGTCCTTTCCTCAAGCCGATGGTGGCGGATCTTGGCGTCGATCGCGCGAGCTTCTCTCTGGTGATCGCGCTCGGGCTTCTTCTGTACGGTCTCTTCATGCCCTGGGTCGGCGGCCTCGCGGACCGGCTGGGCGCCCGCGTCGTCACCTCTGCCGGCTGCGTGGTCCTCGCGGCTTCCCTGGCTTTGACCGGACTCTGCGCCAACCTCTGGCAACTCGCGCTGGTGTATGGCGTTCTCGCCTCTCTGGGTATGGCCGCGGTCGGTCCCGTCGTCGCCAATGCCGTGGTCAGTCGCTGGTTCGTCCGGCGCCGCGGCACCGCGGTCTCTCTGCTGGGCAGCGCGGCCATGACCGGCATGAGCCTCCTCGTGCCCGTGGTCGCCTGGCTCATCATCACCATCGGGTGGCGGATGAGCTATGCGGTGATCGGGCTCGCCGTGCTGGTGGGCATGCTGCCTCTGTGCCTCCTCGTGGTTCGTGACTCGCCGGAGTCCATTGGTCTGGCCCCCGACGGCGAAGCCCCACTGCCCGGCGCCGCGCCCGTCTCCTCGAGGCGGACGCCCGTAGGCACGGCCATACGCACGCTGGCCTTCTGGCAGCTCGCCGGCTCGTTCTTCACCTGTGGCTTCTCCATGAGCCTGATCTCGTCGCACGGGGTTCCCATGCTCACGGACCACGGCTATTCGCCGATCTTCGCCTCCTGGATCGTGGGTGTGCTGGGCGCCTCGAGCATGGTGTTCACGCTGGGGCTGGGCGCGCTCGCCGACCGGTGTGGGGCGAGGCCGGTGCTCGCGAGCATCTACGCGGGGCGCGCGGTGATCTTCGCCGGGCTCTTTCTCGTCCGCGACAATGCCCTGCTCATGCTGGGCGTGGCCATCGTGGGCGGGATCACTCTCGCCGGCTCCATGTCCATGACGTCGATGCTGACCGCGGACATCTACGGCCGCTACTCGGTGGGGTCCATCCTCGGCGCGATCTTCCTCGTGCACCAGACGGGAGCGGCCCTCGGCTCCTCGCTCGCGGGGACGCTCTTCGAGTCCACCGGCGGCTACGGCGCGGCGTTCGCCGTGGCCTGCGCGCTTCTCGCCGCGGCCGGGCTGGTCAGCCTGCGCATCGACAGCGGCGCGCGCGTCTTCCGCTGGGCCGCTCGCGGCGCCGGGGCCTGACCGCTACTCCGGCAGACCCTCGATGGCCCACGTGGCCAGCTCGAGGGCACTAGGCGCTCCGAGCGCTCCCAGCCATCGACGGTAGATCGCGATGATGTCGCCCGATCGGTAGAGCCTGGCCAGCGACCGGTTCACCGCGATCCGGAAATCCGGATCCCCCCGCCGCAGCATCAGCGCATACGGCTCGTAGGAGAAATAGCGGTCGACCAGCGCGAAGCTGGTCGGATTCGTGGCAGTCAGGGCGAGACCGATCAGGATCTCGCGGTCGGACGCGTACGCGTCGGCGGTCTTGTTCTCAAGGGCTGCGCGACCATCGGAATGATCCTTGACGGGGACGAGCTGCACGGACATCGCGGACTTGTCCATGACGTCCTTGAGGGCGCGCTCGGTGGTGGTGCCGGGAATGACGGCGATCCGGAGCCCGCTCAAACTGGCGGTCACCGTCTCCTTGAGGGCGAGCAGGCTCGCCCCCGTCACGAAGGTGGTGAGGCTGAAGTCCACCTGGGCCTGGCGAGACAATGTATTGGTCGTCGAGCCGCACTCGAGATCGATGGTGCCGTTCTGCACGCTCGCCACGCGGTTCTCGACCGTCACCATGGTCCACTTGACGGCGAGGTCGGGCAGCTGGAGATCGCGCTTCAGATCGTCGGCCACGCGATTGCACAGGTCCACAGAGTAGCCGGTCGGCTTCTGATCCGGCCCCATGAAGGAGAAGGGCACCGACGAGTCGCGATAGCCGAGGTTGATGGTCTTCGTCGCCTTGATGCGATCGAGGGTACCCCAGGCCGCGCCGCCTTGTCCCGCCGGCATGGATGCGCAGCCACTAGCGGCGAGCAGGATCGCGAGGAGCCCGACCAGAGCATAGGCTCTCATGGCACCTTCTCCTGACGGTGAGTGAAACTCAGCGGGCCGCCGGCATCTCGTCCGCGAGCCACTCGAGGCCGAGGTCGGCGAGCTTGGCGCGCGTCGGATAGCCGGTGGACGGGTCGCAGCCTGCGAGCTCGTAGTAGGTGGCGCGCGCGTGCGCGAACTCTTCTTGGGTCAGGGCCACGCCGGCCGTCGGCCCCTTGCCCGTGAGGGGCTGGAAGAGCTTCTTGGGCAGCGTGTCGGCGTCTTTGCCGATGCCCTCGCGCGCGTTGAAGGCGCGCATGAGATTGATCTTCCGCTCGCCGATTTTCATGAGCTCGCTCATGGTCGCGTCCCAGCCGGTGCCCGCGTGCACCAGCTCCACGGTCTCCGAGGGGCCGTAGAGCTGCCACGAGGGACCCCAGACGAACTGGCAGAGGCCGAGCGTGTCGAGAGCGGAGTAGAAGCACTGCGTGGTGTAGGCGAAGCGGACCTTGTCGTCGGAAAGATCGCGGAGATCCATGTCACCGAACTCGCCGATCTGGGCCAGGCGCCGGCGCTGGAGGCTGCCCGGCTTGGCCCTGAGCATGGAGTCGTGCTCGGAGGACTGGTGGTCAGCGCCGAAGGCATTGACGGCATAGATGAGGCCGAGCGAGCGCTTGTGCTGCGGCATGTGTGCGGGAAGCTCCTGCCCTTTGACCGTCACCGTGAGGTCGACCGCGGCCTGCCCCAACGTCTTCGCGGCACGCAGGCTGCCCTCGGCGAGGAGATCACCCACGCCCTTTCGCAGCGCGATGGCCTCGATGGCGCGCAGGACGGACTGCCCGTCGCCGAAAGCGAGCCCGAGCCCCTTGTCGTCGAGCAGGCCCTTGTCCTTGGCTTCCATCGCCCACGCGATGGTGGCACCGGCCGAGATCGTGTCCATGCCGTACATGTTGGCGTCGGCCGAGGCCTTGGAGAGCAGCTTGAGGTCGCCCACGCCGCACATGCTGCCGAAAAAGGTCAGCGTCTCGTACTCGGGCCCGCCGTAGACGGGATCGATATCGAGCCCCGGCTCGTGCACCTCGACCACGCGCTTGCACTTGACCACGCAGGCGTAGCAGGTGTCGCGCTCCTTGAGGATGGTCTTGACCAGCGTAGAGCCGTCGATGTCCTTGCACTGCTCGAAGGTGCCTTCGCTGTAGTTCCGCGTGGGCTGACCTCCCATCTTGTCCTGGATGGCGAGCACACCGGCCGTGCCGTACTCGCCGAACCACTTGATGCCCGGGTTGGCCTCTTCGAGCTCCTTGAGCCGCTTGACGAGCCCGCGGAAGAGCTCGGGCACCGCCGGCTTGGGCGACTTGCTCCCGCGAACCACCACAGCCTTGAGCCGCTTCGATCCCATGACGGCACCGAGGCCGGTGCGCCCGTTGGCGCGATTGACCATGTTCATAATGGCGGCGAAGCGCACGCGATTTTCTCCGGCGGGCCCGATCTGGGCGATCTCCACCTTCTGATCGCCCAGCTCTTCCTTGATGAGCGTGTCCACTGGGCCGGTGACTTTGCCCCAGAGGTGCCTGGCGGGCCGGAGCTCGGCCTTGCCGTCATTGAGCCAGAGATAGACCGGCTCCTGCGACTGGCCCGTGAAGACGAAGGCATCCGCTCCGGCGGCGCGCATCTCGGCGGGGAAGAATCCGCCGCACTGGCTGTCGCCGATGGCCCCGGTCAGCGGCGAGCGGGCGCAGGCCGTCATGCGGCTCTGGCCCGAGATGGCGAGGCCCGTGAGCGGACTCACCGCCATGACCAGGACATTGTCGGGGCCGAGGGGATCGGCGCCGACGGGAATCGATTGCAGCAGAAGGTATGCGGCGAGCGCACTGCCTCCGGGATACTTGCGGTAGACGTCTTCGGGCAGGGTCTTGGTCTCGACGGTGGCGCGGGTCAGATCGACGTGATACACGGTGGCGGTGAGTGCCAAGGCTAGGTCCTCCCCCGGTGGATGGCGGTGTCGCAACGCGAGGAAGTGTACCTCAAGCCGACCGGTGAGGGGCGCTCCGAATCCGAGACCGCGGCGTGGTATTCTCCCGCCAGGAGGGCGAGAACATGCTGACCAGGGAAGAAAACGAGCTGCTCACGAGAACGGGCCCAGGCACGGCCATGGGCGTTTTCCTCCGGCGGTACTGGATTCCCGTCGTGCAGTCCGGCGAGCTCGAGGCCGGCGGGCGGGTCAAGCGGGTGCGTCTCCTCGGCGAGCCGCTGATCGCCTTCCGGGGCAAAAGCGGCCGGGCCGGGCTCATCGGTGAGTTCTGCCCGCACCGCGGGGCCTCGCTCTTCTTTGGTCGTGTCGAGGACGCGGGCATGTCCTGCGCGTATCACGGTTGGAAGTTCGGCGACGACGGCCGCTGCCTGGCCATGCCGAGCGAGCCGCCGGAGTCGAACTTCGCCTCGAAGGTGCGCCACGTGGCCTATCCCTGCGAGGAGCGCGGCGGCGTGGTCTTCGCCTACATGGGGCCGGGAAGCCCGCCACCATTGCCGCAGCTCGAGTGGACGCTCCTGCCCGAGGCCCACACCCTCATCTCCAAGCGTGTGCAGGAATGCAACTGGTTCCAGGCGCTCGAGGGCGGCATCGACTCGAGCCACATCTCCTTCCTGCATGCGCCCATCAGCCACGAAGACACGGAGATCGCGCATGAGCTCGACAAGGCGAGCTTCGGCATCGGTGAGGCGGTGCAGACGGCCGACACAGCACCGCGCTTCGAGATCGCCGATACGGACTACGGCGCGCTGATCGGCGCGCGGCGGTCGTGGCCGGACGGGCAGTACTACTGGCGCATCAGCCAGTTCCTCATGCCGTTCTACACCATGCCACCCACGGACCGCGACGAGCGGACCACGCAGTCGCATATCTGGGTGCCCATGGATGACACCAATGTCGTGAACTGGATGGTCACGTGGCATCCCGACCGCGCCCTCACCAACGAGGAGCGGGCCCTCCACATCGCGGGCAAGGGGGCGCACGTGTGCGATTACGCGCCGGCGACGTCCCAGGCCTACGGCGACGTGCGCACCGCCGCCAATCGCGACAACGACTACGGCATGGACTGGGAGGCGCACCGCACCCGCATGGTCTGCGGCATCCCCGGCTTCGGGGTGCAGGACCAGGCCGTGCAGGAAAGCCAGGGCTCCATCGTGGATCGCTCACAGGAGCGCCTCGGCTCGAGCGACACGGCGATCATTCACGTGCGCCGGAAGCTCATGGGTGCGGCGAGAGCCCTGCGGGATGAGGGCATCGTGCCCGCGGAGAATCCGGAGTCCTTCTGCGTGCGCTCGGCCTCCGTGGTGCTTCCGCCCGAGGCCAACTGGGTCGAGGGTGCGATGGCGCGCGTGGTCGTCAAGCCCGGCGGCCAGCTCACCCTCGCCTGATCGCGCGCATGCCGGGACGCATGGCCGGCCGCGTCGCCCTCGTCACGGGCGGGGGCGGCGGCATCGGCGAAGCGACGGGGCGACTCTTCGCCGAAGAGGGCGCGGCTGTCGCCCTCGTGGATAGCGACAAGGCCGCCGCGGGGGCAGCCGCGGCGGGCATTGTCAAGGCCGTGGCCGACGCGCGAGTCAGCGCCATCGCCGCCGATCTCACGAGCGAGCCGGAATCCCGCCGAGTGATAGACGAGACGCTCGCCGCCTTTGGCGCCCTCCACACCCTGGTCAACGTCGCCGGCGTCCGGCTCTACACCCCGCTCGCCGAGGCCGACGCCAAAGGGTGGGAGTTCATCCTCGGCGTCAACGTTCTCGCCACGGCCTACTGCTGCAAGGCCGCGCTGCCCGCCTTGCGGCGGGGCGGGCGCGGCACCATCGTGAACCTCTCGTCGGTCTACGGGGTCAAGGGCCGGGCGGGCATGGGCCAGTACGACACGACCAAGGCCGCGGTGCTCGGCTTCACGCGCGCCTTGGCCATCGAGGAGGCGCCCCACAAGATCCGCGTGAACGCCGTGTGTCCGGGCGGCACCATCACCCCGTATCACATCCGCCGCGCCGCCGCCCAGGGCGTGTCCGAGGCGGAGATGCGGACGCAGCGCACGGGAGACAATCTCCTCGGCCGCTGGGCCGAGCCGCGCGAGGTGGCCTTTCCCATCCTCTTCCTCGCCAGCGACGAGTCGTCCTACATGACCGGGGCCACTCTGATGGTGGACGCCGGCAAGTCGATCATTTGAGCGTTCCCCACTTGAGCACTCCGATCGACGAGCCGAGGAAGCGCTACGCGTGTTGCGTGGCGGGCGGCGGCCCGGCCGGCATGATGCTCGGTCTCCTGCTCGCCCGCGCCGGCGTGGAGGTGCTCGTCCTCGAGAAACACGCCGATTTTCTCCGGGACTTTCGCGGCGACACCATTCACCCCTCGACCCTCGAGGTGCTGTACGAGCTTGGCCTCCTCGAGGATTTCCTCGCGCTGCCGCACCAGGAAGTCCCCCGGTTCAGCGCCCAGGTGGGAGAGGTGCAGGTCCCGTTCGCGGACTTCACGCACCTGCCCACCCACTGCAAATTCCTCGCGTTCATGCCGCAGTGGGACTTCCTGGACTTCCTCTCGGCCCGCGCAAAGCGATACCCGGCCTTTCACCTCTGGATGCGCGCGGAGGCGGTGGGGCTGATCGAGGAAGGGGGGCGGGTGGTGGGCGTCGAGGTCGTGACCCCTGAAGGCAAGCGCGAGGTGCGTGCCGATCTCGTGGTCGGCGCCGACGGGCGGCATTCCACGGTGCGCGAGCGCGCGGCACTCACGGTGCGGGAGCTGGGGGCGCCGATGGACGTGCTGTGGTTCGGGGTCAGTCGTGCGCCGAGCGATCCCGAGGCGAGCATGGGCCGCTTCGATGCCGGGCGGATCTTCGTCCTGATCAATCGCGACCGCTACTGGCAGTGCGGCTATGTCATTCCCAAAGGCACTCTCGAGCGCTTGCGTGCCGCCGGCATCGAGGCCTTTCGCGAGACGGTGGCGCAGGCGGCGCCCTGGGCGCGAGACAGGGTGGGAGAGCTCCGGAGCTGGGACGACGTGAAGCTCCTGACCGTCCAGGTGGATCGGCTCACGCGCTGGTGGCGCCCGGGACTCCTCTGCATCGGCGACGCCGCCCACGCCATGTCTCCTGTGGGAGGTGTGGGCATCAACCTGGCGCTGCAGGACGCGGTGGCCGCGGCCAATCTTCTCGCGGCTCCGCTGGGAGAAGGGCGGCTCAGCGTGAGCGATCTCGCCAAGGTGCAGAAGCGCCGCGAGTGGCCGACGCGCGCCACGCAGTGGTTCCAGGTGCAGGTGCAGCAGCGCATCATCGCGCCCGTGCTCGGCCGCTCGACGTCCCTCAAGCTACCCTTGATCCTCCGCCTCCTCGCCCGCTTCCCGATCCTTCGCCGCATACCCGCGCGCCTCGTCGGTGTCGGGGTGCGTCCCGAGCACGTACGCTCGCCCGAGGCGCGGCGGCCCTCCTAGCGCGCGGGGTCGACGGGGGTAGGAAGGCCGCACTGCGCCTCGATCACCTCGGCGGCGTCGAGGCAGAGATCCTCGCGATACCGCGAGCCGATCACCTGCACCCCGAGGGGCAGGCCGCTCCAGACGCCCGTCGGTACCGAGGCCGTGGGGAGGCCGAGGAGGTTCACCGCGACGAGGAGCCGCTGAGCACGCATGACCTCGCGCGTTCGCGCCAGGCTCTCGACGTCGAAACCCACCGCGAAGGGCGGCTCCGTGGACACGGGGCCGACAATCAGCGGATACCGCTCGAGGAAGAGCAGCCAGCGGCGAAGATGAGTCGACCTCTGGGCGAGGAGCTTGAGATAGTCGTCGAGGCCCGCATCCCCGCCCGCTTCGAGAAGCAACTCGGTGCAGCGGACGACGTCGGCGTCTCCGTGCTGCCGGATGGAGGCCAGCATCGCGTGGCGGGTCTCGACCCCGATGAGCGCGCGCCACGTCTCGGCCACCCCGGCCACGTCCGGCGGATCCACTTCCTCTATCGCATAGCCCGCCTCGCTGAGCGCGGTGCCCGCGGCGCGAACAGCCGCGGCCACGTCGGGATGGACACCCTGCGCCGATGGATCGACGGTGAGGGCCACGCGGATCGGGCGCGGGGGAGGGGGGCCATCGTGGGCCGCCGGTGCCCACCAGGGATCCCGGGCATCGCGCGTGGCCATGGCCCGAAGCCCCAGCTCCACGTCGCGCACCCGGCGGGCGAGCGGCCCCTGGACGGACATGAGCTGAAGCCCGAGTGGGCGCTCGTCAATCGCCGTCGGATTGTAGGCGGGCACTCGACCGAGGGTGGGCCGGATGCCGGCCACCCCACAGCAATAGGCAGGGTAGCGGATGGAGCCGCCCAGGTCATTGCCGTGAGCCAGGGGCGCGATGCCGCTCGCCAGGGCAGCGGCGGCGCCTCCGCTCGAGCCGCCCGGCGTTCTCTCGCGCGACCAGGGATTGAAGGTGCGCCCGCGAAGCGCATTGTCGGTGTGCCAGCGAAGGCTGAAGGCGGGGGTGTTGGTACGCCCGATGATGACGGCGCCGGCGCGCTTCCAGTTGGCCACGGGCGGGCTGTCGCTCGTGGCCATGACGTCCTTGAAGGCCACGATGCCGTTCGGCGTCGCCTGACCTTCCTGGTCGATGTTTTCCTTGATGGTGACGGGCACGCCGTGAAGCGGCCCCAGCACCTCGCCTCGCTTGACCCGAGCGTCGGCGGCGTCGGCGGCGGCGAGAGCCTGGTCGGCGAGGAGGACGGTGACGGCATTGATGACCGGGTTGACGGCGTCGAGGCGCCCGAGCACGGACCGGACCGCCTCACGGCTCGAGATTTTGCGGGATCGGATGGCGGCGGCCAGCTCGACGGCGTCCCAGCGCCACAGTTCGCGTTCCATCGATTGCCTCCTCTCGTGCCCGGTCGGGCGCGCACGTGAGCGGGATGATAACACCGGCTGCGTTGACAAGGCGGAGCGGCGTGTGATCTCCTCTGGCCTGTCGGCAGGCGGATGGACGGCGCAGCCCACCCCCCGGCGTGAGTCCGATCCCCTGGAACTTTCTCGAGGAGGAATCCATGACGTTCATTCGCCGCATTGCTGCCGCGTGGGTGGCCGTGTCCCTGCTTTGGTGTCTCATCGAGACGGCGCCGCCCGCGCGCGCGGAGACGACCCTGAAGGTCGTCATGCACTCCGACCTCAAGATCGTGGACCCGATCTGGACCACCGCCTACATCGTCCGGAACCACGGCTACATGATCTACGACACGCTCTTTGCCACGGACGCCAAGGGCGACATCAAGCCCCAGATGGTGGGCAAGTACGAGGTGAGTGCCGACAAGCTCACCTACACGATGACGCTCCGGGACGGGCTCGTCTGGCACGACGGCAAGCCGGTGACCTCGGAGGATTGCGTCGCCTCCATCAAGCGCTGGGCCCAGAAGGACACCATGGGCCAGAAGATGATGTCCTTCGTGAAGGACCTCGTAGTGGTGGATCCCAAGACCTTCAAGATCGTCCTCAAGGAGCAGACCGGTCTCGTCCTGCCCGCTCTCGGCAAGCCCAGCTCCAACGTGCCCTTCATGATGCCCAAGCGTGTGGCGGACACCCCGGCGAGCGAGCAGATCTCCGACTTCACGGGCTCGGGGCCGTTCGTCTTCAAGAAGGACGAGTGGAAGCCCGGCGACAAGGCCGTCTACGTCAAGTTCGCGCAGTACAAGCCCCGGCCGGAGCCGGCCTCGGCGCTGGCCGGGGGCAAGGTGGTCAAGGTCGACCGCGTCGAGTGGCGCGCGATCAGCGACCACCAGACGGCCATCAACGCGCTGCTGGCCGGTGAGATCGACTACCTCGAGTCCCCGCCCCACGATCTCCTGCCCGTGCTCAAGAAGGACGCCAACGTCAAGCTGGTGGACTCCAACCCGCTGGGTAACCAGTACGCCTTCCGCTACAACACGCTGGCCAAGCCCTTCGACAATGCCAAGGTGCGACAGGCCGTCATGGTCGCCTTCAATCAGAAGGACTTTCTCGAGGCGGTCATCGGCGACGCCACCTACTACAAGGTCTGCAAGGCGATGTTCCCGTGCGGCTCGCCCAACTCCTCCACCAAGGGCATGGACGGCTATCTCGATTCGAACTTCGAGAAGGCCAAGGCGCTTCTCAAGGAGGGGGGATACGACGGCACGCCGATCGTGCTGATGCACTCCACCGACCTTGCCGTCCTCACCAACCTCGCTCCGGTGGCCAAGAACCTCATGGAGAAGGCCGGCTTCAAAGTGGACATGCAGTCCATGGACTGGCAGACGCTGGTGTCCCGGCGAGCGAAGAAGGACCCGCCGTCCCAGGGGGGCTGGCATGCCTTCCTGACCTCCTGGGTCGCCGCCGACATCCTGAACCCGATCGGCGCGGGCTTCGTCAACGCCTCGTGCGACACGGCCATGTTCGGCTGGCCCTGCGACAAGGAGCTCGAGTCCCTGCGCGACCAGTACGCGCGCGAGACGAATCCCGTCAAGCTCAAGACCCTGGCCGAGGCGGTGCAGGTGCGCGAGACGCAGTATCCGACCTACGTGTGGCTGGGGCAGTGGTACGGGCCCGTGGCGATCAGGAAGATCGTCGACGGCGTCATTCCCGCCCCGGCCACTGTCTTCTGGGGCATCGAGAAGAAGGGATCCTGAGCCGGCACGCACGCCCCGCCGGCGGCCGCTGAGCCGACCGGCGGGACGCGCCGCCCCATGCTCGGCTACGTCGTCCGCCGCATCCTCGCCACGATTCCCGTGGTCACGGTGGTGGCCGTCCTCGCTTTCCTGTTGCTTCGATTCACGGGAGGCGACCCCGCCGCCATCATCGCGGGCGATAGCGCGACGAGCCAGCAGGTGGCGGAGATCCGGGTCAAGCTCGGCCTCGAGCGGCCCATCGTGGAGCAGTTCGTCATCTGGATCGGCCGGATTGCCCGCGGCGACTTCGGCGAATCGTTTTTCTTCAAGAAGACGGTGGCCGAGCTGATCCGGGATCGCCTCGAACCCACCGCAGCCCTTGCCGTGTGCACCATGGTGCTCGCGGTGTCGATCGCCGTGCCCCTCGGCGTGGTGGCGGCGGCGTGGCGTGGGACGTGGATCGATCGCATGGTGATGGGCTTCTGCGTGCTGGGATTCTCCGTGCCCGTGTTCGTGATCGGCTACGCGCTGATCTACTTCTTCGCCATCGAGCTCGCCTGGCTGCCCGTGCAGGGCTATCAGCGAATCGCCGAAGGCTTCGGGGGTTTTCTCGAGCGCCTGATCCTGCCCAGCGTGACGCTGGCCGTGATCTACGTGGCCCTGATCGCCCGCATCACGCGCACCAGCGTGCTCGAGGTCATGGGCGCCGACCACGTGCGCACCGCGCAGGCCAAAGGGCTCGGCGCCATCACCATTCTGCTGCGCCACGTGCTCCGCAACGCGGCGGTGCCCATCGTGACCGTGATCGGCTTGGGCGTGGCGCTCCTGATCGGCGGGGTGGTGGTCACGGAGTCCGTCTACGGCATCCCGGGGCTGGGCCGGCTCACCGTGGATGCCGTGCTCGCGCGTGACTATCCCACGGTGCAGGCGGTGATCCTGCTCTTCTCGGTGGTCTACGTGATGATCAATCTCCTCGTGGATCTGACCTACACCTTCCTCGACCCGAGGATCCGGTATTGAAGTCCGCGTTCAACCGGAGCGTGCTGG
>WNGF01008547.1_pt1 | contig 12016 bp, 15 predicted proteins | sample 5400641 | NCBI WGS metagenome assembly WNGF01 (sample SAMN13153371, study PRJNA577476) | soil metagenome | isolation source: 80 cm soil or saprolite under grassland replicate 2 | place: USA:California | collected 2016-06-15 | reverse complement strand
GTGATCGTTGGGGAGATCCTGGGGGCGCGCCATCCAAATGTAAGTGTGGAATTTCCGCATCCGACGATGGACACTTCGTGAGTGTGAGAAGGATGGCGGTTGTTCCAACGAGGATCTGAAGAGGTCGAGATGGCTGACAAGGAGCAGTGTGTTTTATGAACACTAGTAGCGTGTTATCTAATGTCCGGCCACATCCCACCAGTTGAAAATGGAGGAGAGCACACAACCGAAACGTCGAAGTTGCCCACCCCGAAGCCGGCCAGAGAGGAGTGCAGGCCAATCTCTCGTCTATGGCAGAGAGCCTGATCGCCAATCAAACCCCATAGGCACCCCCGCGGTTTAGTTCAATCAATTGTATTCGCAGGGCTCGGGAACAGTGCGCTTGGTTATTGCCAAGACGCCACCCGAGCCCTGCGAATACAATCCTCTTCATTATGTGGCCAATTCGGTTATGTGGCGTAGCAATCCATTTTCCCTGCCATCACGTAGTCCACTGCTATTCTCACGCCACATAACTTTCTTCAACATAGTCGGAGAATCGTGTCCTTGCGGCACTGCGGTATAGGTAAGAAATCAGATGCGCCGCCGCGGCGCCGCAAGGACACAGTTGTCGGTATGTTCACTCGCGTATTCGTTTTATGACTTATTGATTAAATAACCACTTTTTCCCGGCCTCATCCCATTGGCCCATGATGCGACCATCAATCGCGTTGATCATAAAACGGGTGACAGTATTCTCTGCACCTTCTGCGGAAAGTACCCAGACTTCGTAGAAGACGTACTCACGGCCTTCTTCTCGGCCGCCTACCAAGTGGCATTCGACTACTGTGCCGGGCTGATAGGCAGTGGCAATCTGGATCGCTTGGTGCATTGGGATCTGCGCCAGCTTCGCCAGTTCGTCTTTAGCCAATTCTTGTGCCCGGGGTTCAGACGTTGTCATGACTTTGTTCCTTGGGCGCCTCAGTTCCTCTTCTATTTCCTGCGCACTACGCGATAGCTCTTCTTTCAGTTTTGCTTCCTGTTCCTGTGTCAGGGGAGCGCCATGTGCAATACGGAGCGCTTCTAGTTTCAGTTCTGCATCCTGTTTCAGCAGCTCATACATGCGGATCTTGCTGAAACGCTCTTCGCGTGTGCGTTCATCTTTATTGACGAGATCGACGCCAACGATGTCGATCTCGTGCTTGAGGCGCCCGGTCTTCTTGAGCGCATCAAGGTGGGCTTTGAGTTTGGGCCAGCTCGGGAAACCGTAGAGACGGGCAATTTTGAACTGCGCGTCAGTGAGCGATTTGGCTTCGCCTGCCTTGAGCAAGTCCCTGGCCTGGTTCTTGAGATGTCGGAGATTGGGATTGTCGGGAAGTTGGCGAGGTACTTCGTTGGAATCGATAGACATGAGCGAACTCCTTTCCTTGAAGCGCCCGTCGTCCGCATAGCGGGCTAAAAGAAGGTTCGCGAAATTTTTCTGCTAGGAGGTGGGCTTCTACCCTTTCCGCGGACCGGATGCGTCCTTCACGCGCCGACCATCTTAGCAGAAATCCCGGCGAGGCTCCACCAGAACTGTATGTCTACATATGAACTTTCGGTGAGCTGGCGCTGGCCCGCCGAAAGCTCACGGAGAATCTTTCCACTTCCAAAGGAGATCCGACTATGTTCAATCAGATTTTCAAATGCCCACGCGCTATCGAGCGGCACACGGCCGCGCCTTTTCTTGAACAGAGGGAGAGTTATCTCAAGCATTATGCGGCGCAGGGAGCATCACCTTGCTCACTGCGTCATGTTTCTCCCTTTCTATTGGCGATCATTGATTGCCTCGATTTGCAGCCCACTGGCGAAATCAGCCAATCTGAAATTGAGTCGGCAGCTGATCGCTGGATTAGTCGCCCGAATCAAGTATGCCGCAGAAAAGATTCTTCTGCCGCCAGAACCTCATTCATTACCTTCGCCAAGCATTGGCTGGGTTATCTCAATCGGTTGCAGACTGATCAAATCAGGCCTTGCCCTGAGGCCTCCTTGCTGTCTCAATACATTGACCATCTGGAGCACGAGCGTGGATTTTCTCCAGTGACAATTCAGCTGAGCCGTCAACGCATAACTGAGTTTCTCGGTCGAGTTTGTTATCCGGACCGATCACTGCGCGACCTCACAGTCATTGACATCGACCAGGCGATTGCGCAGAAAACCAGGCAGGATGGCTGCTCTAGAGTCTGTTATCAACTTTTCCGCTGTATTTTCAGCGGGTTAGCGTATCAGCTGCGCCTTTGATCATTGTGATAAGCTTTATTGATGGAACGAAAAGCGTATCCCAGTGATATCAGCGACGAAGAGTGGGCGCTCGTGGCCCCGTATCTAACATTGATGACAGAAGACGCTCCGCAACGCGATTTTCCATTACGCGAAGTCTTCAACGGCTTGCGTTATATCGTGAAGACCGGAGCGCCTTGGCGCTGGATGCCCCATGATTTGCCGCCTTGGCAGGTCGTCTATCAGCAATCCCAGCGCTGGATCAAAGCCGGCGTCTTCGAGTCACTCGCCCATGACCTGCGCGCCGTGTTGCGGATCGCCGAAGGGCGCAAAGAAAGCCCGACTGCCGCAATCATTGATAGCCGGACCTTGCAATCGACGCCCGAGAGCGGAGGGCGCGCTGGTTATGACGGAGCCAAACGCCGGAAAGGCAGTAAGGTCCATTTGGCGGTCGATACGCTCGGGCATCTACTCGCCTTATGCGTGACGGCCGCTGATGAACAGGACCGCGCTCAAGTCTCAGAACTCGCCAAACGTGTGCAAGAGGAGACCGGCGAAACAGTCGAGATCGCCTATGTTGATCAAGGCTACACAGGCGAAAACGCAGCCGATGCGGCTGGAGAGCATGGAATCAAGCTCGAAGTCGTCAAACTTCCCACGGCGAAGAGAGGGTTTGTCCTCTTACCGCGACGATGGGTGGTGGAGCGAAGTTTCGGCTGGATGTCACGCTTTCGCCGCCTGGCGCGGGATTATGAGCGATTGCCCGAAACTCTGGCCGGGCTGCATTACGTGGCCTTCGCTATTCTGATGTTAAAGAACGTAGTGGAGATACTCACTTAAAGTTGATAACAGGCTCTAGGGATTGGATGTCCCAGTGATTAGGTAAGGAGTGCGAACCGATAATGCCGGCAAGTTTCGGAAGCTCTGATATGCACATGCCCGGCATCTCACTAAATCGTAAATACCAGCGATCGTGAAACCAAGGATCACCAAGAACGGCGTAGCCGCCGATTTCAATCAGGACACAGGAATTGATGATGCGAGTTACAGCCACAGGCATATTCGTCATGCTCCTTCTACCCTCACCAACTCAATTGCCCGTTCCGGACAGGCTACAACGCAAAGCCCGCAGGCTTGGCAAAAATCTGCTCCGGGTGTGTATGCTGTCTGCTTTCCGTGAGCCAAACTTTTGAGGCGCCCCAAAATGGAGAGCCGGGCGAAATCGTCATTGTCTATAAGCCTGACCTCAAACACGTTGAAAGGACAGACGGTGACACAATCGCTTTTGCCTTCACATTTATTTCGATTGACTGCCGGGTAATAATCTCCGGGTTTCGCTCGGCAGCTTTTGCCGGGACGCAAAGGATGTTTAGCCGCCCGCTTGGCCTTTTCGCCCTTGAGCTCCGGGATCTGCTTGTCTTCACTTGGCCCCATAACAGTCCTCCTCATATGTTAAACTTATTTTACGAATAAAAATTCGTTTTTGGTATTCGCGTTCATGAGGAGCTTGGTCGATGAAGAGAAATATAAAATTGGAGCCGAGAAAAAGGCCGAAACAGGCGCGCTCCCTGCAGATGAAGGAAGATATCTTGACAGCCGCTATTCGTGTTTTGGAGCGGTATGGCGCGCCCAGGTTTACGACGATCAGGGTGGCGGAGGAGGCCGGCATTAGTGTGGGGTCGCTATATCAATACTTCCCAAACAAGGAATCCTTGTTATTCTCGCTGCACGAGCGGGAAATACGGAAGTCCTGGGATTTCGTGCGGACGATCTTAGAGGATGAGAAATGGAGTGCCCGCGAAAAGGTGCGACGGGTCACACATCACTTCTTTGAAGTGGAATCCGGAGAGCCTCCGCAAATGCGTATTCTACTTGATGACGTCCAAAGCTACTTTCGAGAGACGAAGGAACATAGAGAGCTCACCGCAGAAGTGGGATCAGGGTTCCGTGAATTCATCAGTAAAGTCATCCCCAGTAGGAAAAACATCGATTTCTCAGCCGACCTTCTAATGACCACAATCGAGAGTATCGGGAAGAGCGTCGCCGGCCGAGGCTATACCAGCCAGGAAATTCGAAAGTGGTCCACCGCTTGCGCCGAGATGATAAGCCGCTATTTGAGAATTGAATAGTGAGATTGTGTGCTCATGGTGATGGAGCTAATGGAGAAATTTCCTGGGACCCCAGAAATTATTATCCCAACCCCCAACGCTTCATCGCCGAAGGCACACTTAAAAGCTGCCCACAGCATGGCAAAGTCTGTCTTATGGGTGATGAAGCCAGTGATGTCGTCGAGCAATTCTTCGCACTTGATGTGCACGGAGCCGTAGGGCATCGTCGCACTCATCGCGATAACACTATCACCTTGGACTTTAGCCATCGGCACGAAGGTCGTAACAAGGCAAAGCCGACCGTCAATCGTGGCCCAGTCGTCGTCGGTCAGCAGCGTCCTCTCCATGGCTCGGTTCCTTCTCTCAGCGGGATAACGCCCAAGCTCACCTGCCGCGGCCGTCTTGGGCCGCGGTCAGGTGCAGCGCTTGGTTAGGCGTTTTCGTGTCCATTCGGTCGCCAAAGATAGATGCCCAGGGCGAGGATCAGCTCGTACGGAATATCCATGAGGAATCTGTGCCACTGGGTGCTCATGTACGTAAGCGCCTGCCCGGCCATCAGGAGGCCGTGGACCAAGTACGCCCACATGGTGAAACTGAGGAAGGACACATATGCCAACGGCTTGCGAGCGGCCATGAAAAAGAACACACCCCAGACCATATGGATGATGAACAACATGGGCGGGACGTAACACGGCTCGCTGCCACACCGTATGCCGTTCCAGATCACCCAGTTCAGCGCTCCTTTTGGCTCGTCCGCCAACAGCGGAGTTTGGACGGCGAACCCAACAAGCAGCGAGCCGAAAATGATGAGAGTTATAACGCCGTAAACGCGCAGTAAGATCGCGAGTGCAGTCGGCTTCTTACTTTCATTGGTAATCATATCTTGTATCGTGTCCTTGCGGCGCCAAGGTGGCGCATCAGATTTCTTACCTATACTGCGGCGCCGAAAGGACACTTTCAATCGAGTCTCTATCCGCGATTGATCTTTCGAGTGGCCTACGACGAGATGACGCGGCGAATTGGACGGGAGGGCCGAGCGCGAGTCCGAGCTCGCGTTGCCCTCCTGATCGCGCCGGTCAGTCGACGATGGCGCCGCCGGTGAGATTTGCTACCGTGCCTGTCATTGCGTTGGCGCGATCAGACGCGATAAATGCGGCCACGTTCGCCAGCTCCGCTAGCGTCGTCGATTGCCGGCGGTGCGTCAGCCCTTCGACCAACGATTGAAATTGCTGCCGTGTGATCCCCGCCGGCTTCGCGTGCAGATCGAACACAACGTCAATCGTGCCGGTCTCCGGGATTCCGGTCGTGCGCAAGACAACCGAGCGCACGCCATGCGGTCCGAGCTCTGCTGATAGACCACGCGAGAGGCCTTCCATCGCGGCCCACGCCGGCCCCATGCCACCCACCAGCGACGCACCCAAGCGAGCAGGTTCCGGCGTGTGCATCAGGATGACGCCGGACCGCTGCGCGACCATTCGACGGCCTGCGGCGCGAGCGGTGATGAATTGAGACTTCGCATAGGTTGTCACCGGCAGAGAAAAGCTCTCTACTGACAGATCGGTGAGAGGAATGCCCTGAATCCCCTGCTGCGGAATTCCGATCGCATTGAAAGAAACATCGATCCGGCCCGCTTGCTCGATCACAGCATCGAGATGCTGCTCCACAGCCATCTCGTCGAGCGCATCCACCTGAGCTGCATGGGCCGCTCCGCCGTTCGCCACGATGTCTTTGGTCAGCCCGACGATCGGGTCGAGCTTACGACCTGCCAGGAAGACCCTCGCACCTTCACGAGCAAAAGCGCGGGCGACCGCACCGCCGACTGCGCCTCCTGCCCCATAAATGACGACGTTTTTGTTTGTAAGCAGCATATTCAAGCCTCTCCGGTTGTATTTGGCAGAGCAGCGCCATATCCTGAGCCCTCACTCGCCAAAGAATTGCATGACCTTATTCGTTCAAATTGGTTGGAATCGGCGTTTTCTCGCACAGTCGTTGAATGTCAGCTGAAACCTGACAATCCTCCTGCAACGCTATTGAACAGCTCAACACCGACCTCTACATTTCCGTAATTCACGACGATCATTTTCCTGCACTGATGAAGTGGTTGTCTTGGAAGTTCTTGCGGTTCTCCTTTGTTTTGGATTGTTCGAACTCTTAGAATGGTCTATGGGCGATCAGATTGCAGATATGGCAGGAAGAGATTATTCTGACGCAGTCCGCTTTCATACCGTCTTTCTGGGCTGTGTGTGTTGTTCGATGAAAAGCAGTTCAGGTAAGCGAAATTAAAAAGAAAGGTCACAGACGCCGGAACCTAACTACAGGACAAAAGTTTGATAACCTTCCGCCAAACAACAAGATCGAAATGTTCGAAGTTGGTTACTGAACGACACAAGATATTGGGTTCACGGCGGAAGATGCTTTTCGGCGGATAGCCGTGTTTCTCCAGTTTCAGTTCTTTGACACTCGCTTACCAGATGCTAACAACAAAGGCCCAGGTGAAGGCTAGCGCCAGTAAGGCAAGCAATCGGCTAACCGTTCCGGGTCTTGAATGTGCGTATCTTCGAGGTTGAAGCCGCGCGATTTCAACGCCGCAAAAAGTGTTTCAATTCCCAAACGCTTCCGATATTCCTCGTGCGGCTTTTCGTGGAACCCTGCCGAGACCAGAATCAAATATTCGCCGTCCTTCAAGCGGCAGCCGCTCAGATAGAGTTCCAGGCCCCACATCCAGCGCGCCTCGGCAATGACCAGATGGCATTGATGCGCGTGCGGCAAAACAGCCTCCAGGCTTGCACGTACTGCCCGCGCCCATTGCGCACGAGCGCATCTCTATGCAGCCGCATCTGGAATTTGATCCGATGGCGCTTGAGAAAACGGAACCATTCGCGCACGACGAATTTGCGATCACTCAATTGTAATTCGGCTCGATCTGGGCCGAACCAGACAAGGCAGCGGCCAGGATCGAGAGATTGACAATCTGCACGGCGTAAAACGCCAGGAGAAAGCGTGCGAGAAATTTGATGCGCGCCTTATTCCAAGGTAGATTTTCAAGCAACGTTTGCTCATGCAAGCGAATGTCTGTCATCGTGCGATCTCTTTTCCGTTTGGCGACAGAAAGTCTAATCGCATGATGACCTTATCAGCTATGACCACAAATCAACATCATTTTTGCGCTATAGAGAATGCCGGAACTTAAAATATGGCAGCTGGAAGACATTGGTGAGACTATTCGTGGTCCTGTCCCAGAGACGGTTCCAAAAACCCTCTACGACGACCTTTTGATAGGCTTATTGGAAACGGGCATCGTTAGGGCTTGTTACCGAAGAGCTACCCATATGTTGGAGATGGGCGCACTCATCCTTGTTCAGCCAGACGAAGTCGTAGCATTTGAACCAATTGGTGTCGCAGACTCCCCGATCCGGATTTGTTTGCGTTGTCCCAGCAGTTTGCTTCAGAAGGTCGCAAATGAAATTGCAGGTCGAAGAACTGCTAGGCCCTATTTTCCCAATTTAATTACGCCTGATCCGCATCTTGCTGCGCAGTTCCTCAGATTTCAACGTACACTGGAATTGCCGGCTTCTCGGTTGGAGACATCGTCACATTTTCACGGCATGCTTGCCCGGATTATTCGCCGCCACGCGTCCTCTCCTCCGACGCGGCAGAAGATAAAACCTGAGAGAGATATCGTCAGGCGAGTGCGCGAATATCTGCACGAAAACTATGCGGATAATATCTCTTTGGGTGATCTTTCCCGTATAGCGGGCTTGAGTACTTTTCACCTGAATCGCGTATTTCGGATGGAGGTCGGCCTTCCGCCTCATGCCTATCAGACGCAGGTCCGTGTGATGCGTGGCAAATCCCTACTTGCACAAGGGTTGTCTATTGAACAGGTTGCTCTGAAAGTTGGTTTTTTTGATCAAAGTCATTTTACCAATCATTTCAGGCGTCTCTTTGGGTACACGCCTGGGATATATCAGAAGAACATTTCGGAGAAATAGTCGAGAGGCATAAAAAAACAGGAGAACTAGATGACGCGCTGGAGAAGCGAAATCCGGCGTCGCCGACGCCGATTAAGAGGTCTGACGGGGCAGCGGTTAACGGGAAGAAGAAGGCTCAACTGATCAACGCCAACTGCCTGGCGCATGGACGAGGGAAGTTCAAGCGAGGCGGAATAATGATCGAGCAAAGCCTTGTCCCTTCGGCAGAATGGCGCCGGCCCTGATAAAACCTGTGCCGCGCTATTCTGCCGAAGGGACACACTGGACCTGCACTACCAGGGACATATTCGACGCAGGAAATAGGTCGGTGCGCCGGCGCTCGAAAACAACGCCGAGATATGACCCACGATATATTCCAGTTCGGCTAATCGAAGACCGATGCTTACTTTGTCACGTATTGCCGCGCCCATTTCAACCAATCGTAGAGTGTTGTGCGCTTTATCCCCAGCCGACGAGCCGCAGCCGAATGGCTTCCCAATCGTGTCCGCTCTGTCTCATAAATCGCCAGCGTTATCCGGCCAATGTATTCCATGAGCGTTTCGCCCTCACGTAGCTCGGGGATTCGGCCGGCGTCGCACGGGCTGGGCGCTGGGTCTTCTTCAATATCTATCTCGCGGCGCACATGGCCTGTCGTGATTATCTGGCCGCTGCCAGCTTTGGCCGCCAGGCGCTCGACCATTGATCTCAATTGGCGCACATTCCCAGGCCAGCTATAGCGACAAAGCATTTCCAGGGCTTCTTCCTGGAATTCAACGAAAGGGAAATAATGCTGGATAAGAATCGGGATATCCGTGGGGTGTTCTCTGAGAGAAGGGGTCCGTATAAGGTACCCGCGGAGGAGATCATATAAGTCGCGGCGGAAGCGCCCCTCATCAACTTCTCGAAGCAGATCACAATTGGTTGCAGCGACTAGGCGCACATTTACCTTGATCGCCTCCGGCATTCCTACTCGCTTGAACTCACGTTCCTCCAGGACGCGTGATAGCGTTGCCTGACTCTGCCGGTTCAGAACGCTGATCTCATCGAGAAACAGCGTTCCCCCGCTCGCTCTCTCGAATCGGTCGAGCTTTCGAGCGTGGGCCTCGGTGAAGTCCCCTTTCTCATGTCCGAACAATTCCCTCTTGATCAAATCGGAATTGATCAATGCGCAGTTGACGGCCTCGAAAGGCCTTCCTCTTCGAGCACTGGCGTCGTGTATGCCGCGCGCGACGAGTTCTTTGCCTGTGCCTGGCTCGCCGATGATGAGGACGCTCAGGTCGAGGCTTGCGGCAGTCACGATGTCTCGCCTGACTTCCTGTATCAGGTCGGATTTGCCAATAAGCCCATCAATTGCCGGCGAGCGGTCTACGCCTTCTGTCTCCGCCCCTCCACATAGAGCGGTTTCCGAACGATGACGGCTTGACTTCATAAAACTAAATCCTCCTTTACAACGATCGAGAAAACAGCGAAACACGAGTATGTAGAATGGTACGTGGTTAAGGTGAAACCTCGGTTCGCGGGGGAACCGGAAGCGAGATCGGGTGATTATTTCCAAAATGAACTTTGATGGCGGGAGATTACGCCGATCTTTGCGCCAAGTCTGTCAGTGAGTGACTCTGCCAGCCGCTAACCAAATTTATCAGACGGGGGCAAGGACATTACCTTCCGACTAAGAATTCGGTAGCATTCGCAGGAAAGCGCTTCAAGCCCCCCAGGATCAAGAAGGGTGATCCGCCCGCGGGCATAATGGATCAATCCCTTCGTTTGTACTTGTCCCGCCGCCGAGCTGACGCCGCTGCGCGAAACACCCAGTATATGCGCTATCGTCTCGTGCGTGATGTTGAAAGCGCCGTCGCATGTCCTGTCACGCGCCAGGAGCAGCCAGCGGGCAAGCCTTTGATCTATATTGTGGAAATGGTGGCAGGCGACCGCCTGCACAAACTGTTTGTTCAGAATATGGGAATGACCCAACAGGGGTAGGTAAATCTGGCCCTCTTGCTTTATCGCCGCTTGCAAAACCCTCGCGCTAATCCGAAGCGCTTCGCCTGAGATCTGCACCTGAGCGCGGAACAACGCCTCGTTTTTTGTCACGATTTCTAGAAATCCGATCACACTGTCGTGACCGGCCATGGCGACTTCAACAGAGTCGCCGTTTTCCGTATCGAGAAGCAACGAGACGATTCCGCCTCTGATAAAATAGGCGTAATCAATTGTGGCGCCGACATCAAAAAGGATTCTGCCTGCTTCGAGGCGAACTCTCTGAAGATGGGGCCCCAATCGTTCATAGATAACCGGCGGGAGCGCGGTCAACAGCTCGTTTGGGCTTATAAACTGCATAAGCCTGGGAAACCTTCTTTTCAGTCAAACTTACGTTTTCGATTACTCGCTTGGATTTTTCAAGACTGTCGCGAAGATTATTGGCCACGCCCAGTTTTCGGATCGCAAGAATTGCCGCCGTCTTGGGTAAAAATCTTTAACAGTTAGCAATAGATGTAGTGACGATGATCTCTGACCTGGGAGAAGAGGTTGAAAACGCCCGACCTCTGCGAGCGTCGGAGAGCGCCAGAAGAAGTATAATGATGTCGCCGAACTAGAAGTTGAGTACTGCAGTGAGCAAAAGCCAGTGAGGAATGATAAAGAGGTGAATCCTAAGATGGGCAAGTATGATCCTTGGAACCTGATCTCTATAAATTTATACGATATCAACAAATCTGATTTGGTTGATAACCTGATCGGATTAACCGGTTTATCACTAAAACTTTCATCTACTCAGCCTACGCACGTACAACGGATCCGCGAGTATAAGCCGATCATCCAAACCACCTATGATGGGCTTCCTGATGATGAGAAGGGACGATTTGCCCAGATTGTCGCGAAAGGGATACTGGTCAGCGATAAGGTCCAGTATGAGGCCAAAGAGAAATTGATAGGCAATCCGAACGATATTGGATGGACGATCACCGAGGAGGGTGAGTTGGTAACTCTGGATGCGCTTGTGAGCGAACAATTCTTTCCGCCAGGAACAACCTACGACGCTTACGTAGCGATACGAGAAATTTTAGAGAAGGCCGCTACCAGCGCAATGATCGTTGATGCCTATCTGGGGAGCACAATATTTGCGACACTCAGCGCTATCAATCCAACTAAGTTGACATTGCAACTGTTGACAACAGAAAAAAACCTAAAGCCAGATTTTCGCGTCGAAGCTACGAACTTTCAACATCAATATACCGGTGTGCGACTAGAAGTTCGCACGGCAACCGACTTTCACGATAGATTCATCGTTATCGACGATGCGGAATATTATCACGTTGGGGCTTCAATTAAGGATGCTGGTAAGCGCGCCTTTATGATAAGCCGTCTTCAGGATCCGCCGATTATCAATCTTTTCAAGCGACACTTGGATCAAGTTTGGCAGTCCGCAACAGTATTACTCTAAACTCGGTTTATGCTTGAAACTGCAGTCCGTCAAGACAGGATCGTCTCGATTTTTTTCGACTTTTTAAGTGGGACAATAAGTGGGACACAAAAGAAAATGGCTTCCATCTGGAAGCCATAACTTAATCCCAGTCTTGGGTTGATCACATCGAAATCACGTCCGCGTGGCAGAGATTGTAGAACAGAACCTTCAGTTGGAGAGTGTTCCACAACCCAAGCCACGAACGGGAAAAAACGCGGTCGATGAACTTGAACCATAAT
>WNGF01008546.1_pt1 | contig 12016 bp, 10 predicted proteins | sample 5400641 | NCBI WGS metagenome assembly WNGF01 (sample SAMN13153371, study PRJNA577476) | soil metagenome | isolation source: 80 cm soil or saprolite under grassland replicate 2 | place: USA:California | collected 2016-06-15 | reverse complement strand
ATCCTCGCGAGGCGTTTTGGGGGATCTTCGAGCTCGCATCGTTTGTTGCTACTTTCGTCATCCTGGGCATTCTGAACTGGCGTTACATCTGTTTTCTTCTGCCGTTTTGGTACTTTGGCCACTGCCTGTCTTATTTGAACGGCTACTATCGGCACTGTGGCGGTAATCCGGACGAGCCGATCGCGTGGGGCGTGAGCAGTTATGACAAGCTGTATAACTGGATCTGGCTTTATAACGGTTACCACGCCGAGCATCATTTCCGGCCAAAGGTGCATTGGACACGAATGCAGACCCTGCGCGATCAGATTTTGGACAGGCAACGCGCAGCTGGTGTGCGGGTAATCAAGATGCCCCATGCCCTCGGCTTCTCGACGCTGATCTGCCGTCCGCTCATCGACCACAAGAACGCGACTGACTCGAGTTCGAACCTGCTTCCCCGCGTTCTTGATCGCACTTCCGGCTTTGGCAAATAACGAATTCGTTCGTTGCCCCAACAGCAATCCAAGACTAACTAGGAGAACCTATGACCAAGAAAAAATTCATTCTCGTCGCGATTGCCAGCTGCGCCTGCATCGCGACCTCATTTGCTGCGGCAGTCCCTGCCGGCACAACTCTGGTTGTGCGAACCCTCAATACCATCCAATCAACCGACCGAGTTGGCAGAACTTTCACCGCGCAGCTTGATCAGGATGTCGCCGTTAACGGAAAACTCGTGCTCGAGCCGGGACAAAATTCGACGGCAGGATCGAGTCGTCGCAGGCGAATCCGTTCCGCTCGGGTGCGCTGATTCTGAACCTGACCGATGCCTCAATTAACGGACGCACAATCCCGATTAAAACAGTCAGCGGATTTCAAGTGCAAAACCTGGCCATGCGCGCGGGCGCTCAGGCTCGCGGCATAACGGTTGGTCCCTTTGTAGCTCCGCGCGGGCTAAGGATGGAGTTCCGCCTCGCGCAACCAGTGAAACTTTAAAGGCCGCTCGATTGCAGTGTATCGGTTGGTTCTTTCGTAGCGCTGCCTGAAAATGCAACTCCGCCTCGCGCGATAAATGAACGTGTAAAGACCAAGAAATGAAACCAAAACTAAAACATGTCAGTTTATCTCTGCTGACTGGCGCCTTAGCGCTGGTCGCCGAAGTTACTCCGGCGCGGGCGGCGGATAACAAACCAAATATCGTTTACATTTTAGCCGATGATCTCGGGTGGAAAGACGTCGGCTTCCACGGCTCCGACATCAAGACGCCGAACATCGATAAGCTCGCTGCGACCGGGGCTCGCCTTGAGCAGTTTTACGCGCAGCCAATGTGCACGCCGACCCGCGCGGCGCTCATGACAGGACGCTATCCTATCCGTTATGGGCTGCAAACCTTTGTAATTCCATCGTCAGGCACGTACGGATTGGCAACGGATGAGTGGTTGCTTCCGCAGGCCTTAAAGGAGGCTGGCTATAAAACTGCGATCGTCGGCAAATGGCATCTCGGCCACGCCGACAAGAAGTATTGGCCCCGGCAGCGCGGGTTCGATTACCAATACGGCCCGCTAATTGGCGAGCTCGATTACTTCACTCACGAGCAGCACGGGGTGACGGACTGGTATCGTGACAACAAGTTAATAAAAGAGAAGGGCTATACTACCACCTTGCTCGGCAATGATGCGGCAAAATTCATCAACCAGAGCAATCCTGCCACGCCGTTCTTTCTTTATCTGACATTCAACGCGCCGCACACTCCTTATCAGGCGCCCCAGGAGTATCTCGATCAGTACAAAAACATCGCCGATCCCAGCCGCCGCGCCTATGCGGCGTCGATCACCGCGATGGACGACCAGATTGGTCGCGTTGTCGATGCGCTCGATAAAAAGAAAATCCGTGACAATACGCTCATCATTTTCCATAGCGACAACGGCGGCACCAAGAACACCATGTTTGCCGGCGAGCTCGACATGTCCAAGACCAAGATTCCCTGCGACAACGGCCTTTATCGCGAGGGCAAAGGCACGCTTTACGAAGGCGGTACACGAGTTTGCGCGCTCGCCAACTGGCCCGGTCACATCAAACCCGGCAGTACCGTGGACGAGATGATCCACGTCGTGGACATGTATCCAACCCTCGCCAAACTCGGCAACGCATCGACCGCCAAATGCAAGCCGCTCGATGGGATGGATGTCTGGCAAACTATCAGCGAAGGCAAGTCGTCGCCGCGCACCGAGATCATTTATAACGTCGAGCCGTTCCGCGGCGCGGTCCGCCAAGGCGACTGGAAACTGATCTGGCGTGCGCCACTACCGTCTTCGATTGAGCTTTACAATATCACGCAGGATCCCTCGGAGAAGACTAACCTCGTTGCCGCGAATCCCGACAAGGTTGCGGAGTTGCAGAAGCGGATCGAGGAATTGGCTAAGCAAAGTGCCAAGTCACTGTGGCTTGAGGCGCAATTTAAGGCGATGCAGCCCGGATTGCACGCGCCGCCCGTGATGCCAAATGAGGACGCCTACTTCGAGGAGGAGGCACCGTAACGAACAGTAAGCGACAACCCAAAGGGATCATGCAACGCACTACTGGAACAACATCGAGTCTCGCGGTCATTATCGCGGTAGTGACACTCGTATCGACCGCTCGTGCTGGGGAGATCGGTCACTTCAATGGCGGCGTGATGAACATCCGCGATTACGTCGTGCCAGACCCCGGCTTGTACACCGCGATCTATAATTACTTTTATACGACCGACCAACTCAACAATGCCAACGGCGACGCGATTAACTCCGTTGTCATAAAACCAGGCTCTGGCCCTGGAATCAAACTAGGCGTGAACGTTGACGTGGGCCTGTATGCTCTTGTGCCGTCGCTAATCTGGGTCACCGACATTAAGCCGCTCGGCATAAAATACGGTGCGCTGATCTCGCCTTCGTTCGTGAATGCCAACCTGAATGCGGAGCTTGAAGCACTCAGAGAACGCGGCGGCAGTGTTAGTGCGGGAAGTTTTGGCGTCGGCGATTTATTTGTCCAACCCGTCTGGCTGGGAAAATCATTCCCGCATTTTGACTTGGCGTTTGCGTACGGTTTCTATGCGCCGGTCGGCAACTACAACACCAGCACCGTGACGTTGCCAGTCGTTGGCCCCGGTACAGTCGAAAACGCTGACAATCTCGGCTACGGCTTTTGGACCCACCAATTTCAAGGCGCGGTCGCGTGGTATCCGATGACTAACAAGGCCACGGCCGTTGTGGCTGCGCTGACTTACGAAACGAACGGTAAGAAAGAGGATTTCGACCTGACGCCTGGCGACAATCTCACGCTTAACTGGGGTATTAGCCAGTTCTTGCCGCTTAGGAAAGACATGAGGCTGCTACTCGAAGTCGGTCCGGCCGGGTACGACACATGGCAGATCACCCACGACTCTGGCAGCGCCGCGACCAACACGCTGGACCAAGTCCATGCCGTGGGTGGCCAACTCGGTTTGACCTACGTCCCGTGGTTCCTGTCGATTAATGTTCACGGCTTCTACGAGTACTTGGCCGAGGATCGTTTCCAAGGCGGGTCGTTCGGCATCAGCATCGCCAAGAAGTTCTGAACAGGCAGACGAGAGCCCCAACATGAAATCAGCAAACTCCTACAAACAAACATGAAACTAAAATATATCGCCTCACTACTCAGCCTCGCACTCGGCGCGGCGTTCGCGCCAACAGTAGCGGCGCAACAAATCGATCGAACCGTGCTGCCGATCCCCGAACCAGACTACCCGCACAGCACTGTGCTCGATGCGCGCGACACAAAGCCACCGCCGCGATTCGAGGTCAAGGCCCCGGCCAAGGCGCCCAACGTGCTCATCATCCTGATCGACGACATGGGCTTCGGGCAACCGAGCGCTTTCGGTGGCCCGGTCAACATGCCGACGCTGGAAAAGCTGGCCAAGGACGGCCTGAGCTACAACCAGTTCCATACAACAGCCCTCTGCTCGCCGACCCGCGCGGCTTTGCTCAGCGGACGCAACCACCACGTCGGTAACATGGGCTCGATCACCGAGACCGCCACCGCCTTTCCCGGCCAGACCGGGCAGCGCCCCAACAGCGTGGCGCCACTAGCCGAGATGCTGCGATTGAACGGCTTTAGCACCGCCGCGTTTGGCAAATCGCACGAAACCGCCGCGTGGGAAGTCAGCGCGTCGGGCCCGACCGATCGCTGGCCGACGCGCTCGGGGTTCGACCATTTCTACGGCTTCATCGGCGGCGAGACCAACCAGTGGGCGCCGGCGATCTACGAGGACATGAGCCGGATCGAGATTCCTAGAGATCCCAACTACCACTTCATGACCGACATGACCAACAAGGCCATTGGTTGGATGAGCTCCGAGAAATCGCTGACGCCGGACAGGCCGTTCTTCATCTACTTCGCGCCTGGCTCCACTCACGCGCCGCACCATGTGCCCAAGGAATGGGTCGAGAAGTACAAGGGCAAGTTCGACCAAGGCTGGGATAAGGTCCGCGAGGAGACGCTGGCCCGGCAGATCAAGCTCGGCGTGGTTCCCGCGGGCACCAAGCTCGCCCCCAAGCCCGCGTTCATCAAGGACTGGGACAAGCTCAGCGACGACGAGAAGAAACTTTTCGCTCGCCAGATGGAAGTCTTCGCCGGGTTCGGCGAGCAGGCGGACTACGAGATCGGCCGGCTCGTCCAAGCCCTCGCCGACATGGGGCAACTCGATAACACGCTCATCTTCTACGAGTGCGGGGACAACGGTGCCAGCGCCGAAGGCGGCATGAACGGCTTGTTCAGCGAGATGACCTACTTCAACGGCGTGAAAGAAACCGTCCCGGACATCCTTAAGCACTTCGACGAGCTGGGCGGGTCGAACTCCTATCCCCACTATGCGGCCGGTTGGGCCGTCGCCGGGGACACGCCGTTCACTTGGACCAAGCAGGTCGCCGGGAGTTACGGCGGCTGCCGCAACCCGCTGGTCGTCCACTGGCCCAAGGGCATTGCCGCCAAGGGCGAAGTGCGACCGCAGTGGCACCACGTCATCGACGTCGCGCCGACCATCTTGGAAGCGGCCGGCCTGCCCGAGCCCAAGAGCGTGAACGGGACGCCCCAGACTCCCATCGAAGGCGTGAGCATGGTGTACTCGTTCGCGGATGCCAAGGCCAAGGACCAGCACAAGGCGCAGTACTTCGAGATCTTCGGCAACCGCGGCATCTACCAGGACGGCTGGCTGGCCCACACGGTGCACCGCGCGCCGTGGGAATCCAAACCCAAGACCTCATTCGCCGACGACACGTGGCAGCTCTACCAGGTCGATCAGGACTTCAGCGCGGCGAACGACTTGGCCGCGAAGAATCCCGCAAAGTTGAAGGAGATGCAGGAACTGTTCATGAAGGAAGCGATCGCGAATCAGGCAACGCCGCTGGATGACCGGCTCTTCGAGCGCATGAACGCCGCCATGGTTGGTCGCCCGGATCTCATGGGCGGGCGCACGTCGCTGACGGTCTATGAAGGCATGATCGGCATGTCCGAGAACGTCTTCATCAACACCAAGAACCGCTCGCTGAGCATCACCGCCGAGGTCGAGATCCCCAAGGACGGCGCCAATGGCGTCATCATTTGCCAGGCGGGCAAGTTCGGCGGCTGGAGCCTGTACCTGAAGGACGGCAAGCCGACGTACGCGTACAACTTCCTCGGTCTGCAAACCTACAAGGTCGTGGCCACCGAGGCTGTTCCCGTCGGCAAGGCGACGATTCGCTACGAGTTCGCTTATAACGGTCCGGGTCTGGCCAAAGGCGGCACGGGCACGATCCTCGTGAACGGGAAGAAGGTCGCCGAAGGAAAGATCGACCGCACCCAGCCGGGCTTCTATTCCGCAGATGAAGGCGTAGATGTCGGGCTCGATGGTGAGACGGCCGTGTCGGACGACTACAAGGAAGGCGACAACGCTTTCACCGGCAAGATCCAGAAAGTGACCGTCGAAGTCGGGCCGGTGAAACTGGCCCCCCCGGACAACGATGAGTTGCAGAAAGAGAAGGTTGCCGAGGAGGCGGCGGTGGAATAGTCAGCGAAGGCTGCCATTCATGTTCTCTGCAGATAAAGGGGTTGATGTTGGCATGGACGGTGAGACTGCCGTCTCGAAAGACTACAAGCCCGACGACAACAACTTCACGGGCAAGATCCTCAAGGTCACTGTCGATGTGAAACCGGTCGGAGCAGCGCTCAAGGCGGAGGAGGACACGGCTCTGCGTGAGGCGGAAATGGAAAAACTTCTGTCCGACTAACTGATTGTGAGCCACGCGGGCTGCTCGATGAACACTGAAATCATATCTCTTGTCATATTCGGATGCGTCGTCGGAGCTGTGCTCATGGGGAGGGCGTTGAGTCGCCGCCTGCCCCAAGATCACCTAAGCGCAGACACCAAGGAGACTGTGAAACTGGCCATGGGTCTGCTCGCAACGATGTCGGCTCTCCTACTCGGGTTACTCGTAGCTTCGGCCAAGAGCTCCTATGACAATGCGCGAAACGAAGTCATCCAGATGGCTGCGAAGGTCGTGTTCCTCGACCGAGTGCTGACCGGGTACGGGCCAGAAACTGCCGAGGCACGCACGCGCCTTCGTGAAGCGATCGAACAAATGGCTCTCCGAAGCATGCAGCTCCCAAAGGCGAATACGCCCGTCAATCTGGCTCCCAACACGCAAGCCGGCAATGCAATCTATCTGGCCATTCAGCATCTTACTCCGAACGATGATATGCAGCGCAGCCTCAAGGCCCAGGCGACTACACTCGCAGTGGAGTTGGGCCAGCTTCGCACATTGCTGGTCGCAGAATCGATCTCATCCATTTCAAAGCCGCTGCTGATTGTAGTGGCATTCTGGCTTGTGGTTATCTTTCTGACTTTTAGCCTGATCGCACCACGTAACGGCACGGCAGCATTCGCTTTGATAATATCGGCCGTCTCCGTCGCCACGGCCATCTTTTTGGTCTTGGAGCTAGACCGGCCTTTCAGCGGTCTGCTCCGAATCTCGAACGAGCCAATGCTCAACGTTTTGAGCCAACTGGAAAAATCAACACAGTGACGACCAAGCTGCTACTCGCCGTAGCCTCAACATTCGAAGCCGTGACCGGCTTTGCGTTAATCATCGCTCCAAGCATCGTTAGATTTTTGTTAGGGACGGATATTTCTGGCGCGGCACTCGCGATCGCTCGGATGGCTGGCCTTGGATTGTTATTACTAGGCGTCGCTTGCTGGCCACGCGTTGAAGGAACCATCCCGCGTCTTCGAGCGATGCTCATCTACAATTTGTTGGCGACTGCTTACCTCGGATACCTGCGCTTTAGCAGTCAATCAGTCGGAAAACTTTTACTCCCCGCCCTTGCAGCCCACGCCGTGCTCGCAATTCTTTTCGTTGGAGCCTGGCTCAAAGATCGCTCTACTGGAGTGAGCAAACGATCATGGACGTGATTCGCAGGATTCTAGGTGTCACGATTGCCATAATTGCATCGGCTTTGATGCAGGAGCCGTCGGCATTTTGCGGCACACCGGAATTTCAGCCAACTATTGCGAACAAGAACCAGCCGCAGGGCAAGGTGCCGGAAGGTATGGTCTGGATTCCCGGCGGCGAATTTTCCATGGGCGCGGCCGTCAACGGTGCAGGGAGTCATGAAATGCCAATGGCCTCGAATGATTCGCAGCCGGTGCATCGCGTTTACGTGGACGGTTTCTGGATGGACGCGACCCCGGTGACGAACGCGCAGTTTGAGAAATTCGTCAGGGCGACGGGTTACGTTACAATTGCTGAACGCACGCCAACAAAAGAAGAGTTCCCGACTGCGCCCGAGGAAAATCTCATGGCGGGCTCAGTCGTATTTGCGCCGACGGATCACGAAGTTCCGCTCAACGATCATTATCAATGGTGGAGCTACGTGAAAGGCGCGAACTGGCGTCACCCGCTTGGGCTCCAAGGCGACATCAAAGGCAAGGACAATTATCCGGTAGTGCAGATCGCGTACCCCGACGCGGAGGCTTACGCGAAATGGGTGGGCAAACGTTTGCCGACGGAAGCGGAGTTTGAATTTGCGGCGCGCGGCGGTCTCTCAGGAAAGACATTTGTATGGGGCGATGAACTTCGTCCCAGCGGGAAATGGATGGCCAACACGTGGCAGGGAAAATTTCCAGTGAAAGATGCAGCCGAAGACGGATTCGCAGGCATCGCCCCGGTGAAATCGTTTCCGCCTAATGGGTATGGGCTCTACGACATAGCCGGCAACGTTTGGGAATGGTGCAACGATTGGTATCGCTCTGATTACTACGAGACGCTCGCCGACAAAGGCGGAGTAGCGCGCAATCCACAAGGGCCGGATTCGGCATTTGATCCGGCTGAGCCTAACGAGAAGAAGCGCGTCCATCGGGGCGGCTCGTTTCTTTGCAATGAGCAGTATTGTTCCCGCTACATTGTCGGCACACGTGGCAAAGGCGAAATCAACACCGGCACAAATCATCTCGGATTCCGTTGTGTGAAATCAGCTTCGCACATGGCGGCAAGGTGAAACTGCGTTTCCTCGTACGACCTAAGTCCTATTCGGCGATTCCGATGTTGCTTTTCCAAAGCTCCTTCAGTTACAAGACTAGCTGATGAATAAATACATCGCGGAATTCGTTGGAACCTTCTTCCTCGTCCTGACAATTGGTTGCACGGGAATTGGCGCAGGCGCAGGTGTAATCGCGCCGCTCGCGATCGGGGCGGCGCTCATGGTGATGGTTTTCGCCGGCGGCCACATTTCTGGAGCGCATTACAATCCGGCGGTAACAGTCGGCGTCTTGATCCGGGGCAAAGTGAATGTAGCCGACGTGGTGCCTTACATGGTGGCGCAGCTCGCCGGCGCCGCGATCGCCGCGCTGGTAGTGACTAAATTTTTGCGTGCCGGTGTCGCTGTCACTCCGATCACGCCGAATGTGGGCCCGGCGTTGCTTGCGGAATTTCTTTTTACATTCGCGCTCGTCTATGTGGTTTTAAACGCGGCTACCGCAGAAGGCACTTCAGGCAATTCATTTTATGGCCTTGCCATCGGCATGACAGTCATGACCGGCGCGTTCGCCGTCGGTGACATTTCGGGCGGCGCATTTAATCCCGCAGTCGCTCTGGGCATTTGCGTTCTCGGCATTTCCAGTTGGGGAAACATCTGGATTTATCTCTTGGCTAACTTCGCTGCCGCTGTTGTCGCAGCCGTGATTTTCCAGTTGATCAATCCGCCGATGCAGACCACACCGATCGCGACAGACGAGCCGCCTTACGAAACTCCGCGTTAAGTTTCGCAACGAACAAGATGTTGCAATGGCCGGTTTACATTGCAGAAGAGCGTGCGACTTCGCGTGACTTTCGTCAGCAGACTAAATAGCCATGACCACTCTGCAGACGGTGGTTTTCGACACCAAACCCTACGACCGCGAATCACTTCAACGTGCCGTCGACAACGGCGAGATTGAATGGCGTTTTGTGGATTGGCGGCTCTCGGCGGAGACCGCAGTGTCCGCGCAAGGGGTGCGGGCGATTTGCATTTTCGTAAATGACCACGCTGATCGCGCGTGCCTCGAAGCACTCGCTTCCCTTGGCGTGAAACATATTGCGCTTCGCTGCGCCGGATACAACGGCGTCGATATCGCGGCCGCGACTGAGCTTGGCCTTTCGGTCACACGGGTGCCGGCCTACTCGCCTTACGCGGTGGCGGAGCACGCAGTCGCATTGCTCCTGGCGCTCAACCGCAAGATCCCACGCGCGAGCAACCGTGTTCATGACTTGAACTTTTCGCTCAACGGTCTCGTTGGCTTCGATCTTCACGGCAAGACAGCCGGGATTTTCGGCACCGGTAAAATCGGGCGTGTCGCCGCGGAAATTCTGCGCGGGTTTGGGATGAAAGTGCTGGCTTTCGACCTGTTGCCCTCGGACGAGTGGGCGAAGAAACATGGTGTCATATACACCGACGCGCGGACCCTGGCGCGCGAGTGCGAAGTGATCTCGCTGCATACGCCGCTGACGCCGGAGACGTACCACATCATCCGTCGTGAAACGCTCGAGCTGATGAAGCCCGGCACGATCCTGATCAACGTCAGCCGCGGCGCGCTTATCGATACCAAAGCGCTGATCGAAGCATTGAAATCCGGCCGGCTCGGCGGTGTGGGACTCGATGTGTACGAAGAAGAGGAGGGCGTTTTTTTTGAAGATCTTTCCGGCCAGATCTTGCAGGATGACGAGCTGGCCCGGCTGCTTACCTTTCCCAATGTGCTCATCACCGCGCATCAGGCTTTTCTCACTCGAGAAGCGCTCGCAGAAATTGCACGCGTGACGGTGGCGAATCTTGTGGCATTCGCTACCGGCCAGCCTTTTCTTCCCGGGACAACGTTGAATGCAAAATTAGATTCACAATGAGAAGACAGAAGTTCTCGCCGCTCACTGCCTATTCAAAAGAAAACACCTGTTATGTCTGTCACGAAGATCGTCCGAGTCCACGGCCGCCAAGTCATCGATTCCCGCGGTAACCCAACTGTCGAAGGCGTAGTTACTCTTGCTGGCGGTGGCACCGGCAGCGCGATTGTCCCGAGCGGCGCGAGCACCGGGGAACACGAGGCGTGGGAACTGCGTGACGGCGAGAAAGAGCGCTTCCTCGGCCGTGGCGTCAAAAAAGCTGTGGCGAATGTGAACGAAGTTATCGCAAAAGAAGTGACTGGCATGGACGCCCTCGATCAGGTGCGTCTGGACAAGGCAATGATCGCGCTCGATGGCACGCCGAACAAAAGCAAGCTTGGCGCGAACGCGATCCTGGCTGTCTCACTCGCAACTGCACATGCTGCGGCGAATCAGTTGGGCCTCCCGCTTTTCAGATACCTCGGCGGGCCAGACGCAAAGGTGCTCCCCGTCCCGATGATGAACATCGTCAACGGCGGCGCGCACTCGGATGCGCCGATCGATTTTCAGGAGTTCATGATCATGCCCAAAGGCCTGCCGACCTTCTCTGAAGCTCTGCGCGCGGGATCAGAGATTTTTCATCATCTAAAAAGCGTCCTGAAAGATCGCGGCCTCTCGACGGCGGTGGGTGACGAGGGCGGTTTCGCGCCGAACTTCAAGAGCGCCGACGACGCTCTGGCCACCATCGCCCAGGCGGTGAAAAAAGCGGGCTACAAGCTTGGCGAGGAAATATTCCTCGCGCTCGATGTGGCCGCGTCGGAGTTTTACGACGCAAAACAGAAGCTATATGTGTTCAAGAAATCGGATGGTTCGAAACTTAATGTCGAGGAGCTGATTTCCTATTACCAGGAGCTGGCAAAGAAGTTTCCGATTATCTCGCTCGAGGACGGCTGCGCGGAGAATGATTGGGACGGCTGGAAAAAATTGACCGACGCCCTGGGCGCGACCATCCAGCTCATCGGCGACGACCTCCTCGTTACCAACGTTAAGTTTTTGCGCAAAGCGATCGACCGCGGCATCGCCAACTCAATTCTCGTAAAAGTGAACCAGATCGGCTCGCTGACCGAGACCCTCGATGCCATCGAGCTCGCGAAGGAAAACAAGTACACCGCGATCATCAGTCATCGCTCGGGAGAGACCGAAGACACAACGATTGCGGACATCGCCGTGGCCACAAATGCGGGGCAAATAAAAACCGGTTCGCTCAGCCGCACGGACCGCGTCGCAAAATACAATCAGCTTCTGCGGATCGAGGAAGAGCTGGGCGAGGACGCAATCTACGGCGGCAAAATGCGCTGAGATGTTCGCGTCATGAACGTCGCGTTGCTGCCCGCACACAAAACCAAGATCGTCGCAACGATTGGCCCAGCCTCGGAATCACCTGAGATGCTGGTGCGGCTCATCCGCGCCGGAGTGAATGTCGCGCGGTTGAATTTTTCACACAGCAACCCTTCGAAACACGCTGAAGTTATTCGGCGCGTCCGTGACGCAGCGCGTGAAACCGGCCGGCGCGTCGCAATCATGGCTGATCTTCCAGGGCCGAAACTGCGACTCGGGAAAATTGATCCGGAACCGATTCAACT
>WNGF01015173.1_pt1 | contig 12017 bp, 17 predicted proteins | sample 5400641 | NCBI WGS metagenome assembly WNGF01 (sample SAMN13153371, study PRJNA577476) | soil metagenome | isolation source: 80 cm soil or saprolite under grassland replicate 2 | place: USA:California | collected 2016-06-15 | reverse complement strand
CCAACCCGCTGACGATCCCTCCTGGCTGCTCCTTTCACCCGCGCTGTCCGAAACGATTCGATCCATGCGACCGCTTCGTGCCTTCGCTGGCGACTGTGGCGCCACAACACGAGGCGAGCTGCTTTCTCTATCCCGAGGTCAAGCGGCTTCAGGACACGCCTCCGAAGTCAGCATGAGCGAGCAGCTGACCGAGACCAAGGTGGAGTCGGCGGCCGGCACGCGGCCGCTGCTCGAGGTCCGCGACCTGGTCAAGCACTTCCCCATCAAGGGGGGCATCCTGCAGCTGCCGGTCGCGTGGGTCAAGGCCGTGGACGGGGTGTCCTTCGAGATCGCGAAGGGGGAGACGCTGGGCCTGGTGGGCGAGTCCGGGTCGGGAAAGTCCACGGTCGCGCGCACCATCCTGCGCCTCATCCCGCCCACCAGCGGGGAGGTCCTGCTGGACGGGCAGAGCGTCTTCAAGGCGAGCGCCGGCGAGATGAAGAAGCTTCGCCGCGACGTGCAGATCATCTTTCAGGACCCGTTCGGGTCACTGAACCCCAGGATGTCGGTGGGCGAGATCATCGGTGAGGGGCTGGTTGTGCACGGAGTGGGCTCGCCCAAGCAGCGCGAGGCCGCCGTCAACAGGCTGCTTGAGGTGGTCGGGCTGCGCGGCCAGCACCGCGGCCGCTTTCCGCATGAGTTCAGCGGCGGCCAGCGCCAGCGCATCGGCATCGCCCGTGCCCTCGCGCTGACTCCGAGGATGATCATCGCGGACGAGCCCGTCTCAGCGCTAGACGTCTCCATCCAGTCGCAGATCCTCAACCTGCTGAGCGACCTCCAGCACGAGTTCAACCTGACCTACCTGTTCGTCGCCCACAACATGGCGGTGGTCGAGCAGGTGAGCGACCGGATCGCCGTCATGTACCTCGGCAAGATCGTCGAGGTCGGCCCGGCCGAAGAGGTCTGCCGGAACCCGAAGCACCCCTACACCAAGGCGCTGATCTCGGCCGTGCCGATTCCCGATCCAGGGGCGCGGCGCGAGCGAACCGTGCTCAAGGGCGACATCCCGAGCCCGGTCAACCCGCCCTCAGGGTGCCGCTTCCGCACGCGCTGTCCGATCGCCACCGATTTCTGCGCGGTGGAGGAGCCCCTGCTGCGCCCGGTCGGCAAGGACCAGGTCGCGGCATGTCACTACGCCTGAGGCGTCACCGACAGGATCCGATAGCCCTTCTTTGAGGCCAGCCTGTCGACCGTGAAGCCCTGGCCCGACAGCCAGGCGGCGAGCGAATCCGAGCCCAGGTTCCGCTGCACCACCAGGTAGGCGCCGGCGCCGCGCTGGAGGCGGGGGAGCCATTTCAAGAGGAGGTCGTGGAGCGCAGCCTTGCCGACCCTGACCGGCGGGTTTGAGTAGATGGCGGCAAAGCGGACGTCCGCAGGCACGTCGTCGGGGAAGCTGGCGGTGACGTTCGGCGCTCCGGCGGCCAGCGCGTTCGCTCGCGTCAGCTCGAGCCCCCTCTCGTTGACGTCGACCGCCCACACCCGGGCCGCGGGAGACCGCTTGGCGATGGCGATCGCGATTGGGCCATAGCCGGCCCCGAGGTCGAGGATGTCCCCGGCCGGCGGCGGTGCCGGCGCCTCTTTCAGCAAGGCCAGCGTCCCGGTGTCGACGCCCCTGAACCCGAACACCCCCCGATCTGCCGCCAACTCGAGGTCGAGATCGGGGAGGTGCAGGAACAGAGACCGCGGCCGGGAGGGGGCGGCCGGTGCGGGATCGAAGTAGTGGCCGGCCTGGCGGCGAGCTTGGAGGGGTCGCGGTTTGGGTATACTCATCGTTTGTCGCCCAATCGGCTATTGCCGCATGGGATTCGATCGGTGTTCGGAGGAACGTTTGCCCACAATCCAGCAGCTGGTCCGCACGGGGCGCCGGGCAGCCAGAGCGAAGTCTAAGGCGCCGGCCCTAAAGGGCTCACCGCAGCGGCGGGGAGTCTGCGTGCGCGTCTACACCCAGACCCCGAAGAAGCCGAACTCGGCTCTGCGGAAGGTCGCCCGCGTCCGGCTGACCACGGGAATCGAGGTCACGGCTTACATCCCGGGCATCGGACACAACCTCCAGGAGCACTCGGTGGTGCTCATCCGCGGCGGCCGCGTCAAGGACCTGCCGGGCGTTCGCTACCACATCATCCGCGGCACGCTCGACACAGCCGGCACCAAGAACCGCAAGAAGGCACGCTCGAAGTACGGCGCCAAGCGGGAAAAGAGCAAGGCGGCGGCCTGATGCCTCGCCGCAGCCGTCCAGTCAAGCGTGTCATCGCGCCCGATCCGGTGTACCAGTCGGAGGCGATCGCCAAGTTCGTGAACGTGGTCATGAGCCGTGGCAAGCGTTCGACCGCCGAAAAGGTGGTCTATGACGCGCTCGCGCGCGCCAGCAAGCAGGCCAAAAAGGAGCCGCTCGAGGTGTTCGAGTCCGCGCTCCGCAACGCCACGCCGCTGCTCGAGGTCAAGCCTCGGCGCGTGGGCGGCGCGACCTACCAGGTTCCGGTCGAGATCAGGCCGGAGCGCCGGCTGGCGCTCGCGCGCCGGTGGATCGTGCGCTTCGCCCGCCAGCGCGGTGGGAAGAGCATGTCGGAGAAGCTGGCGTTCGAGATCCTCGACGCCGCTCAGAACACGGGCGGGGCTGTGAAGCGGAAGGAAGAGACACACCGGATGGCGGAAAGCAACAAGGCTTTCTCGCACTTCCGGTACTGATCGAGACATGAGCGTGGCACTGAAGATGCAGGAGCGTCCGGTCGCGATCGACAAGGTCCGAAACATCGGGATCATGGCGCATATCGACGCGGGCAAGACGACCACCACCGAGCGGATCCTGTTCTATGCCGGGCGCATCCACAAGATGGGAGAGGTCCATGAAGGGGCCGCGACCATGGACTGGATGGTCCAGGAGAAGGAGCGGGGGATCACGATCACGTCGGCCGCCACGACGGCCAACTGGCGCGACCACGCGATCAACATCATAGACACACCCGGGCACGTGGACTTCACGGTCGAGGTGGAACGCAGCCTGCGCGTTCTGGACGGCGCGGTGGCGGTGTTCGACGCCGTGGCCGGCGTCGAGCCGCAGTCGGAGACCGTCTGGCGCCAGGCCGACCGCTACGGGGTGCCCCGTATCGCCTTCATCAACAAGATGGACCGCATCGGCGCCGACTTCTACGGCTCGGTGCGCTCGATCCGGACACGGCTCGGCGCGCGGGCGATCCCCATCCAGCTCCCGATCGGCGCCGAGGATTCCTTCATGGGCTACATCGACCTCGTGACCAAGGAGGCCGTGATCTACACCGACGACCTCGGCACCAAGAGCACGGAGTCGATGGACATCCCCTTGGGCATGGAGGACCTCGTCAGCCAGTACCGCCACGACCTCGTCGAGGCCGCGGCCGACTTCAGCGACGCGGTCATGCACAAGTACCTCGAGGAGCAGGACGTCACCGAAGAGGAGATCCACGAGGCGCTGCGCAAGGGCACCGTCTCCGGGATGCTGGTGCCCGTCCTGTGCGGCGCCGCGCTCCGGAACCGCGGCGTGCAGCCGATCCTGGACGCGGTGGTCGACTACCTGCCCTCGCCGGCTGACGTGCCCGCGGTGGAGGGGATCGACCCTAAGACGGGGCAGCTGCTGGTACGCGAGCATGACGACGCGGAGCCTTTCTCCGCGCTGGCCTTCAAGATCCAGATGGACCCGCAGGGCGTCGGCAAGCTGACGTTCTTCCGAGTCTACTCGGGGCGGCTGAAGGCCGGTTCGGCGGTGCTCAACGTGACCAACGGCCGCAAGGAGCGCATCGGCCGCATCCTGCGCATGCACGCCATCCGCCGTGAGGACGTCGACGAGGTGTTCACGGGCGACATCGCCGCGGCTGTGGGCCTGAAGACGAGGAGACGGGCCAGACGATCATCGCGGGCATGGGCGAGCTGCACCTCGAGATCATCGTCGACCGCCTCTTGCGCGAATTCAGAGTGGACGCCAACCAGGGCAAGCCGCAAGTCGCCTACAAAGAGGCGGTCAAGAAGCGGGCCCACGGCGTCGGCCGCTTCGTCCGCCAGACCGGCGGCAAGGGCCAGTACGGCCACGCCGAGGTCGACGTGCGGCCGGGCGAGCGCGGCAGCGGCTTTGTGTTCGAGGACAAGATCACGCAGGGTCGTATCCCGCGCGAGTTCATCCCGGCTGTCGAGAAAGGCGTCCGCGACGCCCTGCAGACGGGTGTCGTCGCCGGCTATCCGGTGATCGACATCACCGTCACGCTGGTCGACGGCTCGTACCACGCGGTCGACTCGAGCGAGATGGCGTTCCAGGTCGCGGGCTCGATGGCGGTCAAGGACGGCATGCACAAAGCCAGCCCGTACCTGCTCGAGCCGATCATGAAGGTGGACGTCGTCATGCCCGAGGAGCACCTCGGCGACGTCATGGGCGATCTCGCCTCGCGCCGCGGGCACATCCTGGGCATGGAGGGCCGGGGCAACTCGCAGAACGTCAGGGCGCACGTGCCGCTGGCGGAGATGTTCGGGTACGCTACCGAACTTCGGTCGATGACCTCGGGTCGGGCGACCTATTCGATGGAGTTCAGTCACTACGCGGAGATGCCAGGGAATTTGGCGGAGGCAGTGGGCCGCCGCACCACGTCGAGGAGTTAGAGGAGGAAACAGTGGCGAAGAAGAAGTTCGTGCGGACCAAGCCGCACCTCAACGTCGGGACCATCGGTCACATCGACCATGGGAAGACGACGCTGACGGCTGCCATCACCAAGGTGCTGGCCGAGAAGGGCCTGGCGGAGTTCACGCCTTTCGACCGGATCGACAAGGCGCCTGAAGAGAAGGCCCGCGGCATCACCATCTCGATCACGCACGTGGAGTACGAGACCGAGAAGCGCCACTACGCCCACGTGGACTGCCCGGGGCACCAGGACTACATCAAGAACATGATCACCGGTGCCGCCCAGATGGACGGCGCGATCCTGGTCGTCGCCGCGAACGACGGCGCCATGCCGCAGACGCGCGAGCACATCATCCTGGCGCGCCAGGTCAACGTTCCCTCGCTGGTGGTCGCGCTCAACAAGTGCGACATGGTCGACGACAAGGAGTTCATCGAGCTCGTCGAGCTCGACCTCCGCGAGCTCCTCAGCCGGTACGAGTACCCAGGCGATGACATCCCCATCGTCCGCATCTCGGCGCTCAAGGCCCTCGAAGGCGACCCCGAGTGGGCGCCCAAGATCCTCGAGCTGATGAACGCGGTCGACACCTACATCCCCGAGCCCGAGCGGCCGGTCGACAAGCCGTTCTTGATGCCGATCGAGGACGTCTTCACGATCGAAGGTCGGGGCACCGTGACAACCGGTCGGGTCGAGCGCGGAAAGCTGAAGCGGAACGAGGAGATCGAGATCGTAGGCATCCACCCGCAGAGCACGAAGACGGTCGTGACCGGCATCGAGATGTTCCACAAGGACATGGACGAGTGCCAGGCGGGCGACAACGTCGGCGCGTTGCTGCGCGGCATCAAGCGCGAAGACGTCGTGCGCGGACAGGTGCTGGCCAAGCCCGGCTCGATCAAGCCGCACACGAACTTCAAGGCTCAGGTTTACGTCCTGACCAAGGAGGAGGGCGGCCGTCACACGCCGTTCCTCACCGGCTACCGGCCACAGTTCTACATGCGCACCACCGACGTCACGGGCGAGGTCAAGCTGCCCGAGGGCGTCGAGATGGTCATGCCCGGCGACAACGTCGAGATGGAGATCACTCTCGGTGAGCCGATCGCCATCGAGCCCGGCCTGCGCTTCGCCATTCGCGAAGGCGGCAAGACCGTGGGCGCCGGCGTGGCCACCGAGGTCATCAAGTAGCGCCGCGGGGGGAGAGGGTCTAAGCAGTGGCGCAGAAGATTCGGATCCGGCTCAAGGCGTACGACCACAGGGTGCTGGATCAGGCGGCGGAGAAGATCGTGGACACCGCCCGCCGTACGAACGCGCGCACCGCGGGCCCGATCCCGCTTCCGACCGAGATCGCAAAGCTGACCGTCATCCGCTCGCCGTTCATCGACAAGGACTCACGTGAGCAGTTCGAGATGCGCACGCACAAGCGCATCGTCGACATCCTCGACCCCAACCCGCGCGTCGTCGACGCGCTGATGCGGCTCAGCTTGCCTGCAGGCGTGAGCATCGAGATCAAGAGTTGACCACCCCAAAAAATCTTCGATTTTTCGGGGGCCCCTGGTGAAAGGCCTCCTGGCGAGGAAGCTCGGCATGACGCAGCTCTTCAACGAGGACGGGACGACCTCGGCGGTCACCGTCCTCGAAGCCGGCCCGTGCCGCGTGCTCGGGCTGCGAACGGCGGAAAAGGACGGCTACTCAGCCGCACGCATCGCTTTCGAAGCGGTCCCGGCGAAGAAGCTGACCAAGCCGCTTCAGGGCGAGTTCAAGAAGAACGGCATCGAGCCGCACCGCCATGTGGTGGAGATCCGCGGCTACGAAGGGCTGGAAGCCGGCCAGGAGCTGAAGGCGGAGATGTTCGCCGCCGGTGAGATCGTCGACGTGACCGCCACCTCCAAAGGCAAGGGCTTTCAGGGCCTGATCAAGCGACATAAGTTCAGCCGCGGCCCGGAGTCGCACGGGTCCATGAACGTCCGCCAGCCGGGCGCGATCGGCGCCACCGATGCCGCACGCGTCTTCAAGGGCGTGCGCATGGCCGGCCAGATGGGCAACGAACGGACGACCGCGCGTGCCTACAAGGTCGTGCGGGTGGATGCAGAGCGCAACCTGCTGCTCCTCAAGGGTGGCGTTCCGGGTGCCAAGGGCGCCCTCGTGCTCGTTCGCCAGTCGACCAAGCCTGTCAAGGCCAAGGGTCCGGCGGGCAAGCCGAGCGGGAGGAAGGTCTGATGCCAGGCCGCGAAGAGAGCGAGCAAACAGCGGAAGTGGCGGAAAAGCCCGCAAAGCCGACAACGAAGGCAGGGAGCAAGACCACGGCCGCCACCGCCAAGCGCAAGGCGAAGGAGAAGGAGCTTGGCCCGCTCGACGCGCCGCTGTTCGACTCGTCCGGCGCGCGCCAGGGCGAGGTAAGGCTGCCCAAGGTCATCTTCGCGGAGAAGCTGAACACCCCGGTCATGCACCAGGCGTTCGTACGGCAGCTCGCCAACGGCCGCCAGGGTACCGCCTCGACGAAGACGAGAGCCGCTGTCTCCGGCGGCGGCGCCAAGCCCTACCGGCAGAAGGGAACGGGGCGGGCGCGCCACGGCTCGATCAGAGAACCATCGATGAAGGGTGGCGGAGTCGTGTTCGGGCCGCACCCGCGCAGCTTCGCGCAGCGCATGCCGCGACAGATGCGCCGCCTGGCCTTGCGCTCAGCGCTCAGCCAGAAGGCGAACGAGATGCGCGTCCGCGTCATCGAAAGCTTCGCGATCGAGGAGCCTCGCACCAGGGACGCCGCCGACCTCATGGACGCAATTGGTTTCGACGACAGCACGCTCATCGTCCTGCCGGCGCCGAACCTCGTCGTGAGCCGTTCGTTCGACAACCTGCCGGGGACCAAGATCGTCCTCGCCCGCAACCTCAACATCCGCGACCTGTTCACGCACACCTACCTGCTGATAGCGAAGGACTGCCTCGACCTTCTGGTCGAGACCTTCAGTAAGCCCAGGCGAGAGCGGGGACACAAGGTGCAGGCAGACGAGCACGAGCACGGCGACGCCGAATGACCACCCGTGCCGCCTCCGAGATCGTGATCGGCCCGGTCATCACCGAGCGCACCTATCAGCTCTACACGCAGGGCCGGTACACGTTCAAGGTCGCCTCGCGCGCAACCAAGACCGATATCAAGAAAGCCCTCGAGGAGCAGTACGAGGCCCAGGGCATAAAGGTCAAGGACGTCAACACGGTGACCATGCGCGGCAAGCGCCGGCGCGCCATGCGCCGCCTCGGTTCGGTCGGCCACACATCGGGCTGGAAGAAGGCGATCGTCACGCTCGGCGAGGGCCAGAAAATCGAAGGGCTGTTCGGGAGCGTATAGCCGAGATGCCAGTTAGAAAGTTCAAGCCGACCAGCCCCGGGCGCCGCTTCATGACCATCGCGCGCTTCGACGAGATCACGACCGACACGCCCGAGAAGAGCCTTATGGAGGCGCTGCCGACGCACGCCGGCCGCAACAACCAGGGCCGCATCACCACTCGCCACCAGGGCGGCGGCTACCGAAAGCTGTACCGGAAGATCGATTTCAAGCGCGACAAGCACGGGGTCGAGGGCAAGGTGGCGACGATCGAGTACGACCCGAACCGCAACGCCCGCATCGCCCTCATCAACTACAAGGACGGCGAGAAGCGCTACATCCTGGCGCCGCTCGGCCTGAAGGTGGGCGATCCCATCGAAAGCGGGGAGGATGCACCAGTACGCATCGGCAACGCGATCCCGCTCGCGAACATCCCGGTTGGTTCCACCGTCCACAACATCGAGCTCACGTTGGGCCGCGGAGGCCAGCTCGCTCGGGCCGCGGGCACGTCGGCCCAGCTGCTGGCCAAGGAGGGCGACTACGCCGTCATCCGCATGCCGTCCGGCGAGCTGCGCCGCATCCATGTGCGCTGCCAGGCGACGATCGGCCAGGTCGGTAACATCGAGCACGAGAACGAGTCGGGGGGCAAGGCCGGCCGCAGCCGGTGGCTTGGGGTGCGGCCCACGGTGAGGGGCTCGACGATGAACCCCACCGACCACCCGCATGGTGGTGGCGAGGGCAAGACCGGTCCCGGCGGCAACCCGAAGACGCCGTGGGGGAAGCCTGCGCTCGGCTACCGCACGCGCAAGCCGAAGAAGGCGTCCGACAAGCTCATCATTCGCCGCCGCGAAAAGAAGGGTCGGAAGAAGTAGCGTGGAGATGGTGCCCGCTTTGCAATTACTGGCGGTCTTTGGAACGAGTTCGGAAGCTGCCTCCCTCGCGGAGGAGGTGGCCTGGGCGACCCAGGCCACCTGGCACCATGTCCACTTCGGTCTGAAATCCGCACCCAATCACCGCGATTTCAGACCGGAAAGGAAGGAGTCCGCTAAGTAGATGTCTAGATCAACCAAGAAAGGTCCGTTCATCAGCCCGCAGCTGCGGGACAAGATCGACAAGATGAACCAGACACGCGAGAAGAAGGTCATTCGCACCTGGGCGCGCGCCTCGGTCATCTATCCCGACATGGTCGGGCACACGATCGGCGTCCATGACGGCCGCAAGCACGTGCCCGTCTTCATCAGCGAGAACATGGTTGGCCACCGCCTCGGCGAGTTCGCCCCCACGCGCCACTTCCGCGGCCACGGCACCCATACCGAAAAGACCACCGGCGTGAAGGCACCGTAAGGGTGGCGACGATGGAAGTTTCTGCGGTCCAGAGGTTTGTCCGGCGTGCGCCCCGCAAAGCGCGGCTGGTGGCCGACTCCGTGAAGGGCATGAAGGTGACGGACGCCCTTGCCTACCTGGAGTTCTCGCCGAAGCATGCCGCCAGGGACGTGGCCAAGGCGATCCGATCCGCAGCCGCCAACGCCGAGCACAACTTCAACCTGAACCGCGATGACCTCGTCCTCAAGCAGCTGCTGATCGACGAGGGCCCGACCTATCGGCGCCGGAGGCCCGTCAGCCGAAGCATGGCGCACGAGTTCTTTCACCGCACCTGCCACATCACCGCGGTCGTCGAAGACCGCCCAGAGGAAAAGAAATAGTTGGGTCATAAAGTCCATCCGAACGCATTCCGGCTCGGCGTGTTCCGCCCGTGGGAGGCGAACTGGTTCGCGAACCCCAAGGACTACACGAAGATGCTGCATGAGGACCTCGAGATGCGCAACGCGATCCTCGCGCGCCTGCGCAATGCGGGCATCGCGAAGATCGAGACCGAGCGCTCATCCAACGCCCAGCTCACGGTGACCATCCACACCGCCAAGCCGGGCATCGTGATTGGCAAGGGCGGCTCCTCGGTCGACCAGCTGCGCGAGGATCTCGAGAAGCGCTTCGGCAACCGCGTGCGCATCTCGATCCAGGAGATCAAGCAGCCCGAGCTCGACGCGCAGCTCGTCGCCGAGAACATCGCGTCTCAGATCGAGCGCCGCATCAGCTACAAGCGCGCGATGAAGCAGGCGATCCTGCGCACGATGCGGTCTGGCGCCAAAGGCGTTCGCATCTACTGCGGCGGCCGGTTGCGTGGCGCCGAGATGGCTCGCCGTGAGTGGGACCGCGAGGGACGTGTGCCCCTGCACACGCTGCGCGCCAACATCGACTTCGGCCGAGCCACTGCGAAGACGACATTCGGCGCCATCGGCGTGAAGTGCTGGATCTACAAGGACCAGGTGACGCCGCCGAGGCGGCTGCCTGCGGTCGCCGACGGAGCCCCGATCGCGGAGGTGATCGCGGAGCCGATCGCGCCGGCGATCGCCCCACAGCCCGAGCCGGCCGTTGTTGAGACCGTGACCGCTCTGGAGGCGCCCGAGGCCGCCGCTGCCGAGGCCGCCGCTCCCCCGGCCGCGCCCAGGCGTGCACGAGCGGCCGTAAGCCCGAAGGCGGAAGCGCCCACTGGAACACTCGAGACTGCGAAGACCGCCACCAGGCCGAAGGCTCCAGCGCGAGCGAAGGCTGCCGCACAGCCCAAGAAGGCCGAGGCGAAGGCAACCACCGCAGCCAGGCCCAAGGCCAAGGCCCCTGCGGCCGAGAAGAAGACCTCGACCAGGAAGGCGAAGAGCTGATGCTGCTGCCGAAGAGAGTCAAGTACCGCAAGATGCACCGCGGCCGGCGCACCGGCATCGCCACGCGCGGCGCCACCGTCGCGTTCGGCGACTACGGGCTGCAGGCGCTGGAGGCGTGCTGGATGAGCAACCGGCAGATCGAGGCCGCCCGCCGGGCCATGACACGCCACGTGAAGCGGGGCGGCCAGATCTGGATCCGAGTCTTCCCCGACAAGTCGATCACCAAGAAGCCCGCCGAGACTCGGATGGGATCGGGCAAAGGGAACCCCGAGGGGTGGGTGGCGGTGGTCAAGCCGGGCCGGGTCTTGTTCGAGATGGGCGGAGTCACGCCCCAGGTCGCCAAGGAGGCGATGAAGCTCGCCGCCTCGAAGCTTCCGATCAAGACGCGGTTTGTGAGCTCCGAGTCGGTCGCGACCGGAGGTTCGCAATGAAGGTAGACGAGCTGAGGGTGCTGGCCGAGGACGAGCTCGACGTCCGCATGCGCGCTGCGCGAAGGGAGCTCTACGAGCTCCGCTTCAAACACGCGGTCGGGCAGCTCGAGAACTCGAGCCAGATCTCCAAGGTGCGCCACGACATCGCCCGCATCATGACCGTGCAGCGGGAGCGCGACTACGGCATTTCCGCCGCCCCGGCCCTCGAGGAGGGCGCGGCAGAGGCCAAGAAGGCCCCGGCCGCAGATGAGGGCTTCGAGCCCCTCGAGGACGAAGCCGTGGAGGCGGTCGCAGCCGAAACGAAACCCAAGCGCGGCCGAAGAGCGAAAGCAGAACCTGAAGCCGAAGCCGAAGCCGAGGATCAATCTTGATGGCGACCGACCAGAAAGCCGTCGAGACCCCCACGCGTGGCCAGCGCAAGGTGCGGCTGGGGACCGTGATCTCCGACAAGATGGACAAGACCGTCATCGTGCAGGTAGGGACCTCCAAGGCCCACCGCCTGTACCGCAAGACCGTGCAGCAGCGCACGCGCTTCAAGGTCCACGACCCCAAGAACGAGTGCGGAGTCGGCGACCTCGTGCGCATCACGGAGACGCGGCCGATCTCCAAGGAGAAGCGGTGGCGCGTGCTCGAAATCGTGGAGAAGGCCAAATAAGCCCATGGTCCAGCAGGAAACCCGGCTTAAGGTCGCGGACAACTCGGGAGCAAAGGAGCTCCTGTGCATCCGCGTGGCCGGCGGCCACTACCGCAAGTACGCCTCGGTGGGTGACATCATCACTGCCACCGTCAAGTCCGCTCAGCCTGGCGGCCAGGTCAAGAAGGGCGAGGTCGTGAAGGCGGTGGTAGTGCGTGTCAACAAGGAGTACCGCCGGCCTGA
>WNGF01011564.1_pt1 | contig 12017 bp, 12 predicted proteins | sample 5400641 | NCBI WGS metagenome assembly WNGF01 (sample SAMN13153371, study PRJNA577476) | soil metagenome | isolation source: 80 cm soil or saprolite under grassland replicate 2 | place: USA:California | collected 2016-06-15 | reverse complement strand
TCCCTCAGCGTGGAAAGTTCGGGCCGTTGGCGATTTCAATATGGACGGCAAGCCGGACCTGGTTTGGCAAAACGCCGACGCAGGCAATCTTGCAGTGTGGTTCTTGAACGATTACACGTTCATCGACGGCGTCTCGCTGTCCCCCAGCGTCGTATCCGATACGAACTGGCAGATCGTCGGCGCAGGCGACGCAAACGCCGATGGCAAGCCGGATCTCTTCTGGCACCACCGAACATCGGGGGAGCTGGCGATCTGGTACATGAATGGCATCACGCAAACAGCCGGCGTTCCGATCAATCCGCCGACTGTTGATCCCCAATGGCAGGTTGTTGGAGTAGGGGATTTTAACCGAGACGGTAGGCCCGATTTGATCTGGCAGGATACGCTTGGCAACATCTCGACTTGGCGCATGAATGGCGCCCAGCAGATCTCGGGAGTCGCGTTCGCCCCCCCAACTCCCGGTGATCCGCAGTGGAGGATTGTCGGTCCACGGTAATAGGACGCGAGCCTCGGTCGCTCCTTTTAGCGGCCGAGGCTCGTATCCAGCTGATGACTGACGGGTTAGCTGAATACCAGGTCTAAAGGCGCTGCAGCAGTCCCCAAATGGCGACGCCGACGACGCTCGAATTCTGCAAATGCCGGAAGCCTCGACCATCCCGTCTGAGTCTTTGAGCCGAGACTCGGACGCCGGAGCTGAATTGTCGGCGTTCGGCCTACATGCCGTAACGCGGTACGTTGGTACCGTGCCCCGCGATCATTCATTGACATAGACCACTGGCTCGCCGCATAGTGCGGCGGTTCCCAGAAACACTTCCTCGCATCACTCGCCTTCGCAGGAGTGCGCCATGCGAGAACGATGCGCCTGGCGGCGGCACGTGGGTCTCGCTCGCAGACTCACGGTTCGTCGGTAATGATTGCGATGTGACAGGGTTCCCGCGAATCTTCACTGAGCACGCATCCAGCGGTTCCGGCGCGTCCAATCCGAACCACGTCTTCGAGCTGCACCCGGCCTCAAAATCGATTGCGAGGGATCTTCGGCTGTGGACTTTGTCTCGTTCATGGGTGCGCCCGAAGGGCTGACACACATTCTGCCGTCGTCGGCCGAGTCGTGCATCGCCACGCGAACGTTATCAGTGCGGTTCAAGAGCGGGCAGTACCAGTTCAAACAGGCAAGCGGTTCCGGCTGCGGCAACTTCGCGATCATCGAAGTGAGCCACCTGCACAAGGAATGGATCCGCGCCACCGGTGGCGGCCACGCGGCCATTGCCAGAATCACGGCTGACGGTGCCGCCACTCACACGATGAAGCTGTACACGCTCGACGGCACGAGCGCAGATGCCTGGGTCGGGTCCGTGCTGGGCGGTCACACGGACACAGCCCGCCACTTGTTGCATGGCGTGCTGACGTACGACTATTTTTCGATACTCAAGGCCGTGACGAAAGCTGACGGTACGTTCCTGCCGACATCGACACTTGTGAGCTGGAAGGCTGTGGATTTTCCCATCGCGTTCATCGTGTACGGCGAGACCGCCACAGTCCCGTGGGAAGAGGAATAAGCCGCCGTGGCGCGACATGAGTGGCGAACAGCGAACCAAGCATCTCCGCGACACGTTCCGCCTCCACAAGGACCGCTGCGGTCAGCAGCTCGAGGCCGCCTGCCGGCTCGTCACGCACGCGCTCGGCTGGGAACTGCGCCTCGAGGTTTCCGGTTCGCTTCAGCGGTCGCAGGTGTGCCGGTCGCAGGATGAAGTACTCGATACGTCGGAACAGTGGATGGCCGCGATGATCGGGAAGGGTTGGCATTAGTGGAAAACGTCCCGTACGCGCGCATTGATTTCGAGCCCAGCCGCCCCGGCGGTGTCGTTGCCAAACTGGCGATCTGTCCGTATGCAGCGGTCTTTCAATGCGACGATACCGGTGAGGCCAGAAGCGTGACCGACTACTTCGTGCCGCAGCAGCAGCTCTGGCAAGAAATTGAAAAGCTAGACGGGCTGCCGACGGGGACGGAGATCACGCCGGCGCTCGTTGAGGCAATCGGGCTCGGGTGCCAAGAACTCGCCGGGAGTTCGGTAGCCCGTCTCCAATGGGTATCGGGAGTCGTTCTGGCGGCGCCTCGGCTTGCAGAGGCGGTGCTGTTGCGACGTGGCTTCAAGCGCGACGCTGGGTAAGCGTGAGTCGGCCCTGTGCAGAGAGATAAAATGGGGCGTTCAGAATCGGCGCTCGGAATCCACTGGACGCACGGCGCGCACGTTCGGAGCAGCTTGGAGTATTCGGACGGCCCTCTCGAATGCAGGCACCAAATCTCGGCGAGACGGAGCCGACACCACACCGGTCATCGAAAACTGCTGCCCATTGGACAGATTCAGCAGTTTGCCGCTCCAATTGTTTGCTTTCTCGATGACGTCACTCGCGTGGATATAGTCGAAAGAGATCGGCTCCATTACCTGCCGAGCGCCATTCATCCACCCAAACTTGAACCGGTAGCTGTATTCAGGACCGGTCATCTCCACACCTGTTTCCAGCCGCGGCAGTAGGCCGCGGAAACGAAGAGTTGTCTCAATCTTGGTGACGATTTCGGCTTCGTCTTTGCGCTCACGCGGCCCGAGCATTTCAAATCGCTCAACGAACTCCTCAGCGAGTTGATCCAAGCGTCTGGCGGGTTCGTCTGCAAGCCCGCCTCTGATGGGCGACAGCTGAAAGATTGACGCGTCCGTCGGCAGAATTGTCTTCAGCAACATGGCGAAAATATCATTCTCGCCGTCCGGGGGCCGTCCCTCAGCATTTTGCGGTCCATCGATAAGCCGCCCATGACCTTGACCGTTGATTTCTTCCGCCATTTGCTGGACGCTCCGTGCGAGCGCGCGAACGGTTTGGCGATATGACGGGCCATCGAAGCCACTGAAGAAACTTGACAGGCGCGCATATCGTTCGCTCACCCGAAAGAACAAACGCTGCTCAGTGGGAACCCACAGAATGACACCGACGTTTACAAATTCTTGGGTTGCAACGCTGTGAACGTACCGCACGATGCAGAATTCGTAGCCAGTCACTGTACTATCCTCCGGAGGTCTGCCGAGATTGCGGCGGCGCGCTGCGCACGTGCGCTCAGAAATGCGAAGATGACGTCTAGCCCGCATTATTCACGAATGAGTCTGTCCCAGTGCCATCGCTCACTGTGATGACTCGTTCCAGAGGGCAAACGGTTGTTTGGATGCCCGTTGGCGGTCGCCGAAGCAGCCGCGAGGGGCCGAGCGCCGACACCTCCGGCATTGACGACGGCGTATTGAAGAAAGATGTCGCGTTCGGTTTGGCTATGCCGGCGCCCGCGCGAGTGCCTGGTGACACGTCGCGAAGAGCGGTTGACCAGGCCAGTGAGACGCGAGATGAAACCAGATCCGTCGGACGCTGCGGACGACGCGGCCGGCGACTTTGAGCAGGTGGAGACGGATCGTGCCAATGGTCGCCGACGCCAATCGCGTTCCGGCGAGGACCGCGCGCCGGAAGTACGCGAGCAGCAACAGCACGAGGCTATGGAGCTGGAGACGAACCGCATTGGCGCGGAAGCGATGACAGCTGAGGCGATCGGCATGGATATCGAGCTTGAGGTCGTCGTACCACGCCACGAGATCCGCGGCACGCCCGCGTCGATTCGTGACCATGAAGCGCAGATTGAGCCCCTGAGCGGTAACATCGATCTTGACGAGGATGCGTCGGGCGCGTGGCCACGACTTCGCGCGATGCTGAAAACTCGTGCGAATATGGACCGGCTGGCTGGTGCGGTCTAACCACGTCGCTGGTGAGGCCCAGTCGCTCATCGAATTCTCGGACAAGCACCAGGCCCGCATCCGTGGTGAGCGTGCCGCCGGCAAAATCGACGACCAGTTTTGGTTGGAATCCGAAGCCAAGTTGCGTATAACAGTCTGTAGCCATCGCACCTCCCTCTGTCGCGCACCTTCGAGGCCTAAGACACCGCGAAAGTACCACGACTTTTTCGAGGGCGATGGCGTTTTTACGTACTCATTCGTGAATTATCCGGGTTAGCCGATCCCGAAGTGCAGGTACGGCGAAACGTCGCTCTCTTTCTTGGCGTGGCGGGTGGTGATTGGTATGACCGTGGAAGGCCACGTCTCGCCATCAAAGACTGCGTGCCAGCCTTGGTCGGGGCGCTCGGGGATTCCGACAGTCGAGTGAGAGAACTGGCGGCGCAGGCAGTTGGCACAACTGGCGCGGCGGGTGTGTCCGCGATGCCCGCCCTAATCGGTCTGCTGGGATCTCCCAGCAAAGGCGACAGAAATACTGCTTGCATCGGGTTGGCTGACATCGGTCCGGCCGCCAAGGAGGCGTTGCCGGCGCTGAAGAAGGCTCTTTCCGATCCCAGTGCCAACGTTCGGAGTCTTGCGAGGCGCGCGATGGAGCGATTCGAGCGGTAGACGCTGTGATGGCCACCTACGATCCCGGCTCGCCATGGATGAAGTCGAACGCGTTGCAGCCGTGGAGACGTACCATCGGCGGCAGCGGATTCGACTTCCGCGGGAAACTCTGCACGCCACGATCCATACGGTAGTCGAGAACCAGGTCGCGATCGGCGAGGGTGCGGTTGTGGAGACCTTGGCGCGGCTTCGGTCCGAAGGACTGACTCGACATGAGGCAGTGCATGCGATCGGAACGGTGCTGGCGGAGCAGATCTTTCGTGCGCTCAAGGGCGACAGCGGAGCACAATCGGACTTGAGCGGATCGTATCTCGACCGAGTCCGGCGCCTCACCGCCGCTGAGTGGCGGCGATCAGGTGAGACGGAAACATGATCTCACGCCGGCTAACAACGCGTTGGAGCCGACAGCGCGCGCGTCATCTTCTTAGAGCTCCAAGGAACGAGCGCGCTGCGGTTCAACGCGAACGTTAGCCAGACTCAGACAGCCGGAGATCCACCCATGATGTACGAGGAGTTGGTGTCGGACTTCGCGACACGAACGCGCGAAAACCTTGCCGTGATCCGAGCATTGCAGCACCAGGGCCAAAAGGTCTACGAAGTCACTGCTCTCATGAACTCGATGCTTGGCCTGTTGGTGTTCCCGCAACAGAGCTATGTGCAGGCGATCCCTGAGACCCCGCTCAGTGAGCTCCAGGGGCAGGGGTGGCCACTTCCGAGAGTTCGCGGGAGGTTTCGACAAGTTCGGACGCTGCGAGAGATGGTGCGGTACCTGAGGAACGCCGTTGCCCACTGCAACCTCAAGTTCACCGCTGACTCGCATGGCGAGATCGCCGGACTGATTGTGTGGAATACGTACCAGAGGAAAAAGACCTGCGAGGCTGAGTTGACGTTGGAGGATCTGGATGGAATTGCGGACCGGTTCTCCCGACTGCTCAGCGACAGAAGGACTTGGCGCGTCTGACGAACCCAAGTCATGGCGAATGAATCAATAGGCTGGCTAACATCGCGCTGGAGCCGTCGCGCCCAGCGCCTTGTGCGATCATGTCGTGACGCGCGGTTCAGCGCGACCGTTAGACCGACGAAGCGAAATGCAAAGCAACCCGATAGGGAAACTCAGGGGCGGAAGGCGGTACTACACTCGGTTGAAGAACAGCGCGGCGACATTCTCAGTCGACCTCCGACCGTCGCAGTGGTACGACTTGTGGCATAAGCATTTCGATCGGCATGGGTATACGCGGCGGAGCCACCGCGCTCGCCACCAACATCTCCGTGCGCTGTTTACGGCGTTCAGACGTACGTTGCAACAGGCGTTCGATTCGGCCAGGCCCGTTCAGGTGTTCGTCAGCATTGCCCCGGAATCAGAGGCCGAACAGGACGCCCTGTATGTTCACACGCCGAACCCCAACGGAACGCCATTCCCGCATCCGTTCGAGGGCGTGCATTGGAACGCCTCGCCGCCTCCGTTTCTCCGGACGTTCATCGAGGGCGAACCGTGGGAGATCGGCTCAGTTCAATACGAGGGATCGACGTGGTGGGTCGTGCGAGCACGTTCACAAGATGCGGTCTAACCAGCCGCTGCAGCCGACGAGCGGCGCGGGTGCGGGCTGGCTGATTCGAACGGCGGTGGCCGCCGCTCGCGGCTGAGCGGCAGGACGTTAGACGGCGAGGATTGTTCGTATGGATCTTGATGTTTTGAAAGATGATTTCGATCGCCTCATTCGTTATGGGTACAGCGGATTCCTGCTGACAGGCATACTTCTATTCTTAATGCCAGGCGGCGTACGACCAGCTATTGAGGCAGGCGGTGCAGTTGTGGCACCCCTTGCGATTCTTGCTGCAGGCGCAGCTGTGTACACCCTCTATAGATACGCCCTCAATGAGTTGTTCTTAGCGCCATTCGTGCTGCATCCACTTCATTCCCTCATTGATCGACGCAAACGCGAGCCGACGAATCCCGCGAACTTCCTCGCGCGCCTCGGCGTGCCTCGACACCTCCGGCATCCGGCGTATGTTGAGTTGCGGCGTAGCTTTTTTCACGACGACCAACGGCGATCGTTCAATCGAAATCACACCGAAGCAACGATCGTTTGGATCACCGCGGTTGAATGCAGTTTCTCGGGCGCTGCCTTGATGTTGCTGCCCGTTCCAGGCGTTTCGTCGTGGAAGTCCTGGCTGTTGCTCGCAGCTGGTGTGCTCACTTTGGTGGCCGCCATAATCATGGATATCCGTTTGTTCAACAGGAGTGTCGCGCTCTACAAGGGGAGCAGGCGCGTTTAAAATCGTTCTTGGAGGAGCGTTCTCTTGTTCGCAGCAGTACCGACTCCGCAGCCGCCGTCTAACACGCGTTGCACCAGACGGCCGCCGTGGGACGCTCATTTCATGACCCAGGCCACAAAGAAGCTCCGTGAACAGAGTGAGGCACGCGCGATGGAGGGACGGCGCGAGGTCTGAGAGTTGCCATAATCGCCGGAATTGCCAGAATTGCCATAATTTCGTGCCCTGAAACAATTCCGGCGATTTTGGCAATTATGGCAATTGTGGCAATTCTCAAGCGGCCACTGTTTCTTCCGCGCCCAGCAGGTGCCGAAGCTTCACGATGATGCTGATCCAGTAGATGTTCGCGCCGATTGCGGCGAGTACCACGATGACCGGCAGCAGCCCCACCAGCGCGAAGACCATGATTCCGTACGGCATGGTGGCGCGCGTGGCGACGAACTGGATCTTCCAGATGATTCGCGACCACGGCGTCGGCTCCGCCTTGAACCGCGCGCGCGCAATCGAATGCAGACGCTCCGGCTGCCCCGCCGTGATGCGCGAGCGCAGGTAAATCAGCAGCGCGAACGTGACGAGCGATCCCGCGAGCGCCGCCCCGCCGATCCAGTAGAACGCCTCCCACCCGGTTCCGCGCACCGCGCCGATCGTCAGGCCGATGAAGATGGCAATGTAGTACGAGTAGTCGCCGACGGTTTCAATCCAGCAGCCGAGCGCCGATTCCTGGTATTTGAGCCGCGCGATTTCGCCGTCGCATCCGTCGAGCACGCTCGCTGCGAGCGACAGGAACGCACCGACGACGCCCGCGAGGTAATGACCGGTGCTGAACAGCCAGGCTGCGTAAAGCCCCAGTCCGACCAGCATCACCGACAGCTGATTCGCCGTCAGGGGTGTCGGGATCAGCGCGATGCTGATTGGCAGCGACAGGCTGCGGTTCCAGCGCGCGATCGTGGCATCCGTATTCTTGTAACTCGAGCGGCGAATCGTCGCTTCCGCCGCGGTCAGATCCGCAGCCGACCCGATGCGGATCGCCAGTCGCGCGACGCCGTTCGACACATCCTCGCCGGAGGGAAGGGGCATCGCGCGCCGGCGGCGGTCCGCGAGATGCGCGGCTACGGCATCGGGCGTGGACGCCAGCGATGCAGGAAGCCGCAGCAGGCCGCTCACGCGAAAATCCGGGCCCGCGGGCACGTCGCGCACGGCGTCGAGCGGGACCGGCAGGTCGCATGCATCCGCGAGGAGCGCGGTCGACACGACCGTCCCCGCACCGATCGCGGTCACGGCATCGGCCGGCGAGAGCGGCGACAACGCATCGCGCCACTCGGTCTCGGTGCGCGCAATGACGACGGTGTTCCCGAAATTCCGGATGAACCTCGCGAGGCGCGCGTCCGGTTTCCCCTGGCATGATCCTTCCGGCAGCCACACGACGATGTGTGTGTAACCGGCGCGCTGGGCCGGCCGGAGAACGCGTTCGGCGAGCGGAAGCCCGGCGAGCCGTGCCGATGGCGGCACCGTCACCGCCGTGTCATACGGAAAGTAGAGGAGGGTCGTCGGGCGCGAAGGATTCTGGGGGTGCCGCCGGGCAGCCGCGTTGTCAGCCGCTGTGCGCGCGCGTCTCGGGTAAATCGCGAGGCCGATGCCGGCCCAGAACAATCCGCGGAGCCGGCGCGCCAGCGCCAGCGCCGCGCCGCCGCCGGCCGCCCCGACGGCCGCGACAGCCGCAAGGCTGGACGCTTCGAGCGCGCCCAGGTTCGCGGGAATAAAGGCCGACGCGAAGCTGGCGACGCGCGAAAACGTCTCAACGGCAAGCGCACCGGTCAAGGTGATCGAGGTCCCCGAAGGACGCAGCGCCGCCGCGATAATCACCCAGGCCTCGAGCGCCATGCAGATGTACGCCGAGATCGTCGCGGTGAGCAGCACGACGAGGCGCATCGGATTTCCGCGCACGAGCTCAAGCATCTGGCGCTCGACCGCGCTGATGAACCGCGACACGCGTCCCTGCGCGAGCCCAGTGCTCAGGACCCGATCGATGCGCGCGAGCCAGGACTGGAAATACGTGCCACGACCGGCGATCACCAGCGCGCTGAACAGGGCGATGACACCCGCGGCGATCGCGAACGCACGGAAGATCCGGAACCATACGTGCGACAGCGGCAGCCCGATCAGCGCCAGGACCGACCCGACACCGACGATGATCGTCGTGCCGATCAGATACGCGATGCGCTCCAGCGCGACGGCCGCTGTTGCTTCGCGCGCGTCGACCGTGTCGCCCAGCAGGACGACCTTGAGCGGCTCTCCCGCGATGCCGCGCAGCGTCAGGTAGCTGAAGGCTTCCGCCGCCAGTCGGACCCGCGCCAGCCGTGCGAAGCTGACGCGCCGCGGCTGTGGAAAACACCACGCCCAGGCCCACGTGCGCGCCAGGTGCCACAGGCCGCTGAAGAGCAGCGCCAGCGGCAGCGCGACGCCGAGATGTCGAATCGTGCCGAACGCGGTCCTGAAGTTGATGTAGTAGAGCGTGACTGAGAAGAGGATGATGCCGACCGCGAGCGCACCCCAGCGGACGATCCGGTCCATCCGATCCTTGCGTGTTGATTCCCGGACGGTCATGCGAGTTCCGCTTCGGCCTCGCCGGACAGGAGGCTTTCGGCGGCGGCGAGATCGTCGAGGGTGTCGATGTCGCACCAGCTTGCGGCGCCCACATCGGCCGCCCGCATCAGCCCGCGCGCCGCGAGCTGACGGATCCCGCCGCTGAGCGTCGTATCGCCGCCACGCCGCGACGTCTCGAGCGCGTCGAAGAGCGCGGGCGCGCACACGAACAGGCCAGTGTCGAGCGCGTCGTGTGTCGCGAGGTCCTTGCCGATTGCCGTGATGCGTTCGCCGTTCAGGCGCACCTTCGTCGCTTCAGCCGCGACTTCGCGCGACACGCTCCGCGCATCCACCCCGAGAATCGATTCGTCCTCACCCACGCGCAGCTGAAGGAGCCGCGCGAGCACGGCGGGCTCGAACACGTGATCGCCCATCAGCAGCGCGAACCGCCGATCCCGCAGCCGCTCGCGCGCGGCCAGCACCGACACGCCGTTTTCGAGGTGCCAGTCAGGATTGAACGTGAAGTGCATCGACGTCCCCGCGGGGATGCCGCATTCGACGACCTCGCGGACCGCGTCTGCCTGGTAGCCGATGACAACGTGAAAGGACTGGATACCCGCGTCGGCCGCGGTCGCGAGCGTCCGCAGGATCAGGGGCTGTCCGAGTAGGGGCTGCAGCAGCTTGGATCGACGTGTGACGTTCTGGAACCTGTCGCCGTTACCTGCCGCGAGGACGATGGCGTCCCGCACGGGGACGGACGGAACTGACTTCACTCACTACCTCTAGTCTGTTGATGGCCCGCAGGACCATCCTTCAATTCTAGCCTCAGCAGTGTGGCTCTGTACCGCAAGGCGACAACCGATTCACAACGAGCTCAGACACACATGGTCGAGGAGACGCGTATGCAAACGGGGTGACCGACATTTCTGTCCGGATTACCGATCGCTGACACGGGGACGGGGCGAAAGTTCCCGATCGGCAAGGACGCGGCGCGGGGTCAGCCCTCTGCGGACGAGCAGTGCGGTACCTGCGAGCGACCAGATTCCCATACGAGCCTTGCGAACAATCGACAGTGTGACGCCCGGCGCTGGGCCGAGGCTCAGAACGTCCGTCACCAGACCCGTCCCCGCCTCGCCCACGCCGACCTGGAACGGCACGAACTTGAAGGCAACGGTGATGACGCGATCCGCCGTCTCCACAATAAAAGACGTGAGGAGAGGCGGCGCGGATCCAAGGATGAGCCATAACGTGAGGTGTTTTTCGGCGACCCCCAGCGCATGGAACGACAGCTCGAGCAAGACGAGCGGCAGCATCACGGCACGCCGCCGCCCCGCAAACGTAAACAGCTCCTGCTCCATCGCACGGAGCTTCTCGATACGCGAGCCCTTGACGCGCGCGACAGGCAGAAGGGTGCTGATGACCGCCGGCCGACGCCAGACCAGCCACCCCGCGACGAGAAACATCACCGCGATGCACCCGAGCGCGATCTCGCTGAACTCGCGCAGCGCGACCGGGAGCTCGACGCTGAAGAGGAGCGCGATCGTGCCGGCCGCGATCATTGCACCAACCGACAACGTGTAGAGCACGTTCTCCATCGCGAGCGCGGTGAGCGCCGCCGCGACGCCGACGCGGCCGCGCACGCACGCGATCTTTGCCGGTTCTCCGACGATCGGGCCGAGCGGGGTCACGTTGCCGAGTGCGTCGCCGCAGACGACGGCGTTGAAGGCGTCGACGAAGTGCAGGCTGTGAGGGGGCTCGATGCAGAGCGCCCACGCGCGGGCGCGCGCGGCGAAGCGCAGGCCGCCGAGCAGCAGGATCCACCCGAGGTTCCACCCGATTTTCTGAAATCCGGTCCAGATTTCGTGCGGGCCGACCGTCTTCACCAGCCAGATGAAGAGCGCGGTGCCGGCCGCCGCCGTCAGCAGGCCCGCGGCGGTGATTTGACGCGTGGACCGGGTGGAGGGCACGCCGCCATCATATAATCGGCGGGCTATGCTCCCGGCTTCTTTCCAGGCACCGGCAGCGATCATCCTGGTGCTGGGCGGACTGCTGGCCTGCTTCGCAGGCTACCGCGTGTTCCGCGTCGTTCTCGGAATCTACGGCTTCATTCTCGGCGCGCTCGTCGCGAGCTCCGCGATGGGCGCCGATCAGACGTGGTACATGGTGGCCGCCGCGCTCGTCGGCGGCCTCATCGGCGCGGTCATCCTGATCCTCGCGTACTTCGTCGGAGTCGCGCTCATCGGCGGCGCGCTCGGCGCGCTCGTCGCCAACCTGCTGTGGGCCACCTTCGGTCGCGAGCCCGGCCTGGTTGTCGTGATCATCTTCGCGATTGTTGGTGCGCTCGGCGCGCTCGCGCTCCAGCGCTACGTGATCATCGTCGCCACTGCCTATGGCGGGGCGCAGACCGCGGTCGTCGGAGCGGCGGCGCTGCTCGCGCATCGCGCGGTCGACGCAACGTCGCACAGCGTGTACCGCGTCTATCCGATCGATCCGATGCCCGGCACGCGCATGGATCTCGTGGCGTGGCTCGTCCTCGGGACGATCGGGTTGATCGTGCAGTTGAAATTGAAAGGCCCGACTCGGACGAAACGCGGTGCATAGGTGCTAAAGGTGCGAAGGGTGCCGAGCGGTGCCTAAGGGTGCGAAGGGTGCCTAAGGGTGCGAAGGGTGCCTAAGGGTGCGAAGGGTGCGAAGGGTGCCTAAGGGTGCGAAGGGTGCGAAGGGTGCCTA
>WNGF01009706.1_pt1 | contig 12021 bp, 14 predicted proteins | sample 5400641 | NCBI WGS metagenome assembly WNGF01 (sample SAMN13153371, study PRJNA577476) | soil metagenome | isolation source: 80 cm soil or saprolite under grassland replicate 2 | place: USA:California | collected 2016-06-15 | reverse complement strand
TGTAGGGGTCGGAAATCTCGATTCGGTGCGGTCGGGATGGGTGTCGGGCGCTTGTGGGCGCGTGTGGTGTCTCAGCCGTTCGCGTTCAGGTCGGACGCGTCAGCGGGCGCCGTGGCGAGGAGGTAGCAACTTGTTGTCTGCGTCTGGGTTATGGGCGACGACGAGACGCGAGCGGCCTTCGCTCATGCGGCGGCCGCGTAGTACTCGTGAATCAGCCCGCCCAGCACGTCGCGGCGGCGGATGCCCGAGGACGGAGACCCCCGCGCCTGAGTGGAGCCGGCGGGCGGCATGAGATCCAAGGAACGATGCGGCCGTTCGCCGTTGAAGTGAGCCACGTAGTCGCGAAGCACCTGCTCGAGATGGCGGCGGCCGAAGATGAGGATGTGATCGAGACATTCGTTGCGGACGGTGCGCACCCACCGCTCGGCGACCGCGTTCGCCTGCGGCGCCCGCACCGGCGTCTTGACCGGGCGCACACCCTCGGAGCGGATCAGCTCGTCGAACGGGCCGGAGAACTTGGCGTCCCGGTCGTGCAGCAGGAAGTGGATGGAATGCAGGCGCTCCTCGATCGCGAGGTTGCGCGCCTGTTGGCGCATCCAGGGGCCCTGAGGGTTGGCGGTCACTCCCGCCAGGTGAACGCGCCGTGACCCGTGCTCGATGAAGAACAACACGTACAAGGTGCGCAGCCAGGCCGTCTCCACGTGAAGAAATCGCAGGCCAGCATCCCGTGCGCCTGGGCACGCAGGAACTCGTCCCAGGAAGGACCGCCCCGTCGCGGAGCCGGGCCGACGCTGGAGCGTCTGAGGATCGACCTGATCGTGGTCGCGCCAACCCGGATGCCGAGCTTGCGCAGCTCGCCCTGGATCCGCACGCAGCCCCAGCCCGGATTCTCCCTCCCGAGCCGCAGCACCAGCTCGCGCAGCTCGCGATCGATCGGCGGGCGGCCCGGCGAGCGGCGACGGTACGTCCACTTCCTGGCAACGAGCTCGCGGTGCCAGCGAAGCCGCAACACGGCCAGCTCGTGCCGTAGCACCGCGTTCTCCACCTCAAGCGCTGCTGCCGACGAGGCCCCGCCGAACACTCGAAGGAGTCTCCGGACAGCCATGTACATCAGCAAGAACAGCACCGGCGGGATCGTACGGACCGCTCAGCGTAGACGCGAATCAGGATTTCCGCGCCCTACACGCAAATCTCCGACCGCTAGGTGACTACATCGTCGAGGCGATCCAGACGGAACTGCGCGCCGAGCGACTCCCCGCTGGCACGTTCGCCCAGCTTGATCCCGACCACGTTCGGATCGCCAAGACCGCGAGCAGAAGTACGCTCGGATACATGAAGGAGATGGGGTTTGAACTCGAGTGGAACATCGCCAACGACGGCGGCCTCGACCGCATCGACATCGACGAGCTCAACCACTCGCTTCGCCGCCAGCTCCGCAGCCACGGCCGCGACTACGCCCGACCCATCGAGCTCGTCAACGAGCACCTCGCCAACCAGCACCGGCCCGCGAACACCTGACACCTTCACAAGCGCGCCGCGTGCCAGTCCAGCCGCCGACTTTCTGGACCCTACGCCCGGCGACCGACAAGCGAGCACCACCAGCTCGAACAGACGCCGAACGACCAAGTACGTAAGCGACCAGTTGGCTGGTTTCTATGCTAGTTGCACCCTTCCCTTCAAGGACCCTGAGCCTCCCCGGACATCCTCGGACCTGTCCCCAGAACCTGTCCCCAAACGGAGCCCGTGCGGGGCGACGACGGGATCGGCGCGTGTCGGGAAGATGTCTTCCGGAGCGTCAACGACCGCATCGCCGAAAATCAGTGAGGTAGACGACCAGCGCTCGCCGTCGGCCGGTTTCGCGCTCAGGCCTACCGTAGGAGCCTGCCGGACGCGAGCAGCAGCCGGCTTCCGTTCCTCGCGTACCGCGAGGCCACACGGGCGTGGCGGAGGGCGATCGCCTTCTGCCCGCGGAGGCGCGCCTGCCCGCTCAGCACCCACTGGCGCCCGACCACGGCGTAGTCCCGAAAGGCGGCAAGAGCAAGGCGCTTCGCCCGACGCCCGCGGGCGCTCGACGGCCGCACCGCCGAAACCGCGCTCACCGCGCGCAACGCGTCGGCGCGGAAGTGCCGCGCCCGCCTTGTCATGCGGCGCGGATGACGGCGGCTTGCGCTGAGGCCGATCCCGTGGGCGTCCAGAGCGATCCGTTCCGACCACCTGGCGACCGTTCCCCGCAGGGTCGCGTCGCTCGCGGAGGCGGCAGCCGGAAGCGCGAGCGCGGTCGCGGCGAGGCAGCTCAGGGCGACGGTGCGCCCGCTAGTCGCCGCAGTCGTCGTTCTCGCCCTGCTCGTCGCCCTGCTCGCCCTGCTGATCGTCGCCGCTCTGGTCGTCGGCCTGCTGGCGTCCGGCCTCCTGGTCGACCTTCGCGGCGGCCTGCTCGACCTCGGTCGCGGCGTCCGACTCTTCGTCGCCCTGTTCGTTCTCGCCCTGGTCGTCCTCACCGGTGCAGGTGGTCGTTGCGGTCGTTCCTCCGGACGTTACGTGCCCCGGGCTGCTGGCGAATGCGCCCGCGACACCGGCGCCGGCCAACAGCGCCGTCGCGGACAAGATCATGATCAGCTTTCGCAGGCTCATGGGCGATGCCCCCTTGTGTCGGACCCTGTGTTCGAGGCAGGTATCGGCAAGCGAGGCCCGGATTGTAACCCCCTTCATCGGCCGGTGCGCTGCGCGCTCGCGCCGGTGATCGCCTCCTGACCCCTGACGGATGTATTTGACCCCGGTTCTCGGCACCGCAGGCACAGATCCTGTTTGCCGACATCAAGGAGAGCTGACGGACAACCTCGAGATCCCGGCCGTGAACCCGCTCGTTCATGCGATTTGCGACCTGCTTCGAGGGATGTGCAATGGGTGTGAAAGGTGTCCACATCGCCACCGGCCGACGGACGCCGTGTCGCAAGCAGCGAGGGGAACCGATCCCGCCTGCCCCCGTCCCGGCTTCCGGGGCTCAAAGGGTGCTGAGCCTAGCTCGTAGGAGGCGTCCCGCGGGGAGAGCTTTGGGTTAGACCCCTTCACGCCGATTCAGAACTGCGTGGAGCCACCGTGCGCGCGGGCGGGTGCCGCGGTCTCACTTGCGGCGCGGGTATCGCTGTGCCCAGCTGTGTCGGAACGCCGCGAACGGTGACGGCGCTATGGGCCGGTGATTCAGAGTCGCTTTTCGACCCGCGTGCGCGCGTAGCGCAGGCCGAGCCAGGCGACGATGACCGCGAAGAAAATCGCAGCGCCGGCGTACAGGCCGTAGCGCTGGATCGCGTCGGCCGCTGCTCGGCCGCCGTAGTAGGCGGTCAATCCGACCGGTCGCCCAGACGATGCCCCCCGCGGCGTTCCAGAACAGGAACCGCCACCAGTGCATGCGCGACAGCCCGGCGACCCAGGCGACCGTGTAGCGCAAAACCGAGACGAAGCGGCCGAAAAAGACCGTCTTGCCACCGTGGCGGGCCATCAGCGCCTCGGCGCGCGGGAGGACGCGGTCGCTGTACTGGTTCAGCCAGCGCCAGCGCCTGAAGAGCGCCCGACCGCCGAGGCGGCCGATCAGCCAGTAGCCAAGGTTGTCACCGACAATCGCGCCGGCGGCGGCGACCGCGATCACCGATGCGATCGAGTAGTGCCCCTCGGCGGCGAGCACGCCGAACGCGATCAGCGCCGTCTCGCCCGGCAGCGGGATCCCGAACGACTCGATCATCACGACCGCGAACAGGAGCGGCAGCCCATGGTGGGTGAGGAAGTGCGTCATCTCTGCTCAAGGCGGCAAACCGCGACGGGAATCATCGTTGCGTGTGCAAGGCGGCTCGGGATCTGATGTTCGCGCGTGCGCGTCCTCCTATATGTGTGGTCCATTCCGAGCGACCGAGAGCGGGCGGTCCCTGAGGAGTTGCCGCTGCTTGTACCGGCTTCCATACTCCGCTCGTCGGGTGATCCCCGAAATCGGGTCCGGAGGGAATCGCTGTGGGTGAGGAGCGTCAGATGAGGGGCTACCGGGTGCAGCTGCGTGTGGTGGAGATGCGCGAGGTCGCGTTGCTGGCCGAGTCGGCGGATGACGCGACGGCGCGAGCCGAGGCGGACATTCGCCGCGGCGAGGACCAGTTCGAAGCCATCCAGGACAGTTGGCCGGGTGAGGTTGTCTCCGTCGAGGCGGTGGCGGTCGACTCGTATCCCGAACTCGAATAGATCGCCCAGTCGGCGCGGATCGGAAGTCCTCGAGCGGGGTTGCCGCTGCTCAGCCGTGTCGGCGTGCGGCGCGGCGCAGCGAGCCGGCGAGCAGGACGGTGACGGCGAGTGGCATCAGCCACCAGGCGCTCATACCGTGGTGGGCGAGCAGTGCGGTGAGCGCGAGCGCGACCGCGATCCCGGCGGCGATCCGCCAGTCGTCGCCGACGAGGAAGCTCCACCAGAAGGCGGCGAAGGCGCGGGCGTGGCTCATGCGTCGGCCTCGAGGGTGTGGGGTGCCAAAATTCGGTCCAACCTGCAATTCGAGGTCTTCGCAACGCGGACCGACGCTTTCGCCCCGCACGTGCTCACTGGTCGCAAATCGCCTGATCGCCCTCTGCTGTGGGCGATCGCCCATATATATAAGGACAGAACCCGGCGCTCCGAAAGCCCAATTTGCAGGCGAACCGAGTTTTGGCACCCCACAGGGCTTTCGAAATGCGTGCCTATCGCGTCCAGGCGCCGTCTCGCCTTTGTCCCCGTTGTGGAAGCTTTCGACCATTCGAGCTGAAGGTCGGAATCGACGTCATCAGTCGTACAATCGCTGTACCCGTACTCATCCAGGTCCCAGGACCAATCACCTTCAGCGTTCAAGCAGTCGCTCCAGTCCTGGTTCGCTCGGATGTAGGCGTTCATCGCGTCCTCGGCGGGAACCGCAGCACTGACACACGCGGCATCCGCGCTCCCGAGGGTATCGACCACGCGGTCGTACTGAACCCGGACATTGCCGACTTCGTCGCGGTACTCGCCGTACGAAAGGCCGACGGTTAGCTTTGACTCAAGTGTTTGAAGGCTCTCGACGAGGCGCCCAAGGTGCTGGCGACACTTAGCCTCACTCGCCTGAGCAGCGCGTTTCGCACGCCCGACCTCTAGCGCTTCGACGCGAGGCCGAAGTTGAGCAACGTACTCGTCGCGCTTCAGCGCGAGCTGCGCGGCGGAAGGCCCACCGCAGCCGGTGGTCATCACCGTCAGCACGAACAGCGCACAAACTCCGGCAACGAGCCCGACATGTTGTGAGCGGTGCGGATCGAGACGCACGTTCAAACACTCGGGCGGGTCTTGGCCCAGTACGTCCAGCCGCGTTTCCCGTATCGGCCTTTACCGAACAGGGTCGAAGCCCCGGCCTTGATTGTCCATCGACGCTCGTGCGCACGAAGCACGCGAACTGGAAGTGGCGTCGACACCATTACCCGCCTCGAACGCGATTCTTCGACCGGAAGGTAGGTCGCCGTCAGGGAACGTGTAGCCGCCGCCGACGATGCGTCCGCTGCGATCGAAGATGACGATGCCGATTCTCGCGAAAGATGAAAGCGTTCCGTGCAGCGTGTTGTGAACTTCTCCCGTGACTCGGATGCCCAAGTACGGATCACGTTGGACGCGAACGTTTGAGACGCGCGGCAGCGAATAACGATGCGAGACGGAACCATCGACCTGAGCGAAGGCTTCGATGCGTGATGCACGGCCGTGAGTGAAGACGTCGGTGCCCATATAGACCGTCGAGTGGGCCGGGACGAGTTGCATATCCGCCGTGTCGCTACCTACGATCCGGCCTCGGCTATTGATTGCGTTGAAAGTGACCTCGACTCCCAACGCGTCCGACGAGCTTGCGTTCGTGACGACTGCTCCGGCACCGAGTTCACGGCTGTCCGTCTGGCCAAACCCGACGGCAGTAACGCGAACAAGACCATGCGCCCGGTCGATCAAACTCGGCGCCCCGATCGCCGACCCTGATAAGCCAACCCCGGCCGGCCAAAGCCGCGACCGCGATTGCCAATCCGTACCTCATTACGTCTGACCTAGACAGTCGCATCTGTTTCTCCTCGGGAAGCAGCACGCGGGCGCGATTCGAAAACATCCACCTCATCTGAAACGGGAGTCGCCGCAGCGACCACCTCTCGTCGTGTATTCCAGACGAACCCCGCGACGATGAGGCTGATTGACGCGATCATCGCCAGATTCAGACCCCAGCCGATCTGGGCAACGGCTTGAACGAGCGCACCGCCGGTGTCGATCTTGTGCTGGATGTGTTGACGGTCATATTCCGTCACCGGCCCGGCGCCCTACGTGATCGCGTTCGTGATCGGGCTGACCTTCCTGCTCTTGCTGACCGTCTTCCGCTCGCTTGTGATCGCCGGCACGGCCGCGGTGCTCAACCTGCTCTCCGTCGGCGCCGCGTACGGCCTGCTCGTGCTCGTCTTCCAACACGGGGTCGGTGCCGGACTGTTCGGCTTCCAGCACGCGCCCACGATCGAGGCCTGGGTGCCGCTCTTCCTCTTCTCGGTGCTGTTCGGGCTCTCCATGGACTACCAGGTGTTCCTACTCAGCCGGATCAAGGAGCGCTACGACCAGACCGGCGACACCACCGGTGCGGTGACCTTCGGCGTCGCCTCGACGGCGCGGATCATCACCGGCGCCGCGCTGATCGTCGTCGCCGTCTTCGCCGGCTTCGCCAGCGGCCAGCTGATCATGTTCCAGCAGATGGGCTTCGGGATCGGCGCCGCGCTGCTGATCGACGCCACCATCATCCGCTCCGTGCTGCTCCCGAGCGCGATGCACCTGCTCGGTAGCTGGAACTGGTACCTGCCGCGCTGGCTCGGCTGGCTGCCGCAGCTCCAGATCGATCCGCAGCCAGTGGAGACGCTCGCCCCCGCCAGCGTCGAGAGCGAGGAGCGAAAAGCGGCATAAGAGACCGAGGCCCTTTCGAAAGGAGACCTGATGCTCGCCACCGTCGCACTCTCGAACGACAGCCGCACGACCGCCGGGATCCTCCTGCTCACGATCCTCGCGGTCGAGTACGGCGGCCTCACCGTGCTGCAGATCGTCCGCGGCCGGCAACCCGCAACCGAGTTTCAGAAGGCGTTCGCGCGCGCCGGCCACGCCCACGCCGGGGTCTTCGTGATCTTCGCCCTGGTCGCGCAGATCCTCGCCGACGCCGCGCATCTGACGGGCGTCGGGAACATCGTCGCCCGCGACGGGATCTGGGCCGCCGCCATCCTCTTCCCGGCGGGCTTCTTCCTCTCCTCCGCCGGCCGCGGCACGACCCAGCCAAACAGGCTCATCGCCCTGCTCTACCTCGGCGTCGTCGCGCTCACCGCCGGCGTCCTCGCGCTCGGCATCGGACTCCTCTCAGCGTGAGCCGGACCAACCAGCTACGAGGAAGGAGTTCCCGGCAACTGCTCGCCGCGTCGAGCCTCTGCTTGGCGCGCGAGCTGCGGTTGGTTGTGCAGATTCGCAGCGACACCGGTGACTGAGCTCGCGGCACGCGAAGCCGCCCGGAAAGCATTCGCTTGACTGCGATGCCGGTCCCTGTCAGAGTCACCCGGTCAAGTCCTTACCTGTGGGCTTTCGGGTTCGCAGGACTTGGCGTTTTGAGGAGATCGATTGCCCTCCGTCGCAGGAGGGCTCTTGTGCAACGGGTGGCAGTCCGCGGCAGAGGCCCTGTTTGCCACGGAACGTTCCGCTGAGCTCGTTCTATGTACACGCGCACGGGAGACCACGCCTGGCCGACCGGAAGCGCTATGCGGCGTCGGCGCCGGTCAACCCTCCGTGACTGCGCCAGCACGGCCCTTCGCTGCATTCGCGGCGACGGGTCGCGCGCCCGTGACCTCCGGCCATTTTGTGTAGTCGCACGCCATCTTCGTTGTCGGACTGAGCGCCGCGTAAATCGGCTTGAAATGGGCGTGCAGTCGGCGCGTTCCGGCGCGTTTTCGCGCGTTTCCGCCCTCCTCGAGATAAGTCTGTGTAGTCGGCTTCGATCTGCTGTCTAGTTCGACAACACGATATGCCCATTTGCAGGGACTTTTACGGGAGCGACGGGACTCGAACCCGCGACCTCCGGCGTGACAGGCCGAGTCAGGCACCACGATGCTTGGCGACGAACTCCTCTGAACGGCTTATTTGCAGGGCTTTTTGACTCCGGAGTCAGACTCGCACCGCATGGTTGAGCCAATCATCCAATCGACGTTTGGGCCAAGAGTGGGCCACGAAATGTTGTCAATTGTGACGCTGAGGCACTCGCCGGTCCGACCAGGCGAGATCGTGACCCGTAGGGTGCGTAAATCCGGCAGGGCGTTTTTGCAGGGAGATTGTGGACGCTCTGCCAGTGCCCCCAGCTGGAGCGCTGCGGCCGGGGGCGCGATGAAGGAGCCCGAGGTTCGGACGCGACAGGGCCTTTCATCGCCTCGATTTCGCGTTGCTGCTGGCTGAATCGTGGACTGCACTCGATCAAGCGGCTTGGGGCTGCTGGCGGCGGTTGACTGGGGCTTGGTGGTCCTGTCTGCCGCGAAGCAGGATCTCCCTGCAAATCGGTAGTGACCGAATTTACGAACCCTACGCGGTGTAGCTGATCACCTTCGCCGGCGTGGAGAAGCGCTCGATGTCGCCGATCTCGGCGGCGATCGTGTAGCCGAGCACCCAGCCGATCCCCGGCGCGCTCATCAGCAACCGCAGATAACGATGATCGGCGGCGAGGCGGCGCAACTCGCGCTCGATCCCGTCGATCTGCTCCTCAAGCACATCGATCAGGTTAGAGACTCGCCGCGACGCTCGAGCACCACGGCTCCGGCAGCTCGACGCGATCGAGGAAGCGCCGGCCGCCGGCGCCGAAGAGGTCGACGACCGGAGCGCGCAAGCCATGCTGGAAAAGGATCGCGTGCACCCGGTTCTTGAGCGAGGTGCGCTTGTGCACCAGGTGGAGCCGGAAGCGGGCCCGCTCCCGCTCGCCCCCGCACCTCCGGACCCGGCAGCCAGATCTCCGGCACCAGGTCGCGACGGGCGAGCTCGGCCAACAGGCGTCGATTCGATCGGTCTTGCACGCGAGCGGCGCGATCCCCTTCGCGCGCTGCGCGTCCGCGATCCGCACATCCCAGCCAGCGAGCTCAAGCTGGTCGTGCACGAAGCGCGCACCCGTCATCGACTCGATCGCCGCCAACACCGGCTGCTGGTGCTCGCGATCGATGCCGTGCACAAGATGCACGAGCCCATCGCGATCCGGCGGACAGGCGCCCTCACCGACCCGCTCACCGTCGGGGGCGAGCGCGTGCCAATCGAGACGCTTGCGACTGAGATCCAATCCGACCTACAACATCCGTGGGCCTCCTTCCGTGATGACCCGCCGGAGTCTCTCCGGCGAGCCGGAGGTCCTTCTTCATCGGATTCATATAGGGACAACCCCCTCTTTGAGGGATGCGCGTTCGTTGATCCTGACGAGAGTTCTAAAGGCCTGGCGTCTCGGGGCCGACATGTCTGCGGAGAGGATCAAGAGTGATAACGATCAAGTTGTCTCGGAAGCTGTTTCTTGCACTCGCGGCGAGTGTGGGGCTGCTCGTCACCGGCGTCGTCGTGGCCGCCTGGAGCACGAGCGGGAGTGGCAATGGGTATGCGAAGGCCGCCTCGGCTTCGTCTCTCGGCATCGGCAATGCGTCCGCTTCGACCAGCGCCGATCTCTACCCGGGTGGAGCCAGTGCCGTGAAGGTGAGTGTGACGAACCCGAACTCGTTCCCGGTTCGGATTACCTCGGTGGCGAAGCACGCGGTCAGCTCGATCACCTCTGACAAGGGTCCGGCCTGTAACGCCGCGACCGGCGTCACCTTCACAGACCAGACTGGGCTGACGCTTGACCTCGCCGCCGGAGCAACCTCCACGTTCACGCTCTCGGGGGCGGTCAGCATGAGCAACGCCTCCGACGACTCCTGCCAGGGTGCGGTTTTCACGATCCCGGTCGACGTGACCGCGATCAGCAACGCGTAACTGGGCCCCACGTCCAGGAAAGGGAGCGATGCGCCGTTTCCTGCTTGTCGCCGTCGTGGCCGTCGGCTTTCCCGCCGGCGCGGCGGCGACGTGGAGCCTGACTGGGTCCGGCGCGGCGGCCGCAAAGGCGAAAACGCTCGGCCCAGGCAACGTCCCCAGCGCCGCCGTCAGCGGGCGCAGGGTCACGGTCGGCTGGACGGCGAGCTCCTACACAAACGGCGGAACGGTCGCCGGCTACGTCATCCGCCGCTACAACGCCGTCACGGGAGCCGGACAGGGCGCAGCCAATGGCTGCTCCGGCACCGTTATCGCTCTCGACTGCACCGAGAGCAACGTTCCGAGCGGTAACTGGCAGTACACCGTTACCCCAGCGGCAGGTAACTGGCGTGGAGCGGAAGGCGCCAAGAGCGCGGTCGCGGTGGTCCCTTAGGCGCGAGCCCTCGTCCGACGCGAGCCTCGTCGCGGGCCTCTCCGCCGTTTCCGAAAACCGGGTAGCTCCAGGATCAAGCCGAAGAGGGATTGCTCGAGGCAGTCAAGGAGTACGGCACGAGGGTCAGCCCCGAGCCGGCGGGCGGAGCTCAGCCCTCCTGCTTTGGGGAACACGTCATCTCCGGTGGACAGGCTCGACGACCCAAATACCGTTGAACCCTGCGTCGGCCATCTCCGGTGCGAGTTCAGTTCGGATCTCGATGATGCGGAACGTCTCACCGGAGCCGAGCGAGAACGTCTCGCCGACGCTCCAGTTAGGGACCGTGGTCACGAACGTCACGGGTCGAGCGTCTGTCGTGGGTGCATCCCGGTTGAGGGTGCCGAGCCGTGTTCGTGCCTGCCCTCAGGGAGCTAGATGAGGGCGGGCGCTTAATTACCGCCAGGGCAGCTGATGACCGGCGAGCACGTCATTGCCACGGAAGTAGCGTGGGTGCGTTATCCGGAGGGTGTCGAGCGAGTCGGCGCCAATGAGCATGATCTCGTAGTCGGCGTGACCGCGCCGGTTGCGGTACTCCGGCTCCTTCCGCGCGTAGGCGGCGGTGGCAGCGGAGAGGTCCTCGCCGAATTCGGCGACGTGGAGGAGCCTAGCCTCGATGAGGTCATAAACGATGAGGAACTGCTGGAGTGCCATGGATTTACGGTCTCTGCCCGCCTCCCCGTCGTCGATACGCCGATTCCCGCTTGCCGGATGTTTGGTTTCCGTGAATGCGCGTTACGTGATACCGGGGCTTAACGTGCCCAGGGCTCCCTCGGTCGTAGCCGATGCCCCCTCATTTGGCACGGCCGAGTGCGGCGTCGTGGCCCGGTCGCCGCCCCTGGGCACCTTCTCCACGGCGCAACGCAAGATTCGCGCTGGGAATGCATCTAATGAACGGAGCCCTGGGATGGACGTAGGGGTTGCAGGATTGCCAGCCCCTACTCCCAGAGTTCTTTGGCAAGCGAGATTGGGAGGGAAACCGAATGAAGAAGCTCATCCTGGCGGCCACGGCAGCCGCCGCGCTGGCGCTGGCCGGGACGGCTGCGGCGGCGCTCGTCCCGTGGACGTTCGTGGGCGCGGGTGCCACCTGCTCGCCCACGTCGACCTTCAGCGGCGGCGTCCTGCACCTGTCGAAGCCCTGCACGACCGCAACGAACGCGTCGGCAGGCGCGACGATCACCGGCGTGAGCGGACAGACCTTCACGTCCGCCTCGTTCACGCTCGCCAGTCCAGCTCAGTGCCAGGGCGGCTCGCCGCGCTTCAACGTCGTGACCAACGTCATGACGTTCTTCCTGGGCTGCAACAACGTCACGCCGACTCTTAACGCGAACGGCACCGCGACCTACACCTTTACCGCGGCGACGATCGCGGCGGGAGGGAACCAGGTCCCCGTCCCGACCGGCACGATCTCGTCGGTGGAGGTGCTGATCGACGTCCAGGGCACGGCCGACCTCAGCAACATCACCTTCAACGGCCAGACCGAGGTGCCCCTCACGGGCGGTCCGACCTCGAAGGCTCAGTGCAAGCACGGCGGCTGGAAGTCATTC
>WNGF01022823.1_pt1 | contig 12025 bp, 11 predicted proteins | sample 5400641 | NCBI WGS metagenome assembly WNGF01 (sample SAMN13153371, study PRJNA577476) | soil metagenome | isolation source: 80 cm soil or saprolite under grassland replicate 2 | place: USA:California | collected 2016-06-15 | reverse complement strand
ATCGAGAACGCGCGGCTGCTCGACGGCTTCCGTCTGCCGCTGTCCGCGATCCGCGACGCGAACGTGATCGTCGTGCTCGGCGACGAGCCGGTCGTCGAGCGCGCGCCGGTCGTCGACCTGTGGCTGCGCGCCGCGCGGCGCAAGGGCGCGACGATCCTCTACGAGCTCGACGAGGATGCAGTGCGCGCCGCCGAACGCGCAATCCTCCTCTGGTCGGGTCCTGGCGGCGAGGCGACGCTCGCTGCGCACGCGCAGCGGCTCGGCGTGCAGGGCGCGTTCTACCTGCCGCGTGCGGCGAATGCCCGAGGGGTCGCCGAGGCCTGGGCGGCGGCGGCGGACGCCGAGGATGCGGAGGATCCGGAGCCGATCAAGCTGCTCGTCGTCTCCGGCGACGAAGCGCTCGCAAACCCGGACGTCTGCGCGCTCGCCGAGCAGGCGGAGACCGTGCTCGCGATCTCGATGTTCAGCACGCCGGCGCGCGGCGTCGCCGATCTCGTCCTGCCGGCGACGAGCTACCTCGAGCGCGACGGCACCTACGTCAACCTCGAGGGCCGCGTCCAGCGACTGCGTCGCGCCGTCATTCCGCCCGCCCCTGACGAGCTCGCGTGGCTCTCGAAGCTGGCCGCGCGCTTCGGTGTCGAGCTGTCGCCGTACACCTCGAGTGTGTTCGACGAGCTCTCGGCATTGATCTACGACGGGATCCCGTTCGGCGCGGTCGGCGAGCACGCGCCGCTCCACGCACGCAGCGCACCAGGGGAGGCAAGCGACGCGTCGCGGCGTGAGCCTGCGGCCAAGGGCAAGGGCCTGCGCCTCGTCGCGTACCGGCCGCTCTTCTCCGGCCCGGCCGTGGAGCGCGTCCCCGAGCTGCAGTTCCAGCGCCCGGCGGCGGAGCTCGAGCTCGCGCAATCGGACGCGCGCAAGCTCGGGATCGCGGGCGGCGACGAGGTCGAGGTGCGGTCGAACGGCACGTCGGCGCGCCTGCGCGCGCGCGTGAGCCGAAACCTCGCCGCCGGCACCGTGCGCGCACCCGCCGAGCACGTCCGGGAGCTCGCTGCCTTCGTCGAGGTGGCGAAGGCATGACGGAGCCTTGGTGGATCTCGGCGATCAAAGCCGTGGTGATCGTCAACCTCTTGCTGCTGGGCCTGTCGTACGCGACCTGGCTCGAGCGCAAGCTGCTCGGGCGGATGCAGAACCGCTACGGCCCGAACCGGGCCGGGCCCTTCGGGCTGCTGCAGCCGTTCGCGGACCTGATCAAGATGGTGCGCAAAGAGAGCTTCTTCCCTGTCGCTGCGAGCAATCTCCCGTACATCGCCGCGCCCGCGCTTGCTGCGACGACAGCGCTCGCCGCGTTCAGCGTCATCCCGTTCGGAGCGGGCTGGACGATCTACCACTGGCACGTGAACGGGGTCGTCGCCGACGTCCCGGTCGGCTTGATCGTGATCTTCGCGCTCGGCTCGCTCGGGATCTACGGGTTCATCGTCGGCGGCTGGGCGTCGGAGTCGAAGTTCTCGCTGCTCGGGTCGATGCGCACGTGTGCCCAGCTCGTCTCGTACGAGGTGTCGCTGGCCCTCAGCGTGCTCGGCGTCGTGCTGATGGGCCAGTCGCTGAACCTGATCGACATCGTGAACAAGCAGGCCGAGACGATCTGGTTCATCGTGCCGCAGTTCGTCGGCTTTCTCGTCTTCCTGATCGGCGGGATCGCGGAGACGTCGCGCGCGCCGTTCGACCTGCCGGAGGCGGACACGGAGCTCGTCGCCGGCTATCACACCGAGTACGGCGGGATGCGCTGGGGCCTCTTCCAGATGGCCGAGTACGTGAACATGATCGTGCTGTCGGCGCTCGCCGTCACGCTCTTCTTCGCCGGCTGGCACGGGCCGTGGGCGCCGCTCGGCCCGCTCTGGTTCTTCCTCAAGCTCGTGCTTTTCGTCTCCGCGTTTATCTGGATCCGCGCGTCGCTGCCGCGCCTGCGCTACGACCAGCTCATGCGCTTCGGCTGGAAGGTGCTGCTGCCCGTCGCGACGATCAACGCGCTGGTCACCGCGCTCCTCGTGGTGTTGATCTGAGATGCCGCAGCCGATCGACAGCCTCAAGGGGTTCGCGCTCACATTCCGGCAGCTCTTCAAGAAGCCGCTGACGCAGCAGTACCCGGAGTACAAGCGCCCGGTCTACCCGCGCTTCCGCGGCCGGCACCGGTTGTGGCGGCACGAGAACGGCCTCGAGAAGTGCGTCGGCTGCTCGCTGTGCGCGGCCGCGTGCCCCGCCGACTGCATCCGCGTCGTCGCCGCCGAGAACACGGCCGACAACCGCGTCTCCGCCGGCGAGCGCTACGCGCGCATCTACGAGATCAACATGAGCCGCTGCATCTTCTGCGGCTATTGCGAGCTCGCGTGCCCGTTCGACGCAATCACGCTCGGAAACGAGTACGAGATCTCGGAGTACGCCCGCGACGACCAGATCTACACGAAGGACATGCTGCTCGCCGAGCCGATCAAGAAGATCCCCGTCGCGGACCGCGACCTGTACGACACGCCGATCCCCTACTACCAGACGCACTCCTGATGGGCAACGTTCTCGTCTGGATCGTGTGGTTCGTCGCCGCGTTCGCCTGCCTCGGCTCCGGCATCGCCGTCGTCTCGTTTCAGAATCCGTTCTTCTCTGCCCTCGCTCTGATCGGCAACCTCGGCTCGCTCGCGGTGCTGTACCTGCTGCTGTCGGCCGAGTTCGTGGCCGCCGCGCAAGTGCTCGTCTACGCCGGCGCGGTGATGGTGATGTTCCTGTTCGTGATCGCGTACCTGGGCGGCGAGGCGGACGCCCCGTGGGCCGGCGGGCCGAGCTGGCAGGTGATCGGCGCCGTCGGGGCTGCCGCCGCGATCCTCGTCGAGGTCGTCGTCGCGATCGGGATCCAGGCCGGCGGCCGTCTTTCGCACGAGCAGCACGTCGGCGCGTCGTTCGGCAATCCCGCGCAGATCGGCCGCCTGTTCCTCACCGACCATCTACTCGCGTTCGAGGTGACGTCGATCGTCCTGCTCGCCGCCGCGGTCGGCGGGGTGATCCTCGGCCACCACTCCCGCCGCCTGAGCGAGCCAAGTGACACTTTGTCACTTGGCGGGGAGGGCGTCGATGCTCGGGCCTGACGTCGCCTGGTACCTCACCGTCAGCGCGATCCTCTTCTCGATCGGCGCGCTCGGCGTCTTGCTGCGGCGCTCGCCGCTGATCGTCCTGCTCTCGCTGGAGATCATGCTCAACGGCGGCAACCTCGCGCTGATCGCGTTCTCGCGCCGGAACGGCGAGGCTTCCGGACAGGTGTTCGCGATCGCGGTCATGGCGGTCGCCGCCTCCGAGGTCGTCGTCGGGCTCGGACTGATCGTCGCCATGTCCAGACGCCGGCTCGACCTCGACGTCGACAAGCTGACGACGCTCCGAGGTTAATGGCTTGATCGCCGCCGCCTGGATCTGCCTTGCCGCGCCGCTCGCAGCGGTGCTCGCGATCACGCTCGCAGGGACGAGGATCTCCCGGCGCCTCGCGGGCTACGTCGCGACGGGCTCGACGACGATCTCCTTCGTCGCGTCGGTGGTCGCGCTGATCAAGCTGCTCGGCGAGGAGGAAGGTCGGCGGTCGCACATCTCGACGGGGTGGACCTGGCTCGGCGCGGACGGCTTCCACTTCGGCCTGCAGATCCTGTTCGACCCGCTGAGCGTGTTCATGATGCTGATCGTCTCCGGCGTCGGCTCGCTGATCGTCGGCTACTCGATCGGCTACATGGACGGCGAGGACGAGGAGCGACGCTACTTCGCGTACATGGCGCTGTTCGTCTTCTCGATGCTGCTGCTGGTAGAGGGAGGGAATCTTCTGGTGTTGTTGGTGGGTTGGGGGCTCGTCGGCCTTTCGTCGTACCTCCTGATCGGCTTCCACCAGGATCGTCCGAGCGCGATCGCGGCGGCGAAGAAGGCGTTCATCATGAATGCGTTCGGCGACGCGACCTTCGCGCTCGCGCTCTTCCTGCTGATCGCGCACACCGGCACGGTGTCGTTCGGCGCGCTCGAGAACATCGGCGGCGCGGGCTCGACGGTGACGAACCTGGTTGCGCTCGGACTGCTCGGCGGCGCGGTCGCGAAGTCGGCGCAGATCCCGCTGCACACGTGGCTGCCGGACGCGATGGAGGGCCCGACGCCGGTCAGCGCGCTGATCCACGCCGCGACGATGGTGACGGCGGGCGTGTACCTCATCGCGCGCTGTCACGTCGTCTTCGAGCTCGCACCCAAGATCGCGGACCTCGCCGCGCTCATAGGCGCGGTGACGCTCGTGTTCGCCGGCCTCGTCGCGCTCGTGCAGGTGGACATCAAGCGCGTGATCGCGTACTCGACGATGTCGCAGATCGGCTACATGTTCCTCGGCGTCGGCGTGGGCGCGTACGCGAACGGGATGTTCCACCTGCTGACGCACGCCTTCTTCAAGGCGCTGCTCTTCCTCGCCGCGGGCATCGTCATTCACGCCCTCGCAGGCGAGCAGGACATGCGGAAGATGGGCGGCCTGCGGCGGCTGCTGCCGGTGACGTACTGGTTCTTCGTGATCGGCGGGCTCGCGCTCGTTGGCGTTCCGCCGTTCGCAGGCTTCTTCTCCAAGGACTCGATCCTCGCCGCCGCGCTCGACCGCGGCACATTCGGCCTGATCCTCTGGCTGCTCGGACTCGCTGGCGCGTTCCTGACGGGCGTCTACACGTTCCGGATGTTGTTCCTCGTCTTCTGGGGCGAGCCGAGCGCGTACGCACGCGAGCACCACCATCTGCACCACGGGAAGGAGGGGCCGCCGTCGATGTTCTGGACGGTCGCCGTGCTCGCCGTCCTCTCGGTCGTCGGCGGCTGGATCCAGTTCGCCGGCGTCTGGACGCCCGTCTCGGAGTTCCTCAGGCCGGTCGCGCCGCCGCTCGTCGACGCGAGCGGGAGGCAGGAGCTGGTGTCGAGCGTGTTCGCGGTGGTCTTCGGCCTGCTGGGCATCGGCCTCGCGTGGTGGCTCTACGGTGCGCGCCGCGCGGTCGTGCCGCGCCTGCCCCAGCTGCAGACCGTGCTCGAGCACAAGTTCTACTGGGACGAGCTGTACGACCGGCTCTTCTACGGGCCGTCGGTGTGGGTCGCGAAGGCGTGGACGCGCTGGATCGAGCGGCCGGTGATCTCCGGCTCCGCGGGGGGGCTCGCACTCGGCACGCAGGAGTCGGGACGCCTCGTCACACGCGTGCAGACCGGCTTCCTGCGCACGTACGTGCTCGCGCTCGCCGGGGGCCTCGCCGTCCTGGTCGTCGTCTTCATCTCCGTGAAATGAACGGCTGGCTGACCACGATCCTGATCTTCCTGCCGGTCGCCGGCGCGCTGGCGTGCTTCGTGCTGCCGCTCGGCGAGTACGTCGGCTCGCTGGCGCTGCTCGTCGCGCTCGCAGAGGTCGGCGTCTGGATCGACGCCGTGACGCGCTTCGACTTCTCGCACGGACTGCAGTTCTCGCAGCGCGCATCGTGGTTCAGCGACCTCAACGTCTCGTACCACGTCGGGCTCTACGGCTTCTCGCTGTGGCTGGTCGGGATGACCGTCGTCGTGCTCGCCTGTGCGATCGCGTACGCGTTCTGGGCGGGGCGCGACCGGCCGCGCGCCTACTACGGGCTGATGCTGCTGCTGCTCGGCGCGGTCGTCGGCGTCTTCAGCGCTCAGGACCTCCTGCTCTTCTACGTGATGTTCGAGGCGATGCTGATTCCGCTGTACGTGCTCGTCGGCGTGTGGGGCGGTGCCGGACGGCTCGCGGCGACGTTCAAGCTGATCGCGTACACGATGGCGGGCTCGCTGCTGATGCTCGTGGCGATCATCGTGCTCGGGCGCACGAGCGGCAGCGACTGGATCTTCCTCGGCTTCGTCGCGGCGTTCGCGGTCAAGGCGCCGCTGTTCCCGTTCCACGGCTGGCTGCCGGATGCCTACCGAGAGGCGTCGCCGGAGGTGTCGGCAGTGCTCTCCGGCGTCGTCTCGAAGGCAGCCGCGTACGGCTTCCTGCGGGTCGCGATCGCCAAGTTCCCGGGCCCGACCCACGACTTCCGCACGCCGATTCTCGTGCTCGCGGCGTGCGGCCTCGTCTACGGCTCGCTGCTCGCGTTCCGCGCGCCGGACATGCGCGGCGTGATCGCCTACTCGTCGCTCGCGCAGATGGGGCTGATCACGATCGGCCTGTTCGCGGCGAACGACCTCGGCTTCGACGGCGCGGTGCTGCAGATGGTCAACCACGGGCTGCTCTCGGCCACGCTCTTCCTGCTCGCGGGCGGGATCGAACGGCGCACGGCGACGGGTGAGTTCCTGCTGCTCGGCGGCATGGCGCGGGGACGGCCCGCGCTCGCGACGGTGCTGATGACGACGGGGATCATCGCGCTCGCCGTGCCGGGCTCGAGCGCGTTCGCGGGCGAGTTCCTGATCCTCGCCGGCGCCCTGCAGCAGCACTGGCTCTGGGCGGTCGTCGGCGCGACGGGGATCGTGCTCGCGGCGATGTACATGCTGCGCCTGATCTCCGGCGTGCTGCACCAGGAGGTCGGCTCGGCGGTGTCGCCGGCGGCGCTCGACCTGCGTCCGGCCGAGCTCGGCTTCCTCGTGCCGCTCGTCGGGTGCCTGCTCGCGTTGTCCGCATGGCCGGGCGCGATCTCGAATCACGCCTTTCCCAACGACCGCGCAGCGCCCGCGGTGAGCGCGAACTTCGAAGCGCGGCGCGCACCGTGATCCGGACTCCACACGTCGACTGGCTGACGCTCTCGCCCGAGCTGTCGATGCTCTGCGCGGCGGCCGTCTGCCTGATGCTCGCGGTGCTCGTGCCGCCGGCGCTGCGGCGCCCGCTCGCCGCGTTCTTTGCGTTCGCCGGCTTCGTCACCGGCGGCGTCTTCGCAGGCGTCCTCTACGGACGCAGCGCGCACGCCGCGCTCGAGATCGGCAACGCGATCGCGCGCGACCGCCTCGGCGCGCTCGCGGCGATCATCGTCGCGGGCACGGGTGTGCTCGCCGTCCTCGTCGCGTACTCGGAGCGATTGACCGACGACACCGTCGCCGAGTTCTACGCGCTGCTGGCGACCGCCGGCGCGGGGATGGTCTTCCTCCTCCAGGCGCACAACCTGATGACGCTCTTCCTCGGCCTCGAGTGGTTCTCGATCTCGCTGTACGTGCTCTGCGCGATCGACATGCAGCTCGTCGGCTCGCTCGAGGCGGGGTTGAAGTACCTGATCATCGGCGGCTTCGGCTCGGCGGCGCTCCTCTTCGGTTCCGCGCTCGTGTACGGAGCGACCGGGCAACTCGAGTTCTCGAAGATCGCGGCGAACGCGCACCCGGATGACGTGCTGCTGCTCGCCGGGCTGGCGATGATGCTCGTCGGTCTCGGCTACAAGGCCTCCGCGGCGCCGTTCCACCAGTGGACGCCCGACGTCTACCAGGGCGCACCGACGCCGGTGACCGCATTCATGGCGGCCGCGACGAAGGCGACGGCGCTCGTCCTGATGCTGCGCGTGCTGCGCGTCGCCTTCCCGCAGGAGGCCCACCTGTGGACGGTTGCCGTCGCGGTGATCGCTATCGCATCGCTCACGATCGGCAACCTCGCCGCGCTTGTGCAGACGAACGTGAAGCGGATGCTCGCGTACTCATCCGTGTCGCACGCCGGCTTCATGCTGATCCCAATCGCCGCGAACAGCGCGCTCGGCGCGCGTGCGCTCCTCTACTACCTCGTCCCTTATTGCGCGATGTCGGTCGGCGCGTTCGCCGTCATCGCCGCGCGGGAGCGCGAGCTGCAAGCTCCGGTGACGCTCGACAGCCTCGCGGGCTTCGGCTGGGAGCGGCCGTTCCTCGGCGTCGCGATGTGGATCTTCATGCTCGGCTTCGCCGGCTTCCCGCTGACGGGCGGCTTCCTCGGCAAGTTCTACGCGTTCAGCGCCGCGTGGGACCGCGGCTGGCTGTGGCTGGTGATCGTCGGGGTCGTCGCCACACTCGTCTCGCTCTGGTATTACCTCGGCGTCGTGCGCGCGCTGTTCTTCCGCTTCCCCGCGGAGCTGCAGCTGCTGCCGGCGGGTGGCTCACCGCCAAGTGACAGACTGTTACAAGGCGGGGTCGCGCTGGCGCTCGCCGTCACCGTGGGCTCGTTCTTCGCCGTACAGCCGCTGATCGACGTCGCGCGGCACGCGGCTGGTTCGATCTCGTTCTAGGCGACGTCGGGCGCGGGTCGGCGCTCGGCGAGCAGCGCCTTCGCCGCCGGACGCGGGAACCACCAGTTCCAACGGCCGAGCAGCATCATCAGGCTGGGAACGAGCAGCACGCGGATCACCGTCGCGTCGAACAGGATTCCCGCCGAAAGGCCGATGCCGAACTGCTTCACGTCGGTGCCGGGGCTCGTCGACAGCACGAAGAACGCCAGCGCGAGCACGAGCGCGGCGCTCGTCACGAGCTTTCCCGTCCGCGCGAGACCGTGGCCGATCGAGCTCGGCGTGTTGCCGGTCTCGTCGTACTCCTCGCGGATGCGCGTGAGCATGAACACCTCGTAGTCCATCGACAGCCCGTACAGGAACGCGAAGATCATCAGCGGGATCCAGGGAATGATCGACTGCGTCGCGTGGACGCCCCAGATCGCCTCCGCGCCGTGGCCGATCTGGAAGATGAAGACCACGATCCCGAACGCAGCCGCGAGCGATACGAGGTTCAGCAGCACGGCCTTCAGCGGCAGGACGAGCGAGCGGAACGCGCGCGCGAGCAGGACGTACGTGAGCACGACCACGAACAGCAGGACGTACGGGAAGTTCCCGTACACCGCGTGCACGAAGTCGCGGTCTTCGGCGGCGACGCCGCCGAGCGTCGCACGCGTGCCCGTCCGCTCCGAGAATGACGGCAGCACGTTCTGCTGCAGGTTCGAGATCACCGCCCGCGCGGGCTTCGCGGCGCCGTCCATCGCCGGAATCGCCTCCGCGACGGCGGCGTTGCCGCGCCGCCAGGAGGGGGGCGCCGAGGCGCCGGCGATGCCGGGCGTACGGTCGAGCGTGTCGACGAGGCGCCGCAGCTCTTGCGGTCGCGCACCGCCCTCGACGAGGATCTCGAACGGCTTCATCGCTCCCGCGGAGATTCCTGCGGCCGCCAGCACCGCACGCCCCTCGATCGCGTCGCCCGCCCCGGGAAAGTCCTTCGCCTGGGCCTCGCTCGGGTTCAGCTGCACGCCGTAGTAGACGAGCGCGCCGACGATCACGAACCCCGCGAGCGCGACCGCGAGCGGCCGCCGCGTGACGAGCCGCGACCACGCGTTCCAGAAGCCTTCCTCGCGGTCGCTCCCCTCGACGATGCGGCGCGGCATCACCCGCACGCGGTTGATCCGCGTCCCAAGCGTGGCGAGCATCGCCGGCAGCAGCGTGATCGCGGCGAGCACCGAAACCGCGGGGATCAGCATCCCGCCGACCCCGATCGAGCGGATGAACGGCAGCGGCAGGATGACCATGCTCAGAAGCCCGACGGCGACGGTCGAGCCGGAAACGATCACCGAGCGACCGGCGTGCTTCATCGTCGTCACCAGCGCGTGCTCGACGTCCTTCCCGTGGCGCAGCTCTTCCCGGAAGCGGAAGATCATCAGCAACGCGTAGTCGATCGCGACACCCAACCCGACGAGCGCGATCAGGAACTCCACGATGATCGAGACGTCCGTGACGTAGGTGAGCAGCCAGACGAGCGTGAACGTGTTGAGGATCGACGCGACCGCGACCATCAGCGGCATCCCGATCGCAGGAATCGTCCCGAAGACGAACAGCAGGATGATCAGCGCACCCGCCCCACCGAGCAGCGCCTCGCTGAGGATGCTCGGCCCGCCCGAGCTCTCGCCCTGCGCCGCGTAGAGCGCGTCCCGACCGGTGAGGTACGGCTGGGTTCCTGGGGGCGCGGCCTGCTCGAGCGCGGCGCGCGTCGCATCGATCGTGTTGACGGAGTTGAAGCCCTGTTGGCCGGGCGGGAAGATCTCGGCGAACGTCGTGTGACGGTCCCGCGAGACGTACACGTCGCTGTGCGTCGTGAAGTAGTTGCTGGAGCGCGCGCCGGGCGTCTGCTGTGCCGCCTTGTCCAGCGCCGTTTGCACACCCGCGACCTTCGTCACGTCGCGCCCGGACGCCACGATCACGGCGACGAGCGGCGCGTTCTCGCCGCTGCCGAATGTCTTGACCGTCCGCTGATTCGCCTCGTAGGCCGAGTAGCCGGGAATCGAGAACTGCTCCAGCCAGCGGTTCGAGACGCGCGCAGCCGAGTAGGCGCCGAGGACGGTCAGCGCGAGCCAGAGCGCGATGATCGTCTTGCGGCGTCGCAGCACGAGGCGGGCGAGCCGTTCCATTCAGCAGGTGTTACCTGAACTACGCGCGGCTGCGCAAGCTCGCAACAATCCGCTCGCGTGAGAGGCGAAGCGATATCCAGACCGCGAACTGGAGGCCGAGCAGCGCGAGCGCGCCCGCGACGGCCGACGTGCCGAGCGCGGGAACCGCGGAGTCGTCGAGCGTGTTAGCCCGGGCGGTCGTTCCGATCACGAGCAGGGCGAGCGCCAGGCCGGTCAGGCCGACGTAGAGCGCACCTGCCTCGTCGTCCGCGGTGCCCTCGACGAGGTCGCCGAAGAAGGCGAGCGCCGCGACGGCGACCGAGGGGATCGCCGCCAGCAGGACGTAGAACGCGAGCTCATGCGCGCCTCGTGCATCGGCGGCGACCGCGGCGAGCACGAGCGAGGAAGCGAGGAGAGTGCGCCGCACGGCTTCAGATTCGCCGCGTCGCCGGACGGTCCTCCGTTAGGCTCGCGCTCGTCGTCGAATAAAAGGGGGACTCTCCATGGCCGGATCGCTGACCTGGCTCGGGCACGCGGCGTTTCGCATCGACACGCCCGGCGGCAAGCGCGTCTACGTCGATCCGTTCCTGAAAGGGAACCCGAGCTGCCCGGACTCGGAGCAGCAGCCGGAGCGCGTGGACGTGATCGCGATCACGCACGGCCACTCGGATCACGTCGGCGACACGGTCGAGCTCTCGAAGTCGTTCGAGCCGGAGATCGTCGCCCAGGTCGAGCTCAAGGGTTGGCTCGGCGGCAAGGGCGCGAAGGTCGGCGACATGCCGGGGCCGAACAAAGGCGGCACCGTCGAGGCGGCCGGCGTCAAGTTCACGCTCACGAACGCGTTCCACTCGTCGAGCTCCGACGACGGCGACTACCTCGGCGAGGCGTGCGGCATCGTCGTCGAGCTGGAGGACGGGACGAAAATCTACTTCGCCGGCGACACCTGCGTCTTCGGCGACATGCAGCTGATCGGCCGCATCTACTCGCCCGACCTTGCCGTCCTGCCGATCGGCGACCACTTTACGATGAGCCCGAAGGAAGCGTCGGTCGCGCTCGACCTGCTGGGGACGAAACGCTGCGTCCCCTGTCACTACGGCACGTTCCCGATCCTCACCGGCACGCCGCAGGAGTTGCGGCAGCTGGCGCCGGATGTCGACGTCGTGGACGTCGAGCCGGGGGGTTCCGTCGAGCTGTGAGAGAGCGCTGGTTCGGCTCCACCGGCCGTAAGGTCCCCGAGATCGCGCTCGAGGGAGCGCTCGACGTCGAAGGTGCGCTGGTCCTCGACGCGTGGGACGAGGACGCGCACGCGGCGTTCGAGCGCGGTCAGCCCGTCGTCGTCCGCGCGCAGACCGCGCAGCAGGTGAAAGCCGCGTTGAGCCATCCCGAGGTCGCGAGCGTGCTCGTGCGCGACGCCGCACTGCTCGAGCTCGATCTCGTGAAGCTGACCTATGGCGAATAAACCCGTCGCCACCTACTCGATCGTCGCCTGCGACCTCGACGCGGGGCAATGGGGCGTCGCCGTCCAGTCGAAGTTCCTCGCGGTCGGCTCGGTCGTGCAGTGGGCCGAGCCGCAGGCCGGCGCGGTCGCGACGCAGTCGTACGCGAACCCGCGCTACGGCCCGGACGGGCTCGCGCTGCTGCGCCAGGGGTTGTCGGCACAGGAGGTCGTGAAGCGGCTGACCGAGGCGGACG
>WNGF01011510.1_pt1 | contig 12025 bp, 16 predicted proteins | sample 5400641 | NCBI WGS metagenome assembly WNGF01 (sample SAMN13153371, study PRJNA577476) | soil metagenome | isolation source: 80 cm soil or saprolite under grassland replicate 2 | place: USA:California | collected 2016-06-15 | reverse complement strand
CGGGCCGTCAGCGCGCCGAGCCGCGGGCGGCCGCTCAGTCCGGACTTCCCTCGCCGCGCAGGTAGTGCTCGACGGGATGGGCGGTGCCCGCCTGGCGCAGGGCGCCTGAGGGTTTGTCGACCAGCAGCGGGCCGTTGCCGACCAGGCAGTCGCGCAGCTCGCCGGTCCGGAGGAAGGCCACGGTGTTGTAGAAGAGCACCCAGCAGCGGTCCGTCTCCACGGTGGCGCCGTGGTCGAGCGCCACGCGGCCGTCGGGAAACTCCCGCCTGAGGTGGCGGCGGGCGATGGTGGCGGCGGTATCGCGATCGATCATGGCTGCTCAGTCCGTTCGTAGCAGGAAGAACGCAACGTACCGTTACCCGATCCTCAGCCTTGGTGAGTGATCCGGGCAGCCGGCCGTTGCCAGCCGGCGGTCCCCCTCTTGCCCAGCACGCGGCTGGTGCGGGGTTCCCGCTTCGTCGCCACCTGCCCGCCGAGGCGGGGCTTCCGGTCGGCTCCACGGGCGTTTCGGGTCTCCGGGCCACTCCCGGCGACCACATCGTTTACCAGCGCGGCGAGGTTCCGCGCCGCGTTGAGGTCACGGTCCAGCACGAGCTCGCAGGCGTCGCACTGGAAGGCCCGGGCGGACAGGGGCAGCTTGGCTTTCGCTGCCCCGCAGGCCGAGCAGGTCTTCGACGACGGGTACCAGCGGTCGGCCGTGACCAGGACCGACCCGTACCACTGGCACTTGTAGGTGAGCTGGCGGCGCAGCTCTGCAAACGCCGCGTCCGAGACCGCCCGAGCCAGGTGCCGGTTGCGGGCCATCCCGGCGACGTTGAGGTGCTCGACTACGATCATCCCGTGACTAACCGCCAGCTCGGAGGTGAGCTTGTGCAGGCTGTCGCGACGAATGCACACGACACGGGCGTGTGCGCGGGCAAGGCGTCGTCGGGTCTGCCGCCAGCCGCTTGATGGCGTCTGGTGGGTGCCGTCGGGGGCGCGGGGGCCGTGGCGGCGGGCGAGCTGCCGGTTGAGCCGCCGCAGCCGCGCCTGGGCTTGGTCGAGCGGTTGCGGGTTGGGGATCACCCGCCCGGTGGACAGCACCGCCAAGTGGCGGATGCCAACATCGATGCCGACCACCCCACCAATGCGGGCGTGTTCGGGGATGCGGCGTTGGACCTCGACGGTGAACGACACGTTCCAGCGGTCCGCCGTGCAGCTGACGGTGGCGGCCAGGATGCGTGCGGTGCCGTTCTCAAGGCGGCGTGCGAGCTTGCGGGTGGACTCATGCGTGCGGATCCGCCCGAGCCTGGGCAGCACGACGTGGTGGCGGTCGGGCTCGACCCGGATCGCGCCAGTGGTGAACCGGCAGGACGGGCGGGTGCGGCGCTTGGCCTTGAACCGGGGGAAGCCCATCCGACGCCCGGCCCGTCGCCCGGCCTTGGAGTCCGACCAATTCTTGAGTGCCCCTGCGAGCGCGTCCAGCCCCGATTTGTAGGCCTCCTTGGAGTTCTCCGGCCACCACGGGGCGACCTGGTGCTTGGCGCGGTTCCACTCCCGCTGCAGCGCCGGCAGCGTCCAGGGCACCTCGACGTCGAGGCCGGCGGCGCGCTGGTTCAGGCGCTCTTTGACCAGATCCAGACCCCAGTTGTAGGCGCGGCGGGCCGCGCCGCAGTGCGAGGCCAGCGCCCCTTGCTGTCGTGGCGTGGGGTCGAGGGCGTACCGGTAGGCTTGGGTCACGAGCATCTCGGCACACACCCTACTCGAACTTGTGTTCGATTGACGGCCCTTGGCGTTGTGGATGGCGCAACGGCATTGCGCTCGGGCTGCTCAGGCATGGTCGGTTGGCGTGCTCTGTGGCTGGTCGGGGCCGGCAAGCTCGCGCCAGACGAGCGCGTCGCGGTCGTGGCCGATGAGGGCTTGCCTGGTGCGCTCTTGCTCGACCTGCAGCCGGTGGGCGCGGCGGGCGCGGAGCTGCTCGGCGCGAAGGCGAGGATCGACTCGCCGTGGAACAGCAGCAGCACGAACACGGCGAGCGTCCAGATCGCGGTCCACATCACAGTTCCCCTTCTCACTTCGCTTCCCAGGGCGGCCGGCCTGACCAGTCCTCGTCGCAGGCCAGGTGCGCCTCGGCGGCGCGGCGGGCGGCGGCGGTGGCCGCCTCGACGCTGCCGAAGCCGCGCTGGACGGCCGCGTAGCGGTAGTCGGACCATTGCTCGGTGCTGCCGGGGTCGGCGGGGTCGGTGCAGGCCAGCAGCTCGGTCTGCCGCTCGACGGAGATGGTGGTGAGGTCGTCGAGGTCCACGGCGGCGTAGTAGCGGTAGGTCACCATGGCGCCGGGCTGGTCGCGGTGGTGGAAGCGGACGCTGAACGACTCGGAGAGCTGGGCGTCGCCGCCGACGTCCCCGCCGGGCAGCACCCCGCCGCCGCGCTGGTCCCGGATCCAGGGCGGACCCGGGTCGAGGCTGCCGGCTGGTGGCGGCTGTGCCTCGGCGGTGGACGGTGCGGGCGCTAGCGGGCTGGCGGTGCTGGCTGGGGGCGGGCGGTTGTCGTTGATGGCGACGAGCAGCAGGCGGCCGACGTGGCCGAGCAGGCCAAGGCCGAGGACTGCCTGGGCGAGCTGGCGGAGCAGGTTCACGACAAGGGCCCTTCGACGGCTGGGTAGGGAGCCGGCCGGCGGTACTTTGCCGGCTCCCCGGGGGTGGCTAGGAGGCGAGGGCGGCCGGCTGGGCGAGGCGGGTACGGATCTCACGGTCGAGCTGGGCGGCGAGGTCCGGGTGGTTGCGGAGGTGCTTGGCGGCCTGGGCGCGGCCGTGGCCGAGCGGGGTCCTCGCGAAGGTGAGCGCGGGACCGGCCTTGGTGAGCAGGCCGAGGTCGGCGCCGATCTCGACCAGCTCGGCGGTCGCGTCGATCCCCCTGGTGTAGGACAGGTCGAACTCGGCCCAGCGGTAGGGGGCGGCGAGCTTGTTCTTGACCACCTTGACCCGGGTCCGCGCCCCGACGACCTCCGGGCCGTCCTTGATGGCTTGAACGCGGCGGACGTCCAGGCGCAGCGAGGCGTGGAACTTCAAGGCCCGGCCGCCGGGGGCGAACTCGGGGTTGCCGAACAGCGTCCCGACGTTCTGGCGCAACTGGTTGCAGAAGATCAGCGCGGTTTGGGTCTTGGCCAGGGGGGCGGCGAGCTTCCTGAGCGCCTGGGCGATCAGCCTGGCTTGCAGCCCGGCGTAGGAGTCGCCCATCTCGCCCTCGACCTCGGCCCGGGGGACGAGGCTGGCGGCGGAGTCGACCGCGATGGCGTCGACGGCGGCCGAGCGGGCGAGGATGTCGACCAGTTCCAGGGCCTGCTCGCCGGTGTCGGGCTGGGCGAGCACGAGGCGGTCGAGGTCGACGCCGAGCCGGCTGGCCCAGGCGGGGTCGAGGGCGTGCTCGACGTCGACGACCGCGGCCAGCCCGCCGGCAGCGTGCGCCTGGGCGATCACGCTGAGGGCGAGGGTGGTCTTGCCGGCGGCCTCAGGGCCGAAGACCTCGGTGACCCGGCCCCGCGGGACGCCGCCGATGCCGAGCGCTGCGTCGAGGGCGAGGCTGCCGGTCGGGATCACCGGGATGGGGGTGGGTGGCTGGTCACTGCGCAGGCGGCGGAGGGCGCCGGTGCCGTAGAGACGTTCGGCGCGTTGCACCGCGGCCGCGAGCGCCACCTCGCGGGCTGGGTGGTGGGTTGTGGTGGTGGGCATGACAGGCTCCTTCCCCGTGAGCGTGTCGGTGCCGGCACCGGGGACGAGCCCAAACCGTGGGTTCGTCCCCGCCCCTGGGCGTAGGTGGTGCGCCTTCGGGGTGTGGCCGGCACGGCTGCGGGATCACCGTGGTGTCCTTGCGCTTCCCTGTTTCGCAGAGCCTGGCGGCTCCCTTCCCAAGGCCACCTGCCGATCCCGCCCCTCGTCGTTGTCGTTGTCGTCGTTGGCTGGTGGTTGCCCGTCTGGTCCGGCCGCTCGTCCCTCCCGGCGGGCACGGCCCGCGACGATCACGCGGGGTCGCGAGGGACGTTCTGCTGCCCCGTGCAGGCCGTCGTCTCGGGGCTTGCAGCCCTGCGGGGCCGGGGCGGCACCCCCTTGCAGTCCACATGGTTTGCGGACGTTGCCGGCCGCCCCAGGCCCTGGGCTGCCGCGTCAGCGCATCGACCACCCCCTCCCTGCCGTGGGGCGGGGTTGGCCGGGCCGGGCCGTCGACGACCACTGGCAGCCGGCGGCCCAGCCCACGCTGGCGACCCGCAGGAACGTCACTGGCCTGCCTCCCGGGTGAGGGTGATGCCGCCGTGCTCGCGGGCGTTGCCGCGCCCCGGCCGCGCCGGGCGGGCCAGCCCGAGAGCGATCAGCTCTGCCAGGGCGTGGTCGACCGCCTCGACCGGGTCGGGGCCGGCGGCGAACAGCTCCGCGCGGGTCAGCACGGCGCCGGGTGGGCGGGTGCGGGCCAGCACGTGGGCGCCCTTGGCTGCAAGCGACAGGCCCAGGTGCCCCAGCACCAGGCCGAGCTGGCGGTCCCAACCGCGTGGGACGGCCACCCACCCCGGGCCGTCGAGCTCGCGCTGTTCGCGTTCGAGGGCGAGCCGGGCGGCCTGCTCGGCGGCGAGCTGGTCCAGCAGCCAGGGGATGTCGGTGCGGGCGTGGGCGATGAACAGCGCGTCCGGGTCGTGCAGGCAGTGGGCGACGTCGCTGAGGTCGGGGGCGCAGATGACCCCCCAGGGCCGCAGGTAGCCCCACGGCCCTGGGGTCGCGGCGCTGGCCCGTGCGGCGACCTGGACGGTCCGCTCCACGACCGGCTCGGTGGTGCTGGCCTCCTGGCCGGCGGCACCGGCCGGGTGCTCGCCGGGGCTCGGCTGGTGCCGGGTCACGGCCGTGGCTCCTGGCCGGCGTGGCCGGCGTGGCGGGCGAGTTCGGCGGCGTAGCGGGCCTGGAACCGCCGCGGGTGGGTCACCCGCAGCCGGTCCAACCCGAGCAGCCTGGCCGCCGCCCGCGTTCCCTCCGACGCGTCAGCAGGAAGGCCAGCCAGGACCGGGCCGACGAGCCGCTCGGTCTGTTCGGGGTACTCGCCGGCCAGCGCCTCCAACGCAGCGGCCCGCGCCCGGGTCAGCACCCGCCGGTCGACCTTCTCGGACAGCTCGGCGAAGGGCTGGACGTAGCCGTGCTGCTCCCGGTAGGCGGCCAGCTCGACCTGGTAGCGGGCGGCGTACTCCTGGGGGAACTCGGCCTGCATGTCCGCCAGCGCCCGTGACCAGGCACGGCTCTGTGCCCGCCGTGGGGGCCCGTCGGGCAGCTCCGCGCGGGCCTGGCGCTTGCGGGCCCAGTAGCGCTCCGCCCACCGGTCGGGGTGCTGGCGGGCCAGCCACCGCTGCGCCCGCTTGCGCGCCCACGGGTGGCCCTGGGCGCGCTGCCGCACCCGCCGGCAGCCCTTGCAGTGCGAGGCGCGCCCGTCGCGGTTGCGCGGGTTGGCGTCGAACTCCTCAAGCGGCTGCACCAGCCCGCAGCCCGTGCAGCGCTTCGCCTTCCGCTCTTGGCTCACCGTGGCTGGCCTTCGCGGGCAAGCTCGTGCCGGTAGCGCCGCTCGAACTGGTCGGGACGCTGCCGGCGCAGAGCGTCCAGGACGCGCACCCACGCCAGCGCCCGCCGACGCCTTGGCGCCCGGTCCGAAGGGCGCAGCGGCAGCCGCGCCGCCAGCTCCTGGTCGAACCGGGCGGCGTACTCGTCGGCGAACACCGCGCTCAGCTCGGCGCGGGCCTGGCGGCTGGCCCGCTCGTGCGCCCTGCCGCCCGGCAGGCCCGGCTCCTTGGCGCGGACCTCGGCCAGCGCCTGCTGGTAGCAGTCGCGGTACGCCTGCGGGTGCGCGCGGGCCAGCCAGGAGGCCGCCCGGCCCTGCGCCAGCGTCCAGGTGCGCTGCCGCTCCCTGGCCCTAGCCGGGTCGGCCAGAACCGCACGCGCCGCACTCACCGCCCACCACCCCATGGCGGCTGCTGCCCGCTGGCGCTGGCGTCCTGGGCGGCACCGTCGAGGCCGGGCAGGGTCGGCTGCACCGCCACGCCACCCGCCGCCACGGTCAGGGTGGCGCCGGGCTGGGCGGCGACGCGGGCAGCGTGGAACTCGCAGTAGGCCCGCTGGGTGCCGGCCAGCGGGTGCGGCAGCCCGAACGCCACCACCGCCGTCGCCGCGTGCGAGCAGCGCCGCCACGAGCAGCCACCCAGCCCCGACCCCGCCGCGCTCATCAGGACGCCCCCGACCCGCCGTGCCGGCCGGCCGTGCCATGGTCCTTGTGCGGCCGGTCGACCGCGGCCAGCTCGGCGGTCGCCTCGCCGCCGTCGCCGGCGCGGGCCGCCAGCTCCCGCAGCGCCGCCGCGCCCTTGGCGAGGACGGCGGCCACGTCCGGCCGGGCCAGCCACCCAGCCCGCTGCGCCTGCCGCGCCCGCACCGCCGCCAGGTACCCCGCAGCCGACCGCAGCCGTTGCTCGGCGGCCAGGCGGTTGCGGTGCAGGCCGGCCAGCTCGCGGCGCAGCCCCCGCCGCCGCCACCACGCAGCCTCCTCGAGGAGGAGGGTGACCTCGGCCTCGCGCCTGGCCAGCCCGTCGCGCAGCGCCCGCTCCGCCGCGTGGCGCCGCTCGGCCACGGGCTCGAACTCCTCAAGCGAGCGCGGCAGGGTCGCCAGCACCTCCACCGCCGCCTGGCAGCAGCGCTCCAGGGCCGCGTCGCCACGGCCGTGGGCCGTGCTGACCGCGGCCGCGTCGGGGGTGACCAGGCGGCGCAGCTCGGCCGCCAGCCGCTCCTGGTCCTCCTGCTCGCACACCCGCTCCGCCTCCGCCTCCAACCGCAAAGGATCGAGGGGCTCGCCGTCGCGGGCGGCCAGCTCGGCCAGCAGCGCCCGCGCCTCGGCCAGGCGGCGCTGCGCCCGCCGGGCCAGCAGCGCGTCGAACCCGTCCAACGCCGCCTGCACCGCGTCCCGGTCGGCGCCCAGCCGCGCCGCCTCGTTCGCGTACGGACGCTGCTGGACCGGGCTCCACGGCGCCGCAGGGTCTGGTGCGGGTGGGGTGGGTGCCGTCACGGTGCTGCCTCCTCGAACCTGCCTCGTGGGGGGAGGCTGGGGCCGGCGCTGCCGGGCCGCGGGAGCGCGGGGGCCCGCGGAGGGGCCGGCCCCAGCCGGGGGGGTGCCAGGGCCAGCCCGGACCCCCAATTACGGGCCGGCCCTGGCCGTCTCACGCCAGCAGCCGCCGCCCCCTCCCCCGGCGCGCCCAGGCCCCGGCCCGCCGTGTCCGGCAGGCGAGCTGGTCGGCGCAGACCCAGGTGATCGGCATCGACGGCGTCAGCGGCCGCCAGCTCCACCACCCGACCCGGCCGCAGGCCAGGCACCAGCGCAACCTGGCCGCGCCCAGCTCCGTCAGCGCATCACGCAGGCCGAGCGTCCAGGCCCGCACCGCTACCCGCGCCGTGCTCACGCCGGGCGCTCCTCGCACGCGTGCGCCTCGAACGCGGCCCACGCCTCGTCCGGCGTCGACGCATGAGGGCTCTTCCAGCCGCAGCAGCGGCAGCGGGCCAGCAACACCCCAGCGTCCAGGACCAACAGCGGCCAGGAGTCCAACGGCTCCGATGCCTCGGGAACGAGCGCCTCCGAGCTAGGCTGGTCGGCCGGCTCTGTCCCCTTGCGCGCCCCACGCAGCTCGAACTGATCCAGTTCGGCAAGGCGTCGTTGTCGTCGGTGGTGCTCGTCGGCGAGGTGGCCAGCAACTTCGGCCCGGATCATCGGGTCCTGGAGGCCAGCCTGGATCACAGCCGCCATTCGGGCCACAGCCGGATCGTCGTCCACCGGCCCGCCCTCCTCTCCCTGTGGCTTGGACGAGCGAGAGCCAGGACCGCCAGGAAGATGACCAACCAGCACCTCATCGGACCCTCCGGATCGACGGGCTACCCAGTTTCTTGCATATTCCGGGTATCCGTCAATAGGACGAATTCTTGACTGCTCCCTGCGGTACCCCCAACATGGGCAACACGAATACCCAGCGATGGTTAGGGGTGTGGCATGCGGCAGATCGGTGGCTGCGACGCAGGAGACACGTGCCCAGGCGTGTTCGAGGATGGCGAGACGGTGGTCGTCCGCGGCGACGCGGTCGACGCCGCAACCCTTGAGCGGGCCGACGGCGAGGCGGCCGTGCGGCTACCCCGGGCGATGCTGCTGGCCGCCGCCGAGCGGCTGGAGCGGCCATGAGCTCGAGCGCCGACTTCCTGCGGTCGTTCACCCGGTCCGCCTGGCGGCTTGAGGCCCTGCCGCAGTACAACCCCCGCACCGACGCCTCGTTCCGCCACTTCGTCGAGACCGGCGAAGTCCTCCTGCTCAAGGACCGCCCCGCCAAGCAGGAGTGGATGGGCCTGGTCGCTCAGGCGGTCGCGCAGGGCAAGCGGCTCGGGCGGGTCCGCATCGTCGGCCGTCCCCTTGCCGACGGCGAGCGCTGGGAGCTTGCCGTGTTCGGCGAGAACGCCGAGGCCGGCGAGGAGGTCCGCATCGCCGACCGCACCGCCCACCCCGAGCTGGCCGAACTGGACCGGGACTTCTGGCTCCTCGACGACGAGACCGACCACCCAGTCGCCCAGCTCATGACCTACGAGGAGGACGGCCAGTACGTCTCGCGCGAGGTGACCAGCGACCCAGCGGTCATCGAGCGCTGCCGCGCCCAGCGGGACCTGGCAGTGGCCCGCTCGGTCGACCTCAACGACTTCTTGCAGGAGACCGGTGAGCGTCTTCGGTGAGGCGTCCCCGCAGCGCCAGCGGCTCGGCCAGGCGCTGCGGGACCTCCGCCACGCCGCCGGCGTCACCGGCACGGAGCTCGCCGACCAGCTCGGGATCTCACAGTCCACCGTCAGCCGGTTGGAGACCGGTCAGCAGATCCCCTCGCGTGTCGAGGTCGAGGCCTGGGCGCGCACGCTCGGCGCCGACGACGCCGCCATCGCCGGGCTGGTCGAGCTGGTCGAAGGCGCCGCCACCGAGGCGGTCGCGTTCCGCCGCACTCGGGTGCGGCGCGGCCTCGCCGGCCAGCAGCAGGACACGGCGGCGGCGGAGGCGTCCGCCGGGTTGCTGCGGTCCTTCAACCCGATCGGGGTTCAGGGGCTGCTTCAGACGCCCGCCTACGCGCAGGCGGTCTACGCCGCGGCGCATCCAGGCCGGACGGACCTGGCGGCAGCAGTCGCCGCGCGGATGGCCCGCCAGCAGGTCCTGTACGCCGAGGGAAAGCGGTTCCGCTTCATCGTGGGCGAGCCGGCGCTCAGGTGGTGGCGTGGCTCGACTGAGGTAATGCTCGGCCAGCTCGACCGGCTGGGGCAGATGCTGACCCTGCCGAACGTGGCCGTCGGCATCCTGCCGCTGGACCGCGAGATGCCGGTCTGGAACCACCACGGCTTCACCGTGTTCAGCGACCGGGCTCGCGACGCCGAGGACCTCGTCCACGTCGAGACCCTGCAGACCGGCCTCAACGTCCGCAACACCGATGACGTCGCCCGCTACCTCGACGCCTTCGAGCGGCTCTACCTGCGCGCCGCGCACGCCGAAGCGGTTGCCCGCATCTGCTTCTGCGTCGCCGACGCCGCCCTCGGGGTCGTCTGCGGCGACGTCGGCGCGGGCAAGACCGTCGCCGTCCGCGCCGCCGTCGCGACCCTCGACCAAAGGCACTGTTGCATCTGGCGATCAGCCGCCTCGACCTCCTCCACTGAGATCCGGAACGCCACGAATCGCCCTCATGATCGGCCGCTTTGAGAAGTTCTCAGAGGCCTCCACATGGGAAGAGGCTCCACTCGGAGACTCGTCAGCCACGCCCTTCGTCCAGATGCAACAGTGTCGTTTGGCGTCGGGCCGAACGGGCCAGCGCGGCCGTGCGGGCGCCCTTGGCTGGGGCCTGGTCGATCACGCCGAGGTGGAACAGGGTGGCGGTGGCGCCGTGCAGCGCCTTGGTCGCCTCCCGCTGGCGGCCGGCGCGGTGCCGTCGCACGGCCGCCTCGAGCGCCGTCCGTCCTGCCTGGAGCATGGTGGCGGTGACCTGGTCGGGCGTGACCTGGTGCAGGGCGGCCACGCGCACCACGGCCGCCCACTGGCGCACGGCGGAGTCGCGGTGAACCCGAGCGTGGTCGCGGTCTGGGTGAACGCGTCATGGAACGCCGGGTGGTGGTGGGCGGCGACATCACCGATAAGGTGCGGGGCGGCGACCAGGTAGTCGGCGCTGGCTGCAAGCTGCCCGGTGACCAGCAGCCAGGCCACGAAGGTGCGGACCCGCTTGGGCAGGGCGAGCTGCTCGGCCAGCGGCAGCGCCGGCCAGTCGGCGGGCAGGCCGACTCGAGCGCAGAACGCCTTGGCGCCCCACAGCCGCTCGGGTCGGATGCTCAAGCCGGCGGTGGCCAGCGCGCGGGTGAAGGCCAGCGTCTGCTGCTCGGCTGAGAGCTGGAGCGCGGGTGGCATCAGCGCACCTGCTCGGGCTTCGGGGCCGCAACGCTGCGGTCGGCCGCGGTGGTGCCGGCGCCAAGGTCGGCGTCGATGGCCTCGGCTGCCTGGGCGTACTCGGTGGCGAGCCAGGCGTTGGCCAGATGCAGATAGATCCGGGTCGACTCGATCGACCGATGACCGGCCTGGGCTTGCACGGCCTCCAGCGCCATGCCCGCCTCCCGCAGCCGAGTCAGGCAGGTGTGCCGCAGTTGATGGCAGGTGAGCCGCTGGAGCCCGGCCCGGCGGCGGGCGCCGTCGAGGACCTCGTCCAGCCCGTCGGCCGACAGCTCCAACCCCCGCCGTGGCCCCTTGAGCACCACGAACACCCGGTCGGTCGCTGAGGTGCGGGGCCGCTCGTGGTCGAGATAGCCGGCCAGGGTGGCGAAGAACCGGCCAGAGACGGGCACGATCCGCTGGTGGCCACCCTTGCCCTCGGCGACGAACAGGCGACGCTGCCCAGCGTTCAGGTCACGCAGGCGCAACCCGAGCACCTCGCAGCGGCGCAAGCCGCCCAGCAGCATCGCCTCGGCCATGGCGCGATCCCGCCGGGTCCGCAGCACCGCCAGGAACGCGTCGACCTCCACGGGTGACAGCACCCGGGGCAGGGTGCGGGGCGTGCGGATCAGCGGCGTGCCCCACCGGGCCGCCTGCGCGGCCGGGCGGCGCGCCATCGTCCCCCGCGGCACCGGGTTGGCCGCCACCCCGGCGTCGCCGAGGGCGACCAGGTAGTTGAACAGTCCCGACACGCTGGCCAGCCGCCGCTTGATGGTGCGGGCGGCCAGGCCGCCTCGCCGTCCTCAAGGCGCACGACCTTCGGGCCGCGGCGGGGGGCGCGCTGCGCCTTGATGAAGCCGAACACGTCGGCGGTGGTGACCTCGGCCGGTTCCTTGGCGACCACACCGAAGAAGACTTTCAGGTCGTAGGCGCAGGCCAGCCAGGTGTTGGGCCGAGCCCTGGCACCGACGAACGCCAGGTAGTCGTCCAGCAGCGGGTGGCCGAGGGTGATGGCACGCGGCTCGACCTCGGCGGCCGAACGGGTGAGGCACAAGGACCAGTCCACGGGGTTCCTCCTCGACGGCCGGCGCCTGGTGCGCCGGGCTCGTGATCGAGGGAGTCAACCAGCCCTGGATCACCCGCATATCTAGACAACCCCACCGTGGGCACCCGAGGCATCCACCACGCCATCGTCGCCGCCCTCGGCGGCACCCCCCGCCCCCACCGCGCCACCCTCATCCCCCAGGCCACCGACGCGCTCGCCACCGAAGCAGCCGAACGCGGCCGCACCCCCGTGCTGGTCATCGACGAAGGCCACCTGCTCGACCACGACCAGCTCGAAGCCATCCGCATGCTCACCAACCACGACCTCGACAGCCGCTGCCCACTGGCCTGCCTGCTGGTCGGCCAGCCCACCCTGCGCCGCAAGATCAAACTCGGCGTGCTCGCCGCCCTCGACCAGCGCATCGCCGTGCGCTACCACATGCCCGGCATGACCCTGGAAGAGACCACCGACTACCTGCGCCACCACCTCCACCTGGCCGGACGATCCGAC
>WNGF01008538.1_pt1 | contig 12025 bp, 12 predicted proteins | sample 5400641 | NCBI WGS metagenome assembly WNGF01 (sample SAMN13153371, study PRJNA577476) | soil metagenome | isolation source: 80 cm soil or saprolite under grassland replicate 2 | place: USA:California | collected 2016-06-15 | reverse complement strand
GAATCGATACTAGAGCCACACAGCGTGACTGATAATCTCGGCGGGGAAGCGGTAGCCCTTGTACGTGGGCGAGGATGCGGTTGTTGTCATGCGACCGATGATACCACATCATGTGGGCGGTCGTTAAGTTGACAATACCTTGCTGGCGCTCGGGCGCATCAAGCACATCGAGATCGGATAGTGTCATCCGGTTTTCGCCACCTTCCCACGATCGTGTTTGGAGTGGTTCTGATGCTCATTCTTCGTCTCTCAAAAACGACCGTTTGTGAGACATCAGGCACTGAATGAGTCGCGATACGACCTCGATCCTTCTCGCGTTCAATACTGTGCGTTCTTGCTTCTCAGCCGCACGTACCGTCCTCCTGTGCGCTTCATCCCGGCTACTCAGTTCCCCCTGTCCATCATTCGCGGACAAAGATGAGCGTTGGGGTTGAAATCAACGCTCCCGAATAGGGTGGTACCTTCCAACGCAACTTGTTCTATACCAACAGCAGCAAACCGAAGCGATCATGATCGGCTGCTACACCGTTCCTTGACCCACACGTTCCCTGGCGCCGTCCCGCAGCTGTTCCACATCGTGCATCGGCGGCGCACCGAAGAGCCGCTTGTACTCGCGGGTGAAGTGCGAAGCGTCACCGTACCCCACGCGGTAGCCGGCGCTTGCGGCGTCCAGCCCCTCGCCGAGCATGAGGCGGCGAGCCTCCTGGAGTCGCAGGTGCTTCTGGAACTGCAACGGGCTCATCGCGGTGAGTGCTCTGAAGTGATGGTGGAAGCCCGAGACGCTCATCCCAAGTTCTCGGGCGATGTCCTCGATCGAGAGTGGCTGGTTGAAGTCGTTCCGCAGCCATTCGATCGCCTCGGTGATGCGATACGTGGAGCCGCCTGGTGCCGCAACCTGACTGAGCCGTGCGCCTTGCGCTCCCATCAGGAGCCGATAGATGATCTCCCGCGTGATGAGTGGTGTGAGGAAACGTGCCTGGGTTGGGGTGTCCAGCAGCCGAACCAGCCGCACCGCCGCGTCCAGTAGCCCCGCGTCAAGTGGACTGACGTCGAGAGCCGTCACGGCGGACTGGCTACGCGACGGGATATGACCAGCCTCGACCATGACTGAGCCGACCAGGGTTGGGTCAAGGTCGAGGACGAGGGCCAAATAGGGACGTTCGTCCGATGCTTCGACAACCCGCGTTGCGATCGGCAGCGCAGCTGTGGCAATCAGGTACTGGGTGGGATCATAGCGGTAGCGGTTGTCGCCCAACATGACTTCCTTGCTGCCCTGCGCGATCGCGCAAAAGGACAGATAGGACATGCCATGCCCCATCTCCGTGGGCGCAGATTCGCGGCGGAGCATCAGCCCATTGAGCGGATAGCTTCTCCCATCGCGACGGGTTGCCCGTCCCAAGCGCTCGACCAGCTCCTCACGGTTTGCTTGCGCCCACGCTCCCTCGCGCTCTGATGGCTGATGGTTTGTCACTTCCATACAACCTTCTCCCCGTGTCCCGCTTGTCGTCATCTCCAGATGTTGCAGGATCGTTGTACGATGCTGGAGGATCATTATACCACTATACGATCCGACGTTTCTATAATGCATACAAACACAACCATCGAGCCCCGCCTCATGAGCGTGCCCTGGACTTTTCGCGCTCCTGTTCACCACCTGCTGCTCCATTGGTGGTGCATGATGCATTGATGGTTCACCGCATGCTCGTGAGCGATGACGACACCATTTTGAAATGCGCACAAGCAATCATACCGCTAGGAAGTACATGCACCCTATGAATTCCAACATGCGCGGCGTCGGCTTTCTCGTGCTGGCGATGTTGACCTTTTCGCTCCAAGACATTGCGGTGAAATGGATTGGCGGCCATTATCCGGTATTGGAGATCGTCGTGTTTCGCAGCGTGGTTGCCATACCACTCACGCTGCTGCTGTTTCGCTATGAAGGGGGCCGGGGACTGCCAACCACCAAACAGCACACCCTGGAATACGTTCGCGGGGGGTTCTATTTTCTTTCGTATACCACCTACTTTATGGGCTTGGCGGCCTTGCCATTGGCTGAAATCGCCGCGATTAAGTTCTCGGGTCCGTTGATGATCACGGTGTTATCGGTGGTGCTCTTGGGCGAAATGGTTGGGCCACGTCGCTGGCTGGCGCTGTTCGTTGGTTTTGGGGGTGTATTGCTGATTGTCAGGCCCGGTGTGGGAAGCTTCAATATGGGCTCGATTTTTATCCTGATATCGGTGCTCTTCTACGCCCTTGCCGCCATCCTGACGCGCAAGCTGCAACCAACCGACAGCAGCGCGACGATGTCCTACTATAGTTCGCTGGTGTATCTGGTCGCCACCCTTGTTTTGACTCCGCTGGTCATCGCGGTTGGCGATGTTCCCCACGCACATCCAAGCGTGGCCTTTTTGTTTCGTCCCTGGGCGACACCATCACTGTTCGATTGGGCGATCATGTCTGCGCTTGGGCTGGTGTGGGCCGGAGGGATGTATTTTACCGCTCGCGCCTATAGTGCGGCGCCTGCCTCGCTGGTTGCCCCGTTTGAATATATCGCGCTGCCAATCAGCGTGATGTGGGGCTTTGTCATTTGGCGAGAGCTTCCGACCTGGACGACATGGGCAGGCGCCGCGTTGACGTTGGCGAGTGGCTTGTATATTTTGTATCGCGAGCGGAAGGAACGCGCCATGAAAGCGGTGGTACGCAGCGAACAAGCGGTCACTGTCACCACCCATTAGGATACCGAGTGGCCAACTACGTGTAAAAGAAAGCATCAGTATGGAACGTCTCAGGGGGAAGGTTGCGATCGTCACGGGCGTTGGGAGTGGCATTGGCGAGGCCACGGCGCGACTGATGGCGCGCGAAGGCGCCTCAGTGGTCGTCGCTGACATTGATGGAGTTGCCGCCAAACGGGTTGCCGGCGAACTTACCAGCGCGATGGCCGCCGAAGTCGATGTTTCGAATGAGGCGCACATTGTCCACATGATGGAGCTGGCCATCGAGACGTTCGGCGGTATTGATATCGTGCACAACAACGCGACCGACTCGAAGACCAACGCCACCGACATCGATATCGTTACCCTCGACATGGAGCTTTTTGATCGGCTCGTCGCTGTCAACCTCAAGAGTGTGGTGATGGCCTGCAAGCATGCCATCCCGCACATGCTGGCGCGGGGAGGTGGCGCGATCGTCAACACGGCCTCAATCGAGGCATTTGTCGGACGCGGCGTGCGTGCGGTCTACGGAGCGTCGAAGGCTGGCGTCGTCCTTTTGACGAAAGCTGTGGCGGCACAGTATGGTGCGCGAGGAATCCGGTGCAACGCTGTCGCGCCTGGCCTGGTGCTCACACCTGCGGTGAAGTTGACATCCACTCATAACTCCCTATCGGGCCGCCACCCGTGGAGGAAGGCTGCGATTTGAGGTGGAAATGGACCATGCTCGCGATAGTACGCTTTGAGGATGGCGTCAGTTGTCACCAGGGAGAGCAGGCGCCGCAGCCCGCGCGTCAGCGTGATCTTACCCGGTCTGCGGTCCGCGCGCACTTCCCAGCCGCCCAGTTTGGCCAGTAGTTGCATCGCTTCCCACTCCAGCGTCACGCCCAACTGATATAAGAAGCCGGCCGCCACCCAGGCCAACGCCACCAGCGTGCGGATGCCTTCCAAGTCCAGCACTTGCACCTCCTCCCAGCCCAGGCACTCCTTGCTAAACTTGAAGCTGTCTTCTACGCTCCATCTCTGGCGGTACATCTGGAAGATGCGCAGCGCCTGCGCCGCCGTTTCGACCTCCCAATCGGTGAGCAGCACCCAGGGGTCCAGATTGCTGTCCAGCAAGCGCACCTCGACCAGCCACACCGTCTTGGTGACCCACACCGCCTCGCCCGCTCGCCGCACATTCGTGTCATAGCTGACCTGAAGCGCGCCAGCACGGATCTCGACCGTAACCGATTGGCGCTTGGCGCGCCGCTGCCCTCTCTTGCGCACCTCCAGCAGGGTTTGCGCGCGCGCGCGCAGCGGCAGCGTCCCAAGCGCCTGGGCAATACTGCCTCTCTGCCAGCCGCCGGTCTGCTTGGGAAACGTGATCAACCGATCCAGATGATACAGTCGCACCAGCACATGTTCGTCCTGCTCCCAGATGGTGCGCCACACGGCGACATCATCAAAGCCGCTATCCAGAATCCAGGTAAAAAGCATCTGCGCCTTCAGCGGCGCAATCGCCTTACTGGTGGTCTGGAGCGCCTGTTGTACCTCTCTAGGTTCGCTCACAAAGTCCGGGGCTGTGCTACTGAACAGCCGATGATACAGGATGCCGCGGCGCTGTTGTGTCAGGGCCAGCACGGTGAGGGTCTGATAGCCATTGACCAGTCCGCCAGCGAGCGCGCGCACTTTCATGAGCTGCGGCATCTCTTTGGCGTAGGGTTTGCGCAAGTCCGAGCCATCGGCAATCAGCCAAAGCTCCTCGCTTTTCTGCTCGGCGAGCTGGGCCAGCGCGTGGGTGCGCATCTGCGCGGTCAGATGCAAGGCGTCCAGGTCGGGCGAGCGTTTGGTCGTCTCGCCTCTCACCATCCGAATGATGCGTTGAGCGCCCTTCTTGACCGCTCCCAGGATGGGCGACTGGGCAGCAATCCGGGTACAGACCAGGCTGCCACTGCTGATAATGCCTTTGACGGTTTCGGTCAAGGTCGTCCAGGTGCGGCGATCGCCGACCAGCGACTCAAAGGACTCCAGATAGTGGGTGAAGGGGTCATTCCAGTCCAGTTCCCATTTCATGGCGGCTCCTCCGAATGTGCCAGAAAACACCGCCCGGATTCTACCGCACCACCGAAAAGAGAATTATGAGTGGATGTCAAGGTGAAGGACTTGACGCCAGAGCAGCGAGCGGCGTCAAACAAACGCTATCCGATGCCACGACTCTGTGAGCCGAACGACGTGGCGAATGCCGTCCTCTTTCTAGCGTCGGACGAAGCTGGTTTTGTGAACGGCACCACGCTGATGGTCGAGGGCGGTGCGACTGTCTATATGCCGAGCATCCAATTCACTGGGCAGGGACAATGAGTATACGTCTCATCGTGCTTGACCTTCCTCCTCTATCACGCGCCATCCAACCCGCCGTTGCACCCGACTGCATCGCTCGCAGCACGAAGGAGCCGAACCAATGACGACGTGGACACAGCATGAGCTCGCCACGATCGGAGGAGCGGACGAACTCCAGCTCGCGTCACTCCGGCGTGATGACTCACTACGCAAACCGGTGACGATCTGGGTCGTGCGCCACGGCGACGACCTGTTTGTGCGATCGTACAACGGTCGAGCCGCTGCCTGGTTCCGTAGTATGGCGGTACGCCACGAAGGCATCATCCGTGCTGGCGGCATCAGCAAGGAAGTGACCTTTGAGGAAGAAATCAACCCTGGCATCAACGACCAGATCGATGCCGCCTATCGGGTCAAATACCGCCGCTCCGGTGGTGGGTATGTCAATGCGATGGTGGCTCCTGCGGCGCGCGCAGCGACAATCAAGCTCGTGCCGCGTGTGACAGGTCATTCCTAAAAGGAGCTGAAAGGAAAGCATCATGAAGAAACGAACGCTTGGAAACAGCAACCTCGAAGTCTCGGCCCTGGGACTTGGCTGCATGAGCATGACTGGTGGCTATAGTGCGTCGCCGAACCGGCAGGAGATGATCGCCCTGATTCGCGCAGCTGTCGAGCGCGGGGTCACGTTCTTCGATACTGCCCAGGTCTACGGCCAGTTTACGAACGAGGAACTGGTCGGCGAAGCGCTCGCCCCCGTGCGCGACCAGGTGGTGATCGCCACCAAATTCGGTCATGACTTCGGCCCGAACAGAGATCAGCAGGGTCTCAATCGACGCAATAGTCGGCCCGAATACATCAAGCAGACCGTCGAGGACTCACTCAAGCGGCTGCGGGTCGAGACGATTGACCTCCTGTATCAACATCGTGTGGACACGGAGGTGCCGATCGAAGAGGTTGCAGGGGCGGTAAAGGACTTGATCCAAGCCGGCAAGGTCAAGCACTTTGGCCTTTCTGAAGCCGCCGCGCAGACAATCCGCCGCGCCCACGCAGTGCTGCCCGTCACGGCCGTCCAGAGCGAGTATTCCCTGTGGTGGCGACGCCCCGAGGAGGAGGTGCTGCCAACCCTCGAGGAGCTCGGGATCGGCTTCGTCCCCTTCAGTCCACTGGGCAAGGGCTTCCTTACGGGCAAGATCGACGAGAACACCGCGTTCGACAGCAGTGACATCCGCAGTACTATCCCTCGCTTCACACCGCAGGCCAGGAAGGCGAATCAGGCCCTGGTCGATCTGCTTGGTAGCATCGCGCAGCAGAAAAACGCCACGCCCGCCCAGATCGCGCTGGCCTGGCTGCTGGCCCAAAAGCCGTGGATTGTGCCCATCCCTGGCACCCGCAGGCTCGAACGGCTGGACGAGAACCTCGGCGCGGTTGCTGTCGAACTCACCGCCGACGATCTGCGCGCCATCGAAAGCGCCGCCGCGCAAATCACGGTGCAAGGCGCTCGGTATCCAGAATTCCTGGAACAACAAACCAATCTATGAGCAGGCGAGCAGCGGAGGTTCCGATGAGCAGTTCAGGTGTGGGGTCTCAAAAGGTGAAGGCGGGCGACATCCCCACCACGACCTTTGGCAAGACCGGCATGAAGGTAAGCATTATCGCCCAAGGTGGAGCGCGGATGGATCTGCATCCGACTATTCAGGCAGCGGCGACGCACGTCCGCACCGTGTATGAACTTGGCGTGACCTACTTCGACTGTGCGCGGGGATACTGGAATGGGCGCTCCGAAGAAGCCTATGGCATTGGTCTGCAAGGTGTCCGCAAGAACGTGTTTCTCACCACCAAAAGCCAAAAGCGCACTGCGAAGGAAGCACAGCAGGATCTGGAAACCTCGCTCCGCCTCCTGAAGACTGAATACGTTGATCTCTGGCAGGTGCATGCCGTCGATAGTCAGAATGACATCGACGCTATTCTGGGTCCCGGTGGCGCAGTGGAGGCGTTTGAGGCGGCGAAACAAGCAGGCAAATGCCGCTTTATTGGCTTCACTGGGCACTACGATCCTGACGTACTTGCCGCGTTGTTGAAGGCATACGATCGGTGGGATAGCGTGATGATGCCGATTAACGCGGCAGACCATGCATATCTCAGCTTTGAGCAAAGGACGCTGCCGGTGGCGATCGAACGCGGCGTAGGCACCCAGGCGATCAAGATTTTCGGCAAGGCGTTTTTACTCCGGTCGCTGAACCCGACTGAATGCCTCCGGTATGCGTTGAGCCAGCCAGGAGTCCATGTCGCCATTTGTGGCGCAGGCACGCAAGGACAGATGGAAGACAACATTCGGGCAGTTCAGCATTTCACCAAGATGACACCCGACGAGATGGCCGACGTCCAGAAGCGAGCCATTGTTGGTGCAGGCGTGCAAAGCGGATCGGCAATGGAATACTGGAAAAAGAAGGCTGATACCTGATACCAGCGTACGTTCATCGAACGATGCTGGTATCACCGAGACCCTGTTCTGACGATACAGCCAGGAGGAACAGAGCCTCCTAGCTGTATCGTGTAGCAATAAGGAGAACGATTTATGGACATTCTACGCAATGGTTCACGGCCATCGCAGCAGGTGTCGCCGGAGTATTTCACTGGCAAAGTTCGCCTTGATCCGCTGTTTGCGGCCCACGACCCAGCCCGCGCAGGTGGCGCATGTGTGACCTTTGAGCCGGGTGCGCGCACGGCGTGGCATACCCATCCGCTGGGGCAAACGCTGATCGTCACGGCGGGCTGCGGCTGGGCGCAACGTGAGGGCGGCCCGATCGAGGAGATCAAACCGGGCGATGTGGTATGGTTTCCGCCGGGTGAGAAGCATTGGCACGGCGCCACACCAACCACCGCCATGACCCATATCGCCATTCAAGAGCAGCATGATGGCAACGTCGTGGACTGGATGGAAAAAGTGACGGACGAACAGTATCTTGGATAATCATACCAAGACATCATAAGGACATAGCTCATGCGAGGAGCGATACTCTATGGTCCGCGTGATATCCGCTTTGAGGAGCGCACGGAACCGACGATCATCGAGCCAACGGATGCGATCATCCGGCTCGCAGCTACCTGTGTCTGTGGGTCCGACCTGTGGCCCTACCGCGGCATTGAGCCGATCAATAAGCCGAGGCCGATGGGACATGAGTACGTCGGCATCGTGGAAGAAACCGGCAGCGCGGTCAAGAACATCAAGCCTGGCCAGTTCGTCGTCGGCTCGTTCTTCGCCTCGGACAACACGTGCGCCATCTGCCAGGCAGGGTACCAGAGCCGGTGTGTAGACGCCCGGCCGATCGGCGCGGAGGGCGCGCAGGCGCCCCGGCTACGCGTTCCGCTGGCAGACGGCACCCTGGTCGCCACCCCGGACATTCCCGCCGACGATCTGATCCCGAGCCTGCTGGCGGCCTCCGACGTGCTCGGTACCGGCTGGTTCGGCGCCGTCGCCGCCGAGGTCAGCCCGGGCAAGACAGTCGCGGTCGTCGGCGACGGCGCGGTCGGTCTGCTCGCGGTTCTGGCGGCCAAGCAGCTTGGCGCCGAGCGGATCATCGCGATGAGCCGGCACACGTCCCGTCAGCAGCTCGCGCTGGAGTTCGGCGCGACCGACATCGTCACTGAGCGCGGCGACGCAGGTGTGACGGCGATCAAGCAGCTCACCGACGGGCTTGGCGCCCACTCGGTGGTCGAGGCGGTCGGCACCCAGGAGTCGATGATGCAGGCCATCCGCTCCACCCGCCCTGGCGGGCATGTTGGCTACGTCGGCGTCGCCCACGGCGTCGAGCTGCCGGGTGAGGAATTGTTCTTTGCCGAAGTCCATCTCCATGGTGGCCCTGCCCCGGTGCGCCGCTTCCTGCCCGAGCTGATCGACCTGATCTGGAAGCGGACGATCAACCCCGGCAAGGTGTTCGACCTGACCCTGCCGCTCGACCAGGTAGCGGAGGGCTACCGTGCGATGGACGAGCGCCGCGCGATCAAGACACTGCTGCTGCCGTAAGGCAAAGATCACGATGATTACATGGTCGAACGACGAACTGCACACGATCGCTGAGGCCGATGACCTGCACCTCTCCTGGCCATACGGGAGACAGCAATGGTAACGACTCTGATTGACAATAGAAGCTGCATGACGTGGTGAAGGCAGGCAAGGCCCGCTCTATCGGCGCCTAGGCCAGGTGGGCGTGGACAGAAGGCGCTGCACGTCGCCGAGACGCCTAGCTGGTACAGAAGAAGCCGGTGACAGCGCCGATCATCGGGGCGACGAAAATCGCACATCTGGAAGCCCCGTACGTGCTGCATTGTATCGTCGGCCGTCAGGAAAGGAAGATGACAGATATCACATGAAGCCATACGTGATCTGCCATATGATGTCAAGCGTGGATGGGCGCATCTTGCCCGACCGCTGGCATCCCTCAGTTGAGGATCGAGGGGTGTACGAGCGGCTGCACAACGAACTCGGATGTGACGCGTGGCTGGTGGGCCGGGTGACGGGACAGGAGTTCGCCTCGCGCGAGGCCCCCTATCCCTCGTACACGGGCGCACCGTTGGGCCGGGAGAACTGGTTCGTGCGGAAGCAGGCCGACGCGTGGGCGGTGGTACTCGACGCCGGGGGCAAGATCGCGTAGGGCCGCGACGAGGTGGGCGGTGACCCGCTGGTCGTGGTGCTCACGCAGGCGGTCTCGGACAGCCACCTCGCCGGGCTGCGTGAGGAGGGTGTCTCGTGCATCTTTGCCGGAGAGCGGGAGATCGACCTCGCGGCGGCGCTGGTGGCGCTGAACCATGAGCTGGGGATACGTCGCCTGCTGCTGGAAGGCGGTGGCGCAGCCAATGGCGCCCTGCTCCAGGCTGGGCTGGTCGATGCGCTCAGCCTGGTAATCGCCCCGAGCGTCGAGGGCGTGCCGGGCGGGCCGGCCGTGTTTGACATCCATGGTAAGCCGGGCGCCCTGAATGTGATGGGGATGGCGCTGGAGAGCTGCCAGGTGCTGGAGCGCGGCTTTGTCTGGTTGCGCTACCGCTTCTCGTGGGGCACGTGACCATTGCTGGCTCGCACTGGGTGGTCGAGGCGGTCGGCACCCACGAGTCGATGATGCAGTCCATCCGCGCCACCCGCCCCGGCGGGCACGTCGGCTTCGTCGGGGTCACCCACGGCATGGAGCTGCCCGGTGAGGAGCTGTTCTTCGCTGCGGTCCACCTGCACGGCGGCCCTGGCTGGCTGATCCGCGAGGCGTACCACGACGCTGCCTAACGGGCGCGGACGATAAGGCTAAGGAGGTTTACGCATGTCCGTAGCAATCACACCACACGACTTCCCAGAGATCCGCTGGCAGGGTCATTGGATCTGGGTACCGGAGGAGCCGATCACGCCGAGTGGGTCCTTGTCGGCCGGTATCAACCCGCAAGCGCCGGAGACCCACGGCCTGTTCCGCAAACGCGTTCACCTCGACCAGGTTCCAGACCGCGCGCCTGCCCGCGTCACTGCCGACTCGCGCTATGCGCTCTTCGTCAACTGTCAGGAGGTCTTTCGCGGTCCGCTTCGCAGCCAGCCCCGGCGCCTGCATTACGACCTGTTCGACCTCGCGCCCTACCTGCAACCCGGCGAGAACATCCTGGCGGTGTACGTCAAGTATTATGGCACGCCGAAATCCTACTGGATGCCGGCGACGCCGAACCTGACGCTCGGCAAGACCGGTATCCTGGTCTTCGAGGCGCATTTGGGTGTGGCGGGTTGGCTGGTCAGCGACGCGAGCTGGAAGGCCAGGAGGGTCGATGCGTGGTCCGATGACTGGCGCGACGACATCGACGATCCGGTCGGTGGGGGCGTTCCGATCGAGGTATTCGATGCGCGTCGCTTCCCTCACGACTGGCGCGACGCCAGGTTCGACGATAGCGGCTGGGGCGCAGCTCAGGTCGTGCCGGCCATGCATATCGGCGGCTTCGCCCACACGCAGCCTCCGACTGACCCCTACGGTCCGCTCTATCCCCGCCCGCTTGCCAAGCTGGGCGGCCAGATCCAAGCGCCCGCGACGGTGCAGGTCGAGACGTTAGATGGTCAGGTGGACACAGCCATTGCTAGTCCGTTCAAGCGGGTTCGGGCGGCGGTGGCGCTCCACGCTGGACGCACAACACCGGCTGAACGTTTGCCGATTACAGTGGACGTGCCATCCGGCGGGATGGTGCGACTGAACCTCGACATGGGTCATATCGTCTCAGGCTTTGTCACGTTCGAGATCCAAGCGCCGTCTGGCACCGTGCTGGATCTCGCCTACCTGGAAGAGCCGCTCAACGATCCCACCAGCAATATCGACGTGCGTGCCGGGACGCGGTATATCGCCCGGGGAGCGAACGACCGTTTTCAGGTGTTTGACTCGAACGGCTTCCGCTATGCCTATATCCTGGTGCATGGGGTGCACGGTTCGGTCACGCTGCAGAGCTTTGCGGTGCAGGAGCAACTCTACCCATGGGAGGAGGGCGCAAGCTTCACCTGCGACGATGAGGAGTTGAACCGCATTTTCGCGGCGGGCATTCGCACGGTGCAACTCAACTCGCACGATTCGTTTATTGACTGTCCAACCCGCGAACAGCGTGCCTGGGTGGGCGATGGGGTCGTCCACCAGATGGTCCACCTGGCAACGAATCGCGACTGGCGGTTGGCCTGGCACTTCCTGACGCTCGGCAACTCGCCGCGCTCGGATGGTATGCTGCCGATGAGCGTCGTGGGCGAGATCGAGGCGCGGGGGGCCTTCACCATCCCCGACTGGGCGCTGCACTGGGTCCACGGTGTCTACAATTGCTACCGTTTCAGCGGTGATCGGGACGTGGTCAAGACGCTGATGCCAACGATCGAGCGGGTGTTGCGCTGGTATGTCCCCTATCAGACAGCAGGCGGCGTACTGAAGGACGTGAGTGAATGGAATTTGGTGGACTGGTCGAGTGTACTGGTCAATGACACGAGCTCGCTCCTGACCGCGTTGTGG
>WNGF01008536.1_pt1 | contig 12026 bp, 9 predicted proteins | sample 5400641 | NCBI WGS metagenome assembly WNGF01 (sample SAMN13153371, study PRJNA577476) | soil metagenome | isolation source: 80 cm soil or saprolite under grassland replicate 2 | place: USA:California | collected 2016-06-15 | reverse complement strand
CGAGAGTTTTCGAGAAGGGGATTTATGGTTCTCTGTATAAACTCTCGATTTGAGAACAATGAATCTCTAGTTGACTGGGAATTGATACCGCTAGACGTGGCGCAAGGAGTAAATCACCTTAAGAACGTCCAGCACATGAACAAGGTGATACTCTACGGCAACAGTGGTGGCGGCGTGACGATGAGTTTTTATCAAGCGGTTGCAGAAAACGGTCCGTCGGTGTGCCAGGGACCGAACAAGCTGGTCCAGTGCGGCAGTAACCTGGCGGGCTTGATGCGTGCAGACGGAATCATACTTTCTGACGGACATCCAGGAAATCCCATTTTGAGGTTAAGAAGTATTAATCCGGCAGTCAATAATGAGTCCCATTCGGACCACTTGATCTCGCCTCTGAATCCCTTTGATCACGCAAACGGTTATAACGCGAACGGGGCTTCAAGCTACTCTGACACATTCAAAGAGAAATACTTTAAGGCGCAGGCGGAGCGAATGAACCGGCTTATTGATAGCGCACTGGAGCTGCTCCAACGCATAGAAGAAGGAAATTATGTCTACACGGACGACGCGCCCTTCAATATCGGAAGGTTTGACGGGGCGCGACTCCTGTCGCTCGACCCGAGTATCCGTCACACGACTATCCAGCCGGAAAAATTACTCAAAAACGATGGTAGCATCGCGATACAGATTATCGAGAGTATCGCTCCATCTCGCCCGGAACTCAGAGAGGCCAACCAAACCTTCAGCGAAGGTTCGAGGGACGGGTTAACCGTAAGGTCATTTCTCAGCAGCAACGCAATCAGAGCCATCAATTCCATGGACGAAAAGCAAATTGATCTCTGTTCGAGCAACAATTCTACGCCGTGCATGCTTCAGAATGTCACCGTGCCTCTTCTTGCTGCTGCTAATCAGGCTTCCTTCCAGAATCTGATTCAGGAAGTGGAGATCAATTATCTGTATGCGAAAAGCCCAGATAAGGATTTTATCGTCGTAGAAGGGGCAACAACGGGAGTAACGCCATGCACGAACTGTCCCCTACCGGCCGCGGCTTATTCAAATGTGACAAAGAATTTTTTCGATTACGCGGCGAAATGGATCAATGACAGATTCTAATTTTTGTCTTTCGTCGAAATTTAGCGGCTCCTGATCTCAAAACGCGGTCGCGTTTTTTGCTTGACGCGTCCACCAACGAAAGGAGTGTGTCATGCGTCCCATCAAAGCATCCAGCCTGAGGTTCACAACTCTACTGTCTCCTCAACGATATTTCCGACGACAGCCGAGCTTTGTCCTCGGTAATCTCCTGGTCGGTGCTTCCCTGGTAATTCTTGGCGGCCATACGAACTTGACCGCACAAGCGCCAGATCCGATGACCGCGTGCCTGAACCTTGCGAATCTCAATAAGTTCCCGGTGACGCCAACGCAGATCACGCTCGCCAAGTGGAACCCGGCTGGCACAACCTCGGCCAATGGCGTGCCGTTGCCGGATCACTGTCAGCTGCGAGGTATTATTAATCAACGTATCGGCGTGGACGGGTACCCCTATGGCGACATGTTCGAAGTGCGACTGCCGACGCCGAGTCTTTGGAACGGTCGCTTCATGTTCCAGGGCGGCGGTGGCACAGAAGGCTCCGTGCCCGCTGCCACGGGATCGGCCGGGACACTGTCCCCGACGCTCGCTCGCGGCTGGGCCGTGGCGAGCCAGGATGGCGGACATGAGAACAGCCAGCTGCCCTTCTCCCTGCAGTTCACCCTCGATCCCCAAGCGGTCGCTGACCACGCATTCCGTTCGATTCAGGTCGTCACGCAGACGGCGAAGTTTCTCATCAACGCTTACTACGGGAAGTCACCGGATTATTCGTACTCCGTCGGCTGCTCCACGGGTGGTCGGCAAGGGACGGTGTTTTCACAGAGGTTTCCCCGAGTATTTCGACGGGATTGTCGCTGGCGATCCGGTTTATGATCTAGAGGCGATCGCTCTCAGCGAAGATTGGGGTGTGCAGCAGATCAAGGCGATCACTCCGACGCCAAGCGGCAGTCCGATTTTGTACCCGGCATTTCCGGTCGCGGATCAGCAGCTCTTCACGCGCGCCATTCTGCAAGCCTGTGATGGTCTCGACGGAGCAGTGGACGGCATCATCGACGACCTTAAGACGTGCCAGGCGCACTTCGATCCGGCCACCTACGTGTTCTCGGATACGGCGCAGCCTCTGCAATGTACTGGAGCGAAAACGGTGACCTGCCTCAGTCCGGGACAAGTTAATGCCGTCAAGAACATCAACCAAGGACCAAGGAACTCGTTGGGACAAACGATAGAGGTCCCTGCGGGTGCGGCGGTCCATCCGCATCCCGACAATACCGTCATGGGCTATCCCTACGATGGAGGTTTCATGGCTCCAGCCGGCATCCCGTCGCGCAAGATCGGCACGCCGACGTCGACTCCAGGAGATTTTGCTTTGGGGCTTGGACAAATCCCCTATCTGTGGCTGTCGCCTGCGAGGCCAAGCTTCAATCCGCTGGATTTCGATTGGGATACCGACGTGGCTGATTTGACCCCGGAATCGCCGTTGGTCTCCTATTCAACATCTCTTAACATCGAGAAGTTCAGAAATCGCGGCGGCAAGATCATCTGGTACCATGGGCTGAGCGATCCTGGCCCATCCGTGGCCTTTGCGATCGAGTATTACACCGCGCTGGCAAAGAAGAGCGGCGGCTTGCGCCATGCCCAGGACTTCTCCCGCCTGTATCTCATTCCCAATATGGGTCATTGCAGTGGCGGGCCTTCGACCGATCAGTTCGATATATTGTCGCCGCTGGTCGACTGGGTCGAGCATGGCGTTGCACCGCACGAGATCATCGCGTCGGGCAGGAATTTCACCACTGCGCCGTCAACGCGCAGCCGGCCTCTTTGTCCCTATCCGCAGGAAGCGCGCTATATCGGTCCCGCCGGCGGCGATCTGAGCGTCGCGAGCAATTATCACTGCATCCTGCCGCCCGGCATCGACGATCATGGAAACGGTCATAACAAGAATTGATGCAGCGGCATGGATCCAGCAGGGTTGTTAGGACAACGTTCATGGGCCTGCAGCACCTTATCGATTGGGTTGCTGACGGCACTGTCCCGCCTCACGCCGAGTACATGGAAGTCGACAACGACACCAGTGACGGCACGCGTGTCGCGCTCGACGAGTTCGGTAACGCCAAAGGCGGCGTGCGGACCACTTATCTCGACGTGCCGATCTGTACTTACGCGATCCCCAACAGCGGTCCCGGCTTGTGCAACCAAACCGGCTATCAGACGCCGCTCCCGGAAGACGTGCTCCGATCGGTGTACAAAAATCCCGGCGTATACGTGAGCCAAGTCAATCAGCGTCTGATGGAATTGATCCGCGACGGTTGGTTTCCCAAAGAGTACGCCGACGATTATGTGAGGGGCGACTTGAAGGACGCGGACATCCCAAACCCCGGGCACAAGGAGGCGCAGTAATCGTTAAGGCCGATTCGCCAATGAGATGGAATACAGTTTCCCATCACGCACTATCGACCCCACCGCCGCGTCCGGTTTTGTCCACTTCCGTAATGGCGTCCTAGAGTGACATAAGCTATGACGGAGGCAAGGCTCGATCTAGATAAGTGTGGCGGAGTAAATGCTCAAGGGCTTCAATTTCCCGTGCGCCGTGCGCCGGTCAACCTGCGTCAGAGTTCGTGGCTGCGAGCCGCGGCTAATTGCCCGTCTTCGGGTAGATGAGCGAGCAGTTCCATCAGCGTCTCATACTTCGCTGGTTTCGTAAGATGCGCGTCGAAGCCGGCCTCTTTAGTTCGCTGGCGGTCCAGCTGATGCCCCCAGCCGGACAATGCGATCAGTAACATACGTTTGCCCCACGGCTGTTCGCGTATCATACGCGCGGCCTCGTAACCGTTGAGTTTGGGCATCGCGAGGTCAAGCACCGCCACATCGGGACGGAATTGCGCGGCGGTTTCAACGGCTTCAATGCCATCTTGGGCGACTTGAACCTCGTTACCGTCCTGCCGTAGCAGCCGCGCGAGAATCTCGGCGGACTGCGGGAAATCATCGGCGACCAGAATGCGCCGGCAACGATTGCCAGTGGTGTAGCCATTGCCGCTATCCTCTTCGAAGCGCTCTTGCAGCGATTCATACGGGAGCACGGGAAGGTGAACGATAAACTCGCTGCCACGGTTCACGCCGTCGCTGCGGACTTCGACATTGCCGCCGTGCATTCCGGCCAACCGATGCACCAGGGTAAGGCCCAGCCCCAGACCTCCTTCAGAACGAGTGAAAGAGCGGTCGACTTGGTAAAATAAGTCAAACACATGCGGTAAGTTCTCCGGGGCGATGCCAATACCCGTGTCTTTGACGCGGACGACGACGGTATCACCGGCCTGCTCGACGTTTAGCCAAATATGGCCGGGGCTCGGTGTGTATTTTGCGGCGTTATTCAGCAGGTTCATAAAAACCTGCGTTAGCCTTACCCGGTCGGCTTCAACGTAAACCGAATCCTGCGACATAGTGACCGTTAGTTCGTGATGCCGTTGGTCAATCAACGGCCGGCTCGATTCTACCGCCCCCCCAATCACCTCTGCTAAATTGAGCGGCTCTCGTTGCAAAACGAGCTTCTCACGGGTGATGCGACTCACATCGAAAAGGTCGTCGGTCAACCGGGTCAGATAATTGACCTGCCTGTCGATGATATCGTGCCCCCAGTGGGGATCGGATTCGGGGATGCCGGGTGTTCGTTCGAGCGTAACGACATTGCGAATGAGGGACAACGGGTTACGCAGTTCGTGCGCGAGGGTGGCCAAGAACTCATCCTTGCGCCGGTCGGCGTCGCGCAGCGCGGCGTCGCTTTCGCGCAGCGCGTTGTCGAGCCGTAATTTTTCGACGGCCAACCAGGTGCGTTCGGCCACCACATTGATCAAAGCGATTTCCCGCTCACTCCATTGGTACCGGTCGGTGGCGGCGACGATGAACGCCGAAACCAATTTGCCGTCGCGCAGCATTGGCGCGACGACAAAAGCACTGACGCCCAGCTGGCGGTAGGTTTTGACATATTCCACAGTACGCTCATCACCGTCGACGTCGGCGATCGCGGTTGTTTGGCCTGATCTTGCCGCGCTGATCACGGACGGACTGAGCGCGCTAAGAGGATAACTACCCACTAGCGACGGTACATGGGGGTGATAGTCGCGCTGGACGGTAAAGCGATCATGCTCGGCGTCCACCTCGATGAATCCGCACCGGCTTACTTTCAAATGCTCGCCAAGCGCAACCGCGACCGCCCAGAGCAGCTCGTCTGTATTGGCGGCAAAGCGGATGCATTCGCCAAGATCAAGCAGGAAAAGCGTGTCCGCCTCTGCCTCCTTGCGCCGAGTAATATCTTGAACCGCTACGTTCACGCCAAGCAACTCGCCGCTCTCGTTGTGCACCGGATAGTAGCTACAGAGGGAATGCCGGCGTTCTTTCAGACGGCCCGGAATAACACCCTGAACTTCCTCATCAATGACGGGGTGACCGGTATCAATCACGCGCCGGTAATGGGCTTCGACAGTGTCTGCCAATTCCGGCATGGCGTCGCGGACCGTTTTGCCAAGAAAATAGTCGGGTGAACGCCCGTTCATCTCGGCCAGAGCGTCGTTAATGGAGATGTAGCGCAGGTCGCGGTCGACAAAGCACAGCCCGACCGGGGCCGACGCGTAAATCGTATTCAGTTGCGCCAGTCTTTCATTGGCAACTCGTTCATTCTCGCGCATGACCTCTTGCACTTGTCGGTGGCGTAGGCCCAGAATCGTGACAGTCCAGATCATCAGCACCGCAAGGCCGTGATTGACAATGTAAATCCAACTGGGGACGTCTGGCATCGGCGGCGATAAAAAATAGTTGAAGATCGTCAGTATTGTGCAAGTCGACGCCGCCAAGATTTTTTCGCGGGTTCCGGGCAGGGCAACGACGAGCAGCAATCCGGCGATATAACTGACCGGAAGAGCCGGACCGATGGGCGTCCAGATATCAGTGACAAACATAAAGACCAAAAGCAGCGGTACCAATAGCCAAATCAGCCAACCGTGGGTCACGATTGCCGAGAAAAGGGGCTTCACCGAAGTTGTTTGACCACTGTGTCGGGAAGTTTGCGATCGGTGGATTGGCATTACCATCTACTCGTGCAGTCGCTTCATCTTTTTACGAAATAAGGACTAAGTGTAGCAAACCATCTCATTGCCATACAAGAACAAGTTGCTTTTCGAGACGCCAGCAGCACCTTCCTGCAGCGGGCAAAGCGCATAATCGTCACGCAATATGGTGGCAAAATGCTCAATAGGGACCCTGCCTGCCTTGGTACCGATTTCCGTAAAATTTAGTGATGTCTCCAGATGTTCTATCCTGGCTCTGACTCCTTGACAACCCATGCTGCGCAGACGATAGATGGCAGCAGCACGGTTAAAAGGGAGTCGCGTATGGCGAGCACGAGACAATACTATCGGGATTTTCGCGAGCATCTAACAGCGCTGGAGGAACGCGGCAAGCTGGTGCGCATTAAACGCGCCATCAACAAGGACACGGAATTGATGCCGCTCGTGCGCTGGCAATTTCGCGGCTTGGATGAGCGCGAGCGCAAGGCGTTCATATTCGAGAACGTCGTCGACAGCAAAGGTAGACGCTATGCGATGCCGGTGACGGTTGGAACATTGGCGGCAACCAGCGAAATTTACGCCATCGGCCTGATGTGTGGCCCCGAAGAGATCCATGAACGCTGGGCACAGGCGCAACTCAACCCGATTGAACCCATTAAAGTTACCCGCGCGCCGGCCCAAGAGGTTGTCTGGCAGGAACAGGATTTATTAGCCGGTCACGGGCTCGACATGATTCCGGTGCCGATTTCTACTCCCGGCTTCGACAACGCGCCGTATCTCACCTCAGCCAACTGGATCACTAAAGATATTGAAACGGGTATTTACAACATCGGTAACTATCGTAGCCAGATCAAAGCGCCGAACCGTACCGGCGGACTATTCACATCGCAGCATATGGGACAGCACTGGCGTAAATGTAAAGCCAAAGACAAGCGACTCGAGGCGTGCATCGCCATCGGCGTGATCCCGAGTATCGCCTATGCGGCGACAGCCAAGATTCCCTACGACTTCGACGAATACCGACTCGCCGGCGGTCTGGCCGGCGCGCCTGTAGAGCTGGTTCAAGCTAAAACCGTTGACCTGCTGGTGCCGGCAACGGCCGAGATTATTATCGAAGGTACAATTCCGACGGATGTTGTCGAGCCTGAGGGGCCGTTCGGTGAATATCCAGGCTATATGGGTCACCGGACGATTTCGCCGTTCTTGGAGGTGACCTGTATTACGCACCGCCGTGAGCCGATCTACACGGCGCTCATGAGCCAGTTTCCCCCAAGCGAGTCGAGCAAGATCAAACACACGGGCACGGAAAAAATCATTTACAAATTCCTGCGGCACGACAGCGGCAACGCGGCGGTGATCGATGTGGCCTTACATGACGAAGTCAGCGGCAGCGGCCAGGCGTACTGTGTCATCAAGATGCGTAACGCGAGCAAGGCCGACGCCTGGCGCGCATTAAATGCGTCTGCGGGTTTTACCGGCAGCTACGCGAAAGTCTGCATCGCCGTGGATGAAGACGTCGATATTCACGATCCCGCGATGATCAATTGGGCGATCTGTTACAGCATGAGACCGGATGAAGATGTGGCTATCGTCAAGGGAAAATCACCCGGGCTCGATCCGTCGACGTACCCGCCGGGAATGGAGAGTGAAGAAAAGCGGCTGAGCTCGACTTCGGCGCTGCTCATTAACGCCGTTCGTCCCTGGCCCTACACGCCTGTGTCGCTGCCGAAGAAAGAGTTCATGGAACGATCCAAACAAATTTGGGAAGAGCTGGAACTACCGCCGCTCAAGCCGCGCATGCCCTGGTACGGTTACAGTCTCGGGGCATGGGCTAAAGAGGACGAGGAAGAGGCGGAGCTGGCAGTCAAAGGCGATTATTTCAAAACCGGCGAGAAGCAAACGACTCAGAGGAAAAAGGCATAAGAAAAGCATAAGAAGACGCACGACAACGTTTAGAAAAGTCCAGGTATCCAGCGTTTCACGTTTGCTAGATAATTCTCGTAAGGCCGACCGAGTAGTTTAATCAGTTTCTTCTCGTCGCCGATTACGCGACGATGGAACCAGACCGCGACAGCTGCGGTGATGAAACCAGCGATCCATGATTTCAAGGTCAGAGTTAGGCCGATTAGAAAAATAATGTGACCGAGATACATCGGATTGCGACTGTAACCGTACGGCCCGCTGGAGACGAGTTTATCCGGCGGTGCTTCCAATCCAGGGCCGCCGCCGCCAAGTTTGAGCCGATAATGGCCGCACAGAAGGTACTGAAGATAGCCCCAGATCATCAGCGGCAAAAACCAGAGATTGGGCGCGAAGTGCGGGCCGCGGATAACTACCTCCCACAGGAGCGTCACGATCGGGTAGAGGACGAAAGTTCTAATCGGCGTGCGGCTTAAGAATCGCGTCATCGCTTATCGCTCGAAGCTTACAAAACTCGATGTTGCATGGTGGACAAATTCCCTGCCAATTTGAATAACGCAACTCAGAAATACAACAGAGCGCGCTACAGATGTCATTTGATTTTGCCTATCTAGTCGTGGGTATTACCCTGCTCCTTGCCGCTTTCGTCAAGGGCGCCACGGGTCTCGGATTTCCGCTGATCGCGACGCCCACGGTCGCGCTCCTGCTCGATATCCGAACCGCCGTGACGGTGCTGATTCTGCCCAATCTGTTCATGGACTCTGCACAAATTATCCGTGACGGTTTGCCTTACGATATCTTGCGGCGCTTAAAAGGTTTTATAGTGCCGACTATCATCGGCGTTTTTTTGGGCACCATGGTCTTGGTCAAGACCCCCTTGTGGGTACTCAATCTTGGTCTCGGTGTGATGGTGCTGGTCTTCGTGATCTCGAACTTGCTTAGGTTGGATTTCACGGTCTCACCACAACAGGAAAATTTTTTTTCGCGCATCTTCGGCTTGCTCAGCGGTTTTCTAAACGGCGTGACCAACGCTGCCGGCCCTGCTCTGGCGATCTATTTTTATAGTCTTAAGTTGGATAAGCGTACCTTCGTAAAATCGCTCGCAACGATCTTCGTGACGACGAAACTCAGCCAGTTGGTGGCGATCTCGACGTGGAATTTGTTCAACTGGTATACGATAAAGCTATCGCTGGTGGTACTCTCGTTTAGCCTCGCAGGTTTTTACGCGGGCATGAAAGCTCAGGATAGGGTCAACCAAAGGAATTTTAATCGTGGACTGCTGGTGCTGTTGGCTTTGGTCGGCGTGATATTGATCGTACGCGCGATTACCCAGGATGCGTGAAATCAACCTTATCGCCAGACCGTGTTCGCGGTATTCACCACGAGCTCCAGTTTTCGTCTTTGATTATCCGGAGAAATGCGGTTGCCTATAATTGATGAAGCAAAACCGCACTGAGGGCTCAGTCCCAGGCGGTCCTTTGAAATATAGCGGCTGGCTTCGACGATCCGCCGCGTCAATAATTCAATGGATTCGAGATCCGGTTTCTTCGTGGTCACCAGCCCTAAGACGACGAATTTGTCGTTCGGGATGTCTCGTAAGGGCTCGAACGAGCCGGATCGGGCATCGTCAAATTCCAATAGCAACCGTTGCGCATCAAGCCGGCGAAACAACTCGCGGCTGATCGCTTCGTAACCCCCTTGGGACAGCCACCGGCTGCCCTGGTTGCCGCGTCAAACGTGAAAACCAAACGTAACATCGCGAAAGCCCTTCATCATGGCATTGTCGAGCTCGATACCAAGGGACAACCACTGGTCGAAACTCCATCCGAGTCCTTCGTAAAATCTGCGAGTAGCGGGATCAAGCAGCAGACCGTAGTGCGGCGCGTCAATTTGAATGTACAGAGCTCCCAGTCGAATAAGCTCGACCACTTCCTCGCGCAGGACTTTAACGACGTCGGCGAGAAAAGCGTCGAGCGTCGGATAGGCGTCTCGCGAATATGTTGGCGACCAGAAATTCGCCCACAGCCCCGGGCTGGGAAGGGTTATCTTGGGAACTCGACTGGTTTTGCTCTTAAGGTATGCAAATTCATCCGCCGAAAGATAACGAAGACGCTTGAGCTTGGCGATTGCGCCGAGGCGGCGAGGTCGACGTTTCTTCTGTACGCCATGCTCGTCGTACCACTCTCCCCAAAGAAAAGCATCGAGATTGAAGTCGCCGAAGCCGCTGACGGCAGCGGGCATTTGACTTTGAAACGACTGGCGGCGCATCTCGCCGTCCGTGACAACCCGCAAACCGACAGTCTCCTGCAGAGCGATTGCCTCATCGACAGCGCGATCTTCGATGTCTTTGAATTGAGCAGCAGTGATCGCTCCGCCGGGGAGTTGCTTTTGTGCATCAAGTAGCCCGGGCGGTCGAAGAAGGCTTCCGACGATGTCGGCGTGAACGGTGATCATGCTCTCTTATCCTGGCTTGCCATCGCTTCATTGGCAAGGTGAGTTGAGTCACTAACTCAACTTAAGTAGGCGCCGAAATGAAAGCAAGTCTTTCTGTCGAGACATTGAATCTCGCTAAACCTAAGATGGGCTGAACATTGAGGGGTCCACTGTATTTCCCTTCATGTACAGAGAGACTAAGCCGATCGGCAGTTCGTCCATTAGGCCGGTTACGCCACTGATGCGGGTGCTGGCGCAGAAAAATTCGGCGCAAATTGAAGGCAGGTTCAATATTGAACTACAGACGAACAGGAAAACTGCTAATAAGTAGTTCAGATTTCGTTCGCCGAGAAGGATTTGCGGCTATCAGGCTGTTCCGTTCTAATTCGGTCTTGTAAAAGAGGCCGTCGTATTGCTGTTTGATCAGGGGATGCGCCGCATTGCTGACTATTACAGAGATTCCTTTCACAGCCAGCGTCTGCGCAACTTTCGCTAATCTAAGTTCATCTGAATGATGAAACAGCTTGGAATTGTATTTTATGAACCCGTTGGCCGCAGCTTATTTCTCTTCATCCCAAGGCATCGCGGGAAGTTTGTCGAGACCTTTAACGAAGTGGTCGAGATTGAAGGGCTGCTGCCGTTTCAGCACGTCGAAGATTTCGGCAGAGACCACACAAGCGATCAGTCGCTTCGCCTCGTTTTCAGCGTGACCGGCTTCAACGAGACGTTTGAAGCTCTGTTGTGTCTGGGGAGGATCGTTGCTGCGCAGCTGGTTATCTACCACCTCCATGATCGCGGCTTGCAAATGGGGATTGGTTTCTGATTTCGGCATATCTTACTCCTGCTATCCATCACAGGGCTGGCGCATAGAGGTGATCCGGTAAGCCGCGGATGTAGTCGATGGTTTCCTTCAACGAAATTACATCGGCGTACTTCATCGCCATGTCGAAGAGATTGATCTTGTGCGATGCTTGCCCTCGGTCGAAGACGCATTCTTCGACCACGGAAACTTTCATGTTGTAGGAAAACGCGTCGATCACGCTGGCACGCACGCAGCCGCTGGTGGTCGTGCCTGCGACTAAGACGCTGTCGGCGTGAACCTCGTTGAGCATACTCATGAGCGGCGTGCCGAAAAATGCGCTGGGTTTCTGCTTGCGCACGACGATGTCTCCTGGCTGCGGCGCGATTTCAGAGACGATCTCATTGCCCTTATCCCAGGTTTCGCTCATATCTTCAGTGGACCGGCTATTTTTTGCTTGCCAGCGGCCGAAGGCGACGCTGTTGGAGCGGTCGTCGTGGCCGGTGGTGTAAAATGTCGGCAAATGTTTTTTCCTCGCTTCGGCGAGCAATTTGCCAATGTGATGTACGCCTTGCCATCCTTCGGCCCCGCAGCTGTTGCGAAAGCGTTTGACCGATTCGAGAATCGGCTCCGACTTGTCGCCGACAAAGTTGTAATTCACGTCAATGACAAGAATAGCCGGCCGTTGGCCGAAGCCCGCCCGCTTGCCGTAGCCCGAGAGGGCAAATACTTC
>WNGF01014286.1_pt1 | contig 12027 bp, 10 predicted proteins | sample 5400641 | NCBI WGS metagenome assembly WNGF01 (sample SAMN13153371, study PRJNA577476) | soil metagenome | isolation source: 80 cm soil or saprolite under grassland replicate 2 | place: USA:California | collected 2016-06-15 | reverse complement strand
AGGCGGATCAGCTCGCGGTCGCGATAGGCCTTCCGCTCCTCCGGCGAGTTGATGAGTGAGAGGTCATGCGCCCGCATCCGCTCTAGGACGGAGACGTTGCGCTCGGGATCGACGACGTCGCGCGCCGCCTGCGTGGTCAGACGCTCGAGCGTGTGCGAGCCGCCGGCGTCGAAGAAGCCGCGCGAGTTGGAGTCGGTGTTGATGTAGACGACGCCGTGCTGCCGCAGCTCGTCGGCGTGCTCCTCGGCCCACTCGGTCGAGCCGAGGAGGCCTTCCTCCTCGCCGTCCCAGGCGAAGTAGATGATGGTCCGCTTCGGCGTCCATCCGCTCTTCACCAGCTCGCCGATCGCGCGCGCCTCGGCCAGCTCCGCGACGAGACCGCTGATCGGATCGCTCGCGCCGTTGACCCAGGCGTCGTGGTGATTGCCGCGCATGATCCACTGCTCGCCGCGCTCGCTCCCCTGCAGGCGCGCCACGACGTCGTAGGCCGGCACGATGTTCCAGTTGAAGGCGAGCTTCATGTGCACGCGCGCCGGACCGCCGCCGAGGTGGTAGGTGATGGGGAGCGCGCCGCGCCAGTCCGGCGGCGCGACCGGACCTTCGAGCGCGCGCAGCAGCGGAAGCGCGTCGCTGTAGGAGATCGGGAGGACTGGGATCTTCGTGAAGACGTCGACGTCTTTGATGTCGAGGCGCTTGGCGTTCTTCGTCGCGCCGATGCCGGGCGTGAGCGGATCGCCAGGATGTACCGGCATGTCCATGACCGAGCCGCGTTGCGCGCCGACGTCGTTGCGGTAGGCGCCCTTCGGATAGACGTCGCCCTGGAAGTAGCCGTCGTCGCGCGGATCGGAGTAGATGATGCAGCCGATCGCGCCGTGCTCCGCCGCGACCTTCGGCTTGATGCCGCGCCACGAGCCGCCGTAGCGGGCAATGACGATTTTTCCCTTGACGTCGACGCCGCGCCGCTCGAGCTGGTCGTAGTCGGCCGGGATGCCGTAGTTGACGTAGACGAGGTCGCCGGTGACGTCGCCGTCGACGGAGTAGGCGTTGTAGACCGGAAGCTGCTCCGCGGTCTGCCCGCTGGTCGCATCCTGCGGCAGCGGCGCCTCGGCCAGCTTCGCCGTGTAGCGCTCCGGCGCCACGAGCTCGACGAGGCGCGTCTTCGGTGTCGGAAAGAGGACGTCGAACTGCTCGATGTGCGTGTCGTACCCCCACGACTTGAAGAGCGACTCGAGGAAGAGCGCGTTGTCGTGGTCGTACGCGGAGCCGAGGTGATGCGGCCGCGCCGAGAGGCGCTTCATCCAGGCGCGAAGATCGTCCCGATTTAGCTTCGTGTCGAACTGCGCCTCGAGGGCGTGCTCTTTCGCCGCGTTCGTGGAGTTGAAGCCAAAGATCGGCTTCTCATCGGCGGGAAGGGCGGCGGTGGAGAGAAGGAAGAGGAGAACAGCGAAGCGGCGAAACATGGGAGCGCATTCTACGCGCCGCCGGGTAGGTGTCGTACCCGAATCCGCTTCGGCGTGGCAAGCACGATCGCCCCGATCAACTTACCGAAGCCCTTGTCAAGTGTCACGAGCACCCGCCGTTCGGCAGCAGCACGGGCGAGGATCTGGTCATCGCCGGGATCGCGACTCCACTCGCCGGTCCAGACTACATCGTGACCCGCAAGCGACAGCTTCTCTGCAAGCCAGCGCGGCAAGCAGTTGTCAATCAGGAGTTTCACTCGCCACGAGCGCGGGCATGAATGACTCGTTCTCGATCACGCCCGAGGCATACACGAGGCAGGCCTTCACGTCATCCATCTCGAGCCAGTCGTACGCGTCGACAATCTCCTTGGGCGGCGAGCCGGCAGCCAGCATGTCGAGCACCTGGGACACTGCCAGTCGATGCCCGCGGATGATCGCCTTCCCGCCGTAGATCTCGGGATTGAACGTGATTCGCTCCAGCAGTTCCCGCTCGCTCATCCCCAAGATTCTACCTCGGTATACTCGCCGCCCATGTGCGGCATCAACGCGATTTACGCATACCGCGGCTCGGCGCCGGGCGTCGATCGCGACGAGCTCATCGCGTGCCGCGACGCCATGCGCTCGCGCGGGCCGGACGGGGCCGATGCCTGGGTCTCCGACGACGGGCGGGTGGGGATGGGGCACCGGCGGCTGGCGATCATCGACCTTTCGCCGGGCGGGGCGCAGCCGATGCGGCGCGGGGAGCTCGTCATCGTCTTCAACGGCGAGATCTACAACTATCGCGAGCTGCGCGCGCAGTTGCCGGATGTGCGGTTCACGTCGCAGTCCGACACCGAAGTGCTGCTGCGCCTATACGAGCGCGACGGCGAGGCGATGCTCGCGAAGCTGCGCGGGATGTTCGCGCTCGCCCTGTGGGACGGCGCGCGCAAGCGGATGCTTCTAGCGCGCGACCCATACGGCATCAAGCCGCTCTATTTCGCCGACGATGGCGGCACGCTGCGCGTGGCCTCACAGGTGCGGGCGCTCATAGCGAGCGGCACAGTGTCGCGGCAATTCGATCCCGCCGGCGCAGCCGGCTTTTTTCTGAGAGGCACCGTGCCGGAGCCGTTCACGATGTACCGCGCCATCCGCTCGCTGCCGGCGGGGTCGTATGCGTTCGTCGATGAAAACGGCGTCGCGGAAAGGCAGTACTTCTCGATCGCGGCGACATTGCGCGACGCGGTCGAAAGCGCGGAAGACTTCACCGAAGCGCAGCGCCGCGAGATCGTCCACGACGCCGTCCTCGAATCGGTCCGCTACCACATGGTCGCCGACGTCCCCGTCGGTGCCTTTCTCTCCGCCGGCATCGACTCCACCGCCGTCGTGGCGCTGGCGCGCGAGAGCGGCGCCGCCGACCTGCAGACCCTCACGCTTCGCTTCGAGGAGTACCGCGGCCGTGTCAACGACGAGGCACCGCTGGCGGCGCTCGTGGCAACGCGGTACGGCGTGCGCCACGACATCCGCGAGCTCTCGCTCAGCGCCTTCAAGGCCGAGCTGCCGCGGATCTTCGAGGCCATGGACCAGCCGAGCGTCGACGGATTGAACAGCTACTTCATCAGCAAGGCCGCGCACGAGCATGGGCTGAAGGTGGCGATGTCGGGCACCGGCGGCGACGAGCTCTTCGGCGGCTACACGTCGTTTCGCGACATCCCCCGCTGGATGCCGATCACCTCCGTCCTCGCACGCGTCCCGCACCTCGGCGACGCCGTGCACCGCGTCAACGCCGCGCTGGCGCGGCGCAGCCGTCACGTCAGCCCGAAGATGGGCGAGATCGTCCGCTACGGCGCCTCGTGGGCCGGCGCCTACCTGGTCAAGCGCGGCCGCTTCCTCGCCGCGGAACTGCCGTCGGTGCTCGGCGAGGAGATCGCGCGCGAGGGTCTGCAGCGCCTCCAGATCCTGGGGATCATCGAGCAGACCGTGACCCCCGATCCCGGCAACGCCTACGCGCGCGTGGCCGCGCTCGAGTCGTCGCTCTATCTGCGCAACCAGCTCCTCCGCGACATGGATTGGGCGAGCATGGCGCACTCGCTCGAGGTCCGCGTGCCGCTCGTCGACGCGCACCTGCTGCGGAAGCTCGCCCCCGCGCTGGTGACGCGGCGCGAGCGCGGCAAGCAACTCCTCGCCTGCGCGCCACGGCCGCCGCTGCCCGAGGCCGTACGCAACCGGCGCAAGACCGGCTTCACGCTGCCGATCAACGAGTGGCTGAAGGAAGAGGGGCGCGTCGAGCTCGGGAAGCGGAGCTGGGCGCGCAAGGTCTACGAGGTGATGTTCGCGCCCGACCGAGGACGTTGGTGACGCCGCGCCTCAGTGCTTCGTCTTCTTCGTCGTCTTCGTGCCGGTCGTCGTGGCGATGGTGGCGGTCGTCGCGGTGGGCGTCATGACCGCTTCGGTGGTCGTGCCTGGCGCGGCAATCGTCGACGTCGTGGCCGTGCTGGCGCCGTGTACCTCTTCCGTCCCTGTGATCGCGAGCGTGCCAGTCGCTTTCGACGGAGCGGCGGTGCCGAGCTGCTGCGCGGCGTTCGTTGCGTCCGTGGCAACCGAGGCCGGCTCGCCGGTGCCGCTCGTGCCATTCGCGGGGTTGCGATCGGTGGCGTTGCCCATCGTGCCGGTCTCCGCCGGCTGGTCCTTCTTCGCGCAACCCGCCGCGAGAGCGGTTGCGAGCAGCACGATCAACAGCGGATGACGCATGGAAGCACTCCTTCGCCGGCGACTGACGCAAAAGGCGTGCGCAGCACCCTGTAGACTCGACCGGATGAGGCACTGGCTGACGTTCGGCGCGATTGTGGTCACGATCATCACGCTGGTACGCATCGCCTCGACCTACAGCGTCTTCTCCGAGACGAACGACGAGCCGATGCACGTCTCCTGCGGCCTGCAGATCTACGAACAGCACCAGTACGACTATCAGACCGCGAATCCGCCGTTGCCGCGGCTGTTTATCGCTGCCGGCCCGAGGATGCTCGGCGCGCGCCTCGCGCCCGACATGCCGTTTCCCGGCTTTCAGAAGACGTTCTACTCCGCCGGAAATTACCCGAGGACGCTGATCGCCGCGCGCGCCGGGACGCTCGTCTTCGTGCTCATCGCGCTCGCCGCGGCGTGGGGGTGGGCGCGGCGGGAAGCGGGTCCGCTGGCCGCGTTTCTGACGGTGCTGCTGCTCGCCGGCGAGCCGCTGTTCCTCGGACACGGAGGCTTGGCCACGCACGATGCCGCCGCGGCCGCCGGCATGGCCGTCTCGCTCTTCGCCTTCTCGCGATGGCTCGAGCGCCCAGGCCGGAGGGCTGGGGATTCCTCGCCGTCGATGCGGCTCGGAATGACACGAGCGGCGAACGCGGGATTGCTCGGCGCCGCGTACGGCTTCGCGATGCTCTGCAAGTTCTCCTGCGTCGTCTTCGTGCCGGCGGCGTGGGCGGCCATCCTCCTGGTGCGCGCGCTCCGGCGCCGCGCGCCGCGCCCGCGCGAGATCGGCGCGATGCTGGTCATCGTCTGTCTCGCCTCCGCCGCCGTCGTCTGGGCCGGCTACGGCTTTTCCTTCGGCACCCTCATGCCGATGGGCTTCGTCACCGAGGTCATTTCGTATCCGCCGCTGCTGTCGTGGCACCTGCCGGCGCCGCGGTTCATCGACGGCCTGGCCATGATTCGTCACTTCGATCGCGAGGGGATGACCTCGTATCTGTACGGCCATCTCCGCACGAGAGGATGGTGGTACTACTTCCCCGTTGCCGTCGCGCTCAAAACCACGCTGCCGCTGCTCGCGCTCGCGATTCTCGGCCTCGTCGTCGCGCGCCGCTCGCCCGCCGCGGAGACGCTCGCCGCGGCTGCCGCCATCCTCGTCGTCACGTTTCCGAGCACGCTCGACATCGGCGTGCGCTACGTCCTGCCGCTCTACGTGCCGCTCGCATTCGCCGGCGCCGTGACGGCGACGGTCATGCTCGAGCGCTCTCGCGCCTGGCGCGCCGCCGCGGCCGTGCTGATCGTCGCGCACGTCGCCGTCTCTGCGCTCGCGCATCCCGACTACGTCGCCTACTTCAACGCGCTCGCGGGACACAACCCGTCACGCTGGCTGATCGACAGCAACCTGGAGTGGGGTCAGGACGCGAAGCGACTCGCCGAGGTCGCGCGCGAACTGCGCGTCGACTACCTCCATAACGCAGTCATGTCCATCGCCGACTTCGACGTCCTCGGTTTTCCGCCGCGGAACAACGTCAGCCCCGGCGACCAAACCCACGGCTGGCTGGCGGTCGGCGAGCACTTCTATCGGATCACGAAAGCCGAGCTCGGCGGACGGCTGTGGCTCGATGGCCGGCCGTACCGCCGCGTCGGAAAATCGATTCGGCTCTACCACATCCCTTAGGAGGGTGCGCGGCAGAACGTCGCCACGTGAGGCAATCGCGCGGCGGGCTTTGCCAACCAACGCCGCCGGCCGTGCCGGCTAGCGCACGCTCATCGGCTCGGTGCCCAGCACGCGCTGTAGACTCCGCGGACGGTATGGCGATCGGGAGGCCGCGCATCACGCTGACGCGTCTCGGCACGATCCTCGTCGTGCTCGCGACAGTGGCGCGCATCGCCGCGACGTACGACGTCTTCTCGGAGACGACCGACGAGCCGATGCACGTCTCCAGCGGCCTGCAGATCTACGAGCAGCACCGATACGATGTTCAAACCGCGAGTCCGCCGCTGCCGCGGCTGTTCATCGCCGCCGGCCCATGGCTCCTCGGCGTCCGGCTTCCTCGCCGGATGCCGGTTCCCGGAATGATGAAAATGTTCTACACGGGCGGCAAATACCCGGCGTCGCTCATCACGGCGCGCGCTGGAACGCTCGTTTTCGTGATCGTCGCGCTCGGCGCCGCGTGGGCTTGGGCGCGGCGCGAAGCGGGCGAGCTCGCCGCGTTTCTGACGGTACTGCTCCTCGCGGGCGAGCCGCTTTTTCTCGCCCACGGCGGCCTGGCGACGCATGATGCCGCAGCGGCCGCGGGCACTGCCGTCTCGCTGCTGGCGTTCTCCCGCTGGCTGGAGCGGCCGGGGCCGCGCAATGCGGCGCTGCTGGGCGTGGCGTATGGCTTCGCGGTGCTCTGCAAATTCTCATGCATTGTCTTCGTCCCGGTCGCATCCGCGGCGATTCTTCTCGTACGACGGCAGCGGCCGTCCCTCCGTGCCGTCGCCACCACGCCAGCGATCGTCTGCGGCGTTTCCGCGCTCGTCATCTGGGCCGGCTACGGCTTTTCGGTCGGCACGGTTCTCCCGATGGGCTTCGTCCACGAGATCATCGGTCAATCGGCGCTGCTGTCGTGGCGTATCCCCGCGCCCCGCTTCGTCGACGGCATCGCGATGGTCCGCCACTTCGACCGCAACGGGACGCTTTCGTATTTCCACGGCCACATCAGCTCGGGCGGCTGGTGGTACTACTTCCCCGCCGCGGTCGCGCTGAAGACCACGCTACCGCTGCTCGCGCTGGCGATCGCCGGCCTCTTCGTCGCGCGCCGTACGCCGGCGATGCAGGGGCTTGCCGCCGCGGGCACGATCCTCCTCACCACGCTGAGCAGCTCGCTCGACATCGGCGCGCGCTACATCCTGCCGCTCTACGTGCCGCTCGCGTTCGCCGGCGCGGTGGCGGCAGCGACGATGCTCGACCGCTCGCGACGCATGCGCATCGCCGCGATCGTCCTCGTCGTCGCGCACGTGGCAGTGTCAGCGCTCGCGCATCCCGACTACATTGCGTACTTCAACGCCATCGCGGGAAAGAACCCGTCGGAATGGCTGATCGACAGCAATCTCGAATGGGGGCAGGACACCAGGCGCCTCGCCGAGGTTGCGCGCGAGATGCACGTCGACTACCTCCGCCACTCCATCGTCTCCTTCGCCGACTTCGACGTCCTCGGGTTTCCGCCGCGGAAGAGCTTCAGCCCCGGCGACGAAACCGATGGCTGGCTTGCGGTCGGCGAGCACTTCTATCGGATTACGAAAGCCGAGCGCGGCGGACGGCTGTGGCTCGATGGCCGGCCATTCCGCCGCGTCGGAAAATCGATTCGGCTCTACCACATCCCCTAGGCCGGCACGGCCGGCTGCGTGGTTGCCCAAGGCCGCCGCACGATCATCGCCTGATTGTCGTTCTGCCGCGCAACCTTCTAGGAGACCGCGCGGCAGAACGTGCCACAGGCGCGACTGGCATTCGAGGCTTTGCCAACCGACGCCGCCGGCCGTGCCGGCTAATGCACGCTCATCGGCTCGGGCTCGAGCTCCAGGGCGAGCTTGCCGTCGTGCAGGTTCACGAACACCGTGTCGCCCGGCTTGAACTTCCCTTCCAGCAGGCGGAGCGCCAGGGGATCGATGATCTCGCGCTGCAGGGCGCGCTTGAGCGGCCTCGCGCCGAAGGCGGGGTCGTAGCCCTCGCGGGCGATGTGGTCCTTGGCCGCCTCGCTGATCTCGAGCGTCAGGCCGCGCTCGGCGATCATCTTCGTCAGCGCGCGGAGCTGGATCTCGATGATCCGCTTGATGTGTCCGAGGTCGAGGGCGTGGAAGATGATCACGTCGTCGATGCGGTTGAGGAACTCCGGGCGGAAGTGGCGGTGCAGCTCCTCCTCCACCTTGCGGCGCATCTCCTCTTCCTGCGCCGGCGTCTGCATCGACTTCTGGAAGTCGAAGATGTACTGCGCGCCGACATTGGACGTCATGATGATCACCGTGTTCTTGAAATTGACCACGCGCCCCTTCGAGTCGGTCAGACGCCCGTCGTCGAGGATCTGCAGCATCACGTTGAACACCTCCGGATGCGCTTTCTCGATCTCGTCGAAGAGCACCACCGCGTACGGCCGGCGGCGGATGGCCTCGGTGAGCTGCCCCCCCTCCTCGTAGCCGACGTAGCCCGGCGGCGCGCCGATGAGCCGCGCCACGGCGTGGCGCTCCATGTACTCCGACATGTCGATACGCACCATGGCGTGCTCGTCGTCGAACAGATACTCGGCCAGCGCGCGGGCCAGCTCCGTCTTACCGACGCCGGTCGGGCCCATGAAGATGAACGAGCCGATCGGCCGGTTCGGGTCCTTGAGGCCGGCGCGGGAGCGGCGCACCGCATTCGACACCGCGGTCACCGCCTCGTCCTGGCCGACCACGCGCCGGCGGAGGTTGTCCTCCATCCGCACGAGCTTCTGGATCTCCGACTCGAGCATCTTCGTGACCGGGATGCCGGTCCACTTGGAGACGATCTCGGCGATGTCCTCGTCCGTCACTTCCTCGCGCAGCAGCGCGCCGCCCTTCTGCATCTCGGCGAGCTTCGCCGACGCTCCCTCGAGGTCGCGGTTGAGCTGCGGCATCAGGCCGTAGCGGAGCTCCGCGGCCTTGTTCAGGTCGCCCTCCCGCTCGGCGCGGTTCGCGGCCTCGCGCGTGTCCTCGATCTTCTTCTTCAGATCGGTGATCTGGGCGATGACCGCCTTCTCGCTCTCCCACTGCGATCTCAGCCCGGCCATCTTCTCCTGGATCCCGGCGAGCTCGGCCTCGATGGCTTTGAGGCGCTCCTTCGCGAACGGATTGTCTTCCTTCGCCAGCGCCTTCTGCTCGATCTCGAGCTGGATCTGGCGGCGGCGCAGCTCGTCGATCTCCTGCGGCATCGAGGTCAGCTCGATGCGCAGCCGCGAGGCTGCCTCGTCGACGAGGTCGATGGCCTTGTCGGGAAGGAAGCGGTCGGTGATGTAGCGGTGCGACAGCGTGGCCGCCGCGACGATCGCGGAGTCCTGGATCTTCACGCCGTGATGGACTTCGTAGCGCTCCTTGAGGCCGCGCAGGATGGCGATCGTGTCCTCGACCGTCGGCTCGCCGACGAAGACCGGCTGGAAGCGCCGCTCCAGCGCCGCGTCCTTCTCGATGTGCTTCTGGTACTCGTTGAGCGTCGTGGCGCCAATGGCGCGCAGCTCGCCGCGCGCGAGCGCCGGCTTGAGCATGTTCGACGCGTCCATCGCCCCCTCGGCCGCGCCGGCGCCGACGAGGGTGTGCAGCTCGTCGATGAAGAGGACAACTTCGCCCTCGCTCTCCTCGACTTCCTTGATCACCGCCTTGAGGCGGTCTTCGAACTCGCCGCGGTACTTGGCGCCCGCGATCATCGCGCCGAGATCGAGGGCGACGACGCGCTTGTTCTTGAGCCCCTCGGGGACGTCGCCTTCGACGACGCGGCGCGCCAGCCCCTCGACGATGGCGGTCTTGCCGACGCCCGGCTCGCCAATGAGCACGGGGTTGTTCTTCGTGCGGCGCGAGAGCACCTGGATTACGCGGCGAATCTCCTCGTCGCGGCCGATGACCGGATCGAGCTTGCCGCGCCGCGCGAGCTGGGTGAGGTCGCGCGCGTAGCGCTCCAGCTCGGGATTCTGATCGGTCACGCGCTGCGTTCCGCGCACCGACTGGAGCGCTTTGAGAACTGCGTCTTACGTCACGCCGTGGCGCTTCAGGATCTCCGCGGCGGTCGAGCCCTTCACCTGGGCGATGGCGAGGAGGAGGTGCTCGGTCGAGACGTACTCGTCGTTGAACTTGGTCGCTTCTTCAAAGGCAAGATCCAACGCGCGGCGCAGGTTCGCGCCGATGAGCGGCTCCGCAGAAGCGCCGCCGACTTTGGAGAACTTGCCGACCTCGACCGCGACGTCGGCCTCGACCGCCGCCGGCGCAACGCCGAGCTTGTTGAGGATCGGCGCGACGATGCCCCCCTCCTGCCGCAGCAGTGCGACGAGAAGATGTTCGGGGGTCGCTTCGGGATTCCCGGCACCGCGCGCCAGGTTCTGTGCCTCGACGACCGCCTCTTGCGCCTTGACCGTTAGCTTATTGAAATTCATAGTTTTGCCTCACATTGAGTCCGTTTGACTCAAGTTGCGTAACCGGCAAATTTTACCGTGCATTCCTCCTGCAAGAAGAGGGCGAGACCGAGGTAAACTGGATTCGTTATGGCCAAAATCGTCAAAGCGAAATATGACGCTCAGCACCAGACGCTTCATTTACTCGAGCCGCTCGAGGGATTTCCAGACGGCGAGGACGTAACCGCCGTCGTAAACAAAGCCGATCCAGAACGGCCGTGGATGGCGCTGAGTGGAATCCTTTCGGGTGAAGACGGCGAATCGTTCGCCCGAGCCGTCGAGGAGGCGTTTCCGATCGAAAAATGATCGAACGCCTGGCGATCGACGCCAATGCGGCGATCGATTTGATGCGTGCTGATCGGGCCGATCCTGCGCCGATTGCCGAAGCGAGAGCGATCCTTCTGCCGCTGCCGGTTCTCGGTGAATTGTTTACCGGCGCCTTCTCATCGCGGCGTCCCGCTACTCACATGAGCGAAATTGAGGAATCGCTGAAAACGTGGCGCGTCATTGAGCCGGACGTCAGAACGGCACTCGTTTACGGAGATCTTCGCGCGAGAATTCGGGTGCCGCAAGCAGTCGGCATGTCCAAGCTCAACGACCTTTGGATCGCCGCCCTCTGCCTCCAGCACGACCTTCCCCTTCTCACGAACGACCACGGCTTCGACCACATCGCCGGCCTCACCGTCATTCATTGGTGAGGCGGCGGCGCGTGGTGCTCGAGCGGCCGGATCAGCTCGGGCGGGTGGCGGATGGGCAGCCGGACCGCGTTGAGGTCGCGGACCGCGTCGATGCCGCGCTTGAGTAGCCAGGCGAGGATGCCGAGGCCGAAGAGCAGGCGCCAGACGTTCCAGACGTCGATGTGGCCTTCGGAAAAGAAGGACAGCGCCACCTCGCCGAGGCAGAGGATCGAGGCGAGCACCATCGCGGGATACGACCGCCGCCAAGCGAGAATCCCGAGCAGCGCGAGCACGAGGCCGGCGGCGCCGATCGCGTACACGGCCTGGTCGGGATTCCCGTAGCGGACCACGGCGCCGGCGAAGAAGATCTGGAGCGCCGCCAGGCACCAGAAGATGCTCACCGTCAGCCAGATCGTGTGCGCGGGATCTCCCTCCGAGCCGGGAAGCGGATGGCCGTTGCGCGTGAGGTAGAGGAACGGCGCGCCGCCGGGGCCGTTTTCGATCCACACGCGCAACAGACTGTAGTCGGGAAGCGCGATATCCAGGCCCTCGTGCAGCTCGTCGCGGCTCGTCCGCGCCAGCTTGACGCCGTCGAAGACGATGAACACCTCGCTCCAGTCCATGTTGCGGCGCAGCTCCAGCCGTTTTCGGCCGTGAGGCTCGATGGGATACCGCTTTCTGAACATCGTCGAAGTATAGCTACGGAGTCGAATACGCCACCACGGGAGCGTGGCTGCTGATGACCTCGCAGCCGGCACATGCTTTCTCGCCGATCACGAGCGCGTGCGGCGGCGGGGGCCAGTCGCCGAGGGCGACGAAGGTCTTCGGAGCGGCTCCCATCTGGGCGCCGAACCAACAGGCGTGGACATAGCGGTCGTCGCCCTGGATGTAGATCGGTCGCTGCCCGCGCCGCAGCGCATCGCGCAGGACCGGACGAAAGCCGACGTCGAACTCGAGCGGACGATTGATGCCGTCGCGGGCATAGACGCGGAAAAACCACGCCGCTTGCGCTGCGCCGGCAAC
>WNGF01016859.1_pt1 | contig 12029 bp, 14 predicted proteins | sample 5400641 | NCBI WGS metagenome assembly WNGF01 (sample SAMN13153371, study PRJNA577476) | soil metagenome | isolation source: 80 cm soil or saprolite under grassland replicate 2 | place: USA:California | collected 2016-06-15 | reverse complement strand
GAAGAGCAGCGCCGGCCGGAAGCCGTTCGATGCCCTCCTGATGTTCAGGATGCTGGTTCTGCAAGCGCTCAACAATCTGTCGGACGAGCAGGTGGAATATCAGGTGCGCGACCGGCTGTTGGGAACCCGATATACAGTCGGGACGTTCGACAATGTCGGGGCGGCCGACGAGTTTAGTGCTCGGGATTTACGAGCGCGCGACTCCATTTCGAGCGCTAGCTGGCGATCAGAGAAAACGCGTCGGCTTAGAACATCCCAATCCGGCAACGAGCCTGACCTCCCTTAAAGAGACTTATCTATTCCTCGTCGCAGCGCGAGGCGCGAAGCGCCAGCCTTGACGCGACCAAATCGATCAGCGATCGAAGACGCAGCCAGAGCCGCAATGACGGAGCCCTAACCGAATAGGCTTGCCGCCGCGATCACGAGTCCTGTTATGAACGCGGCTCCGCAGGACAGCAGAAGCAAGGTTTCGCCCATCCAGGTCCCCCCAGGCCACGAGCTAAAGCCGAGTGTCCTCTCCCGCCTCGGCTGAATTCGGGCGCGGCCCGTCATCCCCGCATGAAAGATGCTGAGTGTTGTGCTGGCGCAACACTGATCGGAGAAGACGGTGCGGACGGTGCGGTAATAGACCGGATAGCCATAGCCGCGACCCGAGGCTCACTGCTGCAAAAATGTCACGCCCCTAACCGGAGTTCGGGGCCTGGCATCGGCGCCTGAACGAAATCGCCGCTTTCGCATTCAGTCAGTCGAACGTGTGGCGCTCACAGGACCATATCCGCCTCCCACGCTCGTCCGCCTCTCGCTGGCTTACGAGCGGCGAAGGGCCAAAGAGGGGAACCCCGACCGATCAACGCGGTTGGGCGTTTCGGTTGTGCTTGACCCATGCGCTGGCTTATGCGCAGGGCGACGGGAGCTGAAGGCGTCAGTGTTAACGGCACGCCTCCTCCGCGACCAGCTGCGCAGCCTGACTGCGGCGCTGCTTGAAGAGGAGCAACTCGACACTATCGAATGTGAGAGCGCTGAAGCCGCGCTTGCCGTCCTACTGATCGGCGGACAGGAGATCGCCATGATCTTCGCGGACGTGCGGCTGCCCGGAGCGATGGACGGCATCGATCTGGCATGGGAGGTCAAGCTGCGCTGGCCTCTGCTTCCCATGGTTCTCACCTCGGGGCATCCGCGCGAGCACGAGCGTGTCCGCGAACTGCCGCCCGGGGTCGCTTTCCTGCCCAAGCCGTGGCAGCCATTCAATGTCCTGGTGGCGTCGATGTGCCGTGGAGAATCACGGTCTACCTCTGTCCTTGTGAGACGTGTTGATTGTCGATAATTGCTGGACCTTGCGTCTTGCCTTTCTGCGAATGCCATATTGCTAGCCCGATTGTGACTGCGGCGCCTATGCCCATTAGGGCGACCGCAATCGTAATGTGGCGCATCGTAGGCTTTGGCCTGAAGCGATTCATAACCCGAAAACTAAGGGCTCTCCGCCCGGTTCCGGTGCGTTTCACCCAAACGCAAAGGAGAATTACACATATCTACGCCAATGAGCCGCCGCGTCCTCAGAGCGCAGGGACCGGGGAACCCCGCCACAACCTTCGCCCAGTGGCGGGTTTTGCCTTTAGTTCCCTGCAGCCTGACTAAGCCGCTCGGGTGCCTTCCTTTCTGAACAGCGGAACCCAAGGCGTGTGCTGTAAAATGGATGTAGAGCGTGGCCCCTGCTGCTGTTCTCTTAACAAATATCTTACATTTCAAAACGAACGGAGCCGGGTATTTGAGCCACTTACAATCGTACCTCGCAACGCATTGCTCGAAAGGAACTTAGAGCGGATCAACTCGATTCTTTGAAGCTGCATTAAGCTTAATGGGCGAATGGGAACGTCTGCTGCCAGTTCAAATCAATTTGCAGCCGGATTTCGAGCGTATCCGGCGTCGCGCACCGTGAGAGAACACATAAAGTGGGGGCACGAATGTATGCCCGTATTAATCGGGCCCGTTCCTCAAAGGCCAGGAAAAGTCATGAACCAGGACCCGCTTTTATAAGGGTTGGTAATCATCTCGCCCTTGTGTGCTTATTCTTGGGAGCTGCATTTGCCGTGTTTGTTTCGGGCTCCATTGAGCAACGAATTGGAAATTTGTTGATCTTTGGTTTGATGCCCGCGGTCGCGTTTTACGCCACCGGCCATATGCTAGGTCAGCTGCTGATATTCGGTGTCAAGCTTTGTGACATGCTTAGTGTGCGCTCCTCTCGGAAGGTCCTGCTCGTCGCACAAGATTTGTTGAGCTGGGCAGGCACCCGATGTCTCGAACTAATGACCGAGCTGAGCAAGCGAGCCTTGGAACCAAGCGCCAGATTTCGCACTCCTCGAACGTCACGTTCGAACATCCAGGCGCACTCGATCACGGCTCAGACTGCAGAAGTCACAGTGGCGACGATTTCAGGCCCTGACGTGCACCGTATTGGGTGGGGCCTGCGGTCGCTGATCGTCACTAGCCTGTTTTTGATCGCGGGTGGTTTTGGCTGGCTTGGTGCGACCGCCTCTTATTGGGCATCTGATCCTCAACGCCAAGAGCTGACCGGGGCAGCGGCTATTCACGCGGTCGTCGAGCAAATCATCCGCGTTGAATCTAACGGCGATCCGAACGCGAAGAACAGACGCTCTACCGCAACGGGACTTGGTCAATTCCTCGAGGAAACGTGGCTCGACATGATCCGCACGCACCGGCCCGATTTAGCTAAGGGGCGCAGCCAAGCGGAAATTCTGGAACTGCGGCAGGATGCCAAAATCGTGCGTGAGATCACCGCCCGATTTTCCGAGCGAAACGCGGAGGTGTTGAAAAGACGGGGTCTGCCTGTGACGCCGGGAACCCTATACTTGGCTCACTTTGCCGGTGCTGCGGGAGCTGTCGCGGTCCTAACGGCAATGGAGCATGCCGACGCTGCCCTCATTATGGCAAACGCCGACGCGACGGGTCGGACCAAGCGAGAAAAAATCATCAAGGCAAATCCTTTCCTGGAACGCTTCACTGTAGCTGACCTTAGGAACTGGGCGGACCGCAAAATGCGGGTTTCTGGGTTGTAAATGGCTGCGGGTTTCTGGGTTGTAAATGGCTGCGGGTTTCTGGGTTGTAAATGGCATTCTCATGGACCGTCGGTGATGCCGTGCCGGCTCGAATCCACAGCAACGTTGAACAAGGGAACAGGATTCGCGTCTGTCCTATGGTCGTCGTGTCTGGCGATGCTTCGTTTTCCTCCGACTTGGCCCCGCTTCGGTGGGGCTTTTTCTTGAATGGGCGGATTTGAACTCACGAGCGGCCGGTTAGGTCCGCTGATACTCCGAACACTTTTATTAATGACCTTGGCCAAGTGTTCGCACGAAGGACCGCTGGCGCATCCGCCAGAGGACAAGCCGCATAGATTTTAATTGCGCGCTAACTCAATCTTGGTCGCGACAGTAAGCGCCCCGACCCGTCGCGATGCAATCGACGGGCCGAGGCTTGGCACAACGCAACCGGCCTCGGAAGCGTCATGCCCCGGATCGAACTCATTCCGCCCTGAGTCGGCTACCGGGACGACGGGACCGTGATTTGGTCAAAATACCGTTCGGCGGGATGTGAACACCCCCCCGTTTTGCATACGATCTTCCTTGTTATCCCGCCCTCCCGGACGGGGCTTTTTTCTTGGGATGCCTCCTCACATCACCGAGCCGGGTGCGGACCTTCCAGCAACCACTAGCCCGCCAGCGATGCAATTTCATGTTCGCTGGAATCCGCCGCTGAACGCGCGGGCGATCGCGATTAGGATGCAAGCTCCGATGAAGCCGGCAATCAAATAGCCGATCCAACCGCCGAGCGAGATACCGAGAAAGCCCAACAGCCAACTAGCCACAGCGGCGCCTACAATGCCGAGCACAATGTTCATCACAAGCCCCATTTGGCTCTTCATGAACTGCTCGGCGAGCCAGCCGGCAATTCCGCCAACGATGATCGCTGCGATCCAGCCGACCTGTTGCTCTTCCATTGGTTCCTCCTAGCAAAGCAGCCAAGATATCCAACCATATAGGATGAGGAGCGCTGCCATGCAGGAAACGCCTGAACAAATGCATGAACGTCTCTTGGAGGTCATTACCGAGCCGGAAATGGATGTGGTGGCCCGGCCCAGCAACTCCCCGGACACTACGACAGGAATGCGTGGGTTGGTCCGATGCCGGACCGGGCCGGGGCCGACTCTGTCATTGCGCGAGGGGTCGCGCGACTCGTTCCCCTGTGCACCGTAACGAGAGGTTAACGCGAGTCGCGGCACGCCTTGGCCGCGTCCTTCGTGGCATTCATGCAGTTGAACGCCTGCTGATGGCCTAAGAACCGCCCAGAATTATTCAAATTCGGAAGCGAGATTCATTTGGGGACGGGGCCACCGGGGATGGTCGGCTCAACCGAGATATGCGGATACGACCATGAGCAAGACTTGCTCGCACTTGCTGCTGCCACATCGATTATGGCTTTATGGTGGGCAGTGCCATAGCCAATACGTTTTTTGGCGTTTCCATCGGCACTATTCTCGCAGTGCGCAGGTTGCGGCGCCGATTACAATCGAGCTGAGCGTCAACGCATCTTTAGAGCACGTTCAGGCCGTACAGCGAGGGGAAGCGTCTTGGTCGGCCTCCGATAGCCGCTGCGCTGGAGAAACGAATCCGTGAGGCTCTGGCGACTCCTGGGCGGCCCGGCATCCGGGTCATTGCCGAGCGGTTCGGCATCAATCCATCGACAGTGCAGCGCATCAGCCGCCCTTTCGACGGCGTAGACGTCGCCGTGGCTTAGCCGCTAGGGGGCGCGATGAAGTGCACTCAACGGCGGCCGGGCCATTTTCGTCCAGATCTTCGCCGCCGGGAGGCTACGGCGCGTACGCATTAACGCGCGATCGGATGTCCGCTTTCGGGGCGAAGCGGACATGCCGCGACCGTCGGCGCCGTATCAATCTGACGCGACTGACCCACAAGAGACATCGGCCACACTCGGTCGCGACTAATCGGTTGTAAAATCGTTCCGCCACCTCCTGACTGAACCTCATCAATTGGATATCCTACGGCGCAGTCCTGGCTCGTCGAGGGTCAGATGCAATTCCGTCAAATAAGGCGGCGCGAGTTCGTCACGCTGTTAGGCGGCGCGGCGGCGGCGTGGCCTCCAGCACTCGTCTCGCGAGGGAGAACTGATCCTGCTTCTTCAAGTCATTCCAAAGTGCGTCGGCCTGCGCGAATCTCAGCCTTTCGCCTGCGAGAAATTTGCGAGCCCTGATCACAGCTTCCGTATCAGACATGGCGCACTCCCAAGCCCAGCATCACATCGGAAAGCCTGACGAGGACCGACAGGTGTCACGGCGCGCCTATCGAGTTCCTCAGCAAACCGGACTTCGCAGCGCGTTGTGGTGTAATCGCCAGAGAAGAAAGGTTCGAGTTGCGGCAAGATCGTCTTCTGTAGGATATCGCTGCTTTCATACGCGCGCATCGCCGCCTCGTTTTCCCACAGGCTCATCATGTACCCGGCATCGGGGTCATCGCTAGCGTGGGCCCAATCAGCGTCCCCTCAATCCCGTGATCTTGCCGGCCTCCGCCGTAACATTCTTGTAGGCACGCTCGTACGAATCCCAGGTTCCCGGCTTCAGCTTGCCGTGAATGATACGCAACATTATGGCTTCCTCCCTATTTTGCGCGGTCCACGACTGGAATCGTTCGGAGGTCTGGCCGCGGGCTCGACATAGCTGAGGCTTTGGGGGCCTCATACAAATCTATTCGATGGGCCCCAGCTTCGTGTACTCTAGGGTTGCCACTATCGCGGCGTATACGTCATGCGTTATCGCCACGCCATCGCTCTCGAGACGAGCCAACAACAGCAAGATATCTTCCCTGTCCTCGCTCTTCTCGATTTCGAGACGGATATCCTCTGGCAACTTCATTGGCTCCTCCTACCAAAACACGTTGTGCTTGACTTGACCTCACCTTACTCGGTTCTCCCCGGGTACACTCTGCCAAATGTGTGCGGGTGCGCAAACAGCCTCGGTGGTGCGCAAAGGCGGAGCGCTTTCGCAAATTGGCTCGCCGGCTCCTGGCGATTGATGTTGATCGAGCCGATCAGCTCATTGTCCTTCAGCAGCGGGACGGCGAGCACAGTTCGAAAGCCGGCGAGGTCGAGCACTAGAGCTCGGTCACGCGTGCGCGCCGCCCGGCAGGCGCGCGGTGAAAATCGAGCCTTTGCCCGGCTCACTTGTCACTGTCACATCGCCGCCCATCATGCGGGCGAGCTTTCGGGTGATGGCGAGCCCGAGCCCGGTGCCGCCGAAGCGCTGTGCGGTCGACGCATCAGCCTGGCTGAATTCCTCGAACAGCTTCGCCTGCTGTTCCGACGTCATGCCGATGCCGGTATCGGAGACGGACAGCTCAATGAAGTGGCCGCCGTTGCTCACCCTGCGGCCGCGCAGCGCCACCTCGCCTATTTTCCGTTCCCCAGCGGCTTGACGACATGGCGGGCGCACGATGAAAAGCCCGGCCAATGGACTGAGCGTGTTTTCATCACTCTCCTAGGCCCCTGGGATAGGGGGGCGGGGGGTAGATCGGAGTCTCGGTCGCGCTCGCACGCGCTTCACGCATCGCTCACGGTGATTGCCATGCACATTGACGGCATTGCGTCGTTCATCACTCTGCCGGTCGCGGCGGTGTTGGTTGTTACCCTCGTGCTGTTGATTGCCACGGTGGTGCTTGTCACGCTCGCTCTGCGACGCGATGGGGATTAGGACTGTGCAGTAAGGAGTCTCGGCCTTCGTCAAACAGGCAGCGTTGCGACCGCGATTATAAGTCCTGCGAAGAACGCGCTCACGCAGAAGAACGCCAGGATATCGTCCGCTTTGGTCATGCTATCCCCCCTCTTCGAATTGGCGAACGCGACGGTGGCGCGAAGGCGGCGCTCTTGCAATCATTTGGCGATAACGGGGTTAGGCCAGTACTAAGGGGAAGGATAAAATCCAACTAATTTCCAGGAATGGGCCCGTGTGCCGGGACTGGGGGGCATTTGGCAATCGGAGCACGATTTCCGCGATAAGCACGCGTCTCAGTTCACCACCGGGCGGTTTGTACTCCTACCAAAGAACCTGGTGACGGGAGCGGCGAAAGCGCGCATCGTGATTGTCCGACCCCGCCGGGTCGGACCTCATAGGCAACTGAAGCCCCGGCTCAGTCGGGGCTTTTTTCTGGCCGACGCGCATGATGCCTCACATTTTGAGGCGGGAGCGCTGGTCGCATGGGCGCTCCCGCCCTGGCGACGGCAGGGGGGTCTTCCAGAGATACTGCCGGATCACACAGCTCGCTTGCGTTGCGGCTTTGCCATTTCTCTTCCACCACGCGACGAACTTGCGCTGCGCGCAATAACGGGACCTACAACACCTCGCAGGGGTTATGAGCTGCGTTGCCTCTCAAGGGCGTTAGACCACGCCTCCAGGAATGCCAATGGAGCATTGAGAGACAACAGATACCACGCCGCCGCTGCGTTTATGAACATCAGCGGCAACATTGTGCCACCCGTGAACAGGTCCACCATCGGATATTGCAACCCGTCTGTGGTGGAGGGCTCATCTCCTTTGCCGGTCATATAACAGTCCTCCCACGCGAACCCTTGGCTGCTGCGGACCGCAAGTGCCCTAATTCCGAAGCCTTTGTCCTAATTTGAGCTATGTCAAAATCTGAGGCGCAGCCTCGACTAACCATCGCCCATGAGGACATGTCTGTTCCTTTGTCCCAATACGGGCGCGCGGGTGCAGGGCTGGTTCGCGGACAACGGCTCCAAGGATAGCGACGACACGTATCAGTCCGTGAAATGCCTCGCCTGCCAGCGAGTGCATCTTGTCAATCCGGCAACCGGCAAAGTTTTGGGCGCAGAGAACGAATAGGCCGAATAGGCCGCCTCAGTTGGCGGGGCGCACGAGGTTGCGTTACGGGCTGCTTGAAGAAACCATTCCGGATTGCGGTCTGCGTCAGCATGGCTCACGACCTCCTGTTGATGGCGCCATTGGTAGCCGCTGCGCGAGGGCGCGAAAATTCCGATAAAATGCCTCCGGGTTTGCCCGGAGGGGAGCGAATTTGTCGCTCCGTTAAATCGAGCCCGGGCAGCAATAAGCGGCTTCAAACACTGGCTTTTTGTCCGGCCAGATCGGTCGGCGCGGGAGCTGAGGCCCGGTGACTAGCGGCGGCTCTTGCGCGGCTTGCCGGGAGACCGAGGCGAGTGGCCCGTTTTGAATTCTGTTAGTGGCCTATTTTGCCAATGGCGAACAAATGTCTCGCTTGTCTTCAGTATTAGGCGCATGCTGCTCGCATCATCGGCTGCGGCCCCGTCCAACGAGACGAGGATAGCCCAGGCGCCGGTGGCTGAGAGACCGGTCGCGCTCCCGCCTAGAAATCAGGGAGCCGATGCGTTATGTCACTGCTATTCCAACCACTGCTATCCCAACCACTGCTATTCCAACCACCACCACCACCGTGCGTTAAGTGCGGCACCACGACTCTCGTAGCCCCCGCATTCAAGGAGGGCCAACGGGATTTCGTGGTTCGATGCCCAGCATGCGGGCGTGCCGGTACGTACTCGCTCAATTATAGCACCTAACTAAAGCCAATAGCGCGGGACCCAATTCTGAAAATTCGGCCGCCAACTGAGGCGGTCTATCGTCCGCGTTCTGCCGGTGCCGGCATCATCGAGGAATCGCAGCGCAATCCAGCCGGAGGTGAATTGCTGCTCAACTCGATAGTTCTCCCGGCTCGGCACCGCGGCCGCGGTCGCGATGCGATAAGCGGTCTTGGCGTCGCCGAGGTCGAGCAGCGTTCGGGAGACAAACCGCTGCTCAATCCACCATTGGTCGGCGTCGAGCGCCTGCGTCGGATCGTTGGGGACCGACAGCATCAGTTCGGCGGCTTCCGTTGCCTTCTCCTCGCGACGGAGCCATTGGGCGCGGCTGAAGATATAGCCGATGTCGCTGCGCGCTTCCGCGGGCACTCCGTCCAGCTGCGCCCCCGCGTCGGCCGCTTTTTTGATGACGGCGACACGGGCCTTGGCGATAACGGGCGCGTTTCCACGGGCGCGATTGGCCGAACGGATGGCCCCGTCGACGTCCTCCGCATAGAGCCGCATGTCCATGCGCGTCTTGTGGTCGGCGTCGGTGATCAAGCCTCCGAAAACATCCAGAATCTGGGCTTCGAGGTCGCCGGAAAAGTTGTCGTCACGCCAAGCCTCGCGAACGAGTTTCTGCGCTTCGGCCCGTTCGCCATCCAACAGCAGAGCGCGAGCCAGCGCAAACTTGCCCTGCGCGGTGAGCGGCTGGTCCTTGTCAAAATACGCGCGCACGGTCTGGGGATCGAGGCGTTCCTTCCAGAGTGCCGCCTCCGCGCGTCGGCGCAGCGAACCGATATTCAGCCAGCTCGGATTGTCGGAGATGAAGGCAACATAGCGTCGGAAGTCGACCTCTTTGTTGTCGCTTCGCAGGATCGCCCACTCGGCCACTTTGCGGGCGACAGGATCGCCGATACCTTCTTCTACGTCGCTCGCCTGCGCCAGATCGCCCTTGCGCGCCAGCGCGATTGCTGCCTTGACAACGGCGAGATCTGGCGATGCGGCATCGGCGGGTATTGCGTCCGCTTTTTCGGGACCACCACCGGCAGTGCCGACTTGCAAGACGGTGCCCAGGACGCTCGCGATCGTGAGCGCCATCAACCCTCGGCCGAAGCTCGGAATGTTCAAGCCGTCATGCCTTGCAGAACAGATTACAACTCAGAATCCTACAGCATGGCGGCGCACTTGACGATGCTGCAATCGGATCGTCGCGATATTGAAAAACGATAGGGGATGGTTGCTGTCGCGGATTTCGAATATTGCTGGGCGGAAAGGCTGGCCGAGTTTGTCCAGCTCAAGGTCGGATATCGTCACGGGGGAAAGCCTGCCGCACCACTCGCTGCTCTCCCGCTGCGATTTAGTTTTATGGTTTTATAGCTTATCGGACCAAAGGAGTTGCACCTGCCCATGCGGCAGGCCCGCGCTTTGGCCTAAGCGACCCTCATGTTCGCAGGCTTCTGCGGTTTGCCTACCTTGCTCCCGACATCGTTGGGGCCGTTGTTCAAGGCCGCCAGCCTCGTTCCGTAACAGTCAGGCTGTTGCTCCGAGGGCTTCCGCTAGCCTGGTCCGACCAGCGCGCCGCTTTCGGAGTAAGCCAGTAAGCCGGTGACCCCTAGGCGGCGCTGCCAGCCAAGTCTGCCGCAAACTGTTTTCGCGCTTACTAGAGGCTACCGGCGACGCCCACGAGCATTAACGGTTCTTATATATTCCAAGAATTGGTTTCGATCACCGAACGGCACGTGCTTGCGTTCACCTTTCATGTACTTGGAAAACTCAAGATGGCCATCAGGCAGATAATCCAGAAATGCGTGCGCACGTGCCGCTCCCCCAGCCTTCAATGCCGTGATGATGTGCAACGACCTACGGGCGCGCGTTTTGGCGACAAAGAATGCGTTTCTCGTGACCCTCATGTTGACGTTATCAAAGCCAATAATGATCGCGTGATCGGCAGAGAGCCCTTTGGAGCCAACGATGGTCATTAACTCAACAGCCGACATTTGTTTGACCTGGATTTCTTCGAGCTCCGCCTCCTCCTCGTCCTGATGCTCAATCGCTTCAATCCGCTGCTTATCAATTGCCGCCTTTTCCAAATCCTGCTGTAGCAATTTCACATCACTAATCTGAATGCACTCGGCAAGGGCTTGAATCTTTTGGGCGATGGTCTTTTCCGAATCCAAAATCTCCCGCACAGTTTTTGCTTTGCCTAAAGCCTCTCGGATATGTTTGTCATCGATTGCGGAGAGCGATTTGCCCTCAGAAAGGCATGCCTTTAGGAGCGCGAGTAGCTCGTTGCCACGAACGCGCTCATGGAACAGCAACTTGCGAAATGTGAAGTTGTTCAAAGGGTAGTTGGCAAGGGAGTAATAATTCAGAACCTTGTAGTACTCATCTGAAAATTTTCTTCCCTCATCGCGATATCGAGCTATCAAGTTGAAAAGCTCATCCCGAGCACCGTTGAGCTTGTAGAAGTCTGCAGTCTTCGAGGGAGACAGGATCAGAAGGTAAGCGTCTTTGGCCGCTCCAGCAGCCAAGTCTGCCTTGCGCTTATCGATTTCGTTTTGATGATCCTCGATGAACTTTCTAATGTAGTCCACGGCTGCGGAGGGTGCCGCGCAAGCAACCACCTGAATCTTGTGCGATTCTCCGGCCTCGGATATCGGCAAGTAGATTTTTTTGATGCTATCAGGATCTGGTGCTTGCTTGATGAAATGGCTCGCCGCGCTGGTGATGTGGAAGTCGCACCGCGCACAAAATGGCAGCATTGCATTAACCACATCCGTATTGCGGTAGATTGCTCGTATCAGCGATGCTTTGCCTGACTTAAGCGTGTCATAGAGAACCTGGTCATCGTCGCCGGCGATGAGCGTTGCGTTCGCTCGGTTGATGATTTGTTCCAGAAGATTTTCTTCTGCCGCGTTGAAATCTTGGTACTCATCGAAAATAAAGAACTGATGTTCGTTCAGATCAGGATTCTCGGTGAGAATTGGGGGTCGAGCAAGGCCCCCCTTTTTGCGCGCCCTTAACGCTCTGGCTGTCGATGATTGCCGTGGTCGGGCTCGCCTCCCGTCCCGATCAACAAGGACATGCCGCGGGTGCATCATGACGTACCGCCCTTCTAAAGTAGAAGGAAAATAGAAGGGATAAAGACAACCTTAGGTTGAGATCGCTTCAGGGGTCAGCGAACGGACGTCGGGATCATCATGATGAAAACACGCTCAGTCCATTGGCCGGGCTTTTCATCGTGCGCCCGCCATGTCGTCAAGCCGCTGGGGAACGGAAAATAGGTCCAGCAAACTGGTTTTGGCGCTGGGGGGCGGTAGCGCGCGTCTTTCCGCATCATTATGAGATCAGGCTGATTGGCGCGTGCGAAACGCAGTCTCGCGCTTAAGGCCCGC
>WNGF01033654.1_pt1 | contig 12031 bp, 10 predicted proteins | sample 5400641 | NCBI WGS metagenome assembly WNGF01 (sample SAMN13153371, study PRJNA577476) | soil metagenome | isolation source: 80 cm soil or saprolite under grassland replicate 2 | place: USA:California | collected 2016-06-15 | reverse complement strand
ACCCGGTCGGGCCGGCCATGTGGCTTGTTGTCCTCGACAAAATCATAAAGCCGGTTAAAGCCGCGTTCCAATAGTTGCGGCACAAACGGGTTCTGCATTATGGCGGCGTCGGTTTCGCCCGCGAGCAAAGGTCTCCACGCTTCGCGCAGCGATCCGTACTTATAGCCGATCTTCCACTCGACATCGCGCTCGGGATCGATCTCAGCCTTGCGCAATTGCTGCTCGTACCACATGGTGGCGATGCCACCCTTGTACCAGTCACCGATTCGCTTGCCACGCAGATCCTGCAGCGACTCAATGCCGGGAGCGGCGACCAAACTGCCGCGGAACTGGCTGCGCCAGCCGCCAATAATTCGCACTTCATCATTGCCGAGGGCGCGTTCAGCGAACGGCGTGCGTACATGGACATCGGGAATAATATCGATGCCGAAGGCGATCATATCGCGCACCACCGTGCCGACTTCATCGTAACGCTCGCCACCCGGCCGGCTTGATTCAATCGCTTTAGGATTGACCTTGGCGTGGACGATTTCGGCGTCGATGCCTTCTTGGGCAAAGTAACCGGCTTCGAGCGCCACCGCGGCATGCTGGACATGAAACGCATGCCAACACGCATTACCGACTCGAAGTTTCAAGGCTCTTTCTCCTCGTTGTTAAAAACTTTATGGCCGCGTAGTGTCATTATGAGGCGTAGCCGAAGAATCTCGATTTTGTGACACCTTCGAAACTCCGAGATGCTTCGCTTCGCTCAGCATGACATAGCGATATGGTCCTAATTGACAACGAACAACGGGCTCGTGATTCGATAGCTCAATCGCCAAGCAGGCCCTTCATGCGCTCGATGATATCGCGCGGTTGAGCGATCACTTCCTTTGCCAATTTTTCAAGTTCTTCGCCGCCGGAAGGCGACAATTCTAACTGCCTTTTCTTTGTCTCCATAACCAAGTCGCGCCAAGCGCCGGCCCCACTCGGGAGTTTTGAAATCATCCATAAGCTCATAAATCGTTGGGACATCGGGTAATTTGGCATCTCTCTTACGACCGGTTTGAAGCAACACCCGCGCCGAGCCCGATTGGCGCCAATCCCGAAACGCCCCGAAACCGGTAAAGCCCGAGACGCTGGTCGCGCGGCATTGGGTCTCACCGCGCTGGATGGCAAGATCGAGCTCCGCGCCGCCGCCGTATCCAGTGACGATGTGAAATTTTGTGCCGAAGATTTCGTTGGCGAGCTTAGGAATATAATAGCCCGTCGAAGTGGTCCCGGAAGCGCCGCACTTTGGCGATTGGCCCGCGTTCAGCACTTCACGGATGCTCTTATACGGGGTGCTACCGGCGATAATAAGCACTTCATGACCTTCGACTGGGCTGCCGATCCAGGTGAATTTTGACCAGTCAAACTGAACCTCTTTGCGGCCGACGAGCTGATCGAAATAGAGCGCCCGGGAAACAGTGCCGATAGTCAAACCGTCGGGTCTGGCCAGCTTGAAAAGATAATTCGCGGCGATCATCGAACTGGCGCCGCTCATGTTATCGACGATGACATTGGGATGGCCTGGAATATACTTTGGCAGGTAGCGCGCGACCAAACGAGTCATCTGATCTTGAGTGTTGCCTGCGCTGCTGCCGACGATGACTCGTAAAGTCTTGCCGTTATAGAAGTTTGCTTGGGCGCGGGCGTTCGATGGCAACCACGCCAACAATACCAGGAGAGGGGTCAGCTTCGTCATCATTGTGATGCGGTAAAACTCCGTCGCGGATAAGATCAACTAGACTTTGAAAGAGAGTTTGTCAAACAATCGGGTTCAAACACTATGTTGAGGCTGGATTGGGCCGTCATTCAGCAGAAGTGTTGATTGACAGCAGCAGACCGCTTTGTTATCCCGACAACAGGCTTGCAACATGGTCTCAATGCTTCAAAAGCACTTTTGTATTTTCACGGCACTGCTCGTTCTTTGCTTCATTCCGGCTAAAGGGAACGCTCAATCCCGAACGAAAATCGTCGTCGGTTATGCGTCGATGAGTTCCGTCGTTACGACCTTGTGGGTGGCGCAGGAGAAGGGATTTTTCGCCAAGAACGGCCTCGACGTGCAATCGGTATTCATTCCCGGTTCACCGACCTTGATTGCTTCCATCAATACCGGCGATGTGCACATGGCCTACACGGGTGGAACGGCGACACTCGGCGCCGCGGTCGGCGGACTCGATATGAAGATCATCGCGGCGTTCGCCAACTTTATCCAAACCGATCTGGTCGCACGCCCTGAGATCAAGACGGCGGCCGACATGAAAGGCAAGCGCATCGGCGTGACCAGCATCGGCGGCACGGGCTGGATGTCGGCGATGTTGGCACTGGAACAGATTGGCTTGGTCCCGGAGCGCGACAAAATTTCTCTGGCAGCCTTCGGCGATCAGCGGGTCATCAGTCAAGCGCTGGAAACCGGAACGATTCAAGGGGGAGCCCTTGCCGGAGTTTTTAGCCGGCGGCTAAAACGGTCCGGGTATAACTTTCTTGGGGAGGTGGAGAAAATTCCTCTGGTCGGCACGAGCATCGTGGTCAAGGCCGATTTCTTGGCAAGCCATCAAGCGACGATGCGCAACGCGTTACGGGCGCTGATCGAGGGCCACGGCTTTGTTCTCAACCCCGCGAATAAGCTTGCCGTTATGGAAATCATGACCAAGAAGCTTGGTATCACAGACCCTATGGCGGCCAATGACGGCTATGACGATTATGTGCGGCGCACGGACAAGAAGGCTTTCGTGGTGGTCGATGGGCTCAAAAATATTCAACGTTTCATGAAACTGCGAAACCCCAAGATTGCCGACATCAATTTAGATCGATTAATTGACGAGAGCATTCTCCGAGAACTGGAAAAAAGTGGATTTCTTGAGCAGGCTTTGGGCAACAAGGCCGCATCACGCTAAATAGAAAGGATGAAGATATGGCGATAGATGGAATGAAAGTGATCGATCTCCGAGCTTGGCCGGCAAAAGGCCGATAAGAAGGAATGGGTTACGGAAGCCGATCTGACACCGCACGGCCGCGTGCGCAACATGGACCTGGACGGCATCGACGTCGCGGTGCTCTCGCCCAATTCTCCCGCGCTGGACATCCTGTGGTTCGTCGACGATCCAGAACTTGCCGCCGCCTACGCGCGCGCGCAGAACAATTACATGAACTGGTACGCCTCGCAGCAGCAGGGACGCCTCATGTGGGCGGGAGTGATTCCGCTGCAAGATACTAAGGAAGCGATTAAGGAGCTGCATCGCTCGCGCGGGCTGGGCAGCAAGGCGCTCAACGTCAAAGCGACGCCGATCCCCGGCAAAGAATGGTGGGACCCATATTTCGATCCGATATTTGACGAGCTGGAGAAAACCAACACGCCGATCATCTTCCACGACACCAAGACCGGCTCCATGGGCCAGGAACGGTTCGCCGACAACTTTTTCTTCTCGCACATGGTCGGGCGCACCATCGAGAGCATGGTTTGTCTGATGGTTTATCTTTGCGGCGGTGTGATGGAAAAACATCCGAATCTGAAAATTATTTGCCTTGAGACCGGTGCGTCGCAGATGCCATGGTGGCTGTCGCGCATGGACGAGCACTGGGAAAAGCTGCCGCACCTGGTTCCTTGGCAGAAGCGTAAGCCGTCGGATATTTTCAATGAGAGCGTTTATGTCGGGTGCGAACCTTTTGAAGACGGCTTGTTCGAGTGGGCGGTGGAGTATCTCGGCGGGGACCGGCTCGTGCTCGCGACGGATTCACCGCACTGGGATTCATCACAGCCGGGCCAGGTGACCGGACCGATTTCGCGCAGCACGAAGATTTCTCCGGAGAACAAGAGAAAAGTCCTGGGCGAGAATGCGATCAACCTGCTCGGCTTAGGGTTATAGTTCGCCGTGACGAAGTTGTATCTCCGATTACTCTGATCGCGTGTCGAGAAAAGGAGTAGGTCATGGGGAAATATGTTTTTCTGTCTCTAGTAATCTTCGGACTATCGATCCCGCTAAAATCTCTCGACGCCGCGTCCGGGCCGCCCAAAAGCATCGTCGCCCACGCTGCGGTAAACGCGCGAGTCCTGCCGCTCTGGGTTGCCAAGGATCAAGGCTTTTTCTCGAAGTACGGCGTGCCGGCTGAAACTATTTTCATCCGACAGGCACCGACCTTGGTCGCCGCGTTGACTTCTGGAGATATCCAAATCGGCTATACGGGCGGAACCGCGGTGTTGGGAGCTGCTGCGAGCGGGTCTGATCTCAAGATACTGGCCGCGTTCACGAATCGTGTGACCTATGATGTGGTGGCGCGCAAGGGCATCAAGAGCCCTGAAGATTTGCGCGGAAAAATATTCGGCGTGCAAAGCATCGGCGGCACGGTTTGGATGGGCGCAATTTTGGCGCTGGAACATTTCGGCCTTGACCCCAACAAGGATAAGATCAGTTTAATAGCCGCCGGCGATCAATCCGTGCTTGCCCAGGCGCTGGTGACGGGAACCATCGATGCAACGGTACTCGACGGAGTCATGAGCCGAACCTTGCGGGAAAACGGCTATCCGATCCTGGCGGAGCTGAGCAAGGCGAATCTTCCCATCTCGAGCGTCGGCATCGTCGCCAAGGGCAGCTACATCCAGAGCAATTCCCAGACGATTGAAAATTTACTGAAGGCGCTTTTGGAAAGTGAGGCGTTTATCTTCGGCCCGTCCAACAAAGGCACTGCCATGGCGATCCTCAAGCGCCACCTGCGAATCAACGACCAGGAAGCTGAGGAAGGCTATAAAGACGTGATCACCGGTCTGGACCGCAAGCCGTTCGCGAATTTGGCTGGATTGAGAAACGTTCAGCGGCTGATGAAACTGCGCAACCCGAGCGTTGAAAAAGTTAAAGTTGAAGACCTGGTGGACGACCGGTTTATGAAAAAGCTCGATCAAAGCGGCTTCATCGATGAGATGTATGCGAAGTATGGAGTGAAATGACAGCCGTGACGGCCAAGGATCGTGTCGCGATGATTGAATCGCAATTGTAAGCACGGGGCAGGGCAGACTGACTACACTAGGCTGTCATCCCGAACAAAGTGAGGGATCTAGGCTTCATTCCGGGCAATGACGGATGTTTCGAGCGCAGTGGAAATCTGTAGAGTAAAGAACGAGAAAGAAGGATTTCTCCCTTTGGTCGAAATGACAGGTGAGACATCTATCCAGAAGCTAATTGAGCATAGAAGGATTCAACTCTATGTATATCGATGGTGATACCCACTACTGGCCGCTTCGTTTCATCGACAAGGTGAAGCATCCCGGGCGCGGGCATCTCGAAATCGTGGAAGACAAAGGGGACATGATTCGTTACGGCGAGGTCGTCCCTGGTAAAGTCGCGACCTATTACCGGGACGGTAAAAAGATTCATTCTTTCAAGGAAGGCCGCTGGAGCATTCCGCTGCGCGCGGAGTTCATGAAGAAGGATGGATTCGACGTTCAGGTCCTGATTCCCGACAACCGGCCGTTGATTTACGAAGTCGATGCGGAACTGGGGCGTCAATTGGCGCGAGCGTATAACGATACGGCCGCCGAAGACATTCAGGGCGACGATCGCTTCATCGGCGTGGCATGGATCTATTTACCGGACATCAAAGAGTCCGTGAAGGAATTACGCCGCTCCGTGAAAGAACTCGGGCTCAAAGCGGTCAAGTTCAACGGCGGTTGGGGCGACGGCGATCTCGACAACGAAGTGCTGTTCCCGCTCTACGAAGAAATCGCCGACCTCGATATTCCGATTCTGCTTCATCCCGCCGCGCGGGTGTTTGAACTGCAACATAGCCATCCTTGGTTGGTCGGCAGCGAGCGTTATCAAGGCTACCAACATTTTCCAACGGCGCTCGGTTTTCCATTGACGTATATGGTCAGCGCCGCTCGCTTGATCTTTGGCGGCGTGCTCGATCGCTTTCCGACGCTGAAGTTCGGCTTCTTCGAAGGCGGCATCGGCTGGGTGCCGTGGCTAATGCACACGCTCGACGCACATATGCCGAACGACGAGAGGGTGTCTGTTTCGGTTCAACAATTCTTCGAAGGCAAGAAACGCATAAAGAAACTGCCGAGCCAGTATTTCGATCAGTTTTATATTGCTTGCGTCTCCTGGGAATCTTACTTGCCTGATACCATCAACGGCTGGCCCAACCACAACATCATCATCGGCAGCGACTTCGATCACGGCGACGCCGTGGCCACCTGGCCGAGAACCGTCGACGTAATTAAGCACATGAAGAATCTATCGGAAGTAGATAAAGATAAAGTCCTTGGCGGCAATGCGATGAGAATGTTTGGGTTGCATGGGAACGGTGGGCTGAAATCGTGACGAGCAGTCCGGTACACAAAAACTTATCACTGAGATTCGGTCCGATTTTCCAAAGTGCTTACGAATTGCATGGACGCTCGCTAGGCTCAGCTCAATCGAAACGTTTGGCCCGCAAGGGAAATGCCGGTGATGCTGGAGGTCTTGCAGTTTCTTGCCACCTTCTGTAGCGCGATCTTTACTGGTGCGGCCCTCTATATCAATTTCGTGGAGCATCCTGCACGCATGGGCCTCGACACCAGGGCCGCTTTCGCCCAGTGGGCTCCGAGCTACAAACGCGCCACGTTAATGCAAGCTCCCCTCGCGGTGATTGGCTTTATCGCCGGCGTGTCCGTGTGGCTGGTCGGCGCCGGCGTCACTTGGCTGATCGCGGCCGTTCTCATCGGGGCAGTCGTCCCGTTCACATTCATCGGCATCATGCCGACCAATCACGAGCTCTTGGCGCCGGGGCGCGATGTCGATTCAGTTGAAACGCTCGCCCTACTCAAGAAGTGGGGTCGGCTCCATGCAGTGCGCAGCGTCTTGGGTCTCTGCGCCATGCTACTCATGCTATGGCAGGTGGTTAGTGTGTAATTCAGTGCGGTCGCTATGCAACAACCATCAACACAATTCATGCAACCAACTCTCCTTGATCGAATCATTAACCGCATATTCGGGTTAATGGTTAAGCTCGGCTTTGGACTGTCGCATAATTTTCTCTTGGAAGTTCGCGGCCGAAAGAGTGGACGCATCTACTCGACGCCTGTGAATGTGCTTGAATACAGGGGAAAGAAGTATCTTGTGGCTCCGCGTGGAGATACGCAGTGGGTGAGAAACGTAGTCGTGAGCCTAAAGGCGACTCTGGTTAAGGGAGCCAAGCGAGAAAACGTCCGTTTGCGTCCGATAGCCGACGAGGCGAAGGCGGAAATCTTGAAAGCCTATCTGGATCGTTACAAGCTCACAGTTCAACGGTATTTCCCGATCCCTGCGGGCTCGCCTTTGAAAGAGTTTGAACCTCTGGTTGGCCGATACCCGGTGTTTGAGATTACGCCGGACACGTAAATATAGGTGATGGCGCGGTCGGAATGTATTTTGGAAACCCGCGAATTATTGAAACCCGCGTCTCAAGCAAATACTTTCATTTTAGGCGCTCGCGTTCTGGTTTATCTCTACTGCGGAGCGTGCCATACTCGGTGGGATTTATGATTGAAATAGAGAGCGAGTAGTGGCACCTCACATCTTGCGCATCGACTGATCCGGCATTACTCCGGCGAATTGCCGGCGCAGATTCGCGCGGTGGTCAGCAATCACGAAAAACTTAAAGCTTTAGTTGAACAGTTCGGCATCCCGTTTCACTATGTCAGCCATCAGAACCTCGAACGGACCGCGCATGAGGATCTAGTCGCCAAGGTTCTCGCCGATTACGCTCCCGAATACATCGTGCTTGCGAAATACATGCGTATTCTGTCGCCTAAATTCGTCGCACGGTATCCTAACTGTATGATCAACATCCATCACTCATTCTTACCGGCTTTCATCGGCGCCAAGCCGTATCACCAGGCCTACGAACGCGGCGTAAAGATAATCGGCGCGACGGCGCACATCGTTACTGACGATCTCGATACCGGGCCGATCATCGCGCAGAACGTGATCCCGGTGAACCATACGTATAGCGCTGCGGCCATGGTGCAGGCGGGCCGGGACGTGGAGAAGATCGTGCTCGCGGGAGCAGTTAAATTGGTACTCGAAGAGCGAGTGTTTCTCCACGGCAATCGAACAATCATTTTTGAGTCGTCCCGGGCCAGATTGGCTGATCCACCGGATTCGGCGCTGTTGGCAACCACATTGAATTGACAACTTACAGTACATCCGATAAATCTTTTTGCATAAAATTTTTCATAATATTGTCTAGGAGGCCTGCATGGCTAAGGATCTCAGGACTTTTATTGCAGCATTGAACCTGAACGGCAAAGTCGGGCCGATCAAGCTCACGATGAACTGTGAGATCTCTCAGGGAAAAACACAGATCGCCTTGGGATTGCCTAAACATGCGTCCCGGCCGGAGATGGCAGAGCGATGTTTGGAGATGGAGGAGCATCGTGTGCCGCCGACAATCGTCGGCAAGAAGGATGCTCCGGTAAAGGAAAACGTCATGGTGGGGAAAGACGTGGACCTTTACCAGATTCCCATCATGCGCCACCACGAAATGGATGGCGGGCCATACATCGTTTTGTCGACGGTGACGAAAGATAAAAAATCCGGTATCTACAACTGTTCGTATCACCGGATGGAGGTAAAGTCGAAAAATACTACCGCGCTCTACGCCTCGCCGCGCCATCTGTGGAAGATCTATCGCGACTATGAGGAAAGAAACGAAGAGATGCCCGTCGCCACGGTGCTCGGCCATCATCCGGCGTACCACATGGGCGCCTGCTACAGCGGACCGTTTGAAGTGAGCGAGTACGATGTCATCGGCGGTTACCTCGGAGAACCGCTCCGCCTGGTTCCGTCGGAATCCTTTGGCGACGATCTGCTGATCCCCGCCGACGCGGAAATCGTTATCGAAGGCGTGCTGATTCCGAACAAGCGCGTCGTTGAAGGCCCATTCGGCGAAGCGCCGGGATATCTTGGCCCGCAACGCTACACCACCTGCGCCGAGTATCAAATCCGCGCAATCAACTACCGCAACGGCGCGATGTATCAATCGGTGATCACACCCGAAGGCGACAAGCCGTGGATGGATTTGCCGCGCGAAGGCGCGTATCTCCGCCGCTGCCGAGAAGCGGTTCCCAGCGTCACCGCTGTGTGTAAGCAAGGCCGGCATGCGCACTACAACGTTTTTATCTCGATGAAAAAGATGTCCGAAGGCGATCCGGGACGCGCTGCCGCTGCCGCGTTGACCTTCGACCATACCAAGAACGTCTTCGTGTTCGACGACGACATCGATGTCTTCAATCCGACGGATATTCTCTGGGCATTTGCCACGCGCGTGCAGCCTCACCTCCAGGTGTCGATCCTGCAGCCGCTTTTCCGCGGCAACTTTTTGGATCCGTCGCTGGTCGACGAGATCAAAACATCCGGCATGATCGTCGACGCCACGAAACCGTTGGATCGGCCGTTCTCGCCGGTGTCCAAGTGCCCGGATGAGGCGATGGCGCGAATTAAACTAGAAGACTATGTGCCCGGAGAAGTGTTACAGCATATTCCGATGGACCGGACGACCTATTGGGCGTGAGCGGTTGCGGTGCTAACTAACATTACGAAAGAATCGAGGTAGGAACGATGGGTCAGGCGGTCGAAGTGACATGTCCCACTTGCAAGAAGATCTTTGTCGTGAATCCCCACATGCTGAGTTCGGGGATAAACTTTCATTGCCCGTTTTGCGATCTCTATTTTCCGGAAAAAGACAGCCCGAAAATCCGCAAGTAAGGTTAAATCGTCGGCCACGGTGATTAACTCATCGTGGCCTGTATTCTCTGCTCCTACGTCATGAAAACCAAGCGAGCTTATACGGTCGCGGGCACCGATGCGCACCGCGTCGACGGAATCGAAAAGGTCACTGGGAGGGCAATTTATACCAGTGACATTCAGCTTCCCGGGATGGCTCATGCCAAAATTTTGCGCAGCCCCATCGCCCATGCCAAGCTCACGAAGGTCGATGCCTCGAAAGCCAGGGAAATGCCGGGAGTCATTACGACGCTGACGCGGGACGATATTAAAAATTTCAACTACAAGTACGGCGCGACCTATAAGGATCAGTCGATTGTCGCCGTCGACAAAGTGCGCTACGTCGGCGATCCGGTGGCCGCGGTCTTGGCCGATGACCCTGCAACCGCGGAGGCGGCTCTGGAATTAATCGATGTCGAATACGAAGAGTTGCCGAAGGTGACGAACATTGAAGAAGCCACTGCGCCCGGAGCGATCCAAGTGCACGAAGGTGATGTCGCCCGCGCCGAGCTGCGGGGCTCGACCTACGGCGCGCCGGAGAGATTCAGCGGCACGAACATCTGCTACTACCTGACTTTCGGCCGTGACGACGTCGACAAAGGTTTTGCGAAAGCCGATCACATTTTCGAGGACACTTTTCGTTTCCAAAAGGTGCAGCATTACGCTTTGGAAGCGCATAACAACGTCGCCTACTATGACGGAGAGAAACTGACGATCTGGGCGTCATGCCAGGACCCATTCACCTTGCGCGATCATCTTTCGGGGATCTTTCGGCTGCCGCTCAGTCGCATACGAATTATCGTCCCGTACGTTGGCGGCGGCTACGGCGGCAAACTCTACGTAAAGGCGGAGCCCATTTCAGCGGCGCTGACCTGGATGACTCGACGACCCGTGAGGCTTCAGTTGTCAGTCAACGAAAGCTTCAAGACCGTGACTCGCCATCCGGCGCGGGTAACCATTAAAACAGGCGTCAGCAAAGAAGGAAGACTGATCGCTCGAGACTGCCAGGTCTATATGGACACAGGCGCCTACGCCGACGCGGGGCCGCGTGTGACGCAAAAAGCCGGATATCGCGCGCTGGGTCCATACCGGATTCCGCACGCAAAAGTTGAAGCCTACGGTGTCTACACGAACACGGTGCCTGCCGGCGCGTTCCGCGGCTTCGGCGCGCTCCAAGTGACGTGGGCTTACGAATCGCAGATGGATATGATTGCGGAGCGTCTCGGTATCGATGCGCTGGAATTTCGCGTCAAGAATTTACTGAAGAAGGGCGACCTCTACACCGTCGGCGATACCCCGGTGGATTGCGATCTAAAAGAAGGGCTGTTGAAAGTCGCCGACGCGATCAACTGGAAGGAAAAAAGCAAAAAAACGAACCGCGCTAAAGGCATCAGTTGCTGCATCAAAGACGCCGGCGGCACTTATAAAGTCGCCGGCGCGACGGTCAAGATGTCATCGGACGGCAGCGTCGTATTGCTTACGGGTACCGTCGAAGTGGGACAGGGACCGCGCACCGCGCTCAGCCAGGTCGTGGCGGAAGAATTGGCGCTGCCGTTGGAACAAATCACCGTCGCTCAGCTTGATACGGACGTGACGCCTTATGATATTTCGACGAGCGCGAGCAGCTCGATGGTCGTCATGGGCACCGCGGTGCAGCGCGCCGCCCAGGACGTCAAGAAGCAGCTCCTCCAATGCGCGGCAAAGGTGCTCAAGCAAGATGCCAATTCCTTGATTCTCAGCTACGGCCGGATCGTTACGAAAAAGGAGCAAGTGGTTCCCTATAGCCAAGTCATTGTTGATTTCTTCGGCAGCAAGGCGGGAGAAATTATCGGCAAGGGACTCTACAAAGATAAGCGCAGCGCCAAAGCCGTCCTCGGGTCAACTACGACATTTTGGGAAGTCGGTTGGGGCGGCGTTGAGGTGGAAGTCGATCCGGAAACCGGCGTTGTCCACTTACTCAACTATGTGTCCGCCGCTGATGCCGGAAAGGCGATCAATCCCGACCAATGCATCGGCCAGGATGAAGGCGCGGTCATGTTCGGCATTGGCCATACGTTCATGGAGGAGATGGTCTACGAAGACGGGCAGTTGCTCAATGGTAATCTGGTTGATTACCGAGTACCGACTTTCCAGGATCTACCCGACAAGCTCGACACCATTCTCATTGAGAATGGCAACGGGCCAGGGCCGTTCGGTTCGAAAGGCCTCGGTGAGGGCGGTCTATTGCCAGTCGCATCAGCGGTGGCCAACGCGGTAGCGCGCGCCGTTGG
>WNGF01008531.1_pt1 | contig 12031 bp, 4 predicted proteins | sample 5400641 | NCBI WGS metagenome assembly WNGF01 (sample SAMN13153371, study PRJNA577476) | soil metagenome | isolation source: 80 cm soil or saprolite under grassland replicate 2 | place: USA:California | collected 2016-06-15 | reverse complement strand
GCCTGCGTCACCACCAACACACCGGAAAGCGTGGCCATCGAGAGCCATCCGCGAATCGCGCGTGGGCGGCGAGGCATTCTCAGACAGAGCCTAGACGGTGCGTGGTCACGGGGCCGAAGAGCAACTCCTGGCCGACCGTGAGGTAGAGCACGCCCTGCGTCACAGACAGCTCGAACGCCATGCGGCGCTCGAGACGTGCGACCAGTGTCGCGACCAGTGCGCGGTCCAGCCCGTACAGCTCGAGCGACTCCGCATTGTGGATGCGCGCGCCCGCGAGCGAGGCCCAGTAGCGCGCGGCATCGTGGTGCGTGTACACCGCCACGCGTCGTGCCGCCTTGCTCGCCCGATGGAGCCTCGCCGCGTCAGGGGCCCCCACTTCGATCCACGCCAGCACCGTTCCCGTCAGGTCCCGCAGTTCGAGCGCCGGCTGGTCGGGCTCGGCCAGCCCCCTGGAGAAGACGAGCCCTTCGCGGTATTCGAGGCAGAAGGCAAGCACGCGAGCGCACAGGAACTCCTCGCTCTCGGAAGGGTGCCGCGCGACGCGCAGGTCGAGCGTCTCGTAGACAGCACGGTCCACGTGCGAGAGCTGCACGCTGAATACGTGGACCACGGCGCCAAGAGCCAACCAGAGCCTCGGGTTCGGTTCGGGTGGACGGAACGCAATTCTGGCATAGTCGGCGGGACACACCATTGTCGTTCATTCCGTGCCCGCAGACGAGCGACCCATGACATTGATCAGCCTGAACCACGTGAGCCTCACCTTCGCCGGGCCGGCACTCTTGGACGCCGCGAGCCTTCAGATCGAGGACGGCGAACGTCTCGGGCTCCTGGGTCGCAACGGCGCCGGCAAGTCCACGCTCCTCAAGATCCTCGAAGGCACGCTCGCACCCGATTCGGGCGATGTGGTTCGCCGGCCCGGACTGCGCGTGGCGAGCCTTCCGCAGGAGGTGCCTCTCGATCTCGCCGGCACCATGCGGGGCTACCTGCACGAGGTCTGCGGCGCAACCCGAAGCGATGCCGCATGGAAGATCGAAGCGCGCGTCAACCAGGCCGCGCGCGAACTGACGTTGGACCTGAGCGCAACGCTCGAGACGCTGTCCGCGGGATCCAAGCGCCGGGTCCTGCTGGCCGCGGCCCTGGTGCGCGACCCGGGCCTCTTGATCTTGGACGAGCCGACGAACCACCTCGACATCGACGCGATCCATCAGCTCGAGGAATCGCTCCAACGCCGGCGCGGCACGCTGGTCTTCGTCACCCACGATCGCAGCTTTCTCCGCAACCTTGCCACCCGCATCCTCGACCTGGACCGCGGCGTGATCCGCAGCTATCGCACGACCTACGACGCCTATCTCGAGCAGCGGGAAGAGGAGTTGCGCGTCGAGGCCGAGCAGGGCGCGCTCTTCGACAAGAAGCTGGCGCAGGAAGAGGCCTGGGTGCGGCGCGGCATCAAGGCGCGGCGCACGCGGAACGAAGGCCGCGTTCGGGCGCTCGAGGCCCTGCGGCTCGAGCGCGGCGCGCGCCGCGACGAAGTCGCGCGCGTGAAGGCTGCCCTGCAGGAAGCGGAGCGATCGGGCCGGGTCGTGCTGCGCTGCCAGGATCTCGGCTACGGGTACGACGGCGTGCCGATCGTCCGGGGCTACACCGGAACGATCCAGCGCGGGGATCGCATCGGCATCCTCGGGCCCAACGGGTGCGGCAAGACCACGCTGATCCGGCTGCTGCTCGGAGAACTCACTCCGCAGGAGGGCACCGTGACCGCGGGCACCCGGCTCGAAGTCGCGCACTTCGAGCAGCTCCACGACGCGCTCGATGAGTCGAAGACCGTGGTCGAGAATATCGGCGAGGGCCGAGAAACGGTCTCCGTGGGTGGCGCCGAACGCCACTGCGTCAGCTACCTGCGCGACTTCCTCTTCACCCCGGAGCAGATCCAGGGTCCGATCACGAGACTCTCCGGCGGCGAGCGAAGGCGGCTCCAGCTCGCGAAGATCCTCTCCCGGCCCTGCAACCTCCTGGTCCTGGACGAACCGACCAACGACCTCGACCTCGAAACGCTCGAGCTGCTCGAAGATCTGCTGTTGGAGTTTCAGGGCACGCTGCTGCTCGTCTCCCACGATCGCGCGTTTCTCGACAACGTCGTCACCTCGACCCTGGTCTTCGAGGGCGGCGGCCAGTGGCGTGAGTACGTCGGCGGCTACACGGACTGGCTCCGCCAGAAGAAGTCCGCCGAGCCTCCGCCCTCCGCGAAGCCGGCCCGGCCAAAACCGGAGCGCGCCACGGCGCGACCGCGGCGGGTCAGCTTCAAGGAGAAGCGAGAGCTGCACGATCTGCCGGGAACGATCGAAAAGCTCGAGGCCGAGAAGCAGGGCCTGTTCGCCTTGATGGCGTCACCGGGCTTCTACGCGACGCGGGGCGAGGAGATCACACGGATCCGGGAGCAGCTCGCCGCGGTCGAGGCCGAGATCCACAAGGCCTACGCACGGTGGATGGAGCTGGAGACCTTGGCGGCGGGCGGCGAGGAGTGAGCGCGTCCCTTCTCGTGCTTGCGTGGATCCTGCTCGCTCCGCCGACCGTCGCTGCGGCCGGAGTGCGCAAGGATCACCCGAATCTCGTCGGGGGCGAGCTGCTGGGCCGCGGCTTCGTGCTCACGCTCAACTACGAGCGATTCCTGAACGACCACTTCGGTCTGGGTGGCGGCATCATGGCGATCGGAACGTCAGAAGGCACGGTCGGCATCATGCCCCTGTATGCCTCATTCCTGACGGGAGAGGCGCACAGCCTCTATCTCTCGGCCGGGGGAGCGCTTCTCGGCGGTGGCGGGTCGGTCCACGAGTACGAGAGCACTTGGATCATGCAGGGATCCCTCGGCTACCAGTTCCAGTCCCCGAGCGTCTTCTTCGTGCGACCTCTATTCACCTTCAACCAGGCGACCAGAGGGAGCGGCGGAGGCTTCCTCGTCTGGCCAGGGATGACCATCGGGGGCAGCTTCTGAGCTTGGCGGGTCTTCGAGGGTTTGCGGCGGCCGGAAAAGGAGGCGGCTCGCGGGGCGCCGGCCCGCGCCGCCGGCCACAGCGCCCGCGTTCACGCGGCGAGGCCCCCGACGAACCCATCCCTGCTACTATGCCCCGGTCGCCTCGATCGGGGCCGCGGGCTCCCCGCGGTCCATTCCGAAAGGACGGCAGGCTATTGCCAGGCTCTCGCGTCACGCCGTCCCGTGCTGCCCTTGAACCGAGCGGGGCGCGCCTCCGGCTGATCGGCCTCGACTCCAGCCCCCTGCACGGCGAACTCCTCGGCGTCGAGCGCCTGGAGGAACGTGCGCGGGCGCTGGGCGCGGGATTCACCCTGGCGCGTAATCCACGTCGCGGTCCCCCGCGGCTGCTGCGGCGCCTGACCGACGACGCGCGCGTGCTCCGTCGCGCGTATCTCCTCCTCGCCGGCGACGTGCGGCGGGGCGAGCCGATCGCGCCCGCCGCCGAGTGGCTGCTCGACAACTTCCACCTGGTGGAAGGCGAGATCCGCGAGATCCGCCATCACCTTCCGACGCGCTACTACTTCGAACTTCCGAAGCTCGCGACGCGCGAGCTCGCCGGCACGGCCCGCGTCTACGCCATGGCGGTCGAGCTGCTGCGCTACAGTGACGCGCGACTCGACGCTCACCGGCTGAACCGGTTCGTCTACGCCTATCAGACCGTCGCACCGCTCACGATCGGCGAGCTGTGGGCGTGGCCCAGCATGCTCAAGCTCGCCCTGATCGAGCACCTGCGCCGGCTGTCCGAGGAACTGATCGAGAGCCGCGCGGGCCGCCTCGAGGCAGATCGCTGCTTCGCCGGCTTCGAGAGCGCGCGGGCGAGCGGCCGCCTGCCGCCGCTTCCCGAGGTTCTCCACGTCGCGTTCGTGGACCAGCTGTTGCAGCGCATGCGCGAGTACGGCCCGGGCGCTGCCGGGCTCAGGAAGCAGCTCGAGCAGCGACTGGATGCCGCCGGCGCAGCGGTGGAGGACGCCGTGCGTGCCGAGCATCAGCGCCAGGCGATGAACCACCTCTCGATGGGCAACTCCATCACCAGCCTCCGGCTGTGCGCAACGCTCGATTGGAACGAGTACGTCGAGGGCGTCAGCCTGATCGAACAGATTCTGCAGCGCGACCCGCCCGGCGTCTACGGCCGCATGGAGTTCACCAGCCGCGATCGCTACCGGCACGCGGTCGAGGCGCTGGCGGACCCGACCGGCGAGGCCCAGGTGAGGGTCGCGCTGCGCGCCATCGAGCGCGCGCGTCAGGCGGCGGAGAAGCTGGGCGCCGATTCCAGAACCGCACACGTCGGCTACCACCTGATCGGACGCGGCCGCCGCGGGCTGGAGAGCGACGTCGCCCACCATCCCCCGCTGCGGCACCGCCTGAGACGCCTGCTGTTCGAGCACGCCATGCCCCTCTACCTCGGCTCTCTCGCCCTGCTCACGGGTCTCGGGGTGGCGACCGCGGTGGCTGCGGCGCGGGCGGCAGGGGCGCCGCACGGGATGTGGATGTGGGTCGGAGCGCTCGCGCTCATCCCCGCCAGTGAATTCGCGGTGGCGCTCATGCACCGCGTCGTCCACCGCATCGCCCCGCCGTGGCCGCTGGCGCGGCTCGACCTGCGCGGCGGCGTGCCCGAGTCGGCACGCACCATGGTGATCGTACCGAGCCTCATCTCCTCGGTCGAGGGCGCCACAGCTCTGGCCGATCGCCTCGAGGTCCATGCCCTCGGCAATCTGGACCCGCGCATCCATTTTGCGTTGCTCACGGACTTCCCCGATGCGCCGTCCGAGCGCCTTCCAGGCGAGGACGAGGTGCTCGCGGCCGCGATCGCGGCGATCGAGGCGCTCAATGCGCGCTATGCACCCGGCACGGCCGACCGCTTCTACCTGTTCCACCGCGCACGCCGCTGGAACGCCAGCGAGGGCGTGTGGATGGGTTGGGAGCGCAAGCGCGGCAAGATCGAGGAGTTCAACCGGCTGCTGCGAGGTGCCACCGACACGAGCTTCACGGTGCGGGTGGGCGATCCCGCGATCCTGCCGAGCATCCGCTACTGCATCACGCTCGACAGCGACACTCGCCTGCCGCGCGACGCGGCGCGGCAGTTGATCGGCGTGATCGAGCACCCGCTCAATCGCCCGCGCTTCGACCCCACGCTCCGGCGGGTCGTCGAGGGTTACGGGATCCTCCAGCCGCGGGTCAGCGTCACGATGGCGAGTGCGGCCGGCTCGCTGTTCGCGCGCGCCTACGCCGGGCACACCGGCGTCGATCCCTACACCACCGCGGTGTCCGACACCTATCAGGACCTGTTCGGCGAAGGCAGCTTCACCGGCAAGGGGCTCTACGACGTGGAGACCTTCGCCGCCGCGCTCGAGGGCCGCGTGGCGGAGAACGCGATGCTCTCGCACGACCTGTTCGAAGGCCTGTTCGCACGCTGCGCACTGATCTCGGACATCGAGGTGGTGGACGACTTCCCCTCGAGCGTGCTCTCCCACGCGCGGCGCCAGCATCGCTGGGTGCGCGGCGACTGGCAGATCCTGTCCCACCTGTTGCCGGTGGTGCCGACGCCGCACGGCCTCGAGCGCAGCCGGCTGCCGCTCATCAGCCGCTGGAAGATCCTCGACAACCTGCGCCGCAGCCTGGTGGCGCCGGCGCTGGTGGCGATGCTGGCCTCGGCGTGGACCTGGCTGCCGGGTTGGCCGCTCGGCTGGACCCTGGCAGCCCTCGCGGTACTCGGCTTCCCGCTGCTCCCGCCGCTGGTGCACTTCGCCGGCGGCCCGCGCCCGCAACAGCCGCGCGGGGTATTCCTGCACGACGTGTGGGCGGAGCTGGAATCGGCCGGCGCACAGGTGCTGCTCGAGATCATGCTGCTCCCCTACCACGCCTTCGAGATGCTGCACGCCATCGTTCTCACGCTGGTTCGGATGGTGATCACGCAGCGCCGGTTGCTGGAGTGGGAGACCGCCGCGGCCACGGCGGCGCGTGGCGCCGGGCGGCTGGCGCGCGGGGGGCCGCGGGTGTTCGTCGCCGAGATGTGGGCGGGACCGGCGGCCGCCCTGGCGGTGCTGCTGGGGCTGCTGCCACTGCGGGCCAGCGCGTTGCCGCTGGCGTTGCCGTTCCTGGCCGCTTGGCTGGCATCGCCGCTGGTCGCGTGGTGGCTGAGCCGGCCGGTCGTGCCGAGGCGGCTGGCGCTCGGTGCCGGAGACGCGGAACAGCTGCGCCGCATCGCGCGCCGGACCTGGCGTTACTTCGACAGGTTCGTCACCGCCGAGGATCATTGGCTGCCACCCGACAATGTGCAGGAGGCTCCGGAGCTGCGCATCGCGCACCGCACGTCACCCACCAACATCGGCATGGGCCTGCTCTCGACGCTCGCCGCCCACGACCTCGGCTACCTGGACACCGAGGAGCTTTCGGACCGGATCGAGAGCACGCTCACGACCGTCGAAGCGCTCGAGCGCCACGAGGGACACCTGCTCAACTGGTACGACACGGAAAGCCTCAGCCCCCTGGCCCCGCGCTACGTCTCGACCGTGGACAGCGGCAATCTGGCGGGCGCGCTGATGACGCTGTCCGCCGGGCTGCGCGAGATTGCCGGGAGCGCCGGAGACGAAGAGCGTGCGTGCGTTGGCGCCGCCGATACCGCGGGCGTGCTTGCCGAAGCGCTGGCAACACTCGCACACCGGGCCCATGCAGCGACGCAGCTGCGCACGAGCTGCAGCCTAGCCCAGAGCGAGTTGGCCGCGCTGCGCGCGACGCTCGGCGGGAGCGCGCCAGGGAACGCAAGGCTCGACGCCGCGGCGCGGAGCGCCGGCGACCTGCGCGCCGCGCTCGAGCAGGTGGCGACGACCGCGCCCGCAGGTCCCGAAGCCAACGACGTCGCCGAGTGGGGCCAGTCGCTCGACGAGGAGCTCACCCGGTTGCCCGGGCTCACGGTCGGACCCGACGCGCTGCGCGGACGACTTCACGACCTCGCCCACCGCTGCGACGCTCTCGCCGACTCCATGGACTGGAAGTTCCTCTACGATCGTTCGCGCGGAATCTTCTCGATCGGCTTCCGGCTGGCCGACGCCGAGGGGCCGGGACGCCTCGATGCCTCGTACTACGACCTGCTGGCGTCGGAGGCCCGGCTCGCGAGCTTCATCGCCATCGCCCGCAGCGAAGTGCCGCAGGTGCACTGGTTCCGGCTCTCGCGAGCGCTGGTGAGCGTCGAGGGCTGCACCACACTGGTGTCGTGGAGCGGCTCGATGTTCGAGTACGTCATGCCGCTGTTGATGCTGCGGAGCCATCCCGAGACTCTGCTCGAGAACACCTGCCGCGCTGCGGTGCGCGCACAGATTCTCTACGGGCGGCGCCAGCGGGTGCCCTGGGGCGTCTCGGAGTCCGCCTACGACGTGGTGGATCCGCATGGCAATTACCAGTACAAGGCCTTCGGCGTCCCCGGTCTGGGGCTGAAGCGCGGGCTGGCCGAGGACCTGGTGATCGCGCCCTATGCCACCGCGCTGGCCGCCCTGGTCGATCCCACCGCTGCCGCCGCGAACTTCCGCCGGCTCGCCCGCGAGGGCGCCGCGGGCCGGTTCGGATTCGACGAGGCTCTCGACTACACCCCGCGCAAGAAGGCCACGCCCGAAGGCGAGACGACACCCGACCAGCCCCGAGTCCATCGCGTCCGAGCCTGCTTCGCCCATCACCAGGGCATGAGCCTGGTCGCACTGACGAACGCCGCTCTCGGCGCCCCGATGGTGCGGCGCTTTCATTCGGATCCCCGCGTGCAGGCGACCGAGCCGCTGCTCCAGGAGCGCGTGCCGCGCTACGTGCCCGTCATCCAGCCGCGTCCCTCCGAATCCACTCGCGTCGAACCGTTCGTTCCCGCGGCGTCGCCGCGCCACTTCCGCTCCCCGCACACGCTTTACCCGAGCGCCCACTTCCTTTCGAACGGCCAGTACACCACGGTCATCACCAACGCCGGGGGTGGCACCAGCACCTGGCGTGGATACGCGGTCACGCGGCGGCGGGACGATCCCACCGGCGATCCGGGCAGCCAGTTCATCTACCTGCGCGATGTGCGCAGCGGCCGGTTGTGGTCGGCCGCCCACCAGCCGGTGTGCCGCGAGCCCGAGCGCTACCGGGTGACCTTCCTCGCCGATGAGGCCTCGTTCGCGCGCACGGACGACGGCATCGAGACACGGCTCGAGATCACCGTCTCCCCCGAGGACGACGTCGAGGTGCGCCGGGTCTCGCTGGTCAACCACACCGACCTGCTGCGCGAGATCGAGGTGACGAGCCTGGTCGAGATCGTGCTCGCACCACCCGCCGACGATCTCTCCCACCCGGCATTCCACAAACTGTTCCTCGAGACCGAGTACCGCCCCGAATGCACGGCCCTGCTGTGCGGCCGCCGCCCTCGATCACCCGACGAGCTGACACCGTGGGCGGTCCACGTACTGAGCGCCGAGGACGGCTTCCACGGCGCCATCGAGTGGGAGACCGACCGCCAGCGATTCCTCGGCCGCGGACGCACACCCGAAGACCCCTTGGCACTCGACGGCCGGGCGCTCTCGGGCACCACCGGAGCGGTGCTCGACCCGGTGTTGAGCCTGCGGCGACGCGTGCGCATCGCCCCCGGCGGACAGGTGCGCCTCGCATTTGCGACGGGCGTCGCCACCAGCCGAGCCGCGGCGATCGCGCTGGCGGAGAAATACGACGATTCTGCCTCGGCCGCCCGAACCTTCGCGCTCGCCAGCACCCAGACCCAGATGCGGCTGCGTCACCTGGGGATCTCGACCGATGAGGCGCAGCTCTACGAGCGGCTCGCTTCGCACGTGCTGTGGACCGACGCCACGCTGCGCGCCGCCCCCACGATCCTCGAGGGCAACACGCTCGGTCAATCCGGCCTCTGGGCGCACGGCGTCTCCGGCGACCTGCCGATCCTGATCGTGCGCGTGGTCCAGGACGACGATCTGTCCCTGGTGCACCAGGTGCTGCGCGCGCAGGAGTACTGGCGGCTGAAGGGCCTCCGTGCCGACGTCGTCATCCTCAACGAATACCCGGCGAGCTACCTGGTCGAGATGCACGAACAGCTCCAGAGTCTGCTCGAGAAGGGCCCGTGGGCCGCCTGGAAGCACCGTCCCGGGGGCGTGTTCCTGCTGCGCGGCGACGGCATGCCGGAGGCCGAACACCGGGTCCTCCTGGCGGCCGCGCGTGCGGTGCTGAGCGGGAACCAGGGCGAGCTGGCCGACCAGCTCGATCTGCCGTACCCCGATCCGGGCTGGCCGGCGGCGCTCGTGGCGCGACCTGGCCCCGAGGTGGCGAACACGAGCGCCACCGTCCTGGAGGTCGAAGCCCCCACGCTCACCCACGCGAACGGACTCGGCGGCTTCACCGCCGGCGGGCGCGAGTACGCGATCGTTCTCCAGGGCGATGCGGACACCCCTCTGCCGTGGGTGAACGTGATCGCGAACGAGCGCTTCGGCACCGTGGTCGGCGCCACCGGCGCGGCCTGGACCTGGGCCGAGAACAGCCGCGAGAATCGCCTGACGCCGTTCGGCAACGACCCGGTGAGCGAGTTCAGCGGCGAGGCCGTCTACCTGCGCGACGAGGACCTCGGGGAGGCGTGGGGCGCGACGCCGGGCCCGCTGCCGCGAGCCCGCAACGGCGGCCGCTGGGTCACGCGCCATGGGGCCGGTGTCACGCGCTACGCCCACAGCGCCCATGGCATCACCTGCGAACTCGCGGTGTTCGTGCACGCCGAGGAGCTCCTCAAGCTCTCTCAGGTCTCGCTCACCAATCACACCCGAGCCACCCGTCGCCTGAGCGTGTTCGCTTACAACGAGTGGGCGCTGTGCCCGCCGCGCGCCGGCGAGCACCGGTTCGTCATCACCGAGCAGGACCCCCGGACCGGCGCCGTGCTGGCGCGCAATCCATATAACTCGGAGTTCCCCGGGCGCGTGGCGTTCGTGCACGCGAGTCAACCGCCCGCTTCGGCGACCGGCGACCGACTCGAGTTCCTGGGGCGGAACGGCTCGCTGCGCCGGCCGGCCGCGCTGGCGCGTGAGTCCTTGGGGGGGCGCTTCGGCGCCGGCCTCGACCCCTGCGCCGCGCTTCAGATTCGCGTCGATCTCGAACCCGGCGAGACGCGGGACGTCGTGCTGCTGCTGGGCCAGGGCGAGACCCGAGCGCACGCGCTGGCGTTGGCGGGCCGCTTCGGCAGCGTCGAGGCCGGGCGCTCGGCGCTGGAACAGGTCGAGCAGCGCTGGGACGCCCTGCTCGGCACCGTGCAGGTCGAGACGCCGGACGATTCCTTCGACCTGATCATGAACCGCTGGCTGCTGTACCAGGCGGTGAGCTCACGGCTGTGGGGCCGCACCGGCTTCTTCCAGCCGGGCGGCGCATACGGCTTCCGCGACCAGCTGCAGGATGTGATGGCGCTCGGATTCGCGCGGCCGGACCTCTTCCGCGCGCACCTGCTGCGCTGCGCCGCCCACCAGTTCGTCGAAGGGGACGTGCAGCACTGGTGGCACGAGCACACCGGCCGCGGCGTGCGCGGCCGCTGCTCCGACGACCTCTTGTGGCTGCCGTACGCGGTGGCCCGTTACCTGAAGTTCACCGGCGATCAGGACGTGCTCGACGTGCCGGTGTCCTTCCTGGAGGCGCCCCCACTCGCGCCCGGCGAGGCGGAGGTCTACGGTCGACCCGAGGTGGCGGGCGCGAGCGGGACGCTCTACGAGCACTGCGTCCGCGCCATCGAACGCCGCCTGACCATCGGCCGGCACGGTCTGCCGCTGATCGGCACCGGTGACTGGAATGACGGCATGAACCGCGTCGGGCATCAGGGCCGCGGCGAGAGCGTGTGGCTGGGCTGGTTCCTGTCGAAGATCCTGGGCGACTTCGCCGGGTTCGTGGAGGCGTGCGGGGATACCGAGCGCGCCGCCCGCTGGCGCCGCGAACGCGAGCGGATGAGCACCATGCTCGAGCAAGCGTGGGACGGCGACTGGTATCGCCGCGCCTACTTCGACGACGGCACCCCGCTGGGCTCTGCCCAGGCTCAGGAATGCAGGATCGACGCGATCTCGCAGAGCTGGGCGGTGCTCTCCGGAACCGCACCGCGGCCCCGAGCCGAGCGCGCCATGGACGCGGTTCGCATGCAGCTGGTGCGGCGCGACGCCGGTGTGATCCTGCTGCTCGCGCCGCCGTTCGACCAGTCGCCGCTCGACCCCGGCTACATCAAGGGCTACGTGCCAGGCGTGCGCGAGAACGGTGGCCAGTACACTCATGCCGCGCTCTGGACCGTGATGGCAATCGCGCATCTCGGCAGCGGTGACGAGGCGGTCGAACTGTTCCACATGCTCAATCCAATCAACCAGACCCGTACCCCTGCCGGTGTCGAGCGCTACAAGGTGGAACCCTACGTGGTGGCGGCTGATATCTACACCCACCCGGCGCACATCGGCCGAGGCGGCTGGACTTGGTACACCGGCTCCGCGGCCTGGATGTACCGTCTGGGTCTCGAGTCGATCCTCGGACTCAGGCGGCGGGGCCGGTGCTTCGCCATCGCGCCGTGCGTGCCCGGATCTTGGGACGGCTTCGTCGTGCGGTGGCGGTATGGAAAGAGCCGCTACGAGATCACCGTGGAGAATCCTGGACGCCGGAACCGCGGAATCGCGCAGGCGGTGCTCGATGGCGCTCGGGTCGATCCCCAGGCGATCCCGCTGGTCGATGACGCCGCGGTACACCGACTCCGAGTGGTGATGGGCGAATCCGAGCCCGAGGCCTCGCCGGCGCAGACGGTCGATACCACGCTTTCATTGGGGAATCCGCCGGGGCACTGACGCAGAGAGAATCCTCTTCGCGCACTTGAGAGCGCAGGACCTCCAGGGGCGGGCCCGGTTGCTGCGGCGCGAGCGGCGCCCGGGGCCGGACGGGAGAATGGCCGGCTACGTGGTGTTCGGCATCACCCGCTGACCCGCCACCACCTCGAGCGCCTGGTCGGGCGGCTCGGGGATCCGCTCGAGCGAGCGGACCGGAGAG
>WNGF01021188.1_pt1 | contig 12034 bp, 14 predicted proteins | sample 5400641 | NCBI WGS metagenome assembly WNGF01 (sample SAMN13153371, study PRJNA577476) | soil metagenome | isolation source: 80 cm soil or saprolite under grassland replicate 2 | place: USA:California | collected 2016-06-15 | reverse complement strand
TATGTGGTGATCGGGATGCCCGGCGTCTGGCACTGTGAGTCGATGAAGGGGAAGACTTCGCTGGCCACATAGTCGTCGTATTGCGCCTGCAGCCAGCTCCGATGGAAGGGATGCGCTCCTTTGTTGCTGAACGAATCGCTCTGCACCCCGTTGATACAGAAGATTCGGATTCGCCCCGCGTCCAGATACGGGCCGAGAGTGCGAATCATGCCCTGACCTTCCTGCTCATGCTCGTCGCCGCAACTGGTGGGGAAGGCAAGGATGGGCATGCCGTAATGCCCGTAAACATTGACGCCCATGTCGCGGCTGAGACGGTGTGAATACCAACGGTGATGGTCACGATGCATGCCGTGCGAGGATACCGGATTGACGGTAAGCCTCAAGCCCGGTGAGCTGAAAATGGACTACTACGGAGCGATCGCAGGGGGGGCTCTCGCAAATATATTTTTGAATTTTGCCGGTCTTGAGAGGAAGTAAGAATTAAGAAGTAGGAGTTATGAAGAATAGTCCCATACTTCAAGAGGAGGTTCACAGATGAAGATTTTTGTTGCAGGGGGAACGGGAGCGATCGGTCGACCGCTGATCGCGGAATTGCTCGCCAAAGGGCACGCTCTCGTTGCTCTGACCCGTTCTCCAGAAAAAGCTCAGGCTTTGGTGCAACAAGGCATAGAACCTGCCATCGCCGATGTATTTGATGCCGATGCGGTCAAAGCGGTTGTCAGTCGCGCTCAGCCTGAAGTCGTGATTGAACAACTCACCGCCCTGCCCAGAACCTACACCCGTGAGTCAATGAACGCCGCCGCCGCCCTCAACAATCGCATCCGTTTGGAAGGGGGCGCGAATGTGCTGGCAGCCGCGCAAGCAGCGGGTGTGCGGCGTTATCTGAGGCAGTCAGTCGCATTCTATGCGATTCCTGGTCCGAGCTTGGCAGATGAAGATACGCCCCTGGCATTTGATGCCTCGCCTGCGGTTGCAGCAAGTGCCCGCGAGATAACTGAGCTTGAGCATCGCTTACTAGGAAATCCAAACATGGAAGGGATCGTCCTACGTTATGGTTTCTTCTATGGACCCGGCACCTGGTTCAACCCCGATGGCGATGTTGCCCAACAGGTGCGACAGCAGCAGTTTCCGATCATCGGGAATGGCGAAGGCGTTTGGTCGTGGTTACACATTGAGGACGCGGCGATTGCCACCATTGCAGCAGCAGAGCGCGGCAATCCTGGGATTTATCTGATTGCGAATGATCAACCTTTAGCGCTGCGCGAATGGCTTCCTGCGTTTGCTCGATGGCTGAATGCTCCACCACCGCCGCAGGTATCAGTTGAGGATGCTCTGAAAGGGAATGGTGGTGCGGATGCGGTTTACTACGGGACTCAGATGCGAGGCGTGTCGAACGCCAAGGCAAAACGCGACCTGAATTTTCAGCCGCGACCGTTGGAGTGGATCGTTGACTAAAAGTATCCGACTGCGGATCCCATGAACGAAGTAAGAATTAAGAAGTTAGAATTATGAAGCAGAAAGAGTCCTGCCCTCAAGCTGGACGCGCTTAGTAAAGGGATCAGGGTCAGAGCTTACTATCGACACAGGGCGAATCCGTTAAGCGAAACTATCCGACTGCGGATCCCAAAAGTCGCCCTCCAGGCCGAGGCTGGCGAAGATGGAACGCATCTCATCGGGCTGCGGACGCCGCGAGTTCTCTTGTAAGCGTGTCGAATACCAAGTCGTCGCGAGTGTCCATAGCTGATCCATCGTGACGAGCGGCCGCATCGGATAACCATGCGCCGAGCACCACTCACGAACCCGTTCTTCCGACCGGAAGAAAAGCATGTTGTTTCAGGTGAAAACAATGTCGTCCCACCACTTGGCCGCGGGAACAAGGCAATGAAAAAGCCAGCTGCAGGGCGGCGGACCTTCCAAGCCAATCTCCAGTGAGAGCGGTTCACCGGATTGCTCGCAGCGGGAATGAACCTGCCCCGGGCGATGCAGCGCCGCCGGTATCCCAAATGAATCCCAGGCGCAGTTAGCGAAATACTTCGTCTCATCGACGATCACGACATGTTGGGTCGGTACGCCGGAAAATGGCGGAGCCATCCGAATGGACACTCCATCGGGTTCCAACACCAACACTCGCTGAGCGCGTAATCTGACATAGGCTTCGCGGACGCTGCTGACATCGGCGCCAATGCGTTCAGCTACAACTTGCAGTGACGGCCTTTGCCCGGTCTCGGCGAAGTGCCGGTAAATCGCCAGTTTCGTCTGCGTATCGAAACTCATGGGTTATGTGAGGTTAGTCGGGAATGTGTAATCTGAAAATCGGCGATTAAGGCCTGGTCATCGACGCCGATGAATCGCAGAAAGTATGTTAGCGGACATGAAAACACCGCATGTCCTATCTTGCGCGATCTCTTCTGTTGCAGCTGTAGCGATCAGCGCCAACACTTAAGTTCAGGACCGAGAAGAAAGAAAAGGAACAGCAATCATGAACATGAAACTAGAAGTGGTAATCGTCCCTGTCTCCGACGTCGATCGTGCCAAAGCATTCTACGAGAAACTGGGGTTCCGATTAGATATCGACATCGCGAATGAAAACTTTCGCGGTATACAATTCACTCCTCCTCGTTCAGAGGCGTCGATCATCTTCGGCAAGGGAGTCACGCCGGTCAGGGCAGGCTCGGCCGAGCTAGTCCTCGCCGTGGACGACCTTGACTCCGCCCGCGACCAATTGATCGGGCGCGGCGTTAACGTGAGCGAGGTCTTCCACTACGCCGGCGGCCCATTTAATAACGCTGTGGAGAAACCGCGCGTCGCTGGGCGCGACCCGGAAGGTCGTTCCTACTTCTCGTTTGCCTCGTTTGAGGATCCAGACGGGAACCGCTGGCTGGTCCAGGAAATCACGACGCGACTTCCGGGCCGGATCGATTCCGCAGCAACGACGTTCGGTTCGGTGAGCGATCTGGCGAGCGCGCTTCGGCGGGCGGAGGCCGCTCACGGCGAGCACGAGAAACGCACCGGCGAGAGAGACGCGAACTGGCCGGATTGGTACGCCAAGTACATGGTCGCGGAACAGGCCGGCACGGAGTTACCGCAATGAGCGGAGAAGTTGAGAGTTGATCGGTTGATCCGCCTCCGCCAGGCCTACGGCCGCGGCATTGCGAAATCTGAAACGCTAAAGGAAATGATGCTGCGATACTTTTCTGGATGAGCAGAGCACGATCAAAAGTAAGAAGGAAGAATTAGGAAGTAGGAAACGGTCGACGGGTGAGCAGGGCGCGAGCGAAAGTAAGAAGTAAGAATTAAAAAAGTAGAAGGCGTTGAACGGTGAGTAGGGCATTTGTTAAGGAAGACGTGGATCTTCCGGAGCGCAGCGGACGGAAGCGATCGGCGTCAGGACTGCCGCCGGGAGCGACCAATTACATCACCGCGCGCGGAGCGAAGCGTTTGCGCGACGAACTGCAAAAACTTCGCGCGGCAAACGCCGTCAGCGAGCGTGTCACCGAACTCGAACAAATTCTGGCATCGGTCCAAGTTGTTAATGCTCCGGACCCGGCGTCGAACAGCGTTGGCTTCGGCGCAACGGTGACGGTAAAAGATAAAAAAGGTAGGACCGAAACCTATACCGTCGTCGGTGTTGACGAACTCGATCTCGAACCGGACGCCGTCAGTTGGATTTCTCCAATCGGCAAGGCGCTCCTCGCCGCGGACATGGGCGACAGGATTACGCTTGAGGATGGACGAACCGCGAAAATCGTGAAGATCGAAAGAAAAAGTGACACGTGAGTCCGAGCCGGACTGGCATTAGTGACAAGACCGGGAAGGTCAGAGTACAGAAGTTGGTCGTTGAGAATTATTAAAAAGAACAAGATGTCCGGCACTTACGAATTCGTTCAGCTCGATGTTTTCACGCGGACGCCGCTTACCGGTAATCCACTCGCCATTTTCACCGATGCGCGCGGTCTGAGCGACCAGCAAATGCAGGCCCTCGCTCGCGAGATGAATCTCTCTGAAACAACCTTCGTCCTGCCGCGCGAGTCACAAGTTGAAGCCCGGGAGGGGAAGAAAGTCCGCATATTTACGGTGGAGGAAGAGTTGCCGTTTGCCGGGCATCCGACGCTCGGTACGGCGCTGCATTTATATGCGTCTCGGGCTGCGCCCGTTTCCGACAAATTGGGTGAGATCATCCTCGATTTGAAAGCGGGGAAGATTCCGGTGCGTTTTACGGCCAGTTCGGAGAATGCCGGACGTAACCGGGCAGACGGTCAGGTGTTCGGCGAAATGCGCCAACGCGATCCTGAATTCGGAGTTACCTTTTCGCGCGAACAGGTCTCTCGCGTGCTTGGAATCGCTGCCGACGACATTCCGTGGCCGATCCAGATCGTCTCGACAGGATTGCCATTCGCGATCGTTGGGATTCGCAAACAGGAGACCCTGGCGAATCTGAATTTCCCTCACGCGCACGCAGCAGAATTTCTCAAGAACACCGACGCCAAGTTTTTTTACTTTCTCTCCCCGCAACGGCGAGAAAAAAACCGGCTGGAAGCCAGGGCGCGGATGTTCTTTTATGGCGGTGAAGATCCAGCTACGGGATCAGCGGCCGGTTGCGCCGCGAGTTGGATGGTCCAACACGGGATCGCAAACAGTGACGAACAAGTGCTGATTCGGCAGGGGGGCGAGATTCGTCGTCCGAGCGAAATGTATGTGCGAGCAAAGCGAGACGGCCAACGTGTCACAAATGTTCGTGTTGGCGGATGCGCCGTGGAAGTGCTGCGCGGAACCGTGCGTCTCGGCTGAGAAAGTAGGAAGTAAAAATTAAGATTTAAGAAGTGAAGGAGCTGGAGAGATGGAGATCGGAAGAGAGTTGAGATGTTGAGGTGTTGAGTCGTTGAGGGACGAAAATATGGAAATTAAACGAAGTGGTTCATAGCCGTCGGGCATCCTCCTTCGCCCGGGTACGGCGGGACAAGAAGGGCCGGCCATGAAAAAGTGACCAGCCTTCGCCAAGGCTACGGCTCGGCAAGTGAGTGACATATGACGAGGAAGCGATCAGATTGGTAGATGGAAATTAAACGAATTGGTTCACAACGATCGGGTGAAGGGCCTGCGGACTGGTTCACCGGTAGAGTGCGCATTGACCCGCTGTTCGAGGCGCGGGAATACGTCGTGGCGGGAGGCCGACGGATAGACCGTGAAGCCGCTGGGGAAGCGGCGAGTGATCGGGCGATCACGAGTCAACCCGCTGATGTTCGTGGCGCAAGCGTAACGTTCGAACCGGGTGCCCGCACCGCCTGGCATACACATCCACTCGGTCAAACGTTGGTCGTCACGTCCGGCCTTGGATGGGCGCAGCGTTGGGGCGGCCCGACCGAGGAAATCCGGGCGGGCGATGTAGTCTGGTTTGCGCCTAACGAGAAGCATTGGCACGGTGCGACGCCAACGACTGGGATGACGCACATCGCCATTCAAGAAGCGCTGGACGGCAAGACCGTTGACTGGATGGAGCACGTCACCGACGAAGAGTACGGCGGAAAACGCTGAACGCTCAACGTCCAAGTCAGAGGTCAGCGATCAGAATTCACAATTGAGAATTCGATTTTCTCTCGATTTAGATTGCTAGCTGAGCAGGCGATCTAAAAGATTCGCTTCATGAAAGAATTTGAGGGAAAAGTTGCACTGGTAACCGGCGGCGGATCAGGAATTGGTCGCGCGACGGCGCTGGCGTTCGCTCGCGAAGGAGCGCAGGTCGTGATCGGTAATCGCAACGTTCAGCGCGGCGAGGAAACAGTCTCGATAATCAGTGACGCTGGCGGGACGGCCAGCTTCCAGCGGACGGACGTCTTGGTCGCAGCCGAGATCGAGGCGTTGGTCGCCCACGCTGTGAAGACGTGCGGCCGCCTCGATGTCGCATTCAACAACGCTGGCATCGAAGGCGACGTGAAGCCCACGCTTGTCGATCAGACTGAAGCCAACTTTGACGCGGTGATGGGCGTTAATGTCAAAGGCGTGTGGCTTTCCATGAAGTACGAGATCCCCCAGATGCTGAAGACGGGTGGCGGCGCCATCGTAAACTGTTCGTCGGTTGCAGGCGTAATAGGATTCCCGGGAATTGCGATTTACAGTGCGTCGAAACACGCAGTGATCGGACTCACGAAAGCCGCTGCATTGGAATATTCCGCGCAAGGAATTCGCGTCAACGCGGTCAATCCGGCCGTGATCGACACCGAGATGGTCGATCGCCTTGCCGACGGCATGAATATGAAAAAGGATGATCTTACCACTTTTCATCCCATTGGACGCATCGGTCGGGTTGAGGAAGTTGCCGAAGCTGTTTTATGGCTGTGTTCCGACAAGGCGTCTTTTGTGACGGGGCACAGTCTAATGGTCGACGGCGGATTCACCGCGCGCTGATGACGCGAGAAATGATCACGACCTTCCGGCAAAGGGCGTCTTTTGTGACGGGGCACAGTCTAATGGTCGACGGCGGATTCACCGCGCGCTGATGACGCGAGAAATGATCACGACCTTCCGGCAAAGGACCGGCAGAATGACGCATATTGCGATTCAAGAAGCGCTGAACGGCAAAGTGGTCGAGTGGATGGAAAAGGTGAGCCACGAACAATATAAGAGAAGTTTGATGGTTTACAGCTGAGAGCTGAATGGAGCGAATGGGATCCGCGACATAGAAGGGTCCGAGCCGGACTGGCATTAGCGAGGAGGGTAGGAGCGAGTGAGCCCGGGTAGAGAACGAGTTTCAAAACTGAAGCGCTGAAAGAAAATTGCGTTGCCATATTTTTTTAAATGAGCAGGGCGTTCATCAAAGAGGATGTTGATCTTCCGGAGCGCAGCGGACGGAAGCGATCGGCGTCAGGATTGCCGCCGGGCGCGACCAATTACATGACCGCACGCGGCGCAAAGCGTCTGCGCGATGAACTGAAGAAACTTCGCGCGGCAAATGCGACCAGCGAGCGCGTCGTCGAACTGGAACAAATTCTAGCATCGGTCCATGTTGTCGATCCTCCGGACGCGCCGTCTAACAGCGTGACCTTCGGCGCAACGGTGACGGTGAAAGATAAAAAAGGTAGGACCGAAACCTATACGATCGTCGGAGTTGACGAACTGGGCGGACATGGGCGACTGGATTACGCTTGAGGATGGACGCACCGCGAAAATCGGGAAGATCGAAAGAAAAAGTGACACGTGACGAGTGATCAGTGACAAGACCGGGAGGTCAGTACAGAAGTTGGTCATTGAAAATTTAGGGAAATAAAAAGAACAAAATGTCCGGCACTTACGAATTCGTGCAGCTTGATGTTTTTACGCGGACGCCGCTTACCGGCAATCCGCTCGCCATTTTCACGGACGCGCGAGGAGTGACAGTGCGAGTTTAGCGTCCGCTTATCTTCAATTGGTCGTCGGCCAGGCCCATCGTGTGGAGGAACGCGTTCCACCGCGGGTCGTCGTAGAGATTTGGGAGGAGCGGATCCCTGCGCAAACCGGGCAGACCCGGGTCGTGTTGCCGGCGCGCACGTTCCAACCATTCGAAAGCGCGATCTTTGTCGCCGCGATACGCGTAAACCTGGGCAATTTGATACGCAGCTGTTTCGGCATCATTCTTCATTAATTCGGCGAGCGCCGCGTCGGATTCCTGTACTCGCTTTTGCCCCCAACGTGCGCAGCTCACGATGAGGAGCCGGCACCAGTCACCGGCGTCAGCTTGCGCCGCGGTTGCGGCCTCCTCGAATTTATTCTCCAGCAGATACGATAAACCGAGACCGGCATGCGCCCACGGCGCCGCCGGATTCAACTCCACTACGCGCGGAAATTCGGCGCGCGCTTCCGCGAATCGCTTCGTCACCGCCAGATTAAACGCGAGAAAAGTCCGCGCTTGCGCGTTGACCGGATCCAGGTCGACTGCTTTGCGATAGAGTTCGAGTGCTCGATCCATGTTTCCGTGTGTGACCTCGAGGTTGGCCGCGGCGATCAGAATGTTCGGATCTGCCGGCGCCAGGGCCAATGCCTTGCTCACGGTTTGAGCCGCGGCGTTCCAGTTAAAATCGAAATTGGTCTCGATCCACGCCCGAGCGAGCAAACCGTTAGTCAAGTCAGGCTCGATCGACAGGGCTCGAGCGATGGCGTCGCGCGCGGCGGCCAGATGAGCGTCGAAGCTTTTTTGTCCACCTTCGGTCGAAAACCCGGCAAGCCAGAGATGCGTCTGCGCGACGCCGGCCCACGCCAGGGCAAATCCAGGGTCCAGCGCGACCGCGTGTTCGTAAGCAGCCAGACCTTCGCGCGCACTCTTTTCGGAGTGGCGATTTTCATAAAAGCGGCCCTGCAGATACAATTGATGCGCGTCGACATTTTTCGTCCCGCCTTTTTCCGCCGCTTGCACTTCCGCTTGAATTTTCTCTTTCGCCGTCGAACCCGCATCCGCTCCGCCGAATCGACCGCGCAATTGTTCGACGATCGTCTGGGCGAGTTCCGTCTGCACCGCGAACACGTCTTTCAAGTTGCGCGTGTAATTTTCCGACCAGAGTTCCTCGCCCGTGTCAGCGCGAGTGAGCCGCGCCGCGATCCGAACGGTATCACCGGATTTGCGAACACTCCCTTCGACCAGATGCGCCACGCCGAGTTTTTGTCCGATCTCCTGTGCCGTCGCGTTCTTGCCTTTGAATGAAAACGCCGAGGTGCGCGCCGCCACGTGCAGACCCGGAATTTTTTGCAGCACCGTTAAGAGCTCTTCGCTGACGCCGTCGGAGAAATATTCGCTCCCTTTGTCGTCGCTCAGGTTAACGAATGGAAGGACGGCGACAGATTTCTGATCAGGTGCATTTGCGGGAGCGGCCGGCACTGCGCGAGTCCCTGCCACCGGTTGATTTCTATTCGAGCGCTGCATCCACCACCACCCCGCAAGTAACGCGATTATTACCAGAACAGCGACCGCAACCAGGACGGGCGATTTCTTTGAGGCTAGGGCCGCGAACGGTTCGACACGTTTCTCCCACGGCAGCACGATCCGAAACAGATCCATCGGCAGTTTGATGTTCTTCAAATCCGCCGAACCGAACTTTTCAAATCGCGCCTCAAGTGCGTTACGAATCTGCCGCTCGACATCCATCGAGACGCAAATGCCGCCCGCGCCGGCTAATTGTTCGATGCGGGAAGCGATGTTCACCCCGTCGCCGTAGACGTCGCCGCCGCGATGCATCACGTCGCCGATGTGAATGCCGATCTTGAGGTCGATGCGCCGGTCGGACGTGACGTCGTGATTCCGCTTGGCCAGGGTGCGCTGGATCTCGATCGCGCATTGCGCCGCTTCTAACGCGCTACCGAATTCGACCAGGAAAGCGTCGCCGATGGTTTTGATTTCGGTGCCGTGAAACCGCGGAAAGATTTCGCGCAACAAACGCCGATGTTCCTCCAATAGCTCGAGAGCGACTTTGTCGTCGCGTTGGGCGAGCGCGCTGTAGCCGACCATGTCGGTAAACATAATGGCGGCGAGCTTGCGCTCTTCGGTCGGTTCGGTCGGCATCACCCTTTTTAATGACTATCTCTGTAAATGACAATGCCCGAGCAGTCTTGAGCAACCGAGTGACCAGCGGCGAGCAGATTCAGAACAGTTGAGAGCGTAAAGCTCCGTCGGAGCCACGCTCCTTTACGGAGTTAATGGTTGCGCTTTCTCAGGCACAAATTGATAAGGCTTTATGACGCACCGTACTTATGAATTCGTTCAGCTCGACGTTTTTACGCGGACGCCGCTTACCGGCAATCCGCTCGCCATTTTCACGGACGCGCGCGGTTTGAGTGACCAGCAAATGCAGGCGCTCGCTCGTGAGATGAATCTCTCTGAAACAACCTTCGTCCTGCCGCGCGAGCCACAGGTTGAAACCCAGGAGGGGAAGCGAGTCCGCATATTTACAGTGGAGGAAGAGTTGCCGTTTGCCGGACACCCGACGCTAGGCACGGCGTTGTATTTATATAATACCGCGGCTTCTCGCGGTGATGAGATGGTTCTTGACCTGAATGTCGGGAAAATCGGTGTCCGATTCAGCACTGACTCAAATAGCAGGAGCAATCGTGTCGCCGGCGATGTCTTTGGCGAGATGCGTCAGCGCGACCCAGAATTTAGCCCGACGTTGTCTCGAGATGAAATCGCCACCGTGCTCGGAGGTGATGGCAGCGAAATTGCAGCAGAATGGCCAAGCCAAATCGTGTCGACAGGACTGCCTTTTGCCATTGTGCCGATTCGCGATTCGAAGACTTTGGCAAATTTGAAGCCTGATCTTGTCAGAGTCGGCGCTCTACTGGAAGGAACCGGCGCCCGCTTATGCTACTTTATTTCTCCGGAACGCCAGGGACGGCTCGAAGTGCGCGCTCGGATGTTTTTCTATGGCGGAGAAGATCCGGCCACAGGATCAGCAGCTGGTTGTGCCGTCAGTTGGATGGTGCGGCATGGCTTGGCAAAATCTGACGAGCAGATTCTCATCCACCAAGGAATCGAAGCCCGGCGACCGAGTGAAATCTTTGTGCGCGCGACACGCGAAGGTGAGAAGGTCACCAATGTTCGAGTCGGCGGATACGCGGTAGAAGTGCTGCGCGGCACCGTCACTTTGTGATTTCGTCAGCGCATATGAAGCCGGCGCGCGTGGAAGTGAACGATGCATTCATACGCTCGCGAGTTTGAAGTGTGGATTCTCAATGAGGCCAAAGATGTTGCCGAAAGGATCGAGAACGGTGGCGACGAGAATTCCTTCACCGACATCCTGAACATTCGTGCGTTCAGTTGCGCCGAGTGAGAGCAGACGTTTCAGCGCCGCATTCGTGTCGGGAACGCCCCAATAGACAATGACGCCGCCCGAGCCTGCGGACGAAGATGGATCGGGATCGAGACCGAGCTCGTAGCCACCGACGTTGAAGCCAACGTAAAACGGCTGGTCGAAGTAAGGCTCGATTCCGAGGATCTTTGAATACCACGCCTTTCCCTTGGCCAGCTCAGGAGCGTGATAGATGGCCGTCCGAAGGCCCAGAAAGCTTGGATTGTCAGGCGACGGTTTCATTTGGTCTCAGTTTGACCGCTGGAGGACATAGAAAACATATCCGTAGCTGTCGTCTGAAATTCTAAATGTCTCGATTTCTTTGAGCGTCTCCACGGCAAAATCCCTGACGGCGACATCTGGATGATTTACGAGCGATTTCGCGCGCGGCTCTAGAACGTCATAATAATCTTTCACCCATGCTTCTTTGGGCAGCGTGTAAATGTCGAATATTTTGTAGCACGCTTCTTCTGCTACCGCGATGTTTTGCGGAACAGATTGCATGTCCGGATACCCCAATCGGAAGAACTCCGTCACCGGGTCTGGAATTTGTTCGCGGAGCCAGCACAGTTCGCTTACTACTGCGAAACCATCCGGTTTGATCGCCTTTGCCCAGGTGGTCAGTGCGTTGGCGAAACCGATGTTGTGTGCTGCGCCTTCTGTCCAAAGCAGATCGATTACTGGAAAGACACTCGGAATGTCTTTCATATCCATGCAATGCATCTGCACCAGATGAGCGAGGCCTTTTTCTTTGGCGCGCCGTTTCAGGCGATTCAGGAACGGTTGATACGAATCAACTGCCTGAATTGGTGTCCGAAGCTCGCTCGCCAGCACCATGGTTTGACGTCCCGCACCGCAACCCGCGTCAACAACGACTTCAAAACGGTGTTGCGGCAGAGATCGCAAAACATAAAGACTAACGCTGTCGTCTCCTGGACTCAGTTTGTCCATATCTGCGAAAAGGAGGTCAACCGGATTCGCCGTTTTCATCCTGCTTTGAAGAATTATTGCGCTTTGGCCTTAGCGGCGAGGATCTGCGGCAGCAAAATGTCGCGCACGTAATGCCAGTACGGAACAATTTCGAGCGCGCCCCGCGCATAGCGTTCGGCGGCATTTACGTCGCCGGGCGTCGTGTTCAGATACGAATAGGCCAGACTCATCATTAATTCCGGTTTGCCCCACGACGGCTCAAGCGGGTCATCGCTCGCTTTGATTTTCGAACAGACTTC
>WNGF01012020.1_pt1 | contig 12035 bp, 11 predicted proteins | sample 5400641 | NCBI WGS metagenome assembly WNGF01 (sample SAMN13153371, study PRJNA577476) | soil metagenome | isolation source: 80 cm soil or saprolite under grassland replicate 2 | place: USA:California | collected 2016-06-15 | reverse complement strand
TCTCTATTGACGAAACGCATCTCGACCGCGACGCTCATTTACGCATGGCCATTGAAGTGAAAATTCCCGCCGTTGGGGAGTCAATCACCAGTGGTGTTGTCTCTGCCTGGCACAAAAAATCCGGCGACTTCGTGAACGAAGGCGAAGCCCTCTTCATGCTTGAGACCGATAAGGTTTCTACCGAAATCGTTGCGGAAAAAGCAGGCGTACTCGAAACGAAGGTTCCGGAGGGCCGGGAGGTGAAGATTGGCGAGGTTGTTGCGATAATTGACGATTCAAAACGTCCGACTGCGGAGAAAAAGGAAGAGAAGCCGAAAAAGAAGGAGCCTGAAGAAAAGAAAAAAGAACCCGAGCCAGACAAAAAGACTGCAGAAGAAAAAGCTGCTGTAGCCGCGGGCGCCGACCGCGGCAAGCCGCAGCCAACGGCAGCGGCTACAACTGCCTTGTCGCCTGCAGTCCGCCGCATCGTGGAAGAAGAGAAGCTTGAGCCGGAGAAAATTCGCGGCACAGGCGAAGGAGGCCGCCTAACAAAAGGTGACGTCCTGGCTGTGGCACAGAAGCGGGATAAAGCGGACTTGTCCGCCGTAGTCTCGGCGAAGGCGGAAGAAAAAATTGAAGCTCGCGAAGTTGAACCGTCCGGTAATGGTCGGTTTCTTCGCAAGAAGATGTCACCCCTGCGTCGCAAGATCGCGCAACAACTAGTGATGGCGCAGCACACTGCGGCGATCCTCACGACTTTCAATGAATGCGACATGAGCGCCGTTCAGGAATTGCGCCGGAACAAACAAGATGAGTTCACGAAAAAGAACGGCATCAAGCTGGGTTTGATGTCGTTCTTTGTTAAGGCCTGCGTAGAAGCGCTTAAAGCCGTGCCAGTAGTCAATGGCCACATCGAGGATGACGATTTCATCCAAAACAATTTCTACGATATCGGCGTAGCCGTCGGCACGGAGCGTGGACTCGTGGTGCCGGTCGTGCGCGATGCAGATAAGAAAAGTTTTGCGGGTTTGGAGCGCAACATCGCCGATTACGCCAGCAGGGCGCACGACGGGAAACTAAAAATCGAAGACCTACAGGGCGGCACGTTTACCATCACAAACGGCGGAGTGTATGGGTCGCTATTCGCCACACCGATTCTAAATCCACCACAAAGCGGCATCCTAGGCATGCACAAGATCATGCCTCGACCAGTAGCAGTGGACGGCAAAGTGGAAGTTCGCCCGATGATGTATCTGGCACTAAGTTACGATCATCGCGCAATCGACGGAAAAGAAGCCGTCACTTTCCTCATCAAAGTGAAGGACTGCATCGAGGATCCGAAAAGGCTGCCACTGGATTTTTAGAATGAAAGCGGCAGGGTACTGCCGCACTCCAAGACGCAAGCGCATATGTGACTTTGCAAAGACGGCAGGTTTTGGAGTGCGGCGGTACTCCGCCGCTTTTGGTTTCTCCATGATTGCTCGTCGTCGTCGGAATGACAAAATAGACGTATGGAAAAATTTGATGTTGTTATCATTGGTTCAGGACCCGGCGGTTACATTGCTGCGATCCGCTCCGGTCAGCTCGGCTTAAAAACCGCCCTCGTCGAAAAGGACACGGAGCTGGGTGGCACTTGCCTGAATGTGGGTTGCATCCCGAGCAAAGCGCTCCTGACGTCGAGCGATCATTTCATGTTCGTCAAGAAAGAGGCGGCCAAGCACGGCATTGTCATCGACGACGCGCGCGTCGATCTGGCGAAGATGCAACAACGCAAGGACAAGGTTGTGAAGACATTTAACGGCGGTGTGCGCTCGCTAATGAAAACGAACAAGGTCACCGTCCTCGAAGGCCTTGGCACCATCACTGCGTCCGGAAAAGTTTCGGTTAAATCCTCGAATGGCGAGGCGCAGGAGATCGAGACAAAAAATATCGTCATAGCCACTGGCAGCGCGCCAGCGGAACTTCCATTCGCGAAATTTGACGGGAAAACAATCGTGAGCAGCACCGAAGCGCTTACGTTCAGCGAAGCCCCAAAGAAGCTCATCGTGGTCGGCGCGGGCGCGATAGGGCTGGAACTAGGGTCAGTTTGGAACCGGCTCGGTTCGGAAGTGACGATATTGGAATTTCCCGACAAGGTGCTTGTATCAGTTGGGCGTCGTCCATTCTCGGACGGCCTGGGTGCAGAAAAAACCGGTGTAGAGTTTGATGAAAAAAAGCGCATCAAAGTGGACGAACATTTCCGCACCAACGTCGAGGGCATTTATGCCATTGGCGATGTAATCGCGGGGCCGATGCTGGCACATAAAGCCGAAGACGAAGGCATCGCCTGCGTCGAAATCCTCGCGGGCAAGGCCGGCCATGTGAACTACGAGGCCATTGCTGGTATCATTTACACAAATCCCGAGCTGGCTGGCGTAGGTCTTACCGAAGATCAAGCGAAGGAAAAAGGGATCGATGTGCGAATCGGCAAATTTCCGTTCCGTGCCAATAGCCGCGCGCTTTGCAGCGATGACGTGGAAGGAATGGTGCATCATGCAGCTTCGGAATTAATCGCGGAGGCCGTTTCGGTCATTGAATTCGGCGGCAGCTCCGAAGATATCGGCCGTACCTGCCACTCACACCCGACCTTGAGCGAAGCAGTCAGAGAAGCTGCTTTAAACGTGGAGAAACGCGCGCTGCACATCATAAACCGCTAATCCAGCGGACCACCAGTGCGCCGCGGTTGCGCTATCTGTTAAGCGCTGCGTGGGCGCGATCAGTGTGACTTAGCCAGCATATAGACGTTCGCCTTTTCCTGCATCATGGATAACAAATAACCCGTTGCAATCCTGTCACTCGCTCACTCGCACCCACAATTCCCCAACGATGTCTCGCAGTGGGAGCCGCTTTTCACGCCTGAGTGTCCAGCACTTTGTGGTACGCGATGCGAGGCGTGCGAGCGGATGGATCGAGAACATGGCCATCTGAACAAGGTCGCTTGGTGGGCGGCGGAATTTGCCGAGCAGATGTTTTGCAAAGGTTCAGCGGAAGCCAATGCAGCTCGGGATTGGGGTTACTTGGCAGGATTGTGGCACGACTTGGGAAAATTTGCGCCTGCGTGGCAGACTTACCTTCGCTCGAAATCGGACATTCATCGCGACGAGATTTCCGGGCGAGTTGATCACGCAACTGCGGGTGCGCAGCACGCCGTCGCGACTGGGAACATCCTTGGACATCTTTTCGCATATTCGATCGCGGGTCATCATTCCGGGCTGCTCGACGCCATCTCAGAAAAAGCATGTCTTCAAAAGCGACTTGAGAAACAGCTGTTCCCTTACACAGCTGCCCCGCGCGGAATTCTAGATTTTCCAATCCCGGAATTACCTCGCTTCGTCGCCGAGAATATTCGCACTCCTTTTGTGCCTGCGCTGTTCACGCGCATGATCTTTTCTGCGCTCGTCGATGCGGATTTCCTCGCCACTGAAGCGTTCATGTCATCGGACCGCGCCGTGTTGCGTCGCAAGCCTGGCGCAACGCTTTTGCCCAAGCTGTTGGAACTTTTGGAACGGCGAATCGCTGAATTTCCAGCGCCTGAAAATGAAGTCGATCGCGCGCGAGCGCATGTCCATGCGGAGTGCGCCTCCGCTGGCGAAAATTCGCCTGGGCTCTTTTCATTAACTGTTCCGACAGGCGGTGGAAAAACGCTCTCTTCTTTAGGCTTTGCCTTGCGTCACGCAATCAAATACGGACAACGACGCGTTATCTACGTTATCCCGTTCACTTCGATCATTGAACAAAACGCTGCGGTGTTTGATGACGTTTTTCAGACGCTAACCGAGTCAGAACCGGATCCGATTGTTTTGCAGCATCACTCGAATTTGTCTCCTGAAGAGGAAACGGAGCGAACGAGGCTGGCCGCAGAGAATTGGGATGCGCCGCTCGTCGTAACAACAGCGGTTCAGTTTTACCAATCACTGCATGCTACTCGTACGTCGAGTTGCAGAAAACTTCACAACATCGCCAACTCTGTCGTGATTCTCGACGAAGCACAGTGTTTGCCGGTCGAATATCTTCGACCCTGTTTGGACATCCTTCGAGAACTCTCCGCCCACTACAGCACGACGATTCTTCTCTGTACTGCCACGCAACCGGCAGTTCATCGAACACAAGATTTTCCGATCGGTTTGGAAGGCGTCCGCGAGATCATCCCGAAGCCGGCCGAGCTTTACGAAACGCTCAGACGGGTTCGGGTGATCGACCGTGGTGCGCTAGATGACAAAACGCTCGCCAGCGAAATCGCCTCGCTTGACCAAGTTCTTGCAATCGTCAATACGCGCCGGCACGCACAAACTCTGTTTCGTTTGCTGCCAGAGTCCGATGCGAATTTTCATCTCTCCGCGCTCATGTGTCCGGCGCACCGGGAAAAAATTTTCGCAATTGCGCGCAGACGCCTGAAAGACGGATTGCCAGTTCGCCTCATTTCAACTCAGCTTGTCGAAGCGGGCGTTGATATCGATTTCCCTCGCGTTTATCGCGCCATCGCTGGAATTGACTCGATTGCACAAGCCGCTGGGCGTTGCAATCGGAACGGACGTTGGCCGAGTGGTGAACTCCACGTGTTCCGCTCGGAGCATGAAGGCGAGGAAGCTTACTTCCGTGACACGGCCCAAATCGCCAAAAGAGTTTTCGAGTTACAAGAAGATCCTCTCGGACTGGAAGCTGTTAAGCAATTCTTCACTCTTTATTACCTGCAGCACAATCCACCAAACGGGATGCGTTGGGACACGAAAGACATCTGCGGCGAATACAAACTCAACCAGGATCGCAAGCTTCCCTTCCATTTCCAGTATCGAACAATTGCCGATGAATTCCGATTCATCGAGAAGGAGCAGATCGCGGTTCTTATTCCGTTCGACGAAACAGCGAGAGCATTACTCGCCGATCTTCGCAACGAAGCTATTCCGCTTCATCGAGCGCTGCTTCGCGGACTTCAGCGATACACCGTGCAGATTTACAAGAGAGATTTCGCCAAGAACTGTGCGCAGTTTGAATCCGTGCGTGACGAACAATTTCATATTCTCATTTGCCCGGAGACCCACTATTCTGAGCGCTTCGGTCTTCATTTGGACGCGGACACCAACAAACCCCTCATCTGCTAAGAAATGTCTTACGGAATTGTTCTCGAAATCGCCGGCGACTACGCGCTTTTCAGTCGGCCCGAAATGAAAGTCGAGCGCGTGAGCTACGATGTGATTACACCTTCCGCTGCGCGCGGAATTCTTGAAGCGATTTATTGGAAACCGCAGATTCGTTGGGTGATCGATCGTATTCATGTCATCAATCCGATTCGCTTCACAAATGTGCGACGCAACGAGATCGACACGAAAGTTCCCATCAAGGGTGGTAGCGGAGTTAATGCCGCGATGACATCTGGCAAAGGAGATCTCGGTATCGCTGTCGATGAGCATCGCCAGCAACGCGCATCTCTTTTACTCCGAAATGTGCGTTATCTCATCGAGGCGCACTTCGATATTCTCGATTCAGCGCTCGACAAAGACGGCCCAAAGCTTTCGGAGAATGATGCCGCCGGGAAACATCTCGACATGTTCAACCGGCGCACTCGCTCAGGGCAGGTGTTTCATCAACCCTATCTTGGCTGCCGCGAGTTTCCCGCTCGATTTCGACTCATCGAAAATGCCTCTGCCAAACCCAAACCGCACGAGAGTCTTCTCGGCCCGCGCGAGCTCGGTTTCATGCTCCTTGACATCGAGTTCGATCAAGATGGGCGGACCAAAAAGGTGAGATCGACAACTCCACGATTTTATCGAGTCAAAATGATCGATGGTGTAATCGACGTGAATGAATGCCTGAAAAACTCGCCGATTAACTCGTGACCAAATGATTCTGCAATCACTTCACGCGCTCTACGATCGGCTGGCGAACGACCAAAGCTACGAGCTAACCGAGCCCGGATTTTCGCCACAGAAGATTTCGTTTCGCATTGTTCTTCACCCGGATGGGTCTCTCTTTGCGATAGAAGACGCTCGTGTGAAGAGTGAATCAGGAAAACTTGTGCCAGCGCGAATGCGCGTGCCCGGAGAAGCGAAATCGCCTGGATCGGGAATCAATCCCGGATTTCTTTGGGACAACCGAACCTATTTACTCGGCCGTCAGCCGGACGACAAACCAGCAGGATTCGGTTCGAAACGCTTCGACGCGTTTCGGCAGCGTCATCTGGATCTGGAGAAAACCATAAGCAATTCATCTTTTTCGGCGGTCTGCCGTTTCCTTGAACAGTGGAAACCAGAGCAGATCGAAGCTTATCCAGTTCTCTCCGAAGTCGGCACCGGCTTTGGCGTGTTTCAGCTCGTGAGCGAATCAAAACCGGTCCACGAGATGGAAGCGATTCGCAGTTGGTGGAGAAGCAATCTTCGGAAGGAAGATGCGGAGCAGATCGGGCAATGCCTTCTCACCGGCGAAATGACCGCAATCGCGCGGCTGCATCCAAAAATCAAAGGCGTTTGGGGAGCTCAGTCGGCAGGCGCGCCTCTCGTGTCATTTAACGAAAAGAGTTACGAGTCCTATTTTAATTATCCGCCATACGGTCCAATGGGGCCTCAAGGAAAGGTTGCACCGGTCGGAGACCAGGCAGCATTCCGTTATGGCACTGCCTTGAACGCGCTATTGAATGGGCCGCAATCATCCAAGCATCGCATTCGCATCGGCGACACGACTTGTGTTTTCTGGACCGATAAGAAAACAATTCTCGAAGACATTTTTGCTACGATTGCGGGCGGCGGTGATCAGGCGGCCGAGGAAACCCAAGATCAACAGTTGCGTGCAAAGATTAATGCTTTCCTGAAAGCTCTTCAGCAGGGGCGCGAGGCTTACGGTGAGCTTGCGGATGATCCGAACGTCACTCGCTTTTACCTTCTCGGTCTCTCTCCGAATGCCGCCCGACTTTCAGTTCGCTTCTTCTATCAATCTTCGATCCGCGAATTACTCGACCACCTTCGCAAGCATAAGATCGACATTGAGATCGTCCGCGAATTCGAACATCCTGTCGGAAAGCGGCGCGCAGACTCTGAGTTTCCAGCTTATTGGGAATTCCTTCGCGAAACTGTGCGACAAGGCGACGACCCGCCACCGCTGCTCAGCGGAGCACTCATGCGAGCCATTCTCGAAGGTACGCGCTACCCCGAATCGCTCTTTGCTGCGATTATCCGCCGCGTTCAAATGGAGCGCTTGGTTAGCTATCTGCGCGCCGCCGCGATCAAAGCTGTTCTTACCCGAAATCACAAACTCGCCATCACTACTATGCTCGACCCTACAAATACCCAACCTGCCTATCTGCTCGGCCGACTCTTTGCCGTGCTGGAAAAAATTCAAGAAGAAGGGCACCGCGAACAAACGGGAGGCTATCTCGATAAGACTATTCGCGACACTTACTTCTCTGCGGCTTGCGCGACTCCCGCGAGTGTATTCCCCCGCCTGGAACAGCTCTCCACGCATCACCGCCGACACCTTAATCCTGGACGGAAAGTGCAGTTCGACCAGTTGATCGCCGACATCAAATGGCCGCTCTCGCCTGACTCACCGACGCCGACATCTCAAAATCTCAAGGCGCAGGGGCTCTTCATCCTGGGCTACTATCATCAGCGCAAAGATCTTTTCACTCGCAAAGAAAAAGCGGTCGAGACCACTGTCGCGGCTTGATCCCCACAACCTCACCAAAACTTCTCTACTAAATAACATTATGAAAAACCGTTACGACTTCATTCTTCTATTCGACGTGCAAGACGCTAATCCGAACGGCGATCCTGACGCTGGGAATCTCCCGCGTATTGACGCAGAATCCGGTCAGGGCCTCGTCACCGATGTTTGCCTGAAACGAAAGGTGCGGAACTTCATCCAAACAACGCATCCTGATCAGCGTATTTATTTCACTGAAGGCGCTGTGCTCAATCAACAACACGAGCAAGCTTATAAAGCGCTCGATCTCGGTGACCCAAAAAAGGCCAAAGGCGCAGAGCGCGACAAAGCCAGAGCATGGATGTGCGAAAACTTCTATGATGTTCGGACCTTTGGGGCGGTTATGTCCACCGAGATCAACTGTGGCCAGGTTCGCGGGCCCGTCCAACTCTCCTTCGCCCGTTCTGTCGATCCTATTGTTTCAAGCGAGCACGCCATCACGCGCACATCGGTCACTAACGAGAGGGACATTGAAAAAGGACGCACCATGGGCCGCAAGTTTACAATCCCGTACGCTCTTTACCGTGCGCACGGTTTTGTGAATCCGTTCCTAGCTGAACAGACCGGTTTCTCTGACGACGATCTCGAACTTTTCTTTAGCGCGGTCGAAAACGCTTTTCAGTTCGACCAGTCCGCCGCGCGCCCCGCTAACTCGATGGCAGTTCGCTCGTTTCTCATTTTCAAACACGAGAACCAGCTCGGCAAAGCTCCAAGTCACACGCTGTTCGATCTCGTGCGAGTCAAACGTAAGGATGAAAGCAAATCCGCACGTGCATTCACGGACTACGAACTCGCCGTAGACGAAAAAGCCGTCCCCGAAGGCGTTACGCTGATCCGCCGCGTTTGATTCACATCCGAAACTCGTCGCGGCGATGCCTTTTTCTGAAGATCAGCTCTTACCTATTTCCGCGCTTCAGCATTTAATCTTTTGCGAGCGGCAATGCGCGCTCATTCATGTCGAGCAGGTCTGGAGCGACAACGAATTCACGGCCGAAGGAAATATTCTTCACGAGCGCACGCACGAAGGACCGGATGAATCGCGTCCTGGAGTTCGCATCACGCGCGGCCTGCCCGTTCGTTCGTTTGACCTCGGATTGAGCGGTCAATGTGATGTGGTGGAATTCCACGACGATCCCGAAAAAGTGCTTCTCGTGGAATACAAACGCGGCAGACCCAAGTCGCACGCGGCGGATAAAGTGCAGCTCTGCGCTCAAGCGCTCTGCCTGGAGGAAATGCTGAACCGACGCGTGGAGAGTGGCGCGCTTTTTTACGGGAAGCGGCGCAGGCGAACCGATGTGGTATTCGACGAGGCCCTTCGTGCGCTCACCCGCGATTCGGCGTGCAGGCTTCATGCGCTGATCAGATCGCGCGTTACTCCGCCAGCTGTGCGCGAGAAAAAGTGCGATAGCTGTTCGCTCCTCGCCATCTGCATGCCGGACGCGCTTCGTTTTCGGCGCGGCGCCGCCGCGTGGTTCGAGCGCCAATTGCAGGAAAGCGTGACTGCAAAATCTTTGTGCGCCAGCACCTAAACACACTTTTTGTTACTCTCGAAGGCGCCTGGCTTTCCAAAGATGGTCAGGCCGTCGAGGTTCGACACGAAGGCCAAACCAAACTGCGCGTTCCGCTGCACAATCTGGAAAGCATTGTCACTTTCGGCTGGGACGTCTGCGCCTCAGCGCAACTCATGGCCGCATGCGCTGAGGCTGGTGTCACGCTTTCTTTTTGCACACCACATGGAAAATTTCTCGCGGCCGCTACAGGTTTCGGCTCGGGAAATGTTCTTCTCCGCCGCGAACAATATCGTCGCGCCGACGATTTGGTCGCGTGCGCAGCCATCGCCAGAAACATCGTCGCCGCGAAAATATCCAGCTGCCGGATTTCTCTTTTACGGGCACTCCGAGATCGTCCCAATCATGAAGCTGCTTCACAGCTAAGAGCTACCGCACAGTGGCTGGGTCATCGCGTTGAAACGGCCTTGCGCGAAAATTCTCTCGACGGTTTGCGCGGGATCGAAGGCGATTCCGCTGCCGCATACTTTGACGCTCTTCCGTTTCTAATTACCACCGATGATCCCGCCATCACCATGAACGGAAGAAACCGCCGGCCACCAACCGATCCGGTGAATGCGTTGCTGTCATTTCTTTACGCACTGCTGGCCCATGATTGCCGTTCAGCGCTCGCAGCCACTGGATTCGACGCAGCCGTTGGCTTCTTTCATCGTGACCGGCCCGGGCGACCTTCACTCGCACTCGATTTGATGGAAGAATTTCGTCCAGTGCTTGCCGATCGGCTGGCGCTCGCGCTTCTCAATCGCCAGCAGATCGACATCTCGGATTTTGAGGTGCAGGAAAATGGCGCTGTTTCCTTGCGTGACGGCTCACGGAAGAAAGTGTTGGTCGCCTGGCAAGAGCGAAAGCTTGAAGAAATCGTCCATCCATTCCTTCAGGAAAAAGTGACATGGGGACTTGTTCCTCATCTGCAAGCTCGGCTCCTTGCTCGTCATCTGCGCGGCGACCTGGATGCCTATCCGGCCTTTATCTGGAAGTGATCATTCGTAACCGCTCTTGAAAATCGAATGCAAGTCCTGATCACCTACGACGTTTCTACTACGACCGTAGAAGGTCGGCGTCGGCTTCGCCGAGTGGCCAAAACCTGCCTCGATTACGGCCAACGCGTTCAAAATTCGGTCTTCGAATGTCTTATTGACCCGGCGCAACTTGTCGCCGTACGAAACCGCCTTTTACAAATTATCGATCCCGCCACCGATAGTTTACGAATCTATTTTCTCGGTCATGACTGGAACCACCGCGTCGAGCACCACGGCGCAAAGCCATCTTTTGATCCTCAAGGTCCGCTCGTTGTATGACTCCAATTTCTTGCCACGCGAACCTGTAGAGCTCAAATTGACAGGTAATGGTTCGCGCCGGCTGTAAAGCTCTAGAGCGCTGGTTCTTTGACATTGTAATCATTTCATCAACGACTGTTTTGGCTTGCTTTGATGGAGGGTTCGCGCAACCAGCGGATCTTGACATTTAGTTTCAACAACTTATGCAAGAGCCGTCGCGCTCGCGCGAGCGCGCGGATTGAAACATCGCCTATGCCCCCTGCCGCGGCCTCTTGGTGGGTCGCGCTCGCGCGAGCGCGCGGATTGAAACAACGGTCATTGTCAGCCAGCGACCGCTCGTGGTGGTCGCGCTCGCGCGAGCGCGCGGATTGAAACGGGTTGTAGGCTGGCGAGATGTAATTGCCGGTGAGTCGCGCTCGCGCGAGCGCGCGGATTGAAACGACCTCTGCTGCCGCGTTTACATCTACGAGCACCGTCGCGCTCGCGCGAGCGCGCGGATTGAAACCGCAGCAGCGGTAAATCTTTTCAAGCTGCTCAAATGTCGCGCTCGCGCGAGCGCGCGGATTGAAACTGGCGGCTAAGGTTGAAAACCGAAGTAACATGATGGTCGCGCTCGCGCGAGCGCGCGGATTGAAACATTCATCGGAGAAACGATAAAGCGAATAAATAAAGTCGCGCTCGCGCGAGCGCGCGGATTGAAACGCCGAAGCGGTCAATCTTGCCAGAGAAATGCTTGTGTCGCGCTCGCGCGAGCGCGCGGATTGAAACCCAAACAACGGCTACAACACCGTCAAAATCCTACCCGGTCGCGCTCGCGCGAGCGCGCGGATTGAAACGAGTTTTACAAAAACGTTATGGGCGCTCAGTCACCCGTCGCGCTCGCGCGAGCGCGCGGATTGAAACTTTCTCCAAAAGCTCCAGGCGGCGGAGCTTGATACGTCGCGCTCGCGCGAGCGCGCGGATTGAAACAGCCTCGGTAATGGCGCGCATTTTTTCTTCGATTGTCGCGCTCGCGCGAGCGCGCGGATTGAAACTTCCAGGGTGTGTCCTTGATTTGTATTGACCGTCGTCGGGCTCGCGCGAGCGCGCGGATTGAAACAAGGCGACACCATAACCAACTGGGATGCCGGGACGTCGCGCTCGCGCGAGCGCGCGGATTGAAACGTCGAGGAGTGCTTAATTCCACGATTCCACGATCGTCGCGCTTGCGCGAGCACGCGACCGGCGTCGATGAGGCCAGTGCCAACGGTGTGATTAGGGAATCATTTTGAACTCCCCGCTTCGCGTCGCTGGATCACGAACAGCGTCACCAGCGCGGACGCTGCGCAGATAATCGCGCCGGAGGCGAGCGCGAACGGTGTGCCCAGCCAATGCGCAACGGCGCCGGCTTGGAGACTGCCCAGTGGAATCATCGCGCCGAAGACAAGCGACCATACGCCCATGACGCGCCCCCGCATTTCATCCGGGACGATTGTTTGCA
>WNGF01008523.1_pt1 | contig 12036 bp, 11 predicted proteins | sample 5400641 | NCBI WGS metagenome assembly WNGF01 (sample SAMN13153371, study PRJNA577476) | soil metagenome | isolation source: 80 cm soil or saprolite under grassland replicate 2 | place: USA:California | collected 2016-06-15 | reverse complement strand
CTGCGCCTCCGCACCGTGAATTGGGGTTGGGTTTGTGGTCGAGACGGAAGTCGTCGAGGAGGGGCAGGAGACGATACCCGGCACGGGAACCGTGCAGATCGGCGTGAGTCGACCGCCGCTCCCGGTGACGGATCTCCCGACGCCGGAAGAGGTCTTCAAGATCAAAGGGAAGATGACCCCGGGAAAGGTCGTCCGGTATGTCCTCGGCCCGAGCATGATCGCCCTCGGCGTGTCGATCGGGAGCGGGGAATGGCTGATCGGACCGTTCAACGTCGGGACGAAGGGGTTCGTCGGGATTCTCTGGGTCGTCCTGGTCTCCGCCGTGCTGCAGGTGTTCTACAATGTGGAACTCGCGCGCTTCACGATCGCCACGGGCGAATCGCCCGCCATCGGCTTCGGCCGGGTCCCCCCCGGCTTCTGGCTGTGGATCCCGCTGGCGGTATTCATGTACTGGCTGGCGTTCATCTGGGGCGGTTGGGCGTCCGGCGCAGGCCAAAGCCTGTTCGTCCTCTGGCAGGGCCACAACCCGACCGGCGGAGAGGTGACCGTTTCTCGTGGGCTCGGCGCGGGGCTCCTGTTCCTTGTCATGGGAATCGTCCTTTTCGGCCGAAAGATCTCGCGGACGATGGAGATCGCCAATTGGGTCATGGTCGCGTTCATTCTCTTCTCGGTGGTCTCTCTCGTCGTCCTCATCGTTCCCGCATCCTTCTCGGCGAGTGCTTGGGTTGCGCTGGTCACACCCGCGGTACCGCCGGCCGGCTCGACGGCAACAGACCTCGGGGCGCTGGCAGGATTCACGGCGACGGCGAGTGGAGTGAATTATTTCATCATCAGCTACTACCGAGACAAAGGGTACGGGATGGGGCACCGCGTCGGATACATCGCCGCCCTCGTCGGCGGAAAGCAGGAGAAGCTGCTTGCGTCAGGGATGACCTTCCCGGCCGACGAGAAGAATACGAGACTCTGGAAACGCTGGTTCCGCTACCTGCTGATCGACCAGTGGGGTGTGTTCTTCACCGGTGCGATCCTCGGCATGATGATGCCCGTCATCCTCGTGGGATACCTCGCCCAGGCAACAGGCGTTCCACCGACCCGTGCTGGGATGCCAGTTTACGCTGCCACCCAGATCGGCATCCTCTTCCCCGGGTCTTTCCTGGTGACCTGGGCCTTGATTGCCGGTTTCCTGATCCTCTTCAGCACGCAGATGGTCGTCTTCGAGGCCCTCGTCAGGCAGTTCGTCGATGGCGCGCACGCGATGAGCACACGCTTCCGGAAGCTAACGCGGGAGGACCCACGGCGGTTCTACTATCCCTTCATGTTCGCACTCGCAGCCGTCATCTCGCTCATCGTGATCTTCGGGTTCAATCCGCTCGATTTGGTCAGCATCTCGGCGAACTTCTCGAACCTCGCCTCCCTGATCATCCCGTTCGCAGTGATTTACCTGAATCGTCAGCTGCCGGCGCCCGCGAGGATGAAATGGTGGTCCTACATAGTCCTCCTCCTGAACGTGGTCTTCTTCGGCTTCTTCTTCATCAACTTCGTGGCGGACCTCATCGGGGAGCCGCTCGTAAAGTTCTGAAGATCCTGATTGCCGACGGGAAGGGGTCCGCGCGGATCCGTCGGGCGACCCGGGGGGGCAGACGGAGCCCCGGCCGACCCGGAGGTTCCAAGTAGGCCGAGTCCGCTCCTTCGGAACGCACGAAAGGGAGCGGATGAGCGAAGACACCTCCAGCGGTCGGAGTCGAGGGTGGGGCCTCGACATCGACTTGCTCGCGGCGAACGCGACGAACGCCGAACTCCGCTCTTTGCGACGCGATGCGCTTGAGATCCTCCGGAACGCCCTCGATGACGTCGATCCGGAGCGGGCCGTCGCGACCGCGGTCGAGCGGCGCGGCGAATTCCTTTACGTGCTTGGAAACCGAATTGCCATCGCCGCAGGACATCCAATCCATGTCGTGGCGATCGGAAAAGCGTCCGCGCGGATGGCGACGGGCGTCCTCCGCGTCTTCCGACCTGCGTCCGGCCTCCTTGTCGCGCCGGGAGCCCCCTCTCCCCCTATAGAAGGCTTCCAGATCGTCCCTGCATCGCATCCGTTGCCCGACGAAGGGAGCCTGAAGGCCGGCGAAGCCGCCCTGCAGCTCGCCGACGGGCTTCGCCCAGGAGACGTGCTCCTCGTCCTCCTGTCGGGTGGGGCGAGCGCCATGTTCGAGGCCTCCGGCGTGCCCCTGGCCGAGCTTCGCGACGCGTACGCCGTACTCCTACGCAGTGGCCTGGGGATTCGGGACGTGAACGAGGTGCGGAAAGGGGTCTCCGACATCAAGGGCGGACGGCTTGCCGAGCGCGCGGCGCGTCGCGGCGCGACCGTCGTGGGTTTGATTCTGTCCGACATCGTCGGGAGTCCGATCGAAGATATCGGGTCCGGGCCCACCGCCCTCGATTCCTCGCGAGGCGAGCGGGCGAAGGAGATCCTCGTCCGGCATGGGTTGTGGGACTCGATGCCCGCATCCGTACGACGGAGCCTGACCGTCGTGGCGAACACCGGGAAGCGCCGACCGCTGCCGTCCGGAGCCGTCCACAATTTCATCGTGGCGGACAACGTACGCGCGTGCGAGGCGGGGCGACGGGAAGCGGAACGCCGCGGATACGCGGCGCACATCTTGACGACTTCATTGGAGGGCGAGGCTCGCCGCGTTGGCCCGGTCCTGGCCACGGAGGCGCTTCGAAGCGACCCGGGCGCTCGGTCGATTGCGGTGATCGTTGGAGGCGAGACGACCGTGACGGTCCATGGTGGGGGCCGGGGTGGGCGCAATCAGGAGATGGCCCTGGCGGCCGCTCGAATTCTGGAGGGCCGGACCGCGGTGCTCCTCTCCTGCGGGACCGACGGGGCCGACGGCAACACGGAGGCGGCCGGCGCGATCGTGGATGGGGAGACGATGGTGAGAGCGCAGGCCCTTCGACTCGATCCGGAAAAGTTCCTTGAAGGGAACGACTCCTACGAATTCTTCCGGGCCCTTGGGGACTTGATTGTCACAGGTCCGACGGGAACGAATGTGGCGGACATCCTCATCGTCCTGGAGGACCGATCGCGCCCACTCCCTCGCATTCAATCGAGGTAGCCGTACGCAATCAGGGTCAGAAATTCGATGAAGCCTGCGTCAAGCGCGACCTTCTCGAAGATTTCGCGCGCTTCCTGAAACCGTCCCTTTCGGAACGCCTCCGGGCCGATCGCCTCTCGGATTTTTGCGAGCTCCTCCTCTGCGATATTCCGCACGAAGTCGGGCGTCACGCTCGCTCCGTCCTTTAATGGAATCCGATGCCGGATCCACTGCCACACCTGGGACCGCGCGATCTCCGCCGTGGCGGTGTCCTCCATCAGGTTGAAGATCGCCGCGGCTCCATTTCCCCGGAGCCACGACTCGATGTACTGAAGGCCGACGCTCACATCGTTCCTGAGGCCCGCCTCCGTGATCGTGCCGCCGGGCACCCGCACGTCGAGGAGGTCCTTCGCCGTGACGGACACCTCCTCCCTCAGGCGCGACATTTGGTTCGGCTTCCCGCCCAGGACGCCATCGAACACCTCCGTCGCGACCGGCACGAGGTCGGGATGAGCCACCCAGGTCCCGTCGAAGCCGTCGTTCGCCTCGCGGACCTTGTCCTCGCGAACCTTCGCGATCGCGAGCTCGTTCACCTTCGGATCCTTGCGGCTCGGGATGAACGCGGCCATGCCGCCGATCGCATGGGCGCCCCGCCCGTGACACGTTCGCACGAGGAGCTCCGTGTACGCGCGCATGAAAGGGACGGTCATCGTGACCTGGGCGCGGTCCGGGAGCACGAAATCCTTCCGGTCGCTGAACTTCTTGATGATGGAGAACATGTAGTCCCAACGGCCCGCGTTCAGGCCGACGATGTGCTCTCGGAGTTCGTAGAGGATCTCATCCATCTCGAACGCCGCGGGGATCGTCTCAATCAGGACGGTCGCCTTGATCGTCCCTCGAGGCAGGCCCAGCGCCTCCTCGGCTCGAATGAAGACGTCATTCCAGAGGCGGGCCTCGCGGTGGCTCTCGAGCTTCGGCAGGTAGAAGTAGGGGCCCGTGCCGCGTGCGAGCAGCTCCTTCGCGTTCTGGAAGAAGTAGAGGCCGAAGTCCGCCAGGCTGGCAGAGACGGGTCGGCCATCGACGGTCAGGTGTTTCTCTTCGAGATGCCACCCTCGTGGCCGCACGAGGAGGGTCGCGATAACGTCCTTCAAACGATACGTGCGACCGTCGGGCGCGTCGTAAGCAATCGTCCGACGGACCGCATCGACGAGGTTCACGTGGCCCGTGACCACGTTCGCCCACGTTGGCGAGAGGGAGTCTTCAAAGTCGGCCATGAACACCTTCGCGCCTGAGTTCAGCGCGTTGATCATCATCTTCCGCTCGACCGGGCCGGTGATCTCGACCTGCCGGTCCTGCAGGTCCTGCGGGATCGGCGCGACCCGCCAATCGCCCTCCCGGACGGACTTCGTTCCCGGGAGGAAATCCAAGGTGCCCCCACGGCGCAAATCCTCCCACCGCTTCATGCGTTCCTCAAGGAGGCGTCTTCGGGTCGTGTTGAAGGCCCTGTGGAGCGCCGCGAGAAACTCGAGGGCTTCTGAGGTGAGGATGTCCTGGACGCGCCCTTCGACCGGGCCGCGAACGTCCACGCCGCCGGCCGTCGTCGCCTTGATCGAGCCCCCTTCCGGTTCGGGCCAGACCCATTGACGGACTCGCCTATGGTTCTTTGTGTGTTGACGCCCCATGGCTCCGTCAGGACAGAGCCCGACGGTTCGAATGAGCCCTGTGAGCCCGCCGACGTCACAAAACCAGGCACTCGGCCCGATGGCTCGGCATCGTCCCGGAACCCAGGCAGGATTATCGTGCAATCTTGAAATTGAACATCGGCGTCTTCATCGCGCCCATCAACTGGACCCAGATCGGCAGGACCATCTCGGCCCCGCGGGCCGTCGTGATGTCTCCGAGATCGATCACGTGCCTCCAGCCGAAGCTCCGGAGGATCTCGGTCACCCGGGCCTTCGCGCCGGCGTCATTGCCGCTCACGAACACATCGTGGTCTCCTTTCGCCACCAGGTCCGGACTGACCATGACCATGTTGGTCATCGTGTTCAGGGTCTTGACGACCTTGGCCTTGGGGAAGGCCCGTTGGATCTGCTCGCCGAGTGAATCTGTGTTGCAGACAATCAGCGATGGCGGCATACCCTTCGAGAAGTCGAGCGCGTTCGAGATGTCGATCAGGACCTTGCCGGCGAGGTTCCTCTCACCCGCGGCGCTCAGCGCCTTGATCGAGGCCGCCCCCGCCGTGGCGTTGACGAGGACCTCTCCGTGTGCGGCGGCGTCCGCAAAGGGGGCGAGCTTCGCCTTCGGATGCGTCTTGATCCACGCGCTGAACGGCGGATTCCCCATGTAATCCGGCTTCGTGTCGGCCATGGTCTTCGCCACGTCGCGGGTGCCGAACACCACGTTGTGGCCGAGTTCCATGAGCTTGCCGCCAACGGCCCGTCCGACTGCACCCGTTCCTAGGACACCGATCTTCAAGGGTCCCCACCTGGACCGCTCCACGACCCCGACGTACTTGTACGTTTCCGCGGGGGCGGGACGGTGCGCGGTCCGAGCGTACGGGCCTGCGGGGATTCGAACCCCGGTCAGAGGCTCCGGAGGCCTCTGTCCTATCCAAGCTAGACTACAGGCCCTCATTTGCCGAAAGGTCTCTTCGGATTAAGGCTTTCCGCGGGTCGTAACGGGAGTTGCGACAGGGAGCTGTTCGCAACCGCGGGCGCTTCCTGGCCTATCTCTTGCGCGGCGCACGTTTCGTCTGGTGGCGTATCATGATGACAACCGCCACGACAATCGCCACGATCACGGGTGCGATCGCAAGCCAAAGCCAGTTCGGCAGGACGACTCCCGATTGCGGCGGGGGCGGCGCGGATCCCGGACTCCCGGGGACCAACCAGCCGCTGTCACGATAGGTGTACATCGGGCCTCGCTGCGTCGCGGTGGCATCGATGTCCCACGAGGTGACCGCCCCGAGAAGAGACTTCGAGACCGCAATAATCAGCGTGTTGAGGAGCACCGGGTTCGGGCCGGTCGACGTGATCCGGCTGTTCCCGCTGAGATCGACCGGGACGAAGCCCGTCGCGTTCGACGTCAGGATCGTCGACCTGTTCGTGTACGTCACGGTGAAGTGACTCGCGTTGTCGGCCCGCGTGTAGAGGCGCATCTCGTACGAGGTGTTGTCGAGGTCGGCGATTCTACCCTTCACCTGGAAGCTCAGGTTCACGCTCGCGGACTCGTCGGTCGACCGGATCCACAGGAGGTTCACACTATCCGGGAACGGGCTCATGGTGACGTTCCCGTCCGGCAGGAACACGGGGGTCATGTTCGCGGTCCACAGCTGCACGACGTCGCTCGCGGGGTCGCTATAGTTGCGATCGAACGTGACGGCGGACGCGGTACCGATCATGGTGGTCGACGCGACGAACAGGAGGACGAAAAGACCCCCGATGAAGGCCTTCACGCCTCTCGAGGGCGGTTCCCGGGGTGATAAGGCGGATGGAACAGTTATCGGAAGTCTAAATTGGACGCTGATGCTCACTTTTTCGCGAATTCGGTGTATCCGCACCGGCCGCACGATAGGCGGTCCGCGTGCTTCGCGAGGAAGACTCCGGCTCCGCACTTCGGGCAATTCTGCCGCTCCCGGGTGATGCGGTTGCCGTCGATCTTGTAGAACTTCCGCTTGAGGCCCGCGGTGCCTTTCTCCTTCTTCGCCTCGGCCATCACTTGCCCTCCTTCTTCTTCGACTCCGGCTTCTTCTCCCCCTTGGGCTCCGCTTTCTTCTCCTCTTTCTTCTCTTCCTTCTTGTCGGCGGGCTTCCTCTCCTCCCTTGCCGGCGGCTTCTCGTGCTTCGGCTCCGCCTTCGCCTCGGGCTTGGCTTCGGCCTTCCCTTCCGCCTTCGGGGCCTCGGGTTTCGGCGCGGCCGCGGCTTTCTCGGCTCTCGGGACGGGCGCCGGTTTCTCCGGCTTCGGAGCGGCCTTCTCCTTGATCTCGGGCTCGATGAGCTTGTTGCGCACGAGGATGTGCTTCCGCTCGACGGAGAGCGCCTCCTCCTTCGATTTGTACACCTTTGCGTAGCCGTGCGTCTCGTATCGGCCGAACGTCGACGCCTGAGAGTCGATTACGACGATATCCTTCGTCGCCTTGAGTTCCCTCGCGAGGAACGCTCGGAGCGCGTCCCGGGTCGGCGTGGGCTCGGCCTTGTGGATCGCCTTGAAGGTTACCTCGACCCGCTTCAGGTGCGGGTTGTCCCTCTTCGTGAGGACCTGGAGTTCCATCGCTACCGTTCCATCCGTCGCAAGATGTCGAGGACCCTCCCCTTCGCCGTCGAGTCCGCCCGGACGACCACGACGCCCTGCGATGGCATGCCGTACAACACGGCGGCCGATTCGGGCGCGAGGGCGAGGCAGACGAGGGTGAGGAGGTCCTCTTCGCCCCGGACTTCGACGCGTACCCGCTCCTTCGACTTAAAGGCTTCGGACAGGACGCTCCAGGCGTCCGCGGAGATTGAGCCCGCCGCGTTCACTACCCGCAAGGCGCGCGAGCCGACTCGCTGCAAGGCCTCTCGCAGCTCCGGATCTTCCTGGCGTTTCGTCTTGAAGTCGACGACGCACACGTCGGGCGTGCGGCCGCGGGCGACGAGGTCGAGCGTGCAGAAGTCGCCGACCGTGACGACGGGCGAGGCCCGGCCGATCGTCGGCAGGATGTCGGGACCGTGGACGAGCGGGCCCATCGGCCACCGGAGGAAGTCGCGGAGCGATTCCGGGAGCCGCAACGTCACGTTCGCGAATTCATCGAACGCGGAGGGCGAACTTCCCGTTGACATGGATGCCCATCTTCTTCGCGATCTCGGAGCGCGGGTGGTCGACGATGATCACGTAGCCCTGCCAGTCGCGCGACGTCTCGCCGCCACACAGCGGGCACTTGTCCTCGTCGGTCACGTGTCCGCAATTCTTGCACGCCTTCGGGATCTTCACGACCATGGCTCAGCCTCTCTTCTTCCGCACGCGGCCTTCCGCCCGCGCACGGTCCTCCTCGATCCAGTCGAGCTTGCCCAAGGCCGGCTGGCGCATCGTCAGGCCGATCTTCGACTCGCGTGGGGCGCGTTCGTTCAGCGAGACCGCGACAATCCGCGTCCGGACCTTGTCGCCGATCCGCAGGTCGCGTTTCGTGTCCTTCCCGATGAGCCGCTGGCCCTCCTCGTCGACGTCCACGCGGTCGTCCATCACCTGGGAGATGTGCAGGAGGCCGTCCAGAGGACCGAACCGGATGAACGCGCCGAACTTCAGGATCTCGACGACGGTGCCCTCGACGATTTCCTGGAGCGCCGGGGCGAAGACGAGCGCGTCGTATCGCACCCGCTGATACACCGCGCCGTCCCCATGGACGATGCGGCCCTCGCCGACCCGCTCGATGTTGCTCGCCACCAGCGTGAGGGTCTTGTCAGCGCCGATCTTCCCCTCCAAGGTCGTGCGCGTGAGTTCCCGCGCGACCGTGTCGATGTCCTCGCCGAGGCGTTCTGGCGGGATCCGGACGGTGTCTTCCCGCTGGACCCGTTGATACATGAAAATCGGCCGCCGTGCGTAGTTGGTCCTTCTATTTAGGCCTTTGCGGCGGCGGCCCGCGCCTCCCGCTAGATCAGGAGGGGCGCGATGACCAACGTGATTGTGGAGAGGAGCTTGACGAGGATATGCAACGACGGTCCCGCGGTGTCCTTGAACGGATCCCCGACCGTGTCGCCCACGACCGCGGCTTTGTGCGTCGCGCTTCCCTTCCCGCCGAGGTTCCCCGCTTCAATGAACTTCTTCGCGTTGTCCCACGCCCCTCCGCCGGTGTTCAGCACGAGGGCCATGAGGACGCCCACGATCGTGCCGACCATCAGCGTGCCGCCCAATGCTTCTCCCTTTCCGAGCCCCGCGGTCACGTGAACGAAGCGGAACAAGAGTCCCACCCCGACGGGCGTCGCGACCGCCAAGAGGCCGGGGACGACCATTTCGCGAAGCGCACTCCGTGTGACGATGTCGACGGACCGCGCGTAGTCCGGCTTGGAGGTCCCGGCCATGATCCCCGGGTTCTCATGGAACTGGTCCCGGACGTCCTTGATGATCGCCCACGCCGCCCGACCCACCGCGCGAATCGCGTACGCCGTGAAGAGGAAGACGAGCGCCCCTCCGATCATCCCACCGATGAACGTCTCCGGATGGGCGAGGTCCACGGATGCCGTGCCGACCTCTTCGAGATACGCGTTGAACAACAGGAAGGCGGCGAGGGCGGCGCTCCCGACGGCGTAGCCTTTGGTCAATGCCTTGGTCGTGTTGCCGGCCGCGTCGAGCTTGTCCATGTTCCGGCGGGCCTCTTCGGACATGCCGGACATCTGGACGATCCCCGCCCCGTTGTCCACAATCGGCCCGAACGTGTCCATCGCGAGGATGTACCCCGCCGTCGAGAGCATCCCCATCGTCGCAATCGCCGTGCCGTACAACCCGCCACGCGAAATGCCGGTCGATTCGCCGAGCGCGTACGCGACTAGGAGCGCGCCGGACACGACGATGATTGGAAGCCACGTGGCCTCGAGGCCCACGGAAAATCCGGAGATGATGTTCGTCGCAGGCCCGGTCTCGGAAGACCGCGCGATCTCTTTCACGGGCCGGTACTTCGCTTCCGTGTAGTATTGTGTAATCCAGACATACAGGAACGCGGTGATCATCCCGGCGATGCCGCAGAACCAGTACCGGGCCCAGGTCCAAGCATCCGCGCCGCTCGAGGCGGGGGGTTGCAGCATCGCCCACGCCGCGACGCCGAAGAGGATTGCGGCGAGGATCGTCGCGACGAGATAGCCTCGGTTCAACGCGGCCATGGGCGCCTCGTCCTCCTGCGCCCGGACCGCATACACCCCGACGACGCACGCGAGCAGGCCGAACCCTCGGGCGACGAGCGGGAAGATGATACCCAGCACGCCGAAGACGGGGAACAAGACGACGCCGAGTACCATCGCCCCGATGTTCTCCGCGGCGGTCGACTCGAACAGGTCCGCGCCGCGGCCGGCGCAGTCGCCGACATTGTCCCCAACGAGGTCCGCCACGACCGCCGGGTTTCGCGGATCGTCCTCCGGGATGCCGGCCTCGACCTTACCCACGAGATCCGCGCCGACGTCCGCGGCCTTGGTATAGATGCCGCCGCCGAGTTGCGCGAAGAGCGCCACGAGGCTCGCCCCGAACCCGAAGCCCACCATTGAGAGGACGAGGTTCCTCTGGTCCATCGCCGGGTCCAGTGAGGCGGCGGAGAGACCGTATCCGTATCCGTAGTACAAGATCGAGACGCCGGCCAGCGAGAGCCCCACGATCGCGAGGCCGGAAACCGCCCCGCCCCGGAGGGCGATGACGAGCGCTTCGTTGAACGACCTCAGCGATCCGGCGGCAGACCGAACGTTCGTCCGGATCGCAATCTGCATTCCGATGTAGCCGGACAGGGCGCTGAACGTTGCGCCGAGGGCGAAGGCCCCGGCCGTCTTGAGGCCGAGTTCCGCGGCGCCCGGCGCACCGCTCACGACCCTTTGCGCGAAGATGGCCGCCGCGAAGACGACGGCGAGCGGTCCCGCGATGATCGCGATCGCCCTGTACTGGCGTCGAAGGAATGCGCGAGCTCCCTGCCGGATCGCGTCGGCGATTTCCCGCATGCGGTCGGAGCCGGTGTCTCGACGCAGGACATCGCGCGCGAGGATCGCGGCGAAGCCGAGGCCCGCCAGGATCGCGAGGGGAATCACCCAACTCAGGTCCACCTGGGCCACCCGATCCCGTCCTCCTCCGACTTCTCGGCCGCAAACTCCTCAAGGTATATAGGCTTTGATAGCCCGCTCACGCGCCGAACTTCTCCGCGCGTCCGGCGAGGTCGACGAGGAGGTTCATGACGTCCTGCCCTCGGAGGCGGCCGAGCGCGCCTTGGGCCGCGCTCCTCTCGTCGAAGGCGACCACCGCGTCCATGCGCACACCCTCGCCGAACAGGGTGAGGGGCACCGGGTCGCCGGAGTGATCTTTCGCCGCGACGGGCGTCGAATGGTCGGCGGTCATCGCGACGACGACGTCGGCGGGGAGCTTCGGCTTCAGGTGGCCCATCATCGCATCGAGCCGCTCGATCACGTGGATCTTCTCGGACGCCTGCCCGTCGTGGCCGCACAGGTCCGGCGCCTTCACGTGCAGCACGATGAGGTCGTGAGACTCGAGCGCCGCGAGCGCGGCGTCCGCTTTCGCAATCATGTCCGTGTCGAGGCCTCCCGTGGCCCCCTTGACGTCGAGGACCTCGATTCCACAGGCGCGGAACATCCCGCGGATAAGGGCGACGCCCGCGATGCCCGCCGCTTTGACGTGGAGTCGCTCCGGAATCGGGGGGAGATCCGGGTACACGCCGGCACCGCGCAGGACGATGGCGTTCGCGGGGGGCTCGCCCCTCGCGGAGCGGCCGCGATTCACCGGATTGTCTTTGAGGATCTCGTGGGCCTGTTTCGTGAATGCGTTCACCGCCTTCGCCGTTGCCTTCGCGGCGGGCTCGAGTGCCTCAGCCTTTCGAATCTCCTCGCCGATGGCGTGCGGGTCCGTGTCCGTGACCTTCGGCGATAGCCCCCGGCCGCGGAGGACCAGCGCCGCACGGTGCTCCGTGCCGGCACGGAACATCACCTTGACCCGTCCGAGCTTCATGCCGTCGAGCGCGTTCGCGAGTTTCGCGGTGCCTTCGTGGATTCGTCCCGCGCGGCGATCCGTGATCCGCATCTTCTCGTCGACCGTGGCGAAGTTGCCGCGGAAGGCGATGTCGCCCGGTTCGAGGTCGATCCCCACGCCGGCGGCTTCGAACGGGCCGCGGCCCGTGTACACTTCGCGCGGATCGTAGCCGAACAGCGCGAGATGGCTCGTGTCGCTCCCGGCGGGGACGCCCGGGGCGATCGGGTCGACGAGCCCAT
>WNGF01013225.1_pt1 | contig 12039 bp, 11 predicted proteins | sample 5400641 | NCBI WGS metagenome assembly WNGF01 (sample SAMN13153371, study PRJNA577476) | soil metagenome | isolation source: 80 cm soil or saprolite under grassland replicate 2 | place: USA:California | collected 2016-06-15 | reverse complement strand
GACCAGGAAGCCGGTGATCACGCCGACGACCGCGACGATCACCAGGGCCAGGAACAGGTTCGCCAGTGCGCCGCCGAGCCGCCAGAAGCTCGGGTGCGAGGCGAACTCGGCGTGGCGCTCGCAGTCCGGGCCGCCCTGGCGCATCAGGTCGCGGGCCTTGTCGTCAGTGGCGTCCAGGCCCTGGATGAGGATCTTGTCGAGCTGCGCGGCGCAGGGGCCCGTGGGGACGGTGCCCCACGACAGCCGGGCGCTCGGGACCGCCACGTACTGTTCGACCAGCGTCTGGCCGTAGGCCTTGAAGTAGCCGGTGTACTGCTGGCGAGCGTACCCCTGCCCCGAGGTTGCCGGCACCGTCGATGGGTCGGCGCCCGTGCCGACGACCAGGATCGCCCCGGCCGTCTGGGAGGCCAGATTCATGGTGCCATTCAGCAGCGCGGCCGGGACCAGGGCGCTGCCGACCGCGATGACCAGCACCGAGAGGGCCAGCTCGCCGACGCCGTGGGCGAGCTGGCCCTTCCAGGACTGCCAGGCCATGTAGACGACCGCGGCCAGACCGGCGAGCTCCAGCAGGCTGAGCGGTCCGATGAGCTGGGCCTGGAACGACTCGGTGATGCGAGCGGCCGGGTCGGCGAGGACGGCGGCGAAACGGAACGAGAACGCCCAGGTCAGCAGCCACACCGCCAGGCCGACCAGCATCGCCGAGAACGCGAAGATCGCCTCTGTGGCGGCGCCGACGACGATCTGGAGCAGGTGCGGCGCCTTGGTGAGGATGTTGTTGCCACCCTCGTCGTAGAAGACGTGGTAGTGGCTGAGCGGGTGCCTGCTGATCGAGGGGTCGATCGGGAGCTGGTCGTCCTCGAACGCGCTGTTGAGCTGGTCGCCGGGCTTGGCCTGGGCGCTCGGCGGCGCGACCGGCTGCGCCGGTGGCGGCGGCGGCCGTGGCGAGGCCGGCGGCTGGGGCTGCGTAGTCGGAGGCTGCGGGTCGGGCACGGCCACGGCCGGCGCGGCGCCGACACCGACGAGCGCGCCGGCGATCAGGAGCAGGACGAGCAGGCGGCGCGCTCGCATCATGCGGTCACCTCCGCGGGGGTGGTCTTGAACGCCTCGTGGCGGCCGGGGTCGAGGTCGGCGAGAACCTGGGTCCAGGCAATGCGGCCGCGAAGGTCGCGGAAGAGGAACTGGCCCTTGCCATGGCCGGCGTCGGCGCGCCGCTTGCCGGCGTCGGCGAGGCTCTGCAGGAGCGCGACGTGCGCGTCGGAGGGGTCGGCGCCGAGAAGCTCGAGGCTTGCGCGGGCGGCCTGGGCGGAGGACTGGCCGCCGACGAAGCGGTAGCCGAACAGGCCGCGTAGCCGCTCGTCGGCGAGGTCGTCGGCGAACTGGCTGAGCACCCAGACGGCGGCGTTGTGCTTGCGGCCGTCGCGCATGATCTGCACGAGCAGGGCCAGGCCCCACGGGTTGCCGGTGAGGAAGTAGGCCTCGTCGAACACGGCGACGCCGAAGCGGCGGTCGCGCATGACGCTCGTGCCGGTGATCGCGGCGACCAGGTACAGCAGCGCCAGCCCGGCGATCTCCTCGGGGAGCAACTTGTCCGGCGGGGTGTCCCGGTCGGGCAGGGCCATGTCGGCGGCGGAGAAGACGATGCAGGGCCCTGCCAGGTCCAGGATCCGCCCGTCGCCGAACAGCATCCGGGCGATCCCGCCGCCCGCGGCGAGGCTCTCGAGCTGCCGGTGGAGGTGGCGCACCTCCGGCTCCCCCTGCCGGCGGCGGCCGAGGACCTCGACGACGTCGCGCAGCCGGCCGGCGGGCCGGGTGAGTACGGTGCGGACCGCCTCGACCAGCTCCACGCCCTCGAAGGACCGCGGGGCGACGCCGGTGAGGATGAAGAGCGCGCCGGTGGCGTAGCGCTCCTGGTCGGCGGGGTCGGTGAACACCCGCAACGGGTCCAGGCACAGGTCGACGCCGCTGTGCAGCTCAACGACCTGGCCGCCCATGGCCTGGGCGAAGCGGACCCACTCGCGGTCCTGGGTGCGGTCCAGCCCGACCACACGACCGCCGCGCAGCAGAACCTTGGCGGCGGCCTGCTTGGCCGAGTAGGACTTGCCGCAGCCGCTGGAGGCGATGAACGCGGTGGACTTGGAGGTGTCGTCGCGACCGCTGCCGGGCGCGGGGTCCCACAGGACCGGCCGGAGCGTGCCTACGTCCAGGTCGTAGCCGAGCAGCAGCCCGCGGTCGTCACCCGCCTCCTCGGTGACCATGGGCATCAGCCCGGCGACCCCGTCGGGCAGCAGGTGGCGGCAGTAGTCGCGGCGCAGGTCGCCGGGCAGGCGGGCGGCCGGCAGGGTGGCGGCGAACAGGGCCCGCTGGGCGCCGGCAGGCCGTTCCACGCCGTAGTCGCTGGGGTCGAGCAGCTCCTTGACCTGTTCGACGCGGCCGCGCAGCTCGGCGGGGTCGGGGGCGGCCACCGTCAGCGCGATGGTGGTCTCCAGCATCGGCGCGCGGCGGTCGCGGGCGAGGTCGGCCTGCGCGGCGAGGATGTCCTCATGGGCCACGACCAGGTCGGCGGGCGCGCCGGCCTCGTCGGTCTCCCATTCGTCGTACTGGTCGGTGAGCTTGCGGGCGCGCTTGCGGACCCGGCGCTTGGCGGAGGCGTTGTCCGTGACGTCCAGGAACACCTTCCAGTCGACCGCGAACGGCAGCCCGTCCAGCCGCGAGAACAGCTCGCCGCCCGGGTAGACCCACTCCTGCGGCAGGTCGGAGGCCAGCAGGATCGCCTGGTAGGAGGTCTCCTCCTCGCCGGTTCGGGTTACGGTGCGGACCGGCACGTGCCGCGGCGCCAGGCGGTGACGGGGCAGGTCGTCGGGATGGTTGAGCTCGGCGTCACCGAGGGGGCGCAGGACCTGCACCCAGCGCTGGGCGGGTTCCCAAGTCGGGTCGTAGATGGGCTCGTCGGGTAGGGCGCGCTTGCGGGCGCGGGCGAGCAGCCAGCGCAGCCGGCCGGGGGTGATTCGGTCGAGGCCGAGGCTGTGGCCGAGCCGCGCCTCGATCTGCCCGGCGGCCAGCAGCGCCCGCTCCAGCTCGGCGTCGCCGGGTGGCTTGGGCGCCGTCAGGCCCGCAGTGGTGGACGCGACGGCGAGCTGGAGCGTCTGCCACCAGGACCGGCGGCGGGTGGGCAGCTCGCAGAGCAGGTAGGTCTCGCGGCGGCGGAGCCGGCCGAGCTCGCCGCCCTCGTCGGCCATCTGGACCAGGTACTCGAGAGTGGCGTCCACCTCGGCGGCCCACCCAGGGAACCGCCGGTGGTCGCCGTCGGTGACGATCACGCCGTCCAGCATCGCCTCGGCGACCTCGGCGGGGTCCACCAGCCGGCAGACGCTGAGCAGCTCCGCGCGGGCGGGGATGCCCTTGAGGGCGCCGCGAACCTGGGCGAACAGGGCGTGCTTGGCGTCGTCGGCGGCGTAGCGGGTGGTGCGTGGGGTGACCTGCCAGGCCGCCAGGACGGTGCCGTCGCGGCCGAAGTACAGGTGGTCGGCGATTGCGCGCAGGTGCAGCTTCATCCGTCGCCCTCCAGTCGGCGGACCCACACCCAGGTGCCGTGCAGGCGGGTGTGGCGGCGGTCGACGCCCTGCCCGCCGCTGCGGCCGAGCAGACTGCTTGCCAGGTGGATGGCGAGCGTGAGCACCGCCGAGGTGGGTGGGCGGCCGTCGACCTGGGTGTGGCGGCCGGCGGCGGCGAACAGCCCGACCGGTAGGCCGAGCAGGACCAGCACGTTCAGCGCGGTCGGCAGGGTCGGGTTGAGGTGGCCGAGCAGCCGCGACGACAGGCCGGCCCATACGCCCCAGGTGCGCAGCAGCACGAAGAAGCTGCCGACGCCCAGCAGGTACTGCGGCATGGTGGCGATGCCCCAGATCGGGCGCCACCGGCCGAGCTTGCCGATGACCTCGGGGAAGCGGAAGCCGCGGGTGTAGTCGCGGACGACGAGCGGGTCGCGGTCGCCGGCCATCTCACTGCCCCAGTTGGATGGTGACCGGCGGCTGCTTCTTGATCTCGTCGATGCTGCCCTTGGCGAGGTCGCCGAGCTGCAGCAGGTTGGCGGCGGCGAACTCCACGAACGCCACCAGGATCAGGGCGCCGACGATCTTGGGCAGGCTGCGGGTGATCGCTGCGGCGCCGATGATCCCGATGCAGATCAGGGTGATGGCACCGAAGCCGATCAGCTTGCCCCAGGCGATGGCGTTGGTGGCCATCTGGAAGAAACCGTCGGCGGCGAGGACCGGGATGAGGCTCAGGTGCGTGTGCATGGTGGTGCTCCTCACGGGTGGGATGTGCTGGGCTTGAGGGCGGCGGCGCCGTCGAGGCCGGCGACGTACCAGCGGCCGTCGCGGCGGGCGAGCTGGAGGCTGTAGCCGAGGACCTCGACGTTGCCGGTTGGGGTGGTGGCGGCCACCGTCGCCTGGGCGGTGGTCTCCGGGCTGGTGGGTGGGGCGCTGTAGCCGACCGCGCGCAGCTCCACCTGGGCGTAGGGCACCGGGTCGATCGGGGCGGCGCTCAGCCCCGGCGCGATCGAGTCCTCGAGTGCGCCCTGCCCGGTCAGGAACGCGGCCAGGAACCGCCGTACCCGGTCGGTGCGTGCGTCGGCCCCGTCAGGCGTGGCCAGGGCGTCGACGAGGGCGCCGGGAGCGTCGGCGGGGCTGGGGCGGCTGATCTCGCCCGGGGGTCCAGTGGCGAGGTAGTGGCCGCTGGCGCCGTACACGCCGACGCGGTAGTAGTGGGTGCCGTCGGCCTGCCAGCTCGCCCGGCGGGTGTCGGGGTCGACAACCCGCTGGACCTGCTCGACGGCGACCAGCACCGACCAGTAGCGCTCCGCCAGCGGGGTGGCCGACAGCGCGGTCGCCGACAGCGCCTGGAACGAGCCAGAGGGCACGCCGGCCAGGTCGACCGGGCCGGCGACGAGTCCCTCGAGCTGGGCGTGGTGGTCCTCCCCGGCGCCGAGCCAGGTGGTGACGAAGGTCTCGGCGAACCCGGTCGGGCCCGGATCGGCGGTGGCCGCCGCCTGGCTGGCCTGGGTCGGGTCGGTGCGCCGGCCCGCCAGGGCGACCGCGAGGAGGCTTGCCAGCAGGGCGATGGTGACGGCGCCGGCCAGTAGCACGGTGGCGGTGGGCACGGCTCGCGGGGAGGTCAGGCGGGGTGGCCGGCTGGACAGCTCTGGGTCGGGCTCGGCGTGGCGGACCCGTGCCGCCCGCGGGCGGCGGCGCTCGGCGGTGTCCACGCGCCATGGCGGGGGCGCCGCCGCCGGGGCGGGGTCGGCGGGGTGCTGGTAGCGCTGGGGCGCCGGCGCGGTGGTGCGCGGCGGGGCGGGGGCTTTGGCCTGGCGTGGGAGGAAGCCGGCGGTCAGCCAGCACAGCCACTTCTCGCGGCGCATCCGGCGCTCGAGCTCGCGGTGACGCCGCAGGCCGAGCACGCTGGGGATGTCCCCGTTGGGGTCGGGGATGGTGGGCAGGGTGTACCGGTTACGCCGCATCGTTGCCTCGCTTCCTATCGGGCCGGCGGTCTTCGGCGGGTCGGTTGGCCTTGGCCGGCGGGCCCGACCGGGTGGCGCGGTGGCGCTGGACGGCGTCGCGTTCGGCCTCGGCGAGGAGCGCGCCGACCCAGCCGAGGCGCTCGGCACTGGCGGGGTCGCTGGCACCGGTCTGCTGGTGGGCGACGCGCTCGCGTTCGCTGGCGAGCCAGCGCAGCGTGTCCTGGCCGGTCCATCCCTCGGGGACACCGCGGCCGTGGAGGAGCCGCTCCAGCCAGATCGCGTCGCGCGCCATCGCAGCCGCAGCGGTGCCTGGCTCGAGGGCGTGACGCCAGGGCGGGGTCAGGCCGGCGGCGAGCCAGCCCCGCCCGAAAGCGAGCCGGTCGCGGGCCGCCTGGACCAGGTAGGCGATCCGCTCGGCCGGGCCACTGCCCCGGTCCACGCGGACGCCGCCCAGCTCGACCTCGTCGACGTAGCCGCTGGCCAGCGCCTTGTCGAGCAGCCGCGCCTGGGCGGCGAGCACCTCGACGATCTCGGCGTCGTGCAGGCCCTCCGCCAAGCCGTCGCGGCCAAGCTCCCGCAGCGCCTGCCGCACCTCGGCGCATGCAGTGCCCAACTGCTGCCGCAGGTAGGGCCGCAGCTCGGGCTGCCGCGCCTTGGGGTCGCCCCGGCCGCCCGCGGGATGCTGGGCGTCCTCGCCGGCGGTGAGGTGGGCGGGTGGGTCAGTGGGCGCACGTGCGACAGTGGTCACGGTTGACCTCCTTCGGAAGGGATGCGCCTAGGCGTGGTCGCCAGGTCGGTGACCGACGGCTGGTCGGGGTCGGCTGCCTGCGGGGAGCTGGCGGGGTCGTCCCAGGGCAGCCGGCCGGTGGCACGCCACGTGTCCAGCTCGGCGGCGGTGGCGTGCCGTGGGGTCTCGCCGCGCGCGAGCAGCCGGGCCACCAGCGTGCGGCGGGCGGTCTCCCATTCGGTGGAGCCGGGTTGGCCTGGCAGCCCAGCGGGGTCGTCGGATGGCCGTCCAGGCTGTCCGACGACCCCCTCACCCTGAGCCCCTAGAGAACCCCCTGACGTGGGTTCTCTAGGGGTAGGGGGAGAGGCGAACTTCCCGCGAACTTCGCCTGCACTTCGCTGCACGTCGCGCGTCACTTCGCGCGAAGTGACGCCGCTGTTCGCGCGAACATCTGGCGAACGTGGCCGAGTCCCGTTCCGCGACGGTGCGGCATCGGCGCTGGTCAGCCGGTCTGTGACGGGCACCTCGCCCATCGCAGCGTCCGCTGCGGGCGTCGATGTGCGCCCGGCCGCGTCGTCGCGGGTTCGCGTCGTGTTCGCGCGAACACGCGACGAACGAGACCCGGCCGGCGGGGCGTCGGCGGCATCAAGCCGATCCCCGTCGCGAACTTCGCGGGAACTTCGCCCCTTGTTCGCGCGAACATCCTGGGAACGGTCGTGGGAGCGCAGCCGCCGCATCCGCTCGGCGGCCGCGGCCCGCTTGGCGCGGCGCTGCTCGCTGGAGGGGTTGTAGTCGAGGTAGTCGTGGATCCAGTAGCCGCCGCGGGCGTCGTCGCGTGCCCAGCGGCCAACCGCGACCAGCTCGGCGGCCACCTCGGCCGGCGACGCCGAACGGGTGAGCAGGTGCAGGCAGGCGTCGGTCACGAACCCGTCGGTGTCACGCCGGCCGACGTAGCACAGCGCGCGGATCTCCATCGCTAGCGCCGCATCCGACAGCCCCACGATCTTGGGGTGCTCTGCGTAGCCGTCGTCGAGCTGGATCCAGCCCATCAGCCACGCTCCCCCGTCGCGGAGCGGACCAGGCGCAGGTGCGAGCGGCGGAAAACCCGTGGGCGGCCGGTGCGCTCGTGGCGCACGTCGTAGGCGGGATCGTCCCAGCCACTGCCGACCACCCGCCCGACGATCCGCCAAGTGCCGCGCTCGCCGGTGCCGGGCCGGCGCACCCGGACCCGGGTGCCGGCCGCCAGCACACGCACACGCAGACGCATCAGCCACCTCCCCGGGTGAGGTGGGAGAGGCTCTGGAAGACGGCCCGTTCGGGGTCCCAGCGCAGCTCGACCTCGCCGGGTGGGCCCATGCGCTGCGCGGCGACGATCGCGAACGCCTGCTCGGCGGGCGCGTCCGGGTCGTAGTAGCTCGGACGGTGCAGGAACACCACCACGTCGGCGTCCTGCTCCAGCCGGCCGCTGGCGCGCAGGTCCGTCAGGGTCGGGCGCTTGTCGCTGCGCCGGGTCGGCTCCCGGTTGAGCTGCGCGCAGGCCAGCACCACCGTGCCCAGCCGCCCGGCCACCAGCTTGAGCATGCTGGAGCGCTCGCCGACCTCTTGCTCCTCGGTGAAGGCGGTCGAGGCCTCGGCGCGGGGCATCTGGTGGAGGTGGTCGACGATCACCAGGTCGATGGCTCGCCGCCGGTGCAGCTCCTCAAGGCGGACGGCCAGGCGCAGCACGTCTGGCCGGTCCGTCAGCACCACCAGGTGCTCCAGCCGGCCGGCAAGGCTCGCCAGAGCTGCGCCGAAGCGGGGGTGTTGCAGCGCCTCCAGCCGTAGGCAGCGTTGCAGCGCCAGGCCGAGCCGCGGTGCGAGCAGGTGGGCGACGATCTCCGCCACGCTCATCTCGTAGGTCACGAACACCACGTGGCCGCCCTTGCCGGCGACGTGGTCTGCGACCTGGATAGCCAGGCTGGACTTGCCGGCCTTGGGTCTGGCCGCCACTAGCACGAGCTGCTCGGGCCGCAGCCCGCCGCCGGTGCTTTCGTCCAGGTCGCGCAGGCCCCAGGTGACGACCGGCTCGGTCCCGGAAGCGTCCACGTAGCGCTCCCACTCGTCCAGCAACGCCGCGCCGGTCACCACGCCGCCCCCGCGCAGCCCCTGGGCGTCGTCGGTGAGCCGCTTGACCAGCGCAACCGCCTCGCCGACCGCGCGGTCGGCGTCCTGCGGCGCCTCGTAGCCGAGCTGGGCGATCCGCGCGCCCAGGTCGATCAGGCGGCGAAGGAGGGCGGCCTCCTTGACGATGCGCGCGTAGTGGGCCGCGTTGGCCGCGGTGGGCACACCGGAGATCAGCGTGTGGAGGAACGGCGCCCCGCCGACGTCAGCAAGCTCGCCGCTGCGCCGCAGCCGCTCCGCGACGGTCACCGCGTCGCCTCAGGCAAGAGCCTGCCGGCGAGCAGGACCGCGCCGACCACGGACTCCTCGGCCTCGAGGTTCTGGGGAGGCGTCCGCGACTGGGCGGAGGCAAGTTCCAGGTGCCGGCGGCGCCCGCTGCTCATCGAGGCCTCGCGCTGCGGCGAGCCCACCGGCGCCACCTCCCTCCACCGGCCGTGAAACGGACCGCCAGGTCGCCGGTCACGGTTGCGCTCCCGCCTCGTTGGCCATGAGGTCGGTGGTCACCGCAGGGTGCGCGGCGGAGCGCGCCTGGTCGATGCGGGCCTGCTGCTGCGGGGTCGGGGTGGTGCGGAGTTGGCGGAGCATCTCCTGCACGCGGCGCTTGCGCCGGTCGTCACCCATCAGCTCGACCGCCAGGCTGGCGGCCACCAGGCGCTCGCCGCCACGGACTTCGCGCTCGACGAAGGCGTCTTCGACCTGCCGTGCAAGCAGCTCGATCGCGGTCAGGTCACCGTTCGCGCCGGTCCGGCGGGCCTTGCCGCCACCGCCTCCAGTCCGCCGCGGCGTGCCGGCGCTGGGGGTGCTGGCACCTCGCCGGGTCGGCGCGCTGCGCTTGGACCGGTGCGTCGAGTCGGCACGCTGCTGGTGGTCATACCTGGCGAAGACCTCCAGCGCGAGCGCCAGCAGCGCGGCCACCGGCGGCACCACGTGCGCGGCGACCACCAGCACTAGCGGCACCGGTGGCCGGGCCACCGCCGACGCCGCGCCCGTGGTGGCGGCGGTGGCGGCGGCCGCCTTTGTCGCGGCTGACGCACCGGCGGCGGAGGTCGCCTGGAACGCGGCTGAGGCCCCGGCGGCGAGCACGATCAGGAAGCCGTCGAAGGCGGTGCGCAGCCGCTGGCCGGCCCGCCACGCGCGCAGGACGTCCCGGGAGGCGTGGACCACGAACCCGTCGACGATCAGGGGCCAGATGGCAGCCTGGACCTTGTTGTAGCCGGCGGCCACGGCGAGCTGGTGCATCCCCTCGTAGCTCAGGTACAGCGCTCCGCCGGCGATCGCCTGCAACAGCAGCGAGGCGGTCTGCGGTCGCCGCGAAGCCAGTGCCCGCCGCAGCCGAGACCACCGCGACGGCGCCGACGCGGCGGCCACGTCGGCGGCTGCGGTCTCCGCGTAGGCCTCGCCGGGCGCTCCGGCGGCAGGCCCGTCCGCCCGCCGAGTCGCCACCTGGCCGTCGGCCGCCGCCACAGCCGCCAGGCTGGCTGTCGAGCTGATCACTGGCGCCGCCTCCCAACCATCGAGTGGGTCGATCTGGTTACATCCGCCGTGTACGTCGTCTCGGTGGGGGGAGGTGGCGGCTCGGACCTCGGAAGCGGGTCTTCGGTGCGGCTGCGGCGCGGGCGTGTCGAGGTGGCGTAGCGCATCCACGGCAGGTCGCCCTCGGCCAGGTCGGAGAGCTGTTCGACGGTCAGGGCCGGAGCGGGGATCGTGGCATCGCAGTCCCACGGGCTATGGGGGATGCCGGCGTGATTCAGGTCACAGTCCGCCGCGCAGTACAGCGTCAGATCCCGCTGGGTATCGTTGCTGGTCATGCGGCGTCCGCTCTCGCCGCGCCGACCCGGTCGGCCGCGACCCGGCGTCGGCGACGGTCCAAGGCGCGGTGGCGGCGTTCCACCTCACGCCAGACCCGTTGCCAGTCGCCGGAGGACAACTGACGCTGCCAGCGCGCGGCCGACTTGGAGGAGTCCGGCCGGCCGAGGCCCCAACGGTCGAACAAGCGGTACAGCGCGTTGGGGTTCGTGCCGAGCCGGCGGGCGGCCTCGCGGAGCCCGACCTCCTCGGCGAGCGTGAACGCCAGCTCCGCTTCCTCCCGTGGCCTAGGCTCGGGCGTGGGAGGGCGGCCCAGCGCCCAGCGGTCGAATGCCTCGCGGAGGCTCTTGGGAGACACGTCCAGCCGGGCCGCCGCCTCGTTGATCCCCACCGTGGTGGCCAGCTCGAAGGCGGCGGCGACCCGCTTGCGGTCGGAGGCCAGCGGGGTGCGCCGGACCGCGGCCGTGCGCTGGCCACGCTGCAGGCACTGCGGCCGCACCAGGCACGACGCGCAGATGTTCTTGGCGACGGTCGGCCGCTGGCCCGGCTCGGGGAAGAACAGCCCCGGATCCTCGTCCTGGCACGCGGCGAGCACGCCCCACCACGCGTCACCCTGCTCGACCGCTTGGAGCAGGTCCCGGACGGTCGCGCTCCTGGCCGTCATCGGGCGCGCTCCTCGCCGCCGGCCGTGGTCGGCTCCTCCGCAGCGCTCGCGGTGGACTCGCGCAGCCCGGAGACATCGCTGTTCTCGGTCCGAAGGCACCCGGCGGCCCGCATGCCCAGCGCGAGATTGTCTGCCTGATCAGTGCAGCGGGTCCGCCCCAGGGGATGGCCGGCCGGCGGGAGATCCCAGTCCGGATTGAGCCGGGCGAAGACGGCCTCGGGCCCGGGCGGCAGCGGGCCGAGCCGCTTGTCGGCCTCGCTCGCCGGAACGCCGCCGGCTGCGGTCTCGGAGGCGCGGGCTGGCGCCGACGGGAACGCGATGGCCATTGCACGGGCGGCGTGCCGGCGGCCCGCAGAGATGCACCGGTCGATCACCTCGCCGAGGCTGGCGCCGAGCACCAAGCTGCGGACCGCCCGCTCCTGCCGATTGGGCAGGTCGACCCCACCGAAGTGGGCGGGCAAGTGGCTGGCCAGCACCCGGACGACGCGTACGGCGTGCTCCAGAACCTGGCCATCCGCGTCCCGAACCTCCAAGCCACGGCTGTCCAGCTCGACCATCAGATCCCGCTCGTTGAGGGCGACCACCGCCGCCGCTCCGCACGCCAACTGCCCGCGGTGCCGCCGCAGCCAGGTGCCGCGGGTTTCCTCCCTGGTGTCGATGGCCGCCAACCGGGTCTGCAGCTCCCCGATCCTGAGCCGCTGTGACCTGAGATCCCTGCGAGCGGCGTCTGCCGCCTCCCGCCGCTGCCGCGCCCGACGCCGCTGTAGCGGCCGTGCGGCCTGCCGGGCAAGACTGGCGCGGATGCTCCGACCGCCCTCGCGGTGGCCAGCAAGCACGCGCAGCCTGACCTGGCCGGCGGCCAGGCTCCGCTTCTCCTCTGTGAGGGCTCGCTCAGTGACGGCTTGAAACCGCAGCAGCGAGCCAGGGCTGACCATGAGCAGGTCCACCGCAGCCGCGATGATGTCGATGAGCACGTCGCTGCGGAGCTGGCGCTCGAGGTCGCGCGCCACCGCGTCGGGTGGAGCGAGCGTCGGCAACTCCACGACGAGGGCGTCCTCGACTTGGGCGCGAGCGACCGCCTTGCCGCGGCGGATGTCGCGGGCGGCGTCGCTCTCCGGGTCGAGGTCGGTCCGGCCGGCGAAGTGGCACCAGCGCAGCGGCCCGCCG
>WNGF01024550.1_pt1 | contig 12041 bp, 9 predicted proteins | sample 5400641 | NCBI WGS metagenome assembly WNGF01 (sample SAMN13153371, study PRJNA577476) | soil metagenome | isolation source: 80 cm soil or saprolite under grassland replicate 2 | place: USA:California | collected 2016-06-15 | reverse complement strand
CGCCTGTGCCGCCGACAAGGCCCACGATCTGATTGGGATCCATGCAAAGATCGATATCGCGCAATACATTTCGATCGTCCGCATAACCGAAGCTGACCGACTTGAATGCAATGGCGCCCGCAGCAGATGGAATGGCAATTGCATCAGGTGAATCAACCACATCATCCTGGCGATCGAGAACTTCGAAGCAGCGTTTCGCGCCGGCGGTGGCGCCTTCCATCGCCCAAGCCGTGTAGGTGAGCGACTCGAGCGGTTGATAAAGCATCAGCAGATACGCGCTGAAGACAAGAAGCGAACCAAGCGTGAGCGTGCCGGCGAGAACGTGCAGGGTGCCGATGTAGTACATCGCTGCCGTGCCGATCACCATCAATGTGCTGATTACCAGGGCGCTGTTTACGTTGGTCAGCGTGAGCCGCAGATTGGCTTGCAAACTTTGCCGGGCTTGCTGATGGAATTGTCGCACTTCAAATTCCTCGCGTCCAAATGCGTGCACCATCCGGATTGAGCTGAGACCCTCCTGCGTTTGCGCCAGCATCGCGCTCTCCTGTTCCTGAATGGATGTCGATTCGCGCCGAATCCGATGCGCGAAAAGATAAATCGCGCCGGCAATCAGAGGAACAATGGCAAGCGAAACCAACGTCAACTGCCAATCCAGCCGCAGCATAATGAGGAATGTTCCTATCAGGGTGATGATCGATCCAAAGACGTTCGTGAAACCTTTGTTGTAGATTGTCTGGATGGATTGGGAATCGTAAGCGACCCGAAAACTCGAATCACTCGAACGTCGCGCATCGTGATATTTGAGGGAAAGCGATTGCAGATAGGAGTACAGATCCGTGCGCAACTTGAGCAGCGCCTGTAACCCGATTTTCACGAAAAAATAGCTTGTGATCCAATTGATGATCCCCCAAAGGAGCTGTAGCGCGACCAGCGCCAGACACAGCAGAGGAATCCAGATCCGCCAGTCACTCCGTATCGGCGGGCCTGCGCGCAGAAAATCGTCGACGATGACTTTAAACGGCCACGGTTTAAGCAAGTTCAACCCAATGCCAATAAGCGATAGAAACAATCCGAGGATCGTTTGCCCCAGGAATGGGCGGTAATAACGGAGAACGCGCCGGTAGATTGACATGTGAATTTGAGATTGCTCGATTTTAGATTTTGGATTGAACTATGGCGAACTGTTCGAAGCTTGACATCGAGAGATTCCCGACTTCGCTCGGAATGACAATATGCATCATTTACTTGAAATCTGGTTTGGTTGGGTTCTGCACGGTGGTTACTGGGGCATCATCGCCCTCATGGCGATGGAAAGTTCCATCATCCCGATTCCGAGCGAGATCGTCATTCCGCCGGCGGCCTTTCTTGCGGCTCGCGGCGATCTCAGCATGGCGGGCGTCATCCTTGCGGGGGCAATCGGATCGTATCTTGGCGCAGCGATCGGTTACTGGATCTGTCTCCTCATTGGACGCCCTCTGATTTATCGCTTCGGGAAATATTTCCTCATCACGAACGACAAACTGGAACGCGCTGAAGTCTGGTTGCAGCGTTACGAAACGGGCGGCGTTTTCTTTGCCCGACTGTTGCCGGTCATTCGCCATCTGATTTCCTACCCGGCGGGATTCGTGCGGATGAATTTTAGGAAATTCAGCCTCGCGACCATTATTGGCTCGGCCCTTTGGTGCAGCATCTTGGCCTGGCTGGGCGCGAAAGCTTACCAAGTGCAGCCGGACTTGATCTCCAACGTTGACGGCTGGGTAACCTTTATCAAGACCCGTTCGCACTGGATCGTTCTCTTTGTGGCGGTATTGGCGGTCTTGTATCTCATCGTTCTGCGCCTGACCGCGCCAAAGCGTATCGCATCGAGCCAGAACTGCTAACGAGCCCGGAGGCATTGGTTCGTTTTATCTACGGCCAGTCCACTTGGATACTGGTAGTAATAGCCGTATTTGCGGCGCTCTATCTATTGTCGATGCGCCTCTCCAAACCGCCACAGAAGCGTCCAAGCGGCGGTTGATGTGTTTACGAATCGAACACAAGTGTCAAACCGCCGCCCAATCGGCAAATTAATAACCAGCTAATAACTCTGGCTCCACGACGCTTGGCTTGTTCACATTGAACGATGGCACCCGGATTGCTGTCAAAGATAGCGTTAATCGATGAAAAAGAATACGCTTATCCTCAGACCGCGCTCCAAGCTTTCCCTTGGCGATTTGATCCTGGCCGTGAGCTCGTGCACGAAGAGCACTAGGGAGACTGTTGCAACGGTGGCAGACCTTTTGGACAGTGGCAAAGTGCGCGTACAAAGCAACGGCCGCTTCCTTCGGGCGCGGGTTTGCTAGGCCGGGACCCAGAGCGGCTTTCGAAAATCGGTCTGGTTGTTGTTGTCTTTAAAAGCGGCGGAGCACCGCACGCACTCCAAAGACGCAAGCGCAAATCAAGCGCATATTGGACGTGGAACTTGCGGCCACGTTTTGGAGTGCGGCGGTGTTCTGCCGCTTTTGATTTTTCAGCATAACGCCCCCAGAGCCCCGCGTGCTGGAAACAAAACGCTTTTCGCGTGAGCTGCTCGCTTTTATGTTGCCGCAGTGATTGATCGCTATTCCCGGCCAGAGATGCGTAAGATTTGGTCGGACGAACGAAGGTTTCAGATTTGGCTGGAGATCGAGGTCCTTGCCTGTGAGGCAATGGCGGAACTTGGTCAGATTCCGAAGGAGGACGCGGCCGAAATTCGAAAACGGGCGCGCTTCTCCATCCCTGAAATCGCGGAGATTGAGAAGCGAACAAATCACGACGTAATCGCTTTTCTCGAAAATGTGGCTGGCTCAGTTGGGCCAGCTGCGCGGTGGATCCATCAAGGCTTAACTTCGTCAGATGTCTTGGATACGACGCTGGCGGTGCAACTGACGGAGTCGGCGACGATCCTCCTCGACGACCTTAAAGAACTCCGTACGGTCGTCGCAGGTCAGGCGCGCCGGTTCAAAATGACTCCGATGATTGGGCGAAGTCACGGTGTGCACGCGGAGCCGATCACATTTGGACTGAAGCTTGCGCTCATGTTCGATGAATTCGGGCGCGCGGAAGAACGTCTCACCCAAACACGGGAGCGCATTCGCGTCGGCAAAATAAGCGGCGCGGTCGGTACCCACGCTCATGTCGATCCAAAGATTGAGCGGGCGGTTTGTGAGAAGCTGGGATTAAAGCCGGCGACTGTCTCCACTCAAATTGTGCAGCGAGATCGGCATGCAGAATTTTGTGGCACGCTCGCGCTTGTTGCATCGAGCATCGATCGTTGGGCGACTGAATTCCGTCATCTTCAGCGGACTGAAGTTCTGGAAGTGGAAGAATTTTTCGGTGAAGGGCAGAAGGGCAGCTCGGCGATGCCGCATAAGCGTAACCCGATCACGAGCGAACGGTTGAGCGGCTTGGCGCGCGTCATTCGCGGAAATACAATTGTGGCGCTGGAAAATGTAGCGCTTTGGCACGAGCGCGATATCAGTCACTCGAGCGCCGAAAGGATTATTCTGCCCGATTCATCCATATTGCTCGACTACATGCTCGTGAAACTGCGCGGGATTGTTGAAAAGCTGCAGGTTTATCCAGAACGGATGGAACAAAATCTAGCTCTGACAAAGGGCCTCTATTTCAGCCAGTCGATATTACTCGCGCTTACGCGAGCAGGCGTGGAGCGCAAGAATGCATATGAGGCAGTGCAACGAGCTGCCATGAAAACCTGGCAAGGTGAGGGAACGTTCGTTGAAAACGTGAAACGTGAGCCGCAGATCACAAGCCGGCTTTCCGATTCGGAGATCGATCGGCTTTGTTCGCTGGATGTGCATTTCAAACATGTCGACGCAACGTTCAAGGCGCTAGGGTTGAACTAACACGCTGGCCCATCTTACGCTGAACGGGACCCTACTGCCCCGACGGCTGCATCTCGCGAGGCGAGGATTTATGCGAATTGGTTATTCGTAACGCAATGCTTCGATCGGATCGAGGTTGGCCGCGCGGTAGGCTGGGTAGAGGCCGAACCCGATCCCAATGGCGGAACAAACCACCAGACCGGCGATGGCCCAACCGTAGGGAAAGATCAAATCGACCTTCAACCACGCTGCCAGCAGATCGCCAACGATGATCCCCAAAACAATTCCAAGAATGCCGCCGGCCTCGGAAATAAAGACGGCTTCAGTCAAAAACTGCCGCAGAATATCACGACTGCGGGCCCCGATCGATTTTCGGATGCCGATTTCTTTGGTCCGTTCGGTCACGCTCACCAGCATGATGTTCATGATCCCAATGCCGGCGGCGACCAGCGCGATGAAACTGATAACAAAGGCGCCGATGCGCACAATGCCCGCGACATTCACAAACGCGCTCTTGAGTGAGTCGTTGGAATAAATCTCGAAATCGTTCTCTTGATTAGCCTGCAAACCGCGCGCGATGCGCATGGCGCTGATGCCTTTGTCAAACGTGCGATTGTAACTGTCCGTCGAAAATGCCTGCGTCGCGATGTTAACCGTGCGTTTGGCTTCGCCGAAGTCCTCGAAGAACCGCGTGATCGGCATAATGCAAATATCATCCTGGCTCTGACCAAATGCGGTTCCCTTCTCAGCGAGCACGCCGACGATGGTGTAGGTGTGACCAGTCATTCGAATAATTTTGCCGATCGGTGTCTCATGCGGAAACAACCGTTTCTCGATCATCTTTCCGACGACGATGACACGACGTGAAAGAGCAACATCTTCGTCGTTAAGATTGCGGCCGTAACCAAGGGTGAACGCATTCGCCGTTAGAAAACTGCGATTCGATCCCACGATGAGCAGGCTCGGGGTCGTTTTCACGCCGTTGTAAACAGCCTGTCCCTTCACTTCGTAGGCGAAACATTTCAGGCAAACCTCGCGCGCCTCGCCCTCCATCAGCCGGTAGTAATGCAACGCCTGCTGGTAAGTGATGTTGCGACGGTTCCGATACTTTTCTCGGACGTCGCCGCTCGCGCTCACGTTCGCCGGGTATTTCGCGAACTGAAAAATGTTCGAGCCGAGAAAACTGATCCCGTTCTCGATCGAATATTGCAACGCACCGATCGCGGTCATGACCGAGATAACGGAGAAGACGCCGATCGTGATCCCGAGCATCGTCAGGCTTGATCGGAGCTTGTTCACGCCGAGCGAACCCAGCGCCATTTTGATCATCTCGCTAAACAACATGTCGCTCTTACTCGTATCTCAATGCTGTTACCGGATCGAGGCGCGAGGCCGTCCACGCTGGCGCGAACCCGGAAATAAGTCCGGTCATGACCGAAACGATCATGCTCGCGACCTTCCCAATTCCAAGACACATCACGTATGCAAATGAGAGTCCGATAAATCCACCAAGAAGACAGAGCGCAGTCGATTCGATGAGAAACTGCAACAGAATCGTGCGCCGGCGCGCGCCGAGCGCTTTGCGTGTCCCGATTTCTTTCGTCCGCTCTTTCACGCTGACGAATGTGATATTCATGATGCCAATCGCTCCGACGAAGAGTGAAAGGCCTGTGATGAACAATCCCGCGACGGCGATCGAGTTCTTCACCGGATCAAGCGTGCTCTTGAATGCCTGTTGTTCGTTGATCGAGAAGTCGTCCGATTTTTCCGGAGCCAAACCCCGTACACGGCGCATCAAACCGGTCAATTCGTCCTTTGCATCCGCGAGTTTGGTTTTGTCCTTCACTTTTACTCGCACGTCCGAATCAGGCTTGGCCGAAAAATACTTGTTAAACGCGCCGAGCGGCATTGCCACCATCGAATCCCAACTGAACAAGCCGAGAAACGTTCCCTGTCGCGTGTTCACGCCGACGACCTTGAAAAGTTGACCGTTAATCAGAACCGATTTGTTGATCGGGCTCTCCGACGGAAACAACGCGTCGGCTACGTCGTAACCGATCACAACAACGCTGGCGCCACCGCGCGATTCCATGTCGCTAAAGAAGCGGCCTTCTTTGCAATCGATTGTCGATGTTACGATGAAATCCGAAGTCGTCCCGAGCACGAAAACGTTATCCACTTGATTGCCGCCGTATTTGATCGAGCGAAACACACTCGAAGTCGGCACGGCGACGATGAGATTCGAGTTCGGCGTTTTCTCAATCATGCGATTAAGCATCTCCGCGTATTCCGTTTTAATCTTTTTCCGGTCGCGATAATTCCACCAATCGTCCACCACCTTCCATGGCCATTGCGTCACGTAGAGCACATCATCCCCGAGCACGGCCATGCTTTTGTCGAAGCCGATCGAGATTCCGCCAATCGCCGTACCCATCAACGTCACGGCGACAATCCCAATAATCACGCCGAGCGCGGTGAGAGTTGAGCGCGTCATGTTGGCTCGCATTTGCGCGACCGCGATTTTCCAACTCTCGCCTAGTTCGTAGAGAAAACGTTTCATGTCGATCTTAGCCAACCGTAGCCATATCGATTTCCGGAATAAATCCGGCATGATCGCTTTCGATCAGACCGTCCCGCAAATGCACGGTGCGCCGCGCATGCGCGGCAATGTCGCGCTCGTGCGTGACGAGAATGATCGTGTTCCCGCGTTGATACAAATCTTCGAACAGCGCCATAATCTCTTCGCCGGTCTTGGAATCGAGGTTGCCAGTCGGTTCGTCAGCCAAAATGATGGAGGGCCTGTTCACAAGCGCACGCGCCACAGCTACGCGCTGGCGTTGACCGCCCGAGAGTTCGTTCGGTTTGTGATGAATCCGATCGCCCAGGCCAACATCGGCCAGAACTTCCGCCGCACGTTGTTCGCGCGTCTCCGGATCGATCCCCGCGTAAATGAGCGGTAGCTCGACGTTTCGTAACGATGTCGATCTTGGCAGCAGATTGAATGTTTGAAATACAAAGCCGATCTCGCGATTCCGAATCGCCGCGAGCTCGTCGTCATTCATCTCAGCCACGTGCTTGCCGTTAAACTCGTAGCGGCCGGACGTCGGCGTATCCAAACAACCAAGCATGTTCATGAGAGTGGATTTGCCGCTGCCGCTCGGTCCCATGATCGCGATGTACTCGTTGCGGTGAATCTTCAGCGACACACCACGCAGTGCCCGCACGGTTTCTTCGCCCATCACGTAATCTTTTGTGATGTTCTCGATATCGATGACGATCGGGCCACGGGGCCTGGTTGAATCGCGCGTCTCCATCGCCAGATCGACAACTACTTCGACACTTCCTTGTCGTAAGTGACCTTGGCGCCTTCTTTCAATTTCCGGCTGATCGCGCTGTAGCTTCCCGAAATCACTTCGTCGCCCGGCTGCACTCCGCTCTTGATTTCCATGTAGGTGTCATCCGAAATTCCGGTCGTCACTTTCACGAGTTTCGCGGTGCTTCCTTTTTTCAGGAACACAACTTTCGCCAGCTTTTCACGCTCTTCCTTCTGCGCTGCCTTCTCTGCTTTCGCATTCGTAAACTCGGCATTGTTGTCGCCCTTGTCGCGCGCGGCAGCCTTTTGTTTTTTCTTTTCAATCTCTTCCGGGCTCAAATTGCTTTCACCGGTGCGAATCGTAACTGCTTGCATCGGCACGGCGACGACGTCCTTGACCATGTTTGTCTCGATGTCCGCCGTGCAACTCAATCCAGGTTTTAACGTCACGTCGTGATCGTCGATCCGGACCTTTACTTGAAAGTTCGTCACTTCCTCCTGCGTGCCGGCTCCCGTCATCGTCCCGGTGTTGGCAATTTGGTAGACTGTGCCGTGGAATTTTCGATCGCCGTAGGCGTCGACCTTTACCTTCGCCTTGTCGCCGACTTTCACGTTTACGACGTCGTTCTCGTTTACGTCGATGCGCGCCTCCATATGGCCGAGATCGGCCACGCGCATCACTTCGGTGCCGGCAAATTGTCCCGTCGCCACGATTCGCTCGCCGAGTTTACTGTTTAAGATTGTCACCGTCCCATCGATCGGTGAATAAACCGTCGTCTTGGAAAGTTGATCGCGCGCCTGGCTCGAACCTGCTTCCGCACGCTCGATTTCGTGTAACGAACTTTCGTACGTGTTCTTCGCGACGTCGGACGCGGCCTGCGCGGCGTTGTATTCCTGAATTGAGATCGTCTTCTTCGCGTACATGTCGTCCGCGCGTTTCAAATCCTGCTCCGCTTTCACCATTGTCGCCTTTTGTTGAAGGTTCGTTGCCTTCGCGGCGCTGATTGCTGCCTCCTGCTGTTCGAGCAACGCTTTGTACGAGTCCGGCTTGATCTTCACCAGCAGGTCGCCTTTCTTCACCGCTTTGCCGTCTTCGACTGGAAGATCGATGATTTCGCCCGCCACTTCCGGCGAGATTTTTACTTCTGTTTCGGGTTGTATTTTTCCAGTCGCCGAGACCGTTTGCAGAATCGTTTTGCGCACCGCCGTTTCTGTTGTGACCGGAATTGGCTTCTCGCGTTTGCCGGCGACGACCGAACCGATGATAAGCAGCAATACCACGCCAATCGAACCGAAAATGATGTAACGCTTCCGCCGCAAACGCCGTTTCTTAGCCTGTTGTGAGGCACTCGGAGGGGTGGTCAAGGTTTGATGCATAGGATGCTCGTTGGGATGGGCGACGGAAATTATCTCACTTTAGACCCTGGCAAGGCAAACGCGTTCACAGCCTCGATAGTGAGATGCAGTACACGGCATTCTGGATTCAACAAGCTTCAGGCGCCGGCATTTCGCATCGGTCCTGAATCCGCTCGATCGCCCATGCAGCATGCTCGGCAATCAATGGATCAGGGTCGGCCGCAGCGTGTTCCAGGGCCGGTAGATCGCACAAATCGCCTACGTTCCCCAAAGCGACGCAGACATTGCGCAAAAAGCCGCGACGCTTCACTCGTTTTATCGGCGAGTTTCTGAAAAGCACCTCAAATTCGGCATCATTTATTCTTAAATAATCACGCAAGGAGAGGTCCGTCGTTGTGTCCCGCGCAGAGAACGCACATTCCCGGGAGGTCTTGGCGAAGCGATTCCAGGGGCAGGCGTCGAGGCAATCATCGCAACCGAAGATCCGGTTTCCAATAAGAGGCCGAAACTCCAGCGGGATGGAGCCTTTCAGCTCAATGGTCAAATACGAAATGCAACGGCGCGCATCGAGCCGATGCGGAGCAGTGATTGCGCCGGTCGGACAAGCTTTGATGCAACGCTCACATTTTCCACAGCGATCCGGTTGGGGACCGTCCGCTGGCAGATCGAGCGTTGTTAAAATCTCGCCGAGAAAAAACCACGTGCCCAAACGCGGATCGATCAGCATCGTGCTTTTGCCGTGCCAGCCGATCCCAGCCTTGGCTGCGTGATCCCGTTCCAGAATGGGTCCGGTATCGACGTAACACTTTTGCCGTCCGTCGAATTCACGGAGGAAATTGTCGATCTTGTCCAGCTTTGCCGCGATCACGTTGTGATAATCGTCGCCCCAAGCGTACCGCGCGATCTTCCCTGTGGCCGCGGGCGACTGCCGAATCGTATGACCCTGGAAATAATTCAACGCGACAACAATGATCGATCGCGTGCCCGGCAGAACGTTCTGCGGATCGCAACGTTTCTCTTCACCGCGCTCCATGTAATGCATTTCTCCCGCCGACCCGACCCGCAGCCAATTCCGAAACTCCGTTGCATGGGGTGGGGGAGCGCAAGCCGCGACGCGGCACGAATCAAATCCCAACTCGCGCGCAAACGCGACCAGTTTTTTCTTTAACGCCTCGCCCGATATTCGCGGCGACAAATTGCCGGCCACAGGTCTCATGCTTATTCTCCGACGGGGAAATTCTTGATGTTCTGCAGGATCAATTCAGCGATCTCTTCGGGAGTCTTTTCGGAAATGTCCACTCGTAGATCGGCCGCCTTTCTATAGAGCGGTTCACGCGCTGCCAGTAATTCCGATAACGTCGCCTCCGGGTTCGCCGTCTGCAATAGCGGGCGGTCACTCAGGCGGCGAATGCGCATTCGGAGAGTCGTTTCGTCGACATCGAGCCAGACAACTGTCGCTAGTTGCCTTAAAAGGTCGACATTCTCCGCCCGCAGCACGATACCGCCCCCAGTGACGATAATTGCCGGTTCTTCCAGAGACATTGAACGTAGTGTTTCCGTTTCCAGATTACGAAAGTGTTCCTCGCCGTGGGTCGAAAAGATTTCCTTGATCGGCATCTTTAGCTTCGACGAGGTAATTTCGTCCGTGTCGAATCGGGGTAATCCTGTTTTCTGTTCCAAAGCTTTTCCGACAACAGATTTGCCGGTTCCCATCATGCCAATCAGGGCAATCGATCCGGCGAGATTCACCTTGCAATATCAACACGGAATGGCGATTTCCAAATCGCCCGGAATGCGCTGAGGACAGCGCACGCTATAACCGTTTTTTGGAACTCAAAGCGCTGTAGCGTCCGCTGTCCTCAGCGGATTTGAGGCGCTTGGAGGCTAGAATTCTGTAGGGGAAGCTGTTAGCTTCCCATGCATTTCTTATGTCTAAATCGAAACCTCTCGTCGCCGTCATTATGGGCAGCAAGTCGGATTGGGAAACGATGCGCCATTGCATCGACACGCTTGATGAGCTTGGCATCGCCAACGAACATCGTGTCCTTTCGGCGCATCGCACTCCTAATGCAACGGCCGATTTCGCGCGCAAAGCGGAGGATCGTGGTCTGCGCATCATCATCGCTGGGGCAGGAAGCGCTGCCCATTTGGCGGGAGTAGTGGCTGGATTGACTCAACTTCCGGTGCTCGGCGTGCCAATTCCATCATCAACGCTTCACGGGCTCGATTCGCTTCTTTCCATTGCGCAAATGCCTGGTGGTATCCCTGTGGGCACACTCGCAATCGGTTCCGCTGGCGCAAAGAATGCCGCGCTTCTCGCGGCCGCGATTCTCGCGCTGTCTGATGAGAGGATTCTCGCACTGCCGACCGAAACCGTTTACGGCCTGGCTGTCGATGCGCTTAATTCAATCGCCGTTGCGAAGATTTTTGAAGCGAAAGAACGGCCGCATTTCGACCCTCTCATTGTTCACTTGCCCGATTACGATTGGCTCGACCGCGTCGCTGCAGTCCGTGAAGAAGAGCGGAAATTGATTGGAAAACTTGCTGATCGTTTTTGGCCTGGGCCTCTTACTATCGTTTTGCCGAAGCGTGAAATTATTCCGGACATTGTGACCGCCGGTCTGGACACGGTCGCGGTTCGAATCAGCTCACATCCCGTGTTTGCGCAAATCATTAGCGTATTTGGAAGGCCGCTGGCTGCGCCGAGCGCCAATCGATTCGGTCGCGTGAGTCCTACGACGGCGCAGCATGTCTTCGACGAACTCGATGGGCGTATTCCGCTAATTGTGGATGGGGGACCAACTGCTCACGGAATTGAATCAACCATTGTTGCCGTACGGGACGACAAAATACACATTCTGCGTCGAGGACCGATCACCACTGAGCAATTGTCCAAATTTGGTAAAATCGACATCGTGCCTCCGATTGGAAGAGTCTCCGTGCCTGGACAATTGCCCACGCATTACGCGCCGAGAGCGCCGCTCCGCTTGATCGAAGATGCAGGATCATTTTCGCCAGAAGACAATCAGCGGGTTGGACTACTCGCGTGGCATGCGCCATCAAGGAAGGGCGATCTCCAGATCGCCCAGCGGCGGACTGGAGATCGTCGCTCCACGAAGTTTGTCGCAGTTCGCAGCCTGAGTGAACGCCAGGATTTGCGCCAGGCAGCCGCGAATCTATTTCGCTATTTGCGCGAGCTCGATGCCCTCGATCTCGATCTTATCGTTGCGGAACGAGTTCCTCTTCTGGGACTCGGGGCGGCGATAATGGATCGGCTGCAACGCGCGGCGCATGGCCCGCTGGATACGCAAGACAGGCCTGAATGAATCCTCTGAAAAGCGGATGCGGTTTGTTCGGCTTGCTTTGAAACTCTGGATGATACTGGCAGGCGAGGAAGTACGGGTGATCACGCAATTCAATCAACTCCGCGAGCGTGCCGTCGGGTGATGTTCCGGAAATCGTAAAGCCTTTCTCGGCCATGCAGTCGCGATATCGCATGTTGAACTCGT